>JAAUYH010081574.1_pt1 | contig 46059 bp, 38 predicted proteins | sample 7278061 | NCBI WGS metagenome assembly JAAUYH01 (sample SAMN14350203, study PRJNA611818) | marine sediment metagenome | isolation source: surface marine sediment (0.6m) | place: French Polynesia: Moorea | collected 2018-08
CGCGTAGCCGATGGACACGGCAATAATGATGCCCAGTATCCAGCCGACTATGACTGCGACCCACGTAAGTTCAGGGTAGGCTTTGCCAGCCGTCGTTGAAGTGTCCAGCGTTCTATCCCCGCTTGTTATTATTTTTCGGGCAGCCTAGCACATTCACGTGCGGTTGGCTCCGCAACGGACGTCAGCACCCTGACGGGCCAATGCCTGTGCGCCAGGGGTTGGGGGAAGCTATTTTCTTTTAGGCTCGTTCAGCCGAAAGGACGCTCGGCGCTAGCTTTCGACGGGGGTTCAGGGCCAGCATCCGGGCAAAAGCGGAAAGGCCCGAACTAGGCTGCCGGCCGGTGAAACTCGATCACGTTTCCGTCAGGGTCTCGGACGAAGAAGAAATACGCGCCGCCAAACTCCACCGTTTCGGTGATCTGGATCCCAGCAGAAACAAGCTGGCGTTCCACTGACTCAGCATCGCTTATTTCCAAAGCAATGTGCGTATAGCCTGTGTGCTTCGTCGCATCGTCCATCAACAGGTTTGTCGGAGCAGCATCCGGCGACGCGTTAAGGATGAAATTGATGTTGACGCCCGACGCATGTTCCATGATTGCAACCGGCTCGGGACCAACAGGCCCGGCAATGAATTCGAATCCGAGTCTTTCGTAAAACTCACGAGTGACGACCAGGTCCCGCACTCGTATGCCGACATGGTTAATTCGAGTGATTTCTTTCATCGCCAATCCCCAATGATTTTCAACCGGCGCCGCAGTCGGTCGAAGTCAATTGCGCCCGCATCGGGTCAGAAGCTGCCGGTCCACCCTGGACGGCAAGGACGTCTGGATTCGAGTAGGAGCGGACTTACGAAGGTTAGTCATCGAGAGCAATCGGGATCGAAAGCCGCCCACTCGAGCCAAATGCACTCAACGGCATGCTGAATGCTCCGAAAAAGACGGCCGTTTTGATTCACATCACCCTCGAACGACTACGGGCTGACGTTTTGGATGTCGATACGCAACAATCGATTCGGCGTCGTAACGTAGAGCTTCGATGACGACGTATCCAGGGTCATGTTGGTGACCTGACCGAGTGAGATCTTGCCCAGGAGCTCACCCGCCGGAGACAGAACCGCCATGCCGCCAGGAATCGACACGAAGAGAAAACCCGATGGGTGGACCGTCATGCCATCGGTAGATCCTTCGCCATCCTCACTCAGATCGCTTGCGTCGAAGAAGACGCTGGATTGACCCGGGCCATCTTCGTCGTCGAGCGGGATCGCAATGATGCGTTCACTGCCTGCCTCGGAGTTGCTCACATAAAGGGTCGACTGGTCGGGCGACAGCGCAATTCCGTTCGGCTTCTTGAGTTCGTCCGTGACGAGGCTCAGCTCCCCGGATGGCGACAGCCGAAAAACGCCGAAAAAACCCAGTTCGATATCGGGACTGTTTTCGAAGCCGGCGAGCCCATAAGGCGGGTCGGTAAAGTAAACATCGCCGGAGCGGTGAACCACCAGATCGTTCGGGCTGTTGATCGAACTTCCGGCGAACTTTGTCACCAATACGTCGTGGTCGGGAGCCGGGTCATCTAGCGGTGCCCCCATGCGCGCAAGGCTTCGACGGCCCTGTTGAGCCAACAGGAGCCGGCCCTCCGCGTCGATCGCCAGACCGTTCGATCCGCCCCAGGTTCGCGGCTTATCGTCCGGCGAGGGCCCCGATGGGGACAGGAAGACGCTCAGACCGTTCGTTGTGTCCCAGCGATAGATCTGGTCGGCGGCCAGATCCGAGAAAAGCAGCGCATCGAGACTGGAAGCCCATACGGGCCCTTCGGCCCATCCGAAGTCGTTCGCCAGAACCTCGACCTTACTGCCCTTCTTGATTAAATCGTGGAAGCGCTCGTCGTAAACAACGAAATCGGCATCAACGGTATCCGAGGCCTGACAAGCAGCACCTGCCAGTACAAGTAGCACCAGCAAGCTCGTTCTCATTAATCGCATGGGGAAACTGACATCACAGAAATGCCTCTCATAACTTTGCTCCGGAAAGCCACCGCAATCACCACAAGCGTCGCGTGTGCAGACGCTTGTGGCCAGGCGCCGTCAGGATAGCAGACATTCGCTGAATGACGGGTAACGGCCAAGAGCGCATAAGCGTTGCCTCCATAGGTCAGTCCGCAGCAGGAACGTATGGAAGCTCCCAAAGTGGAAAAACACGAGTCAATGCGGATAACCCCAGGGGGTGCTTCAGTTTGCCGTTGGCAATGGACTCCCTGAGCTCATCCAATGTCATGAGGTGAACACGAATTGCCTCACCGGGATCCGGCGCGGGTGCTTGCACGGCTTCGACGCCTTCGACCAACCAGTGGTGACAGAGATTATTGTGGATCGCAGGGTTCGCCTGTACGGAACCCAGATACCGCCAGTTTCCCTTGCCGAAGCCCGTCTCTTCCAGCAACTCTCGCTTGTCTGCGCACAGCGAATCCTCACCAGCATCGACCATGCCCGCAACAGGCTCAATTGTGAGTTCGCCGACACCGAATCGGTACTGCTCCACCATGACGATTTTCCCGGTTGCAGTGACGGCCACGATCGTCACCCAATCCGAGGTCTCCAGGACCATTCGCTGAAATTCGTCTGAACTGGTTGGATGCCGCATTGTGTCCAGGCGAACCCGAAACAAGGGTATGTCTGGCCCCGCTTCGCTCGCCAGCCTTTTCCAGCGCAACTCATCGTCATTCATGGTCAATGTCCCATAATCCGGCATCAGTTTTCGGCCAACAGCATCGGCGGTCGCATGTTGCTACATACCGATGGATAGCTCCACTGCATCATTTGCGGTATTTCTAACTCGACCCGGGCCAATTTCTTCCGGCCAAAAGCTGCAGCTAGTCTGACTCCAGTGAACGGGCTGGCGTTTGTCGACACACGTTGCGATCTTCCCACGCAGAGTCGTCAATCTGGATCGACTGATCCGCCCACAATAGTCTTGTCTCAGAGAACACAAGAGTGAACTTCGATTCAAGCTCGACTGATCCAGTACCGTCGAAGGGAATCTCAACCGTCCAATACTCTTCACCGGAGTGAAACTGTCCATAGCGTATCTTCAGGCCATTCAGGTATGGATTGAACAAACCCTCCAGGCATCGATCCGGGATGTCCACATCCTTGTCACGAATCTTCAAGGAGATTTTGTCCAGTTGACGCGATTCGGTCAGCGAGACAGTAAGCTCTGCACCACCGCGCTCTGAACTTGAAATTGACACCGTATGCCAGGGTAGCGGTACTTCGACAGAAGCCAGGGAAGCCGATGCGACTCCAATCACCAGAACGAGTAAGGCAACGTTCTTTGAAAGCACTGCGAATCCCCTCCGCGCTCCGTGTGACCGCCGTCGGTCAGAAGCCGTCAGTTTAGCTCAGATTACTTAAGTGGCGGCCCGTGGCCAGGAGCAAATGCGCGGTCAATAGTCGCCATGCCGCGGACATACCTCTACGAAATCCAAAGCCTCACCGACCGATCGTGGAGTAGACGACGATCAACGATAGTCCAAGTCCGACAAATACAACGATTGACCATCGCGCAGAAATCGCTTTCTGACGCCGCGAATTCAGCAACCAGCCCTTCTCCTCATCCGTCAGCTGATCGCCGTACTTCCGCTCGATCTCGTTCAGCTCCTCTAGAAAACTGTCTTTCCCGAACAGGTGTGTTCGGATCCCCTCTGTATCCTCCCAGATTGGCCCGAGCCTGGTTACGAGGCTTATTTGAAGCTTTGTGTAGAGCGTGAAATGTCGAACCCAGGGAATCAGAGAGACGATCAGGGCAACGACGATCAATACGGTCGACGCCGCCCCGGCAGAGAGTAATTGCACTAGCTACGCATCCTTCTATGCCAGAATAAAGTGGGCCGGAAGTCGATATCCTACCGAAATCGGAATGTCGGGCGCCTTGCGGTCAAGAGCAACCACTCGCTTGCCAGGCAACAACCGTGCGGTAGCTGCACGGTGCTAATCCATCCATGGCGACTCCAGCCTTGATTACTGCCACAATACCGGCATCCTTTCCGCCCTCCGTGACCCGGGCGACCACACTCCCGCATGCAGAAACTGACCAGAATACTCAAACGCGCACCCAAGCGGTCGATCGCCGCGCTCGTTCTCCTCGCGCTGCTGATCCACATGTTGATCGTCGGGACTGGCGTGATTCGGCAGTTCGAGGATCGCCGTTGGGACATACCCGCAGGCGTTTACGCCGCGCCGCTCGAGCTCTACGCGGGCCTCAGCCTCGATGCGTCGGGCCTTACCGCAACGCTGGATCAGTTGGGCTTCCAGCAGGCCGTCGCCGTCAATCGCCCGGGCCAGTACCGCGTCGCAACCAACCAGGTCACGCTCTGGACCCGCGCCTTCCAGTTCTGGGACAAGCTCGAATCGGCCGAACGCTACACCATCAGGTTCGACGACGGCCGCATCCTCGCCATTGACCGCGCCGACGGCCAGCGCAGCGCGCTGCTCCGACTCGAGCCGATGCGCCTTGGCAGCATCTTCGCCACCCATCACGAGGACCGGCTGCTCGTGGAGCCGGACGCGATTCCACTAACGCTCGTCGATGCACTCAAGGCCGTCGAGGATCGCAAGTTCGACCGGCACATCGGCCTGGACCTGACCGCGATCCTGCGCGCAGCGTGGGTGAACCTGAAGAGCGGCGAGATCCGCCAGGGCGGCAGCACGCTCACGCAACAGCTCGTGAAGAGTTACTTCCTGGACGGACGCAAGACGTTTCGCCGCAAGTACCAGGAAGCGATCATGGCGGTGGCGCTCGAGCTACGTTACGACAAGCAAGCGCTACTGCACGCCTACGTCAACGAGATCTATCTCGGCCAGCAGGGTACGCGCGCCATACACGGCTTCGGGCTCGCGGCCGAGTTCTACTTCGGCAAGTACCTGTCACAGCTCGAGCTGCACGAGACGGCGCTGTTGATCGCGCTTGTCAAAGGGCCGTCCTACTACGACCCCCGGCGTCATCCTGAACGGGCGCTGGCACGGCGCAACCTCGTGTTGCAGATGCTGGCCGAGCTCGACATCGTCGATGACGAGGCCGCCACCGAGTCGATCAACCGAGAACTCGGCGTCACCGCGCGATCGCGCGTCGGCTCACGCTACCAGCCGGCGTACATGGACCTCGTGCGCCGGGAACTCGCGACGCAATACTCCGACGAGAGCATCGCGAGCATCGGTCTGCGCGTTTTCACAAACCTCGAACCGGGCGTGCAACGACTCGCCGAACAGCAGCTGGTCGACGGTCTCAAGCGTTTAGACCCGGCGGATGAATCAGCCGCCGCTCTCGAAGGCGCCGTCATCGTCACGCAGCCGGCGACCGGCGCCGTGCTCGCGATGATCGGCGGCCGCGACGTCGCCACGGCCGGCTTCAACCGCGCGCTGGATGCGAAGCGGCCCGTCGGCTCGCTGATGAAGCCCTTCGTCTATCTTGCCGCACTCGAGTCCGGCAACCACACGCTCGCGACATCCATCGAAGATGCACCGATCGACGTCGAGCTCGAGACCGGCGACATCTGGTCGCCGGAGAACTTCTCGCTCGAGTCGCACGGCGAGGTATCGCTCCTGCAGGCGCTCGCGGCATCCTACAACCAGGCGACCGTTTCGCTCGGCCTGGCAACGGGCGTCGAGGCGCTGGTGGACATACTCACCGTTTTCGGCGCCGAAGGCCCTCCACCCGCGTACCCGTCACTGCTGCTGGGCGCGTTCGAACTCGCGCCGTTCGACGTTGCGAGCCTGTACAACACGCTCGCGAACGACGGCTTTCGCACTCCGCTCGTCGCGGTGCGCTCGGTCGTCGATACGACGGGACAGCCGTTGACTCGTACCGCGCTCGAGGTGGAACAGGTCGCAGACCCCGACGCCGTGCATCAGCTGAACCGGGGGCTCGTCGAAGTCATGCAGCAGGGCACGGGGCGCTCGGCCAAGGCGATACTCCCGGATAATCTCGTCGTTGCCGGCAAGACCGGCACGTCGGACGAATACCGGGACAGCTGGTTTGCGGGTTTTAGCGGCGACCACGTGGCCGTAGTATGGATCGGCCGCGATGACAACGAACCGGCCGGCCTCACCGGCGCTGCCGGCGCCCTGTCCGTATGGGCACCGATGCTGGCAGCCATGTCGACGACCGGCTACCAGCCCGCTTACTCGGAAGACCTCGAAGCCGTGTGGATCGACTATGATACGGGTCTGAGATCGCGCCGCGGCTGCGGCAACGCCGTGCAGATTCTCGTACCCGCCGGCACGCAGCTCAAGAGGCAACCCGGCTGCAGCAACGTGTTCGACGAGATCGGCGATCGGGTGCGCAATGTCTTCGAAGCCCTGACTGAGTAAGTCAGGTCAACACTTAAGGTCAATAATCACGATGCAACATCGGCGGCTCGTACTACTGCTACCCCTCCTCGGCCTCACGGCCTGCGCCAGCGTGCCGCTCGACGAAACGGCCGGCGAAATCGGCGAACCCCCCGCCGAGGTGGCGGAATCCAGAGCCCAGACCGGCACTGCCGAGGCTATACGCGAACTCGTCGAGAGCAGTCGCACATCCAGGGCAAGCGGCGATTATTCACAGGCTCTCGCGAACATCGAACGCGCCATCCGCATCGAGCCCCGCAATCCCTACCTGTGGCTCGAGCTCGGCGAGACACACCTGTCCCGAGGCAACACTCAGCAGGCCGCCGCAACGGCGAGGAAGGCGATGAGCGTGGCCGGAGCGGATCGCGTGGCGAAGATGGCTGCGGAAGGACTGCTTGAGCGAGCGATGGGGCCGTAGTGCGATAGAGGCGCGGAGACCTGCGACGGTGGATAGCGGTCTATCGGGACAGCACAATGCCCGGGGGTATCGGCTCCCAAACGAATCAGGTTGCAATCGCGGCGGCACCGACGATGACAGTCTGTTTCATCCAAAGGCATTTCGCGTTGAGCATAGAACAGGAGCGATTTGAGGCGTACAGTCCCTACATGCCCGCCTCACCAATACAAAGAATATGACGGCAGCGACTCATACCCTCTCGGTCCGCGAGAAATTCGGCTACGGCCTCGGCGATTTCGCTGCAAACATCGTCTACCAGTCGGTGATGGTCTTCCTGCTGTACTTCTATACCGACGTCGTCGGGATTCCCGCCGCCGCTGCGGGCACGTTGCTCCTCGTCGCACGCATCTGGGATGCCGTCAACGACCCACTCATGGGAACGATCGCCGACCGCACACGCAACAAGCACGGTCGCTTCCGCCCCTGGATCCTATGGACAGCAATCCCCTTCGGCGTGATCGCCGTGCTCATGTTCACGACGCCGGACCTGAGTACGACCGGCAAGATCATCTACGCGTACGTGACCTACATACTCATGGGCATGATCTACACCGCGAACAATGTGCCCTACGGCGCGCTCTCCGCGGTGATGACGTCCGATCCGGCAGAGCGCACGAAGCTCAATTCCTATCGCTTCGTGCTGGCCATGGTGGCGACACTGGTCATCAGCGGGCTCACGTTGCCCATGTCGAAATGGCTCGGCGGCGGCGACGAAGCACGCGGATACCAGCTCACGATGTTGGTGTTCGCGTCTGTGGCGGTGTTGTGCTTCTACGTGACATTCTACACGACGCGAGAGCGCATCGAACCGCCCAGCGAGCAGAAGACCCCGGTACGTGAGGACCTGCGCGACCTGCTGCACAACCGTCCCTGGATCGTGCTGTTCGTTTTAGGTCTGATCACGTTCATCTTCCTGTCGCTGCGGCTGGGCGTTGGGCTTTTCTACTTCCAGTATTACGTCGGCGACCAGAGCCTGTTTTCGGTGTTCGCGGTTCTTGGCGTCATCGGCGTTATCTTCGGCGTCTTGCTGGCAAATCCACTGCGCGAACGTTTCGGCAAGCGGAACGTGTACATCGGGTCCAACCTGTTAGCGGGTCTGGCGATCATGGCGCTATGGCTGCCCACGCCCGAGCAGTATCTGTGGGCGTACTTCCTGTCGGCGTTGGTGGGTTTCTTCAGCGGCCCGGCGGTCCCGATCCTCTGGTCCATGTACGCCGACGTCGTCGACTACTCCGAATGGAAGTTCGGCCACCGGGCGACAGGCATCATCTTCTCTGCCTCTACCTTCGGGCAAAAATTCGGCTGGGGCGTTGGCGGCGCGCTTACTGGCTGGTTGCTCGCGCTGTTCAACTACGTTCCCAACGTCGACCAGGCGCCTGAGGCGATCTTGGGCATCAAGCTCGCACTGAGCATCATCCCGGGCACACTCATGGTGTTATCGATCGTATTGCTCTTCTTCTACGACCTGACCGAAGACTTCATGGAGCGTGTGCAGGCGGATCTCGCAGAGCGGCGCGGCGCATAAGAAAGGGGTCGAATCGGTTTCCAGCCGGCTATCCGTCGACGAGCTGCCTGTGCCGGGTCAAACGTCGATTTCCTCGGCTCGACCGCTTGTCTGGCGGAAGTTCGTCGCCGGTCGCCCGCATCCCTGCGTCGTCTACTCGCGGAAATCCCAGTCCATCTCGGCGGCGAGATAAGCAAACGCTGCGTACGCCGCGATGTTTTGATTCAGATTGCCCTGGTCGATCTTGTCGAAAGTGTCGTCCGGCGTATGGTGCAGATCGAAATAGTCCCAACCGTTTTGCCTCGGCGTTACCACCGGCACACCCAACCTGGGCAGCATGGAAATGTCCGGCCCACCGGATGCAAGGTTGTGACCGGGCGAGATACCAAGCGGCTCCAGCACTCGCTGGATGGCGCGTGCATAAGGCAGGGCACGGTCACCAAAGCGCGTCTCGAAGCGCCAGATCTTGTCTGCGCCGAAGTCACTCTCCGCGGCGAGGATATGCTGGTCCATCTCGTCCGCATGCCGTTTCGCGTACGCGAAACCGCCCAGAAGGCCGACCTCCTCCGCGCCGTACAGCACGACGCGGATCGTGCGTCGCGGAGCTTCATCGAGGGACATGATGAGATGAGCGGCGCCAACCACGATGCCGCAGCCCGCCCCGTCATCGACGGCGCCGGTTCCCAGGTCCCAGCTATCCAGGTGGCAGCCGATCAGTACGATTTCTTCCGGCCGCTCGCGGCCCACGACTTCTGCGATGACGTTGCCCGAAGGCGCCTCGGGCTGCGTTTCGACCTCGATTTCCAGGCGAACCTTCACCGGTCCGTTTTCCAGCAATCGAGTGAGCTGTTCTGCATCGGGCGGTGACAGGGCAGCGGCAGGCCCATCGCCGACGGCCGCACTGCGGAACATCATGCCCGTGTGGGCAAAACGCCGCGACTGCGTTCCGACCGAGCGAATCAGGCAAGCGAGGCCACCCTTCTGGCTCGTTGTCGTCGCGCAGTTGCGACGCTTGCGCACGGCCATGCCGTAACCCGAGCCGTCCTGCGTTCGGGTCATCTTTTCGTCGATGAAGACGATCTTGTCAGAGACGACGTCCGTACTCGCCGCGCGCAGTTCACCCATACTTTCGAAACGAATCACTTCAGCCTCGACACCGCCCGGCGGCGTCGAGGTAGAACCGCCGAGCGCCGAGATCACCATGTCCTGAGGCGCGGGCGAAACGATGCTGGCCTTGTCCACGCGCCGCGACCAATAGGGAATTTTGAAAGGCTCGGTGCGGATGTTGGCGAATCCGAGTTCGGCGAGCTTCTGCGTCGACCAAATGCGCGCCCGCTCCTCCGCTTCCGAACCGGCCAGTCGCTGGCCGACTTCCGTTGTCAGGTCGCGAACGAATTCATAACCTACGTTATCGTCCAGGCCGTTCTGGATCAGCAGCTCGACGTTCTCACGAACTGCCTCGGGTATGTCCGCAACGTCCTGCGCGTGAACAACCGAAGCCAGCAGGCAAAGACTGGCGAGCCCTGGTTTGAGCGTGAACGCTCTCTTTCTGTGTTTCATATCTGTAATCAGCTTCCGGCGATGTCTGCGATGGGTCAGAAGCCGCGAGTCTACCTTATATTGCGTGGGCTCCCGGACTTGGTCAGAAGCAGACTCTCATCCGCAACAGACGCCCTAGGAACCGGCATTCGCGAACCGCGTGTAATCCGGAATGATGCCGAGGAGAGCCGTCTCGAACAGCGCTTTGCCCGCGTCAGGGTTGGCGAGCGATGGATTCGAACCGATGCGCCCGTCCGGGAAACGGCGGCGATAGTCGTCGGCGTCGTAGATGGGTCCCGTGGGTGCAATCGGCGGATCCATCTCGGCAGACTTGATGCTGTCGGGGTACGCGTATTGCGTCAGCGAGACTTCGCCGCAGGTGGCGTGGCTGCCATCCGCTGCGCCAAAAAGCTCTCTGCTGAGTTTCATGACGCCCTCAGCTTCCCACCAGTTCCTGAGCAAGCAACGAATGTTGGGAGATTCCGTCTCTTGCGGGCTCAGGCTGGATTGCGCATAGATCTCGGAGAAAGCGGCCGTCGCCGTCGCGGTGTTTCCGCCATGACCGTTCAGGAAGTAGAAGCGCTCAAAGCCGTGCCGGACCAGCGAGTTCACCATGTCGCAGATCACCAGGATCAGCGTAGACGGTCTGAGAGTGATGGAGCCCGCAAACCCAAGATGGTGCTGCGCCATGCCGACAGAGATCGTCGGTGCGATCAACGCACCAGTCTCCTTGCCCAGCTCGAGGGCGAGGGCTTCGGGGCACAGTGCGTCCGTGCCGATGAGCCCATTGGGCCCGTGCTGCTCCGTGGAACCTATCGGCATTACGATGGTTTTGCTGGTTTGCAGGTAGCGCTCGACTTCCTGCCAGGTGCTGAATCTGAGTTCCAAAATGCGCCTCTTAATGTTCGATTAGTCTTTCAGGGAAAGGGAGTGTCGAGCTTACCTTCCTGGGTGGCCCTTCGCCCTCAGCAAAATTGATGCTGACACCTCATTCCTCACCTGCCCTTTTCTTTGCTCTGGTTTGCTCTTGCCCGTGTCTCAACGTCGAGTAGCTCGCGAACCATTGCAGCAATGGGCACCTTGTTTGTATGCGTCTTTCCATAGCCGAGGTTGAACTCATAGTCGAAATCCGGGGGATTCAAGCCCTGGTTGTGCTGCAGGATGGTCTCGAGCTTGTCCAGCGCCTTAGCGGCTCGCGCCTCAGGGGATTCTCCAGCCTCGTACTCGTCCCAAAGCGAGACATACTCGGATCTGACTTCATCCGGAAGTGTTTCTACCAGCGAGAGAAAGTCGTCACGCTCCTTGGCGGACTTGGATGCTGTGGCGCTTTGCAAAGGAGCAGGAATGTCGCCGTCAACCGCCTCGCCCAGGTCGTGCAGGATGCAGATCTTCAGCAACTTCAACAAATCGATATCGGGAAGTTCATCAGCGAAGGTAACGGCCAGGAGTGTCAGTCGCCAGGTGTGTTCGGCAAAGCTTTCGGTGCGTCCGCTCGTCGTGTAGGCGGTGCGGAGAGTGTCTTTGAGTTGTTCGGCCTTACGAAGAAAGTCGAGACGCGCAGAAATGCTTGAACTCTCCATCTTCTTCTCCAAACAGCATCAAACCTCGGGCGAACCGGCTAGCGGCATGATTCACCTCAACCCTCCAACGAGGCCAGCGTCTCTCTCGCCTGTCGCAAGTAGCGGAAGTCGTCGTCGGCATCAGACCAGAGGTTGATGACCTCCTCCAAGAGCAGTCGCGCGTCATCGGCATCGCCCGATGCGATCAGCACCCGGGCCAGAATGAACTTCGCGTACGGGTAGCTCGGATAGACGTGCAGGACAGCCTCGAGTTGCTCCCTGGCGGTGTCGACCGCACCCGCTTCAAGGTAGAGCCTCGCCATATTCACGAACAGCTCGGACACGCCCAGGCTATCGAGCAGTGTCTGCAAGATCGACTGACTCAAAATCGCATTTGACGCATCAATACTTTCGAGCGCTGCCTCGAAGTTTTGGTCCCAGATGTGAATTTGCGCCTGCTCCAGCCCCATGATGCCTTTATAGAAGTCCGGCAGCTGGCCAATCGAATCCTGCGACGCTTTTGCCAGGCGACGATACTCGTCGCGGTTGCCTGCGCGCGCGTGGATCGTCCCGTAAGTGGCGTTCAGATACAGCGACATCGGCGGCTGCAGTCTCGTTGCAATGCTGTCGAGTAATTCCAGCGACTCGTCGAAACGTTCCAGGAGCGACAGCATGACGGCGATCTGGGCTTCGATGGTGAAGATACGGGCGGCGGGCGGCAGAATGGTCTCTGCGAGTTCGTTCGCTTTCTCGGACAGCGCCATGGCCTCGCTGATGCGCCCTTGCGAGATGATGATTTCGATAGTGACCAGCAGCACCTGGAGTTGCTGCTGCGGTAACAGCCCGCCGGCCTGAAGCCTCTCGAGCCGGTCTGTCGCTTGCTGGAGCATTCCGCGTCGCGCATCGAGCCGCGCCAGCCCAAGCTCCGCCTGGAGAGGGTCGCTCAACAGGATTGCGGCGTCCTCGAGAGCCGCCTTCGATGCATCAAGCTCACCCTGAGCCAGGTACAGGCCCGCGAGTTGCGTGTAGCCGGCGCCGCTATCGGGAACGAACTCGAGATAGCGCGACACCTGCTCAATCGCCGCCTCGTAGTTGCCGAGCTGAAGTTCGACGTCCGCCTTCTGGCGATAGATCGAGTAATCGTTCGGCCGGAGTGCCAGCAACTGGTCGTAGGCTGCCTGCGCCTTGTCGAGAGATTCCGACGTGCCGCGCATCCGCGAGAACTGCGCGATGCTCTGCAGGGCCGTCGTGCTGTTAGGCTCTACCTCGCTCCAGATGTCGAGGACACGCTGGCCCCGATCGTAGTCGCCGTCATAAACGTAGCGGTTGGCCTTCAGGATAAACTCGCTGGCCGTCGATAGCCTGTAGCTGTTGCGCAGCGCGCGCGTTGCACTTTCCCTGGCCGCGTCGAGCTCACCACTCAGGTACTGTCGCAGCGACAACTCGCCGAGTGCTTCGGCAAAGGCAGGATCGATCGCCAGCGCCGAGTTGAACAGGGAAACGCCGAGTGGGTAATTGCCATCGAGCTGGATGGCAGCCTGCGCGAGCACAAAATGCCGCACCGCATCCAGTGAACTGGAAAAATGCTCACTCACGGGGTCGTCGCTGTGATTCTCCGCAGGCGTGATTTCCCAGGTACCGAGTACTGCTGCCGTGGCCGCATCGACCGCGCTCATCCAGTCGCTGGCGCTGCCTGAAAAGGCTTCCAGCTCCTCTCCGCTACTCGCATCGAGAACGCGAATCGAGATGACTTTCGCGTTGCCGTCTTCGCTAAAGCTGCCGACAACGAGTGCATCGCTTTGCCGGTCGCCAGCCAGCTCAACAGCGAGGCCGCTCGGCACGCCGGTGAGCCGGTCGTACCCCTGCTCGCGCAGCCGGTCCTTGAGCGCCAGGGTGTCGAGCGGCGTGTCGGCCGTCACGACCGGTGACACTCGGTTGATGTCGTACTCGAGCATGATGGGCAGACCGTAGGAGAGCCAGTCGAGCTCGGGGTCGCCCGTCTCGTTTTCCCAGAAGAAGGCGACGATCTCGCGATGGTAACCACGCCGGGCCACCTCGAACTCCTGCATCTCGCCCATCTCGTTCTCGATCATCATCATCTCGGTCGCCGCTTCGGCGTTGATCTGAGGGGTGACGAGCCAAAGCACGACAGCCGCGACAATCCCGTTGACCGGCACAAAGACCTTCTCGGTTCCGGTCCAGCGATCCCGGCCGGGTGCACCGTGGTTGTATGCGACCAACAGCACTGCCGGCAGCATGACGAGCATGGCAATGAAGACAAACGAGGTCAGATTGCCGGGCAGGCCGAATCGATCCGTGACCCAGTCACCGAGCTCGATGACCAGCCACATCGCGGCGATGTACATACCGGCAATCTGCGGTACGCGACGATGGGCGAGGTTCCGGAACAGTGAATCGGGGTTCGACATCCGGCAATAGTAGGGGTGGAACCGATATTCATCCAATCTTTCTGAGCCTGCCGAGCCCTCCGGTCGCTAGCCGGCGGCCCTGCATCGCTTCGATCAGCGCCCGCTCCCCTGCCAAGCCTCCTTCCTGCAAGCCTTACGGACCTGACCAGGCGATGGTCATAAACGCGTAAATCTCTGATTTTATTGGTGGTAATGATTTGGTCATGAATTGGTCAGGGGATGGTCATTCCATTTTCGGCACTCCCCGGCAGGATGCGCCGCAACTCGGCAGCAAGGCGCTGCCCGGGAGCAAACAATCAACTACGGAGATATAGAAATGACCAACCAGGTAACTGCACTGCCCAACGGGGTAAACGTCGAAGCGCTGCTGGGCGCACGTGAAGCACTCACCGAGATGCCGGAGGCTGCCAAGTTCGTCTGGCGCGCCGTGAACGAGTGGAAAAGCGGCACGCACGCGGAGTCACGAATCGAGGGATTCTTCGGCCTCGGAGAAGAACAGCGCCACGTGCGTGAGTTCCGCTTCGACTCGGATCATCCGCAGATCTTCGCCGCCGAAGACAACGGCCCGACGCCGGTCGAGTATGTGCTCGTCGGCCTGGCGGGCTGCCTGACAGCCGGCATCGCCTCGGTTGCAGCCAACCGCGGCATCGAGCTGCGTTCGGTAACGGCGACGCTGGAAGCCGACATGGACCTCTACGGCATCCTCGGCATCGATTCCGATGTTCGTAACGGCTTCAATGGCATCACGGTGAACTACACGATCGATGCGGATGCTTCCGAGGAAGACATCGCTGCCGTCGTCGCCCAGTCGCAGAAGCGTTCGGCTGTATTCGACGTCATCACCAACCCGACCAACGTCACCGTTCGGGTCAACCAGTGAGCTTCTTGAGCCACATCCCCCGCCGCACGGCCGGTGCCATTGACGTAGTCGTCATAGGTGCCGGCCATGCCGGCCTTGCGATCAGCCAGCTGCTCGGCAGTCGCGGCGTCGAACACGTCGTGCTCGAGCGCGGTGAGGTCGCAAACTCTTGGCGCAAGGAGCGGTGGGACTCATTGAAACTGCTGACGCCCAACTGGCAGACGCGGCTGCCCGGCTGCGCCTATGACGGCGACGACCCGGACGGCTACATGTCGGTTGGCGAGCTGGTTCAGTTCCTCGATGACTACGCCGCGAACACGAACGCGCCTATCGTGACCGGGTGTGAAGTTACGTCCGTGCGTCGCGTCGCGGAACGCTATCGGGTCATAACCAGCCAGGGCACCTGGAATGCGCGCGCTGTCGTGTTAGCCACGGGCGCCTGCAACAGGCCGTCGATACCGACAGCGGCCAGCGGACTGCCGGCCGAGCTCACGCAGCTGACACCGTTTGACTACCGCTCGCCCGAGAATGTGCCCGAAGGCGGCGTGCTGATCGTCGGCGCATCGGCCACGGGCCTGCAGTTCGCCGACGAGCTGCTGAAAGCCGGTCATGACGTCACGCTCGCGGCCGGAGAGCACGTCCGCATGCCGCGGCGCTACCGTGGCAAAGACATCTTCTACTGGATGACGCGTTGCGGCATCCACGACCAAAGCTACACCGAGATCGAAGACATCGGGCGCGGCCGCCGGCTGCCGTCGCCGCAACTTGTCGGGTCAACCGACCTGCCCATCCTCGACCTTAACTACCTGAGAGACCGGGGCGCCAGGATCGCCGGCCGCTTCATGCGCGCCTGGAACGGTGAGATTCAGTTCTCGGGATCGCTTGGCAACGTCTGTGCGCTGGCTGATCTCAAGATGCAACGCCTCCTGAAGCTCATCGACGAGACGGCAGACAGAGACGGTGCACCGGCGGCAGAGACGTTCGCGCCGACCTGCGTCGATGACGAGCCCTTGCTGAGCATGAACATCGAGGACGTGAAGAGCGTGATCTGGGCGACGGGTTTCAAGCCCGACTACCGCTGGCTCGACGTCGACGTGTTCGATCGCAAAGGCCAGCTGCGTCACGACGGCGGAGTCGTCGACAGCGAAGGGCTGTACGTGCTCGGGCTGCCGCTGATGCGGCGACGCAAATCCAGTTTCATTTTCGGCATCGAAGACGATGCCCGCGACATCGCTGACCACCTGGTCGGCTACCTGACAAACACTCTAAGGAGAGCATCATGACCTTTATCCGGACCGTGCGCCCGGCCGACGCCTCGGGCGATGTGCGCGACATGTACGAGCGCCAGGAAGACCACTGGGGTTTCGTGCCGAACTACGCCAAGGCCTTCAGCCATCGGCCCGAGGCGCTGGCACGCTGGGGGCGGTTGCTGGCAGAACTCCGGCGTCCGGCGGACGACCGCCGTTTCGAGCTGGTGACGTTTGCCGCGGCCTACGCGCTCAGGAACAGCGGCTGCACACTGGTACACGGCAAGGAGCTCTCAAAGTTTATTGGCGAAGACGCGGTCGTCGCGATCGCAAACGGTCGCGAAGCCGACGTGTTGCCCGACATCGACGTCGCCATCGTTCAGCTCGCGCGCCAGGTCGCGAAGGATGCGACCCAGGTGACCTCCGGCCTCATCGACCGACTGAAGTATCGCCACGACCTGAGCGACGCCGAAGTGTTCGACATCGTCGCACTTGCCGCCGGCCGCGCGTTCTTCGCCAAGCTGCTCGACGGCCTTGGGGTACAGATCGACAGCACGTGGAAGGTGCTGAATTCAGACTTCCGCGAGAGCCTGAGGATCGGCCGGCCGATTGATCTCAGCACGCCGGAGCACCTGCCGGCCGACCACGCCGCCTGACAGAAAATCCAACAGGAATACGACAATGAAATTCAACAACATCACAGAGACCGTCGGTAACACACCGCTGGTTAAGCTCAACAAGCTCGGCCCCGAGGGCGTCAACGTCTGGGTCAAGGTCGAGTCCTTCAACCCGATGGGCTCGGTGAAAGATCGCATGGCGCTGGCCATGATCGAGGACGCCGAGCGCAGCGGCGCGCTGAAGCCCGGCCAGACGGTCGTCGAGGCAACCAGCGGCAACACGGGCATCGGACTCGCCATGGTCTGCGCCCAGAAAGGCTATCCGCTGGTCGTGACCATGGCGGAGAGCTTCAGCGTCGAACGCAGGAAACTGCTGCGCTTCCTCGGCGCGAAAGTCGTGCTGACACCGGCGTCCGAGAAAGGCACCGGCATGATGAAAAAGGCCGAAGAACTCGCCGCGAAGCACGGCTGGTTCATGACGAAACAGTTCAATAACCCGGCCAATGCCGACGTGCACTACCGGACGACCGCACAGGAAATCCTCGCCGACTTCGGCGACCAGCCTGTGCATGCCTGGGTATCGGGATTCGGCACCGGCGGTACGATGCTCGGTGTGTCACGCGCGATGCGCGAGGCAAGTCCCGAGACACGAATCGTCGCGGCTGAACCCGACAACTCGCCGGTACTCGGTGCCGGCGTCCAGCAGCCGCGGGACGAGTACGGCAGGCCGGTTGGCAGTCACCCGCATTTCCGACCGCACCTGATGCAGGGCTGGAGCCCGGACTTTGTCTCGGATCTGACCCAGGCCGCCATCGACGACAAACTCATCGACGAGATCGTCGCGGTCAACGGGGATGAGGCGATGGCCATGTCCCGGGCGCTGGCTCAGCAGGAAGGCATCTTCGTCGGCACCTCCTCCGGCGCCACGCTGGCAGCCGCCCTCGAGTATGCGAAGACCGCGCCGAAGGGAGCCAATATCGTTGCGATGCTGCCCGATACCGGCGAACGCTACCTGTCCACGCCGCTGTTCGGCGAGATCGGTGACGACATGACCGAAGAAGAAGTCACGCTGTCGAAATCGACGCCCAACTTCCGCTTCGACGTGCAGGCAGCGGCGGCGCCGGCAGCCGCACCGGCCGACGTCGATGCAGAAGCCAGGCAGTACATCGAGGACATGGTCAACAACGAGCCTGTCGTCATGTTCGCGCTGGAATGGTGTGAGTTCTGCTGGTCGGTACGCAAGCTGTTCGATGCACTCGGCGTGACGTACAAGAGCGTCGACATTGACGCCGTCGAATACCAGGAGAATAACCGTGGCGTGAAGATCCGTGCGGCGCTGGGCAAGCGCGTGGGCAGCCCGACGATGCCACAGGTATTCATTGCAGGCGACCATGTCGGCGGTTGCACCGACGTCATAGAGAGATTCCAGAGCGGCGCGTTGCAGAGCGACTTCGAACGGAACCGGATCGACTTCGACAAGTCGGCGGACCTCGATGCGTGGTCGTTGCTACCGCAATGGATACATCCGAGGAAGTCGGCGTAGGGATCTGGGGTCGAGCCGAAGAACAGGCGTCTTTATTCGGTTCGACCCCGTACTCAGAAAGTGAGCGCAAAGCGCGCGCCGCGCCCGGAGCTGTCCAGCAATCGGACAAAGCCGCCGTGCGCGGTCATCACCTGTCTCGCAAGCGCAAGACCTACACCGGAGCCGTCTTTCTTTGTCGTGAAGAAAGGTACGAAGATTCGATTGGCGATCTCTTTAGGCACCCCGGGGCCGTTGTCGGCCACTTCGATGACGACATTGCCGCGTCGATTGAGCCTGGCCGATAGATGTATCTCGGGCTGCTCTTCGTTCTCGGCGGCGTGCCAGGCGTTCCTCAGCAGGTTCAGGAGGACGGGCTCCAGCAGGTCTCGATCGGCATAGACATCGAGCTGCGCAGGTTCGAAGCTTACGTGCATCGCCTGTTCCGCCCGGGGCCACTCAGCGATGGCGAGGCGGCGTACGGATTCGAAAAGATCCGAGACGAGGACGCGCTTTTTCTCCGGCGGAGCGAGGCGTGTGATCTGACGGTAGCTGTCCACGAACTGCATGAGGCTGTCGGAGCGTCTTGCGACCGTCGTGACGGCATCGCGGAGATCGTCGATATCCTCCTTCAGCGTATCGTCGTCCTGTGTTTTTCCGGCCAGGTCGTCGACGAGGTCGACAGAGGTTTTGGCAAGCGATGTGACGGGCGTAATCGAATTCATGATCTCGTGCGTCAGCACCTTGACCAGTTCCTGCCAGGCCTGGGCTTCGTTGACGTCGAGCTCTGTCTGGATGTCCTGCAGCGAAATGAGCTGCTCTCGCTTGCCGTCGATGATGACTTCCGTCGACGCCAGCGTCAGCTGGTAGTCGATGCTGTCTACGGTGAAGCTGACGAGTTCACGTCGGCCGGGTACCGCCTCAACCACCGCATCGTAGAACTTGATGCCGAAAGGACGCAGGTCCTTCAGCCTGGTCACGTGAGCTGCGCCGAACAATCGCCGTGCCGCGTTGTTCTGTAGCGTCAGGGAGCCATCGCCGTGTACGGAGATAAGAGGTACAGGGATATGCTCGATCAGCGCCCTGAGATGCCGCACTTCGACCTGCTGGTCGCTGCGCGCACTTTGCATGCGGTCGAGGATCTCGGCGAAGGCCGCACCGAGCTCGGCAAAGCCTGCGCCCACGTCAGTGAAATCGAATCGCTGCGAGAAATCGGCACTCCTGGCCGAATCGAGGAAGCGCGTGAGTTCCCGATTGGTGCGGCTCACGAACCACCACAGCTCGCTGATCAGCGCGGCGAGCACACCGGCCGCGAGCAAGGTCGCGTACACGAAGCCCGGCTGGAAGAACAGCCACGACGTGACGGCCATCGCGACCAGTACGAGGGTAAGCCTGGCGGCCAGTCGGATCGAAAAGTGTCTAAAGACCATGCTTTTCCATGCGACGGTAGAGCGAGGCCCGCGTCAGTCCCAGTTCTTTCGCCGCCCGCGAGATGTTAAAGCCGTGTTTTCTAAGCGCCACGGAGATCGTTTGTTTCTCGACATCCTCCAGGTTCAGGGAGTGTTCGGGCTCCGCCGCAACGATTGGCGCCGTGGCGGTCTCGAGTTGCAGATCCGCCGGTTCGATAGCGTTGCTATTGGCCAATATGACGGCGCGCTCGACGGTATGCCTCAGGGCGCGGACGTTGCCCGGCCAGTCGTAGTCCCGGAGTGCCTCTTCTGACGCCGTGGCGAAAGCCAGGTCGCCCTTTTTGTAACGCTGCGCATAGCGCTCGAGGTAGAAGCGAGCGATGGGCAGGATGTCGTCCTTGCGGTCCCGCAGTGGCGGTACGACGATCTCCACCGTGTTCAGTCGGAACAGCAGGTCCGGCCGGAAATGCTCGCGGTCCCGGAGGACGTGGGCCGGCGCATTGGTCGCCGCAACGACACGCACGTTGATCGCTTCGGACCGGTCAGAGCCGACCGGCGTGACGCGGCGCTCTTCGAGTACGCGTAGCAGCTTCGCCTGCTGATTCAGGGGCAGGTTGCCAATCTCGTCCAGGAAAATCGTGCCGCCATTCGCCGCCTGGAACTTGCCGGGGCGGTCCTCGTCGGCGCCGGTAAATGCGCCCTTCTTGTGACCAAACAGCTCGGACTCGAAGAGACTCTCGGTGATCGTGCCCATGTCGACGGACAGGAACACCTGGTCGGCACGGTTGGACTGGCGATGCAGCTCTCGGGCAATGAGTTCCTTGCCGGTGCCGTTCTCACCGAGGATCATGACATTGGCGTCGGTCGGCGCCGCGCGCTCGACGACTGACAGTACACCCTTCATCTTGGCGGAGTCACCGATGATGGGTGTCTGCGGACCAGGTTCGGCCAACACCTTGTTCGCAGCCCGCAGACTCTCGGTCTCGCGACGGCTTTGCGTGAGCTTCACGGCCGACGACACGGTTGCGACGACCTTCTCGTTCTGCCAGGGCTTGATGACGAAATCGACTGCGCCGCGCTTCATGGCCTCGACGGCCGCGTTGACGCTGCCGTGCGCCGTAATCATGACGATGCCGAGGTCGGCATCGAGTTCCAGCGTGCGATCCAGCCACTCGAGGCCCTGGGCTCCGGAAGACTCGCCCGGGCCGAAGTTCATGTCGAGCAGCATTGCGTCGAAGGCGTGCGCCTTCAACAGGTCTGGAATCTCATCCGGCGTGCGCGCGGTCACCACGGAACCGAAACTGCGGCGCAGCAACAGCCGGCCAGCCGTCAGGATGTCCTCGTCGTCATCGACGATCAGGATGTTGGCGTCGTTGTCCAAATCACCTCCCAAAGTGTTCGAAATCGTACACAGAGTGTTCGGAAACGTACAGTTCTGGGTGCCCTCCCATGAGCGGATGCCAATAAAAACAATCACTTAAGGATTGGCACGCCCCTTGCTATAGATAGGACAGGAAAACACTAAACCAATGGGGACCGACTCGTGAGCAATGTCAGCAAGATGGCCGAACCTGCGACAACCCGCAGTGTGAACATCTCAGGCCAGGGCATGGACAGGGCGGTGAAACGTCGCATGCCACTGTCGAAGAAAATCGGGTTCGGCGTCGCGGGCTTGCTCGCGCTGCTGTTTGCCGTATGGCTGTTCGACATGCTGACGGGCGGTCGCAGCCTGTCCGTTAATGCACAGCGCATCCAGGAATCGCCGGTCACGACCGGCACGTTCGAGGACTTCATTCCGCTGCGCGGTCGACTGGTGCCGAGCAGCACCGTGTATCTCGACGCCATCGAAGGTGGGCGGGTCGAGGAGATCCTGGTTGAAGACGGGGCGATGGTCGAGGCCGGCCAGCCGATCGTTCGCCTGTCCAACACGAACCTGCAGCTCGAAGTCTTAAGCCGCGAGGCCGCGGTCACCGAGCAGCTGAACAACATGCGCACCATCGAGTTGCAGCTCGAGCAGAATCGTCTCTCGCATCGTCGCAACCTGGTCGAGATCGACTACCAGATCACGCGACTGAATCGCGCGATCGAGCGCCAGACGGAAATGGCGGCGAAGAACCTCGTGTCCCAGTCCACGCTGGACGAGCTGAACGACGAACTCGACTACTACGTCGCGCGGCGTGACGTGACCCGCGAGAGCCAGGACACCGATGCCCGCATGCAGGAAGCACAGCTCGCCCAGCTGCGTGCATCCGGCGATCAGCTCGAGAAGAGCCTGGCGTTTGCGCGCAAGAACCTCGACGACCTGAATATCCGGGCACCGTTCGCCGGCAAGTTGTCAGGCTTCAACGTGGAGATCGGCCAGTCCATCACGCGCGGTGGCCGGCTTGGCCAGATCGATGACCCGGACGGCTACAAGCTTTCTGCCAATATCGACGAGTTTTATCTCGGCCGCGTGGATCTCGGCCAGTCGGCCATAGCCGAGTACGGCCGTGATGATCTCGACGTCACGATTTCCAAGATCTACCCGCAGGTGAACAACGGCCAGTTCGAGGTCGATATGACCTTCGCCGAGCAGCCGGACAACCTGCGTCGCGGCCAGACGCTGCAGCTTCGCCTGTCACTCGGTGACAACAGCGAGGCCGTGATGATCCCTAACGGCGCCTTCTACCAGGAGACCGGCGGCAAGTGGGTGTTCGTTGTCTCGCCCGACGGCAGCCAGGCGGTGAAGCGTACGGTGCGCCTGGGTCGGCGCAACACGGACTACATCGAGGTGCTCGAAGGCCTCGAGCCCGGCGAACGAGTGATCACGTCGCCCTACACCAGTTATGTCGGCATGGACCGGCTGATGATTGACTAGTTTTAAACCTTAGAAGGGGATAAGCAATGCTGAAACTGCACAACATGTACAAGGTCTACCAGTCGGACGAGGTTGAGACGGTGGCCTTGAACGGTGTGAACCTCGAGATCGCTCAGGGCGACTTCGTGGCCATCATGGGCCCTTCGGGCTGCGGCAAGTCCACGCTCTTAAACATCATCGGTCTGCTGGACAACCCGACGGAAGGCGACTACTGGTTCTTTGACGAGAACGTGGCGGCCTATTCGGAAAGCCAGCGCAGCGCCATCCGCAAGAAGAACATCGGCTTCATCTTCCAGAGCTTCAACCTGATCGATGAGCTGACCGTGGCCGAGAACATCGAGCTCGCCCTGCTCTACCACGACATGCCGGCATCCGAGCGCAAGCAGCGCGTGGCTGACGTCATGGATCGCATGGGTATCGCGCACCGCGCCAAGCACATGCCGAGCCAGCTCTCCGGCGGCCAGCAACAGCGTGTGGCTGTGGCCCGAGCCGTCGTCGGCGACCAGCCGCTGATCCTTGCCGATGAGCCCACCGGTAACCTCGACTCGGCACACGGCCAGGAAGTGATGGAGCTGCTTCAATCACTTAACGCCGAAGGCACGACCATCGTCATGGTGACGCACTCGCCGGCGCACGCCGACTACGCGCGGCGCACCGTCAACCTCTTCGACGGTCACGTCGTCACCGACAAGCTGCGCGCGGCGTAATCAGACAAAAAGATCAGGGGATTTCCATGTTCTGGAACAACATCAAGATCGCGCTTCGCAACCTGAAGAAGAACACCGTGTTTGCGGCGATCAATATCGTCGGCCTGGCCATCGGCCTGAGCGTCTATGTGTTTGGCGGCATTCTGGTCGATTACGAACGTAACCACGACGCATTCTTTGAAAACGTCGATCGCGTCTACACCATCAGCTCGACGGCCGCGCCCGCGTTGAATGCCGGCTTCAAGGAGCTCAACAGCGTCTGGACCGCGGTCGGGCCGATCATCGAGACCGAAGTGGACGATCTCGACGCCGTAGCGCGCACGATCGCTCAGGAATATCTCGTCGGCTTTGACGACAACCGCTTCTACGAGTGGGTATACGCTGCCGATCGAGACTTCCTGCGCATCTTTGACCTGGACTACGTCGATGGAGACGCGACCGCGCTCGACGACCCCAGCAGCGTGATCATGAGCGAATCGTCGGCGATCAAGTACTTCGGTTCTACCGATGTGGTCGGCAGGACTTTGACGATCGATAATCAACATGACTTCTATGTTCGCGCCATCTACAAAGACGTTCCGCAGAACTCGCACTTCAACTCCCTGCCGATTATCGAGACGACCCTGGGCATCGTGATTCCGGTCGCCGCGATGACCAGAATGGACGAGGACTTCGACATCAACGGCGGCTGGAACAACTTGTCATTGTCGAACAGCACCTACCTGATGCTGCCCCCGAATCGCGACCAGGAATGGCTGCAATCGCACCTCGATAACATCTACGAGACGCACTTCTCGGACGGTCACAAGGACATCGTGTCAGCGATACAAGCGGTCCCGCTGAGAGACGCGAACCTCGCCCTCTGGAAGCTGGTCGGCATTCCGGCTATCGAAATAGTGCAGCTGTTGAGCATCCTGGTGCTGGCCATCGCCTGCGCAAACTACGCCAACCTCGCGACGGCGCAAGCACTGGGCCGCAGCCGTGAAGTGGGCATGCGCAAGACCATGGGTGCGTCGCAGACCCAACTCCTGACGCAGTTTCTTGTTGAGAGCCTGGTCATCGCGACGATTGCGATGATTTTCGCGATCGCCATTCTCGAGGTGCTGATCCCGCTGTTCAATAACGTGACCAACAAGGTGGTTGCGCTGGACTATCTGGGAACCCTGCCGTGGCTGGCTGCGACAACGATCGTTGTCGGCCTTTGCGCAGGCGCTTACCCTGCCTGGCTGATCACGCGGGCATCGCCGATCGATGCACTGCGAGATGTGGCTCGCAAGGGCCGCAGTGGCTCCAGGGTTCGGTCTTTCATGATCGGCGGGCAGTTTGCGATCTCGACATTCATGCTGGCGCTGGTCGCTGTTGTCCATTTCCAGAACGAGAAGATGGAGGAGTCCAGCTACACGTTCCCGCGCGACGAGGTCTACACAATGGCTCGGCTGAACACCAGCGACGTCGCCGAGCGACGCGATGCGTTGCGCAACGAGATAGAGAATATCCCTGGCGTGTCGGCGGTGGGCTTTTCATCGCAGGTGCCCTACGAGCAGAGCAACTCGACGACCTACCTGTCGCCCAACCCGGGTGAAGAAGCCAGTCGATTCCAGGTCCAGCTGATGCGAATGTCGCCGGAATTCTTGGACGTCTATGACATTCCATTGCTGGCTGGCCGCAAAATCAGCCGCAACATCGCGGGCGATGAGTTTGAACCGGATCTCGAAGAGGCGCGGCCTCTCAATGTACTGGTCAACGAGATGTTCCTCGAACAACAGGGCATCAGCAGCCCCGAGGCCGGGCTGAACCAGCGTTTCTTTGAGGCTTATTCAGACGAAGAGTACCGCGAGTACATTGTTGTCGGTGTCTTGCCGACACAGAACTTCGTAGGGATGTTAAACCCGGATAAGCCGTGGATGTATTTCTATGATCCACGCTCGCTGCGTATGGCATCGGTTCGCATTGAGGCCGGCAACATGATGAGCACCGTGACCGAGATCGAGAGAGCGTGGGATCGTGTCGTCCCGGAATACCCGATCCAGGGCAGGTTTTTGAACGATACGTTCGATGATTCCTTCAACGTGCTGCGCTACACGAATATGGCGCTGGCGGGCTTCGCCTTCCTCGCGCTGGCGCTCGCGTTTATCGGCTTGTTCGGGCTCGCCGCCTTCATGGCTGCGATGCGAACCAAGGAGATTGGTGTGCGCAAGGTTTTGGGCGCAAGCTCGACCCAGATCGCCCGCCTGTTGGTCTGGCAGTTCTCGAAACCGGTGGTCTGGGCGCTGGCGCTGGCGCTGCCGGTCGCCTTTTTCGCATCGAGCCAGTACCTGAACCTCTTCTCCGAACGGATTTCGTCCCCGGTACTGGTATTGGTCGGTGCGGGCCTGGCGGCCGTGATGCTAGCGTGGTCGACGGTGGCTGGCCATGCGATACGCATCGCACGCTCCAACCCGGTCATGGCGCTGCGTTACGAGTAGTCCGGAGTCACAGGGGTCGAACCGATTGCCGGAATGTCCAGTCTATTCGGTCCGACCCCTTTTCTCACTGAATAGTGAATCCCGCCTCCACGCCGAAGTGGTCGGACAGGTAACCCGTTCTGCTGGCCGCGTCTTCGAACTTGCGGACCGCAACACGATCGAGCGCCAGCGGTCGCGCGACGCTAAGGTTGCCGACGTAGATGAAGTCCAGGCACCGCCCCGAGTCCTTCGTGGTCACGCATTCACCGACGCCCCTCCACTGCCAGGCATCGCGCACGCCGGGCCGCGCCTCCCGCAGTATGCGAATGGCGTTGCTCCGCTCCGCGGCGGTTTTGAGGTTCATGTCACCCAGGACGAGGAAGGGCACGTCCCGGTCGGAGTGGCGCACGATGAAGTCCCGCAGCTCACTGAGTTGATGCACACGAATATTCGCCCTGTCGCCACCGGCCTGCAGATGCGTTCCGAAGATGTCGATCAGCTGACCGTTCGTAGCCCGGACGCGCGCGTGGACGGCGCCCTTATCCGCGAGGCGGTCCGTGTCGCGCGCCTTGGAATACTCCGTGGCGTGCTCTTCGAGCACCGGCAGCCGGGTCACGATGTCGACGCCGCCGTTATCGAACGCCGGTCGTCCGTCGCCAACGACCGTGGTTGCGTACCCGGCCTCGCCCCAGGTCCCCTTGACCTCATTGATCAGGGCCCACCGCCTCTGGTTGCGGAAAGCCTCGTTGAGCACGACGACGTGATAGCGGTGCAGGCGCCGCCCGATTCTTTTGGCGCGGTACTTCTTCTGGCGATTTTCGGCGCTGAATCCCATGATGAGCGCCACGTTATAGGTGAGAATGTCGAACGACGTGTTCGTCTCGGCCCTGGGCAGCACCAGCGGGTCAGGCATCACCGCTGCCTTGCCCGGCAGCAGCGCCTGTCCGAGATTCAGGTTCCATTGTCCGACCTGCGCGGACACGCGGAACTCTCGTTTGCCGCCACAGTGATCCAGCTTCTTGCTCCTCAGCGTGAACTGCCCGCGGGCGTCCGTCGTCACGGTGCCCCACTTCTTGGCCTTCCAGTCAGTCCACTCCCTGTGTTCGCGGGCCCGCCTCTTGCTGTCGCGACGAGCCTCGACCAGCAACTCTTTCCGGGCCACCGGGTTGCCGTCCCAGTCGATCACCCTGCCGGAAACGGTCCAGGTGCAGTCTCCGGTTTCGAGATCGTTGGCCTCGTCGACGATGTCAACGTCGGCCGCGACGATCGCATGATACGGAACCTGGAACTCCACGATACGCGAGACCGCGTCTCCCTCGCTGTCCAGTGCCTGCACCGCGAGACGGAAAGACCCGGAGCCCGCGTCGCTTAGGTCGACGACATCGCTAAAGCGCGGATTGTGGTCGCATTCCGTCGAGCCTGCCGTCCCGCCGCAGATGTCTTTCTCGAGAACGATCGTTCCATCCGCTTTCAGTACCCGGAAATTCATTCTTTGAATGGACTTGTTCACCGAGGTCGTCGCCGACAGTTCGAAGGCCTGCTCACTCAACCCGGAATCCACGACCTCAACGACGTCGCCAGTGCTCGGGTACGCCACGGCGATCGTGGTCGCAGCCGGCGGTGGCTCGACGCCTTCCGGCACCGGGAGACTCTGCCCCTGGCCGCCGAGGAGGTCCCGGTTGCCGGCGCTGCCTATCGGCGGAAGTGGCGGCGGAGGGGCCGCGTCAGGCATGGGCGATCCGCCCGCTTCGTCGTCACGCCCAAGCATCTCGAGGCCGAAACCCGGATCTGCCGGGTCCTCATCCGAACCGTCGCTCGATGCGTCATCGGCCGTCCGGATCCCGGCCTCGCTGTCGTCGGCGCGCCCGAGCATCTCGAGTCCGTCAACGTCGACTTCGGCATCGGATTCGCTGCCGTCGCCGCTCGTAGCAACTGGCTCCGCGTCCGGTGCCGGACCGGACTCCGCCGGCGCCGCCTCTCCGAGCGCGGCCGTAGCACCCGGCGTCAGGCCGATGGAACCGTCGAGTGCCCGAATGCCGGCGAGCTTCGCGTTCCGGTCGGCGAGCAAGCTCTGCATCTCGGTCTTGTGGCGCTCGATCTCCGCGCTGCGCGCAGCGGCGTGTTCTTCCCGCAATTGCCGCGACGTGCTGTCTCGCCACTCGGCGTACTCGGCGCGCCGTTTCTTGTCTCGTGCCTGGACCTTGCGATACTCGGCCTGCTGTTGTTCGCCCTTCAGGCCCTTTTCTTTGAGCGCACTGTGGTCTGCGTTGTTCAGCTTCGCCATTGATTGAGCCCGCTTGACGTTCTCTTCGCTGTACGCCCGCAGCGCCGTCCGATAGCGCTCGTCGATCTCCGCGAGCTTCTGGTAATGCTGTTGTTGTATCGATTTGGTGGCCGCGTAGTAGTCGGCGAAGATCTCTTTGTTATTCGTTTTACCTGCCGGCTGTTGCGCTGCTGCCGGGACCGCGAGCGCCATGATCCCTAGCGCGACGGACAAAATGACGACGTCGAACGATCGTGTGCTTCTGGACATGGCTTTTCCTCCCTTCCTACGAGTAACTACGCAGTCGCGGGGAAATCTGGATCAGGAAGATGGTTGGAGTGTGTCGGGCGGGCACTAAACGCGGCCTCGATGGTCCCAACTTCAGCGACAGCCAAACACATCGGGGAGACGACTATGCGGATCTGTCTGTTCTTTATTATGCTGCTGCCGATGGCGGCGTCGGCGGAGATCTTCACCATCGACTTTGTAAAGGTCGTGGACGGCAACGACGAAGAGGCCATCTATTACTACGAGAACAACTGGAAACGGCACCGCATTGAAGCGGCCAGCAGAAGCTACATCAGCTCCTACAAGCTGCTGGTGAAACAGTCGGACGACGGGCAGACCGACATCCTGCTGATTACCGGATACGCCTCGGAAGCCGACTATGAGCAGCGGGAGGCGAACTTCCAGGAAGTCATGCGCGAAACGGGTAAGGATGGACCTCGCCTGATGAACGACAAGAAGCCCGGTGAGTTCAGGAAGGTTTTCGATAGCGCCGTGTACATCGGCGACTAGCTGTTACTCTTTTAGGGTGGAGACAGGGGTCGAACCGGCCATCCGGTTCGACCCCTTTGTTGGAATACTCGAGGTACATGCATAAGCGATGAAACTCCGATACAAGATCCTCAACAGCCTCCTGGCACTGCTGGTTGCCTCTGTCGCGGCGCTTGCGATTACCATCAGTTACACGGCCGACTGCGAGCCGCCACCCGGCGTTTCGGCCGGCGAGGCTACGATGAAGGCCGTTGTCTCACGTTGCTACGGCGGACCGGAGGCGCTCGAGTACCTGGACGTCGAGCGACCCACTGCCGGGCCGACGGACGTCATCGTCGAAGTCAAAGCCGCCGCTGCGAACCCGCTCGATTACCACTACATGCGCGGATCGCCCTACCTGATGCGCCTCGGGGCAGGGATCGGCAGGCCGGCAGACATCAGGACCGGCGTTGACTTCGCGGGCGTGGTTGCAGAAATCGGGGAAGACGTGACGAAGTTCGCTGTCGGCGACGCCGTGTTCGGCGGCAGCAATGGCGCATTCGCCGAGTACGTTCGGGTGCGTGAGAACGGCGCGATCACTTTGAAACTTGACGACATCAGCTTCGAGGACGCCGCGGGCCTCGGCATTGCCGCGGTGACGGCCCTGCAGTCTTTGCGTGACGATGGCGGGTTGGTCGCCGGCGAGAAGGTGCTGATCAACGGTGCGTCGGGCGGTGTCGGCACCTATGCGGTACAGATCGCCAAGGCACTCGGCGCCGAAGTGCATGGGGTAAGCAGCACGCGCAATGTCGAGATGGTTCGAGCGCTCGGCGCCGACCATGTGTTCGACTACAAGCAAGAGGACTACACGAAGAGCGACCACCAGTACGACCTGATCGTCGACATGGTGGGCAATCTCTCTCTATCTGCGAATCGCCGTGTACTGAAGCCCGAGGGTCGCATGGTGCTTGTCGGAGGTCCGAAGGGAAACTGGATTGCGCCGCTGTGGCCGCCGCTGAAAGCAGTGATGCTGTCACCGTTCGTCGATCAGGACATCGGCGTGATGCTGGCGGTGCTGGACGCAGACGATCTTGCCTACCTGGCCGGCCTGATGGCCAGCGGTCGCCTGACATCGCGAATCGACCGACGATTCCCGCTGGCGGACACCGCCGAGGCCATACGCTACCTCGAAACACAGCGAGCACGGGGCAAAGTCATCATCACACCGTAAGGGCGACCCGACTGTCGGCGGAACCCCGAACATCGGCGTATGCGGTTCGACGCCTGTTGCCTGGACCGGCACGCCAGCGCCGGATAGTGAGACCGATGTCGCAGACAACATAATGCGGTATCCCTATCGTTGGGCGCTGACCGGACGCTTGGATGGATACCATGCTCCTGAAGCAAATGCTCGCATCACCCACAACATCGTCGGAACTGCTGGTCTACGACCCGTTCCAGACGTTCGATCGTGAGTCCCTGGTCCGCGAAGTCATCGGACTGGCCAACGCCAGCGTCGAGGGGCCGCGGAACATCCTGTTCGGCGTCAATCCGGGTGGCGTCAACGGCGCAAGAATCGTGGGCATTCCGGACAGCGCTGTCGGCGACCTGAAACGAGCCCACCGGCTGATCTCAGGCCTCGTCGAACCCCTGCTCGACCTCGCATTCATCTTCGACCGCATCGACGGCAAGCTCGTAGGCGCCCTGGAGATCGACGGCTGCGAGTTCGGCCCCTATTTCCTCGCCCACGACCTGTCTGACGAGCTGCGCCGGGGCGCTTGCTGGCAACGTGATGATCGCGAACTGGTCGAGATAGATCGGCGCGAGCTATTGAATGGTCACGCGCAGGCAAGCGTTGAGGACGAAGCCGAGACTTTGCCTGACAATGTCCAGGTGTCGGTCGGATTCAACGACGATCCCGACTGCGAGTTCATCGAAGTCACCGCTCCTGACGCCTCGAGTCCTCCGTTCGCCGACGAGGACATGAACGGCGGGACGAGCACGACCAGGACTATCGCGCAGACTTTGAAAGACACGATGAGACTGACTACGCAGATGCTGAACATCGCGAAGGAAGACCAGTCATCGGATGATGGTTCCGGCGAAGTGGACGACGCGGGCAAAGAAATCGCAGAAGCGGCCCGCAATCACTATTTTTACGAGGAGTGTGCGGCGAAGGTTGATTTTTGCATCCGCAATGACAGCGACACAACGCTCAAGGACCTCGCTGTGGAAATCGGAATGCCGCGTCTGGCGGGGCTCGATGTGGCGGACCGCATCTACACGAACCCGTTCGACAAGCGCTCTGCAAACGCTGGCAGTAACTCCACCTACCCCGACGTAGAGCACCGTGACAATGCGGTCTTCGCCCGGACAACAATCGGGTCTATTGCAGCAAACGAAACGCAATCTCTACTCGGCACGTCGCTGCGCTTCGCTGTCAGGAACAAGGCGCTGGGTAAGAAATTGGGTTTGCGCTACATACTTCGAGCAGCAGACGGGCGCAAGCTTTGCCAGGGCCGGGTAAAAATACGTTTCAATGAGACGCCGGCCTGAGAATCCGACGAAAGATCCTTAAGAGAGAATTAGGGGTCGAACCGATGACCACGATTCAGGTTTATTCGGTTCGACCCCTTTTATTCGTACGAACGATTAACCGACTTCGAAGGACTGATTCAACGTCCGTTTGCCGGATGGCAGCTTAGTCCGCCGCCGCCATGGCTTGTTCTGCAGTTCCCGTGACAGAGGTCTCGGCGAGCGTTACTTTGCCTTTTTCAGAGGTCGCGTTGACGTCTCCCTTTACCCCGGATACTTTCACGTCGCCGGAGACTGACTGCACATTGACCTCGCTATTGCGGGGCACAACGATTTTGTAACTGATCGACGCATGACGCTGATAACGTTCGTTGATCTTGCTTATCTGAATGCGACCGCCTTCAACTGACACCGGCGGCGAACGCTTGATGGACCTGATGATTTGCTCAGCGCGCGCAGGATTCGAACTGGATAGCCTCTTACTTATCTTGACCTTCGCACGAATGGATACTTGGTCAACGTCGTCACCTACGACTTCAATCGCGCCGCTTTCGTTTGTCACGTCGATAACCGCAGCACCGCTGACATCAATGGTTTCCTCAAAAGTACCTTTTCCAGCGTAGGCGGCAAACACGGCGGCCGGGCTCGAGAACATCGCAAAAGCTGCGAAGGCTCCTACGAGCTTCCTGCAAATTTCCTGTTTCATTATCCCCTCCAATCTACACGGTGTGTGTAATTGATTGGATGCAGCAAACTCCATTTTCGTTACGCGTTTGCCCGTCGATATTCAGAACTTTTTCGCATATTCGCTGAGTATTCCTCGTCCGTTTGCAAGACAGTTATATGCCGAACGGATTACAAGGGTGTTGGATTGTTCGGATCGACCCCCTTCTCCTATCTCTACTCGTTTGCCAGCGCCGCGATCCTACGCCGGCGCGTTGTGCACAAAAATTGTCGCGCGATGCCAAGAGGAGAAGCGCCCCTTCAAACGATGATGTACCCACGCTAACGAACACAGCACCCGGAGTCGCAAAGATGGGTATCTTGTCCAAAAAACTGAGCCAGCATGAGATCCAACGCGTCCGGCATGCAGCCGAATATCTCGGTATGCCGTGGCGAGCCATTTCCGTGCGTCCAAGGACGGCGCGACTTTTCTACAGGCGTGTCGAGACCGAGATGCGCGCGCAGGCATTCAAAACGATTGCGCTGGCCGCAATAATAGAGTGATAAGGGAGAACTACGATGAACACATTAGTGACGGCACTACTTTGGTTTGGAGCTATCGGCTGTGGCGTGATGGCCGGCGCCTACTTCACGTTTTCGGCATTCGTCATGAAATCGCTGGAAAGTATTGATACCGCAGCAGGCATCAGTGCCATGCAGTCAATCAACGACGTCATCCTGAAGTCTGCATTTATGCCCTTGTTCTTCGGTACATCGCTTGCGTCGGCGATCGCCGTCGTCGTGTACGCGATGGACCCCGGCGCTTCCGGCGGAGCCTGGATGGCTTTGGCAGGCGGCACCTACTTCGTTGGCATGTTTCTGTGCACGGTTTTCTTTAATGTCCCGCTGAACAACAAGCTGAAGGCAGTAGACCCGGGCAGCGCAGAAGGAGCGGCCGTGTGGCAGACCTACCTGCACACCTGGACACGCTGGAATCACGTTAGAACCGTGGCATCAACGATAGCGTGTGCGTTCTTCATACAAGCCATCTGAATCCTGGAGTATAGGGGTCGAACCGGTTTTCCGATTCAATCGGTTCGACCCGCCTGTTTACATGCTGACGCAGGCGGCCGAGCCTGCGGGCCCGGATTCCGGCGACGATTCGAGCACCGCGGACACCACGGTCTGTCGATACGATCGCCAGCTAGCTCGCACCTCGGACCGGTCGATACACAGGTCTCGCAGCGCCCTCCGATGATCAACCAGGACAACGATCTCGCTGATTGTCATCAGCGACCACCACATCGAACGAAACACGAACCTCGATACCGGCCCGCGCACCTGGCTTCTTAAGAATGCGCAGTGAAACTCGAGGTGGCTGGCTTCATCCTCTGCAATGTCGAGCAGCCAGTTTCTCAGGTTGCAGGGCGGCAATCGCGATGCGATTAAGCGGTAGTAACACAATCCCACCACTTCGGCGGCGAGCAACACAAGTATCTTCAGTCGCAGGCCGATCAACCGTCGACCGAACACGAAAAGCTTTGCCGTCCAGTTAGAACGGATCAGCTCGCCGCCGAGCAAGCGCACACAGATAGCAAGCATGCTCGCGTGCCGGTTCTCCTCGGCAACGAAATGTGCAAGCGCACTCGCGTAATCGTCGTCGACAGCGTCGAGACGTGATGCCCGCGCCTGGGATACGACGGTTCCTCCGCCAGACTCACCGAGCTGGAATACGGCTAGCGAGCGGGCGAGCGACCGCGGCAGCTGGGTGTAGTCGAGGTCGGCCTTAAGCGGAGGCAACGGCCGGTCAGCGCGCTGCTCGAACAGGCTTTTGAAGTGTTCCCACGGATTTGCATTGCCCCTCATGACTGGCCTCCTTCTCAACAGTGAGACCAGCATCGCTCCAGTATCTGCAGAGGACGAGGCAGGAAAATGGCGAATTGTGGCTTTGTGGGAAGGCGGCTTCGGTTGCGAATACGGGAGTTGGACCGATTTCCAGAATCCCGGTTTGACTCGGTTCGACTCTCGGTTTCTTCTTGCCTGATTCGCTCTGCAAGATCGGGCGCTAGCCGGGCAGTCTGCGCCGATTTCGAACGCCGCGGTCCTTTCTGATGCAACCAATAGTTTGAGTACGTAAACAAGTCAGCGTACCGCAGCGTCGCGTCAGCGCCAAGAATGGCAGGTTGCAGCATTCGCGCTCATCAATAGTCTCAGCAACTTGCGTGGGTTTGCCGACGACAGATCGAGTCACGGCTAACTGGAATTGCGAAGGACCTTCAGTGAGATGATTTTCCCAAATTTGACGACGCCGCTCTCGTTAGGTTAGTCCTAGTTAGGCAGTACCAAAACAAAAATCGATCAGGGAAAACTAACTTGGCGACCCCTCGCGTTCTACGCTTTCTGCTGCTCACGTGTGCCATCGCTTTGCACATGACCGTCTCTTCGCCCTCCGCTTCAGCCGAAGTCGCTGACTTCGGATACGACGCGCTGGGCCGATTGATAAGCGTAACCAAGGATGATGGAACGGTCATTGAGTATGAATACGACGCGGCCGGAAACCGGCGCCTGAAGGAAGTCTCCGACGAACCGGGAGACTCCGGAGGCGGGGGCGGAAGCGCGACCAATACGCCGCCGGTCGCAGTGACAGACGGTACGAGCATCAATTTAGCCTTCGGGGTACGCGAACTGAACCTGACGGCCAATGATACGGATGCGGACGGCGACGATCTGACAATCGTCTCGGTGACGCAACCGACGAATGCGTCAGTCGCGATCATCTCGGCGAGCGAAGTACGGATTTTCGCCGAGAGCGTCGGCTTCGACATGTTTGAGTACACGATTTCCGATGGGAACGGCGGACAGGCCACCGGCATGGTGTCTGTGTACGTCTATTCTCAAGGTGGGATACCGCATTGAGAGTTCTGAATTTCTCACTCCGCGCACCGCTGCAGATTGCTTTGGTCGCAGTCGTTGTTCTCCTCGCACAGGATGCGTTCGGTCAGGCCGATACCCTGGCAGGAGCCAGGTACGACGTGGTCGATCGCATGGGCGTCAACCTGGCGTCGGGTCAGGTGCAGGTTGAGCAGACGACGCTCAGCATCGGCGGCGACATGGGACTCAAGCACCGGATATCCTCGCAGGCCAGCGACTTCGTAAACATCGCCGGACACGGTGGCGGCTATCCAACGGCCTATGGTTTCGGCGACGAGCATCGTGGCGCACTGTACACATTGGCACTTCGCAAGCAACACGTGCTCACCGAGTTCTGGACGATGGGAGTGCGGGTTTTTGGCGGTGGCGCGTCCGCGGACTTTGTCTTGACACCGGACGGGGACTTCATTCCCTATAAGACACGCAGCCCCGACACGCTCGAATTTGTGACCGAACCAGGCTTCAGTGGCTACGTTTTTACAACGGCCGACGGCACACGGATGTATTACCCGTCGCCTGAGATCACGTTCATTGGCCCAAACACGTTCGTCAGGCGACCGATCTCGAAGATTGTCAGACCTAACGGGTTTACCACCGAGGTCTCGCTGGTCTACATCGACAGCTCCATCTACAGCGTCAGGACGAATACCGGCTTTCAGCTCAAGTACGATTTTGCCGGCAGCTGGACCTCGAGTTCGCCGACCAAAGTAACGGCGCTTAACAACCGCTACGAGCGATGCCCGTTCCATAGCAGTCCGTGTTCCCCTTCAAGCGACTGGCCCTATGCGACCTATACGTGGCCCGTCGGACAGCCAGATGGCAGTAGCCAGTCACTGAATCAAGACAGTATTTTTTCAGTTCGTGATTCGGAAGGCCGGGTGACAGAGTATCACCACAGCCCTTACCAGGCGGAAGTCGGCCAGGTCGCGCCTAGATTGGTTCGAATAAAGAAAAACGGCAAAACCGTTCGCACCTACGACTACGAGTTCAACCAGCACCTGCATTCATCATCGGATAATCACTCGATCATCCAGACGACCGGTATCGCCACGGTCGACGTCGCATCCGAGCCTGGCGGTGGCGATCGTCACTACACGATGCACATTCCGAAAATTATTTATGGCGGCTATTACATCGGGAATATAAACGCTGGAGGAGGAGGCCCTGGGAGTGCTCACTATGTAGAGTCCTCGAGTTTCGGCGCGCTGGTGTGGATAGACACCTGGGAGCAGGACATACGGTTCTACTACGCGCTGATTTACGACCCGCAGCTCGACGTCAGTCGATTTTCAAACTGGATCACCTCCTCCACGCAAAGGAGAGGCAATGTCGTGACGACCTATCAGTACGATGATCGCGGCAATGTGACGGAGCGCAACGAGAGTGGTGCTATTACCAAAGCGTACTATCCGGCCTCTTGCACCGCTGCCAATCGAAAGTACTGCAACAAGCCGGAATGGATTGAGGACCCCCGAGGCAACAGAACCAACTTCACCTATCACCCTCAATCCGGGCAAATAAAATCGCGTACGCTCCCGCCGAATAGCAGCGGCGTACGGGCAAAGACGGTCTATAACTACGCGACGTATTACGCGCACTACAAGAAAGACAGCGAAACGATTGAGGCGGCGGATTCACCGATATGGCTGGTGTCGTCGGAGCGTTCGTGCCAGAACAGTGCGATGAACGCCAACGACACCTGTTCGGGCAATGACGATGTCGTGACCAGTTATCAATATGATTACTACAACCTGTACGTCAAAGGCGTCGCGGTAACCGCCAAGAACGCGCAGGGAACGACGGAGACACGCCGAACCTGCTACGAATACGACAAGCTGGGGAACAGGATTGGCGAGATTTCGCCGCGTGCCAATCTTGCGACGTGCTTATGAGGCGGGCGGTGATGCAAATTCGAGGCGCTGGTCTGCTTGGTTTTCTCCTTTTAGGCGTTGGCTGCATTTTCACGGCAGGTGAGGCATACGCGCAGCAGAGTGCCGCTGCGTACAAGACCTCTTATCGGTATAACTCGATCGGACAACAGACGGGGGTGATTCTGCCGGACCCCGACGGAGGCGGCAGTCTCAAACACCTCGCCACGAGGTATTCCTACAATACGACGGGAGATCTGGCTCAGATCGAGGAAGGACGATTGTCGTCATACCAGGACGACAGCATCAAGCCTTCCGACTGGAGTGGTTTCACGGTACATCGCAAAGCGATCTATGACTATGACGATATCGGTCGTCGATTGACTGACTCCATAACTGACGCAGTCGGGGTTCGTGAGACGCTGACGCAATACACGTACGACGACGAGAATCGTGTGGTCTGCAAAGCGATACGCATGAACCCGGCCGCGTATGACAGCCTACCGTCCAGCGCGTGCGTGCTCGGGACCGAAGGAGCCTTCGGGCCAGACCGTATTACGCGGTACACCTACGGTCTCGAAGGCCACGGTCGGATAACAAAAGAAGAACGAGCCGTAGGGACGCCGTTGCAGCAGGTGTATGTGGAATACAGCTTCGACGACCGAAAGCGCGTTGACGGTATCACGGATGCGAATGGCAACTTCACAAAGCAAACCTACGACTCGGAAAGTCGGATTGAGCGAATCTACTACCCCAGTAAGACGTCACCCGGTAGCTACAACCCAAGTGACTACGAGCAGTTCGAGTACGACGCGAATGGCAACCGTATCTGGAAGAGGAAGCGAGATGGACGGCTGATCTACTACACGTACGACAAACTGAACCGCATAACCTTCAAGAACATCCCCGGTACGTCACAGGACGCCTACTACGACTACGATCACTTTGGTCAGCGGCTGTACGCCCGATTCGGGTCGAAGTACGGTTTAGGGTTAACGGACTCTTACAGCGGGTTCGGTGAGCCCGCCCTGTCATCTAACAACACAGCGGGTACGACCAGGAACCTTCGGTACCGGTACGACAAGGCCGGCAACCGGACCATGCTCATCTATCCGGACAACAACTACTTCACGTATGCCTATGACGGACTGAATCGTATGACGGCTGTTCGAGAAGGTTCTTACGCGACCGTGATCGCGATCGCCTACGATCATCAAGGTCGAACGGACTGGATCAACCGACAAGGCGGCGCTCTGACCGATATTGACTACGACAGCATCTCACGCATTGACAGTATGTCCCACGACTTCTGGGGCATGATGGACGACGTCGACTATACGTTCGACTTTAATCCAGCGAACCAGATGACGCGACGAGAAACCAGCAACGACACGTTTGCTTATGCGGAGCATGTCGTCGGCTCCGAGTCGTCGAACGTGAATGGTCTGAATCAGTTCACGTCAGTTGGCGGCAAGGCATACGGATACGACACCAATGGCAATATGACTTCCGACGGCGACTCTACGTACACGTATGACATTTTCGATCGCCTAACCAATGTCTCCGGAGTTCAGAACGCCACCCTGAAGTATGACCCGATCGGCCGCCTTTACCAGATGATCGGCGATGGCGTAACACGAGTGTTCCTGTACGACGGCAATGATCTGGTCGGCGAGTTCACACCGACCGGAAGTATGACCAAGCGATACGTTCACGGCATTGGACAGGACACGCCGTTACTGGAGTACGACGGATGGACAGTCGGCTCGGCAACACGAAGACACCTTCACGCCGACTTCCGTGGCTCTATCGTCGCCGCCAGCGATGCGACAGGACACGTAGTCCATACCAATTCCTACGACTCGTATGGAATCGCAGATAGCCAAAACGCCGGTCGGTTTGGCTACACGGGACAAATTACGATTTCAGGAACCGACCTGTATCACTACAAAGCCAGGGCGTACTCGCCGCGCATCGGGAGATTTTTGCAGACCGACCCTATCGGCTATGTCGATCAAGTCAATTTATACGGCTATGTTGCGAATGATCCCATGAACCTGGTTGATCCGACAGGCATGGTAAGAGTCTGCACGGGCAGCGAAGACGAAAAAGGGGAACAAGTGGTGTGCTTTGAATTAAACCTGACGGAACGGGCCGTGCCGCAAGCCGGTGTGAGTTTCACGCATCAGATAGAGAATTACGGTGATCACATACTAACGAATATCTTCGAGAAGGAGCGAGACAGGCTACACGACGAAAGAGAGCAATGTGAGAAAGAGCGGCAGCCTCAGGAATGCCTGGACGACCAGGAAGAAAGCTCCCAGGAAGCGACTGAGCTTATGTTCGGGGGAATCGATATTTGTAAGGAGGTCGTCCCGGGCGTGGGCGCGCAAAGTGCGCATGCAATGTGTGTAGGCAACCACGGCTATGTCCGCGCTTGGCGGGGAGAACAAATCGACGAGGACGCTGAGCAGTGCATAATCGATGAGTGTGATAGGCGGCTAACTCAGGGGTTGCAGGAAAACAGGGAACGATTCGGCAGAGACTAGACCCAGGGTTTCTCGCTTGGACCGATTATAAGAATCCAGGGATCGAACCGGTTTTAGGGCAAACTCGGTTCGACCCTTTCTTGCAGCTTCTCCACTTACAGCTTCTTGATCTGCTCGCCTTCACTCAAGCCGTCGAGGATCTCGATGTTGATACCGTCGGACAAACCCGTCTGCACCTCGCGGCGCTCGAACTGCTGTTCCGCAACCATCACGTCGACAAAGGTCTTATCTTCGTCAAAGATCAGGTTGCCCTCGCGGATGGCCAGCACCTGGTCGCGCTTGTCGAGAACGATGTCAGCGGTCGCGCTGTAACCGGCGCGCAGGAATGCCGATTCCTTGAGTTCGATCGCGGCGCGGATGTCGAACTTGACGGCACCCTGGTCGCGCTCACCTTTCGGCGAGATGAACTCGAGCTCGGCCCCGAAGGTCTCGGCTTCGACGGCGCCGACCGACAGGATCAGGTCCATGCCCACCGCGATGCGGCCGACCTCGGCCTCGTCGACACGGCCTTCGAAGATCATCTCGCCCATGTCAGCAACCGTCGCAATGGTGGTGCCTTCGTTGAACATGTTGGACTCGATGATGAAGGTGCCCTCCTTGACCGGAATGTCGAGGACCATGCCATCGACCGTCGACTCTACGAGGTTCGATACGTTACCGGATCGCTTGGCGGAGCCCTCGCGGATCAACTCGAGATTGTTCTCTGCGGCCTCGAGTCGTTGCTGGACACGCCGGTACTCGAGTTTGAAGCGGTTGAAGTCGAAGTCCGAAATCAGCTGGTCGTCGAACAGTTCCTGGCGGCGCTGGAGTTCGCGTTCGGCGTCTTCCAGGTCGATGCGTGCGGCATCAAGGGCGGCTTCTGCATCGTTCAGTCGCACCATGTCGGGGATCAGGCGGATCTTCGCAACCAGTTCGCCACTTTCGACGCTGTCGCCTTCTTCGAAATACAGCTCCTCTACGACGCCGGGCACCTGTGACTTCAACGCCACCTCGCGGCGCGGAACGATAGAACCAGTCGCCACCGTCTTGCGCACGATGTCCGTGATGAACGGCTCGTCGGTTTCATAAACCACCGGTGGTTCCTGCGACTTGCCATACAGGAACAGCACGGTGCCGATGAAGGCTGCGACGAACACTAGTAGCGCCACTACGACGAAGAATTTCTTCATGTTGTTGATACTCTTTTGTTAGTCATCTCGAAGCGCCAGCACCGGGTTGACCCGGGCCGCCATGAGACCCGGGAAGAAACCGGCGAGGACGCCAGAGAAAACGAGCACGGCGATCGCGGACACCGCGACGCCGAAGTCGATTTCAGGGTTTGCGAAAAAGTCACTCTGCGCGCCGGCTTGCTCCATGACCAGCGCTACGCCCTCGATCAGCAGCACGCCGCTGACCAATCCTAAGTAACCGGCGACGCCGGAGATCACCAGCGCCTCCAGAATGATCATCCCGATGATCGAGACCGGCGTCGCGCCCACCGACTTGCGAATGCCGATCTCCCGGGTGCGTTCCTTGACGATAATCATCATGATGTTTGCGACGCCGACCATGCCCGCGATGATCGTGCCGATCGCAACAAACCAGCTGAACCCGGCGATGCCCGTGAAGATGCCCTGCATCTCCCTGAACTCGCGCTCGACGTTGAAACTCTGCAGCGCCTGGCGGTCGTCGGGCGAGATGTGGTGGCGCGCTCGAAATACCCCTTTGACGGCTTCCTCGGTCTCGTTAGCCGTCGCGTTGGCCGCCGGAATGAATCCGAACCAGTCGATACGGTTCGCCGCGTTGAACGTGCGCTGCGCCGTGACCAATGGAACGTGTATGGTCTGCAACTCGTTGATCGCCTGCTCGCCCATGACGCGGGTGTTGAAAACGCCAACGACCTGGAAGGGCACACCGCCGATGCGCACATAGTCGCCGACGGCGTCCTCGCCCGGCTCGAACAGTTCGTCGCGCACGCGTGTGCCGATCACGGCGACCTTGCGGGCGCTCTGCATGTCGATCTCGTTCAGGAACCGGCCCTGCTCGAGAATGTAGGGCTTGATGTCGAGAAACGCGGGGTAGTCTCCCATGATGGAGAACGCGACGGACTTGTCGCCGCGCACGATCGGCAGCGCCTGCCCGCTGAACCGGTTGGCGACCCGCAGTCGCGGCGCGATGACGCTCACTTCATCGAGAAGCTTCAACGCCTCGTGGTCTTCGTTAGTCAGCTGAATCGATCGACCGGCATCGAAGCCCTCGTACGGCACCGTCGTCTCCATCGTCCAGACGAACACGGAGTTCTTCGCGATATCGAAGTTCTGCATCGCGCCATTGCGCAGTCCGTTGCCCGCCCCCAGCAAAATGACGAGCATGAAGATGCCCCAGAACACACCGAAGGCCGTGAGCGCCGTACGCAGCTTGTGCTGCATCATCGTCAGCCAGATCTCTTCCCATTTGTCGAGATCAAACACGTTAATCGGCCCTCAGCGCTTCGGCGGGCTTGACCCGAGCCGCTTTGAGCGCGGGTACGAAGCCTGCGAGTGAACCGGCCACAACGAGGACGCCCAGGGCCGAAAGTGCGACGCGCAGGTCGATTTCCGGACGGTTAAAGAACTGCAGGTCGGCGCCGAGTGCGACCAGCGCCGTGTTGATGCCCTCCAGGAGCAGCACGCCGAGGACGAGGCCCGTATAGCCGGCAATCGTCGTGATGAACACGGACTCCTGCAGAATCATGCCGACGACCGATGCCGGGGTCGCCCCGAGCGCCTTGCGCACGCCGATCTCGCGGGTGCGCTCCCGGACGATGATGATCATGACGTTGCTGACGCCGACGATGCCCGCGGTCAGCGTGCCGAGGCCGACGATCCAGATGAAAATCTTGATCGCGAGGAACAGGTTGTTGACGCTGCGGTGCTGCTCCTCCTGGTTGTGCACCCAGAATGCACCGTTGTCATCCGGATGTATCGTCTGTCGCTGCTTCAAGAACTTGACGATGTCGCCTTCGAGCTTCTGGCCGGACATGCCTTCGGCCGTGGTCACGGCAAACAGCGTCACTTCCCGGCTCGTGTTGAAGACGCTCTGGAAGGTCGAGAACGGGATGTAGATTCGTTGCGCCTGGTCCATGGCCGAGGACTCGAAGGAGAAAACCCCGACGATGCGGAAGTTCACGTCCTTGATCTGCACGTACTCGCCGACCGGGTCGACATCTTCGTCGAAGATCACGCTGGCGGCCTGCTCGCCGATGATAGCGACCTTGCGCCGCTGCTCGTCGTCCAGCCGGTTGATGGAACGGCCGTTGATCGTCTCCTGCGAGACCTTGATGCCGAAGTACTCGGAGTCCGCGCCAAACACGGGGAAGGACGTGGCTCGGTTGCCGTACCTGACCTCGAACTCGCCGGACAGCTCATTCTCGGGGGACATCAGCTCGATGCCCACCACGTTCTCCTCGACGCTCTCTAGGTCTTGCTCCATGAGCGGGTGCTCCCGGCCGGCCGGCATGCCCTGGTAGGCCATCGACGTACGGGCCGGGATGATCCAGATGCTGTTGATCGCGTCGAGCATCATGTTCTGCTTGACGCCGTTCTGCAGCCCCTGGCCGGCGCCTAAGAGCAGTATCAGCATGAGGATGCCCCAGAATACGCCGAAAGCCGTGGCAAACGTCCTGATCTTGTTGGCCTGGATCGCCTGCAGGATTTCCTGCCACTGATCAAGACTGAACATGGCTCGTGTCCGAGTTGTCGTCGACGATCTTGCCGTCACGCATATAGATGATGCGCTTCGTCTGCTCCGCGATCTCGGCCTCGTGCGTGACGATCAGGATGGTCTTGCCGTCATCGTTGAGGTTCTTGAGTATCTGCATGACCTCGTTCGAGGTGAGGCTGTCCAGCGCGCCGGTCGGTTCGTCGGCGAGAATGATGCTGGGATCTGCAATCAGTGCGCGGGCGATCGCAACACGCTGACGTTCGCCGCCGGACATCTCGCTCGGCATATGCTCGGCCCTGTCAGCCAGGCCCACCATCTCCAGGTACTTGACGGCGATCGCGTTGCGTTTGCGCCGCCGCACGCCCTGGTAGTAGAGCGGCAGAGCGACGTTCTCGGCGGCGTTCTTGAAGCCGAGCAGGTTGAACGATTGAAAGATGAAACCGATGTGGCGGTTACGCAGCGCGGCCGCGGCCGTCTCCGAGATCATGTTGATCTGCGTGCCGTCGAGTACGTAGCTGCCTTCGTCCTGGTTATCGAGGATGCCCAGGATATTCAGCAACGTGGACTTGCCCGACCCCGACGCACCCATGATAGACACCAGCTCCCCGGATTCGACACCGAAATCGATGCCCCTCAGGACGTGCAGCGACTGGTTGCCCATGGGATAGGACTTGTGGATGTTCTCGAGGCGTAGCATGGGGTGTCGTTGTTCTCGTTATTCGCCGTTGCTATTTAGCGCGACTGGTGTTGGGCGCAGAAAGTTCCGCGGTATTGCCAATTAGATGCTTCAGGCAGCGCCTTGGATTAATGCGGTATGGAGAAATATAAGGATTGAGCCGATCATCAGCCAGAGTTTATGGAAAGCGAGGTGGCGAGATGTTTGGGAGGACGTATCGGCATTGGGCAGGGGCCAGCTGATTCCGGACATATTCCGATTCTTTTGGCTCCGCTCTTTTTCCTTGAGCTTGATTGTATGACGAGCAGAGTCGGTCGTTGTTCGTGGCGAAGGAAGACACTGGCACCCGAAGCCCACGGCTTGCCCCCAGCGACGACTAGAGCGCGTTAGAGATCATTTCAAATCGGCGTAACTCTGCTGAGGCTCGAGCGTCGTCTCCCGCCGCAACGCAGAGGTCAGGAGAGTAGATACGGCACGACTCCCTCTTGGCAACCGCCTTGTCGAGCTGAGCGAGCAAGTCTTTTGCCGAAGTCCCACTGGGTGCCGCGATCCGGCCCTTGACGACGTGCTTCTCCGTTTCGTCATGCTGCTCGTGGTCCAGATCCGGGTCCCGCCAACAGCTCGCGCACAAGACCTGGTACTTCTCGGTGTGAGAGTAGACGATAGCGTCCTTGGCAAGTTCGACACTCGTATCTTCCAGTTGCCCTTGCTCAACTTGCGTGCCGGCGAAATCGTAGAACTGATACTCCATTCGTCGCAGTGTTGCCAAGTGCGGGAAGACAGGGAATTCTCGTTCGCCGTATTTGTGGTAGGTGATCGGAGCTCCGTCGATGAGCACAACGTCACCATAGTCGACACCCAGGTCTTGGTACAGAACGCTTCGAACAATCCCGTGGCACGGACTCAGTCTCTCGATCCATATGGTCTCTTGCAGGCCCGGGTCATCGTGCTTGCTGTCTCTTTCCGCGAGCGGCCTCTCCGCGAGCCTGACCTTGCATTGCGGATACCCGCCCTCCGGTAACCCGAATCGCCCCATCTCAATCTTCTGACCCATCTTTTTCCAGACTTCGAGCGCCGCGTCTCCCTCGCCGGCTCCCGTAGCACATATCCCGAAATTCCACTCATAGCTTTCGACGGGTTCAGCCACGAGTGACCTGGCCCGCCCATTGGCAGCCATACCCTCTTTGAAGAAGCCCCTGGTCTTCAGGAAGAGCCCGTAGTTGTAGTGGCGAGAACTGTTCTCTGGTTCGAGTTCGACGAGCCGCTCATACGTCGCCCGCGCGAGATCGTCGTATTGTCGCGCCATCATACGGGTGGCCGTCGACAGGCCATCCAACACGCTGACTTCGTCTTCGTTACTTAGACTCGACCGGCTGAACTCCTGTAGCTTGTCGACAACGCCCTGGAAGAGCGGTTCTACCGGTGCAGCGAGATTCAGATCGTCGATGTCTCTCGCCCCGTCAATCGACTCTCCTATTCGGGCAACCATGACAAGATCGGATGAATACGCCTCGAAGATCGCCGTCGCGATAAGCGCCGATTCGTCCAATGGAACCCGACGGCTCGCGATCATCCATAGCAACGAGTTTGCACACTCTCTTTGATGTCTCAGGCGCTTTCGAAGAGGCTCGATCAAGGCCCTGACCTGATCCTCGTTGCCGGATTCGGCCGCATCCTCGACCTGCTTCTCGATCGATTCGATCTTCTCTTCTGGCAGATTTCTGTGGAGCAACTTGAACATTTATGAACGCCGTGACGGAGCCTCCAACTTGGCAGATCATCGCACATTGGAGAGGTCGAACCGATTTCTTCACCTGGCCCGCTCAATCCAGACAGGATGGCGCTAGTTTGTTTTCATGTGTCAACAAACGGAAAACGCCATACCTGCTCGGGAACTGCTTCGCGAAGACGGCTATTTGAAGACCAGCACGGCCGCCATCACTGTCGCAACGAAGCGGCCCTCTATGTCGGCCTGATCGTCGGCGTGATAGGCAGTCGGTCTCTGTCCGTAAATCGACGTGTGCTAAAGCCCGAGGATCACACGATGCTTATCGGTGGTCCGAAGGAAGGCTGTATTGCGCAGCGATGACCGCCGCTAAGAGCATCGACGCTGTCGCCGTTCATCGATCAGGAAATGAACGTGACGCTGGCCGTTCCGGTCACGGACGATCTTGCTTGTGGAGCAGGCTCGACCCGCCCCCGTCAATCTCCAGCGGCCGATTGGGCGATCGTCTATACATGGTAGGATGGAACCATAATCATCCGTTTCATGCATACAGTGTCTCGCAAGGAGGCCGAAATGGAGTTCGTTAAGGTCAAGTACTACCGACGCCGCAACGTCTACATCGACGGACAGAAGTCGGGTTACACCAACAAGGTGCTCAGAGTGAATCGTGGCACTCACCGGTTCGAGCTCAGCCCGCCGCCCAACTACACGCCGAGCTTTCGTAACCCCTTTGTGAAGGACACGATTCCTTCGCAGCCGATGATCATCGAGTTTGAGCCCACGTAGACATGCTTAGACGGCTGTCCCTCCTCGTGATCGCGCTGACTCTCGGCGCATGCGCTCACTATCCCGTTAACGAAAGACTCTCGGAGCCGGACCCCGACG
>JAAUYH010070548.1_pt1 | contig 46002 bp, 42 predicted proteins | sample 7278061 | NCBI WGS metagenome assembly JAAUYH01 (sample SAMN14350203, study PRJNA611818) | marine sediment metagenome | isolation source: surface marine sediment (0.6m) | place: French Polynesia: Moorea | collected 2018-08
CGCGGCCTCGAAAAACGCCGCACATTGAGGCCTGACAGAAGACCGCGCTCGATCACCCTCCCTGAAAGAAAGAAACTTCTTGCATCCAGGGCGGCAACCACAGAAGCCCAAATCGAACAATGCTTGGTCGGTTCTTTGATGGCCTCGTTCACACCGAACCAAGCGAACTCGGTTCGGCCACGTCCTGATCTGGCCGGTCTCTTGGGCGGCTGATCAGGATCAAAGCGAATCATCCCATTAAGCGCACAACTCTCAGCATGTCTCGAAAACAGCAGATTCGCGCTACCCGCGTGGCGTCATGACCGCCCCGCGCCTCGACACTGCCATCCGATTGCCCGATGGACGCCAATTGGCCTTCGCCGAGTACGGCGACCCGGCAGGCGGGCCGGTGATGCTTTTCCATGGAACGCCGGGGTCGCGCCTCGCCTGGGGGCTTGTACCAGGCAATCCTTTTCCGCCCGGGATGCGCATCGTCGCTCCTGATCGGCCCGGATACGGGCGCTCCGATCCGAAGCCAGGTCGATCCCTTCTGGACTGGGCCGAGGACATCGAAATCCTCGCGGACCACCTGCAATTGGAGCGCTTCTGCATCGTCGGCATATCAGGAGGCGGCCCCGGGGCGCTTGCGTGCGCCGCCGCGATGCCCGGGCGCCTTTCGTCTGTCAGCGTCGCCGTCGGAGCCGCCCCAACCGACGCACCTGGCGTCTTCGAAGGAATGAGCGCGGTCAACCGTTTCTTCCTGCGGCTGGCCTGGCGCGCACCGCCCTTGTCGACGCTGAACACTAGGTTTGTCGGCGCGGTCGTCCGGCGGTACCCTGCGCGCTACATCGACCTCATGCAGCGCAAGTTGCACGCCGTCGATCGCGACGTGTTGGCCCAATCCGGCATACGCAACATGCTGATCAGTGATTTCACCGAGGCGCTGCGCCAGGGCAGTCAAGGCATGGTCGATGACATCGCGGCCAATCACGGGCGTCCCTGGGGCTTTGCGCTCGACCGGATCAAGACGCCGGTGGTGTTCTGGTATGCAGAGCAAGATCGCAGTCTGCCCCCCGCCATGGGGCGCTTTCTTGCGGGACAGGTGCCGGGATCGGAGTTTCGTCTGGTCGAAGATGCCGGGCATCTTTGGCCAATCGCTCATCTTAGGGAGATTCTGACCGAGGTGGTCAGAACGAGTGACGTGGCGCCGCAATGATTAAGAAGCAAGCACTCGCTCAATGCGCAAACCAACGCTGCGTAGCCAGAGATCAACATGGCCGACCAACCGCCGCGTGATCCTTGAAACCGACATTCCAGCAAAACGGCGTCAGTGCACGGCGGAATGACTTCCGTCGACGCGGCAATTCCCAAAGATTTTGACTGATCGGCCGAGCGGTCGTTAACTCCGGTGATCGATGAAGCGCGTGATGGCGCATCTTGGTTCAGGTCGATCCTTCAACTGGTTCAATACAGCGGTTCTGTTTCATTTCGGGTTCTGGCTGTTCGTCTTCACGCGCCGAAGTGAGCTTGTCCCGACCATCCAGATGATGATTGTCGTGGCGCCGATCTTAATCCTTCGATTCTCGCGAATGATGCCGCTCCGCCGGCCGTTCGGGAAGATATCGCCGCGTCCGTCGATCTGTTTCTTGGGTAGGGGGATGCGGAACGTATTCCCAAGTTACCGAGCCGAATTGCCTTCATACAGTGGACCGTCGACACTTCCTGTCGGACGGCCGGTCGGTCCGCATGATGTTGACCGGTTTCGGAGCCGTGCTTCGGAGTGGTCGGACGACCGCTTTTGATATCATGGGGCAAAACTCGGTGTCGAAGCGATTCGGCGCAGATTGGTCAGTTGGTTGATAGCGGCAGCTTGGGAAGTTGTCTGCTTTGCCTCTCAGTGCGGGCATTCGGCCCGCACCGGCAACTGTCTCTTGTGGGTCGGATGTGCCAGTTTGGCGAGACAGACTGAGGGTCCGCTCCATCCCGCCGAGCCGACCCTGACGAGACCCCGAATGCGCAGCCGCTCCCCGCGCCGACAGCGGCCCTGGCTGCGGGCCATGTTCGTCGCCGTCTAGGTCTCGTCGATGAACACCAGCCGGTCTGGGTCCAGGTCGAGCTGCCCGTCGAACCGGTCCAGGCGCCGCTTCAGGACGTCCGGGCGATCTTGCTCGACGGCGTGGCCGGTCTTTTCTTCCGAGTAATCCCGTGGCGCTGGAAGAACCGCCAAAGCGACGAGGTCGAGGCCGCAACGTCGCGCTCCGCCAGGCGCCGACACAGCTCAGCCAGCGCGATGTCCGGTGTCTCTCCGAGCGCGGCATGGATCGCCTCGGCGTTCGCCTAAATCTTGCGAGAGCGCATGTCACCGCCCTGCGGCTTGGGCGCGAAGGAACCCGTGGTCCGTCGCCCGTTGTCCCAGCGGATCGCCGTGGACGGCGCGACACCGTATCTCTCAGCTGCAGCCCGCGGCCCCGGTCTCCAGATCCAGCAGGTGGTGGTCACAGGCAAGCCAGACCAAGTCGCCCGCGGTCTCATCACCCGCCACAACTTCCAGGGCGTAGCGGCCGACCGGGTGGTCAACCGGTTCCATTCAGCTGCTGTTCCAGCAGCGCCAGCAGGTCGCCCTGTCGGCTTCCCGACAGGCGGCGTGCATCGACCGGCGTCAAGCCGAAGCACGCCCCCAACTGGCGCCTGTTGGCGACCGCCTCCTGCCGCGCGCGCCAGGGCGCCGTCATTTTCTGCTGCAAGCCGTTGCGGGTGTTGACCGAGTGTGTCAGTTATCGAAATCGCCTTTCCGGATATCAGCACAGCAATGGCTATTGAAACCGACACCAAACTAACCTCTTCGCATTGGGGCGTAGGTGTTGTCCGTACGCGGAATGGGCGCATTCGCACGGTAGAAGACTATTCCGGCGAGCCCGACGCCTCTCATCTCAACGGGAACATCGCCGCGAGCCTGAACGGCGACGCCCGGGTGCTGCGCCCCGCAGTCCGCTCGGGATGGCGCGACGGATCGGCATGTGAGCGGGGTCGCGATCGGTTTGTCGAGGTCTCCTGGGACGAGGCCCTGGATCTGATCGCGGGCGAGCTGACCCGTGTCCGCCGTGATCACGGAAATCGGGCGATTTTCGCGGGCTCCTATGGCTGGGCCAGCGCCGGGAGGTTTCATCACGCGCAAAGCCAGTTGAAGCGATTTCTGAACACGATCGGCGGCTTTGTGCGGTCCGAGGGCAACTACAGCTACAACGCGGCCCTCGTCGCGATGCCCCATATCGTCGGCGACGGATTCCGGCGCCATGTGGCCGAGGCGACGCGTTGGCCGGTGATCTCAAAGCATACCGAACTCATGCTGCTCTTTGGCGGTCTGCCGATGCGCAATACGCAGGTCAGTGACGGCGGGATGTCCCGTCACAGGATGGCGGGCAACCTGGCGGAGTGCGTGCGCAATGGCGTTCGTTTCGTCAATGTCAGCCCCTTGCGCACCGACGTGGACGCCGGGTTGGGCGCCGAGTGGTTGGCGCCCCGTCCCGGATCGGACACGGCGATCATGCTGGGCCTCGCACACACAGTTCTTGAGAACGGCCTGCACGACGAGGAATTCCTGGCCCGATACACGGTGGGCTTCGACCGCGTTGCCGCCTATCTGAGCGGAGAGACGGACGGCGTGCGGAAATCGGCCGAGTGGGCCGGAAAAATCAGTGGGCTCAGCCCGGACCGGTTGCGGGCTCTTGCCATGGATATGGCCAGCAAGCGAACCATGATATCCTGCGTGGCCGGGCTTCAACGTGCCGACTGGGGCGAACAGCCGCTTTGGGCTTGTGTGACACTGGCCGCGATGCTGGGTCAGATCGGTCTGCCCGGCGGCGGCTATACCATCGGATACGGTGTGAACGGCCACATTGGCAACATCGCGCGGCCGTTCCGCTGGGGCGCCTTCCCGCAAGGGGAAAACCCGATCAAGGATTTCATTCCGGTAGCGATGATCTCGGATATGCTGCTCAACCCCAAGGGCAGTTACCGGTACAACGGACAGACGCGGGTGTTTCCCGATGCGCGGCTGGTCTGGTGGGCGGGCGGCAACCCGTTCCATCACCACCAGGATCTGAACCGCCTGCGTCAGGCGTTCCAGCGCCCCGAGACGATCCTCGTCAATGAACTGAACTGGACGGCCACGGCGCGCCATGCAGACATCGTCCTGCCCGTCGCCGCCGCGCCGGAACGTACGGATATTGGTGGCGGCCAATCGGACAACATCCTTGTCCCAATGCGCAAAGCAGTCGAGCCACCGGGAGACGCCCGCGTGGAATACGAAATCTACACAGCCCTTTCCAAAAGGCTCGGAACCTTCGATGCTTTTACTGAAGGTCGGGATCAGCAAGGCTGGCTCCGCCATCTCTGGGCCCAGACGCAGGACGCTGCCGATGCCTTTGGGGCTCGGTTGCCGGATTGGGACAGTTTTATTGCCGGGGATATCGTTGAAGTGCCGGATCCGGCCCCGGGTCAGGTATTCCTGTCGGATTTCCGTGCCGATCCCGTCGCCAATCCGCGCCCGACGCCGAGCGGCAGGCTCGAGCTGTTTTCGGACACGGTCGCCCGTTTCGGCTTGCCCGATTGTCCGGGGCACGCGACATGGAACGTGCCGCGCGATCAGGCAGAGGGCCGCTTTCCGCTCGCGCTGCTGTCGGGGCAGCCCGCCACGCGCCTGCACAGCCAGTTCGACAACGGCGCGGTCAGCGTGGCGCAGAAAGTTGCCGGGCGCGAGCCGGTCCTTGTCAATCCACGCGACGCGAAGACGCGCGCAATCGCGGACGGGGATGTTGTCGAGCTATTCAACGATCGGGGCCGGTGCCTGGCCGGCGCACGCGTCACGGATGACGTGATGCCCGGCGTGGTGTTCTTGTGGACGGGGGCATGGTACGATCCGGACTTCGGTGCGCCGGGGCATCGTGACCGGCACGGCAATCCCAACGTTCTGACCCACGATTTGCGGACATCGGACTTCAGCCAAAGTCCGGCGTCGCATTCCGCTCAGGTCGATATCCGCAGGTTCGACGGACCGGTGCCCGCCGTCAGGGCCTTTGATCCGCCGGAATTCACGACCGAGGACCCAGTGGGAGGCGTTTGATGACAGGCGACGCCAAACCGCCGCGGCTGGACTCCACGCTGTCAAAGGGGCTTTCAATCCTCGAGGCGCTTACGGCGGCGCCGGGAAGCATGGGGGTGTCCGAGCTTTCGCGCGCCTTGGGTCTGACGAAATCCAACACCTTTCGCCTTCTGCAAACCCTTTCGATACTCGGCTACGTCAGGCGCGACCCTGACAAGACCTACCGGGCCACGCTGAAGACCTGGCAGATCGGGCGTACGGTCGTGGAAAACATGAACCTGCGCTCGGTTGCCGCGCCGATGATGAGATACTTGTCGCAGGAAACCAAAGAGACGGTTTACCTTGCGGTTCGGGACGGGCTGAGCGTTGTCTATATCGACAAGATCGAAAGCGCGAAACCCATCCGGTCCTGGAACCCTATCGGAGGCACAGCGCCTCTATTCTGTGTAGGAACGGGCAAGGCGCTGCTGGCCGAGGACTACGCGCAGCTGCGGGAGACCGTGGCCCCCACACTGAAAGCGTTCACCGACCGCACGATCACGGACATCGCAGACCTGGACAAGGACATGGCCGAAACCAGGCTGCGGGGCTACGCGGTGGATACCGGTGAATACCGGACGAATATCTACAGCCTGGGTGCCGCCGTTACGCTTCCCGGGGGCGAGCCGGCCGGCGCCTTGGGCATCTCGGTGCCCGATGTCCACCTGGACGACGGTGATGTCGCAAGATTCGGTGCCTTGGTGCAGCATGCCGCGCGCTCTGTTACCGAAACCCTTTCACGGTTCTAGCGGGCGTGCGGTTCGCTTTCCATGTCAGGTGGCGCGCGCGTTGCAGGAATTGAAGCCAGGCCGATAGCGCCTACGCGTGTCCTGAACACCGGCGACGACCCCGCACGGAGCCATGGTCATTTAGATCGGGCCAGCGGTTTCAATGACCTCGATTTTACCTTGCGCCGCGACCGCCATTCGAGCCGGCGACTTGATCGGTTCTACCGCATTCTCAGGCAGGCCGTTCTGATATATGGAACAATTATTCCCTATGTTGACACGATGCTGAGTTGCCCGCAAGGTGATGGCGTTTGAAGCAACGCGTCTGCAAGTCCAGGGATCATGGATCAAAGCGCACCGATATCCCTGTGGGACAGGACGGCCGAAGAACACGACGTCGGCACGCCGTTTGTGCCGGATCAGCACGTGGATATCGCGGTGGTCGGTGGCGGATTCACCGGGCTTTCGACGGCCCTGCACTGTGCCGAAAAAGGCCTGTCCGTCTGTGTCCTCGAGGCCAAACAAATCGGATATGGGGGATCGGGGCGTAATGTCGGCCTTGTCAATGCGGCGGCCTGGCTGCCGCCCCAAGATGTCCGCCAGCAGCTTGGGGCCACCTACGGCCCAAGGTTTCTGAAAAAGTTTGGGAACGGGCCCCGGGTGGTCTTTGACCTGATCGAAAGACACCAAATCCGATGCGAGGCGACCAAGACGGGCACGGTTCACGCCGCGCATGCGCCATCGGGATTTCGCGATCTGCAGGCACGTCACGCCGAGTGGCAGCGGCTTGGCGAACCGGTCGATCTGATCGGGCGCGACGAGGTCGCCGATCTGATCGGAACAAACGCCTTTTGCGGAGGATTGCTCGACCACCGCGCGGGAACGATCAATCCGATGAGCTATTGCCGCGGGCTGGCCCGGGCCGCCGTGGCTGCCGGCGCCGTGGTCAACACCGGTGTTCGCGTCATAAAGCTCGACAAAGGGAACAAGCGCTGGCGGGTGGACACCGATCATGGGGCGATGACCGCCGCCCATGTCGTATTGGGAACCAATGCCTATACCGACACGCTTTGGCCGGGCTTGCGCGATGTCTTCACGACGATTCACTACCTGCAGTTCGCAACAACGCCGTTGGGCCCCGAGGCGGGGCATATCCTGCCCGGCCGGCAAGGGCTGTGGGACACCGGGCCGATCATGTTCAACTATCGCCGCGATGCCCGTGACAGGCTCTTGATCGGCACGATGGGCCGGCTCATCGGAACAAAGGACCGCGGTCTCACGCGGCGCTGGGCGCGAAAACAGATCGCCCGGGTCTTTCCCGACCTGGGACCAGTCGAATTCGAAGAGGCCTGGCACGGACGGATCGCGATGACCCCGGATCATCTGCCCCGCGTGCATCGGCTTGACCGGGGGCTTTGGACCGCAATCGGCTACAACGGGCGCGGTATTGCGACGGGCACGCTTTTCGGTCAATCGCTTGCCGATCTGCTGACGGGCATGGATCCGTCAGACCTGCCGCTGCCGCTGAGCGAGCCCTCGCCCGCACCGCGCGCCGGGCTGAAATCGAAATTCTACGACCTTGCCTTTGCCGCGAACCAGCTCTGGAGAAGCGTGCGATGAAGATCCGCGTTGGTGTCGATATCGGCGGCACCTTCACCGATGTCGCGCTGGAGCATCCCGGCGGTCTGGCTACCTGCAAGGTCCTGACCGATTGTGCCGAGCCCGAGACCGCGATCCTGAAGGGAGTCGCGCTGGCCTGCGATGGCGCCGGTGTCTCTGCCAATGAAATCGGTCAGGTGATCCACGGAACCACCCTCGTGACCAATGCGCTGATCGAACGGCGCGGGGCCAGGACGGCCTTCATCACCACGGACGGGTTCCGCGACGTGATCGAGATGCGTGCGGAAAACCGGTTCGAGCAATACGATCTGAACCTGACCCTGCCCGCGCCGCTGGTTCCCCGGCAGGACCGGCTGGTGGCGCGCGAACGGGTCGCGGCGTCCGGCGAGGTCCTGCTCGCGCTTTCAGACGACGAAATTGCCCGGCTCGTTGCAGAAGTGACGGCCGGGGACTACAGAGCCGTCGCGATCGGCTTCATGCACTCCTATGCCAATCCGGCGCATGAACGGCGGATGGCCGCCGCGCTGCGAGAGGCATTGCCGGATCTCTCGATCTCCCTATCCTCGGTCGTGTCGCCGCAAATGCGGGAACTGCCGCGCTTCAACACCGTCATCACCAATGCCTATGTCCAGCCAAGGGTCGCCGATTATCTCGGGCGTCTGGTGGAAAGGATGCGCGCCGACAACATTGCCGCACCAGTCTTCATGCTGCATTCCGGCGGCGGATTGATCAGCGTCGAAACGGCTATGGAACAACCTGTCCGCCTGCTGGAATCCGGTCCTGCCGGCGGAGCGATCTTCGCCGCAGGATACGCCAAGGCGCACGGGATCGAAAAGGCACTCAGCTTTGACATGGGCGGCACGACGGCCAAGATCTGCCTGATCGAGGGCGGCGCGCCGAAGACCGCGAGCACGTTCGAAATCGCGCGCACGTACCGGTTTAAGAAAGGGTCGGGCATGACGGTCTCGACCCCGGTCGTCGAGATGGTCGAGATCGGGGCCGGGGGCGGGTCGATTGCGTCCATCGACGCGATGGGTCGGATCCAGGTCGGTCCACGCTCTGCCGGATCCGAACCTGGCCCGGCCTGCTACCAGCGCGGCGGCACCGAGCCGACCGTCACCGACGCGAACCTGATCCTCGGGCGGCTGGATCCAGACGGGTTTGCCGGCGGTGCCATCCCGCTGGATCCGGCGTTGTCGGCCGTGGCCATCGAAGCCGGGCTGTCGGCCGATAAGGACCTGCCGGTGGGCGACGCGGCCTTTGGCGTGACCGAAATGGTGGATGAAAACATGGCCAATGCCGCGCGGGTCCATACCGTCGAACATGGCCGCGACATCGAGCATTTCACCATGATCGCCTTCGGCGGCGGGGCGCCGCTGCACGCAAGCCGCCTGTGCGAGAAACTTGGCATCGACAGGCTGCTCGTACCGCCCGGCGCCGGCGTCGGCTCGGCCATCGGATTCCTGCGTGCGCCCTTCAGCTTCGAGGCGACGCGGGGATTGTTCCAGCGGCTTCGCGCCTTCGACACGGACGCCGTCAACGCCATGCTGGGGGAACTGGCCGCAGAGGCAAACGCTTTTGTGGCGGCGGGCCATGGCTCGGCCCCGACCGAAACCCGGCTGACGGTGTTCATGCGCTATGCGGGCCAGGGCTGGGAAATTCCGGTGCTGCCCGGACGCACGGCGTTTTCGCCGGGTGATGAGGCACGCCTGCTCGCCGCCTTCGAAGACACCTATCGCACGCTTTTCGGACGCGTTATCGACGGGCTGGAAGTTGAAATCACGAACTGGGCGCTGAACATTTCCTCCCCCGTCCCGCCGGTTGCGCGGGTGACCCCGCCGTCGCGAAATGCCAAGGCGCCGGTCAACCGCATCCGCCCGATGTTCGACGCCGCCCTGCGGCGCGAGGTCGGGGCACGCGAGGTCCTTCGCGATGCGATGCCCATCGGGGCCTGCCTCGACGGACCCGCCGTGATCGTTGAAGACGAGACGTCGACGATCGTCACCGACGCCTATCGGGTTACCATGCAGGCCGACGGGGCCCTTTTGATCGCGCGCAAGGAGGCCCGCCGATGAGCCCATCGAACATCGACTATCAGATCATGTGGAACCGGCTCATCGCCGTTGTGGAAGAACAGGCGACGACCCTGATCCGCACCGCCTTTTCGACGTCGGTGCGCGAGGCGGGCGATCTGTCTGCGGGGCTCTTCGACCGTCGGGCGCGGATGATCGCACAGGCCGTCACCGGCACCCCCGGTCATGTGAACGCCATGGCCGAAAGCGTCGGGCATTTCGTGCGCGAGATCGGCGCCCAGAACATCTTTGACGGCGATGTCTTCATCACCAACGATCCGTGGATGGGCACCGGGCATCTGCACGACATCACCATGGTCACGCCGGTTTTCCGCAAAGGGGCGCATATCGGGTTCTTCGCGTGCACGGCCCATGTCGTCGACATCGGCGGGCGCGGATTCGGGCCGGATGCCGGCGAGGTTTACGAAGAGGGTCTGCTGATCCCGATCTCGAAATTCGCCGAACGCGGGCAGGTCAACGGCTTCATGCTGCAAATGGTGCGCGCAAACGTACGCACCCCGGACCAGACGGTGGGCGACATGTACTCTCTCGCGGCCTGCAACCGGGCCGGCAACAGGCGGCTGCAGGCCATGCTGGATGAATTCGGCCTCGACGATATCGACGGTTTGTCCGATTTCATCATCGAGGCCAGCCACAATGCCACCCGGACCGCCATCGCGACTGTTCCGGACGGCACCTATACCAACGAAATGCGGGTCGACGGATACGAGGCACCGGTGGATATGCGCGTGCGTCTGGATGTGACGGGCGGCACGCTTGTTGCCGATTTCGCCGGGACGTCCGGCATGAGCAAGCTCGGTGTCAATGTGCCCGAGGTCTATACGCGTGCCTACGCCTGCTATGCGTTGAAATGCGCGATCGCCCCCGAGACGCCCAACAATGCAGGCTCGCTCGCCCCCTTCGAGATTACGGCGCCCGAGGGCTGCATTCTGGCCGCAAGACGGCCGGCGCCGGTGTCCGTGCGCCATGTCCTGGGGCATCTGGTGCCGGATGTGGTTCTCGGCGCGCTGCACAAGGCGATGCCCGGTGTCGTTCCGGCCGAAGGCGCGTCGGCGCTTTGGAACATTCAGATCAGTGCGCGCGCGGCGGACCCAAGCAGCGACCTGCCATCGGCCGAGGTCCTGATGTTCAATTCGGGCGGCACCGGCGGACGCCCGTCCTGCGATGGCCTTTCGGCAACAGCGTTTCCGTCCGGCGTTTCGACCATGAGTGTCGAAGCGACCGAGCACGTGGGGCCGATCGTCGTGTGGAAAAAGGAACTGCGCCCCGGATCCGGCGGTGCCGGACGCCACCGCGGCGGGCTGGGACAGGTGATCGAGATCGAGGCCCGCGACGGTTACGAATTCTGGTTCAACGCCATGTTCGACAGGGTGAAAAACCCGGCGCGCGGCCGCGACGGGGGTGCCTGCGGCGCCGCGGGCCGGGTCGAATTGACCGATGGCACGGTGCTGCGGTCGAAAGGGCGTCAAAGGGTGGCGCAGGGCAAACGTCTGAGACTTTCGTTGCCCGGCGGTGGCGGCTATGGCCCCGCGGCAGATCGCGCCGTTGCCGAGATCGCCGCCGATCTTCGCGCCGGAATGATCTCGGAAGCGGACGCACAAGACAATTATGGGTACCAGCGGCGGGGAATCGAAGATGGCTGACAGAAAGATCGCACTGGTGACGGGCGCGGCCCAGGGTATCGGATACGCCTGTTCCGAGATCCTGGCCGAGGACGGGCATCGGGTGGTGATGGCCGATGTGAACGAGCCGGGCGTGCATGCGGCAGCCGAGGAATTGGGAGGGGACGCGACCGGCGTCGTTTGCGACATGGCCGAGCCGGACGCCATCGCGGCAATGTTCGACCGGGTAGAGGCCGAAATCGGTCCGGTTTCGGTCCTGGTGAACAATGCAGGCGTGGCGATGCCGGGCGATTTTCTGGACTACGGTCTGGACGCCTTCAATCGGGTGATCGCCGTAAACCTCACCGGCGTTTTCCTGGCGACCCAGCGTGCGGCCAGGGCGATGGTCGCAAACGGGATCGAAGGCGCCATCGTTAACATGTCCTCGGTCAACGCACAGCTCGCGATTCCGGCCATCCCCGCCTATTGCGCATCCAAGGGCGGCGTGATGCAACTGACCAAGGCGGCTGCGCTGGCGCTTGCACGGCACAACATCCGGGTCAATGCCGTCGGCCCCGGGTCGATCGACACCGCGATGATGGCAGGCGTCAACGCCGACAGCGGCGCGCTCAGGACAGCCATGTCGCGCACCCCGCTCGGCCGCGTCGGCACCGCGCGCGAGATCGCCGAAGTCGTAGCCTTTCTGGCCAGCGACAAGGCCAGCTATATCACCGGCGAGACGATCTATGTCGATGGCGGCCGTCTGGGCCTCAACTATACGGTGTAGGCGTCGATGAGATGCCGCTCGCGGCCTGACCGCGCCTAGGTCGGATGCGGGCGCGCGCCCCGGGGGCGACCTCGTGAACACCTATGCGACCGTGGCATCCGGTCTGCGACCGCTCAGGTTGCTATGGACTCGCCGGCTTGGCGAGGTAGTCTGGGTCATCCCTGACTTTGAGCGCAAGCTGTTGAAGGTAATTTCCGACGAAACGCCGTTTACGGGTCTGATCTTCACGGCGCCCGACTGGATCTGGCCGGGTAGCGGCGCAGAACCGATGGATCCGGCATTCGCGGAATCGTACCGGATGTTCGTGGCGCGGCTTCTACGGCATCTTCCGGTTTCGGTCGACTGCACCGTGGTCACCCACAAAGGCGCGGCCGATGCGATGCGAAACTGGCTGGAGGCGCACTCCGGCGGCCGCGCCAGTAGGGTGGTCGCAGTCGAGGACACGCTGCGCTTCACGGTCTGGGCAAGCGATATCCTCGTCTTCGCCGAGGAAGACGGCGCGCCTGTCGTGTTGTCGCCATGCGAGTTCCCGCGCTCGGGCGATGCGCTTCTGGCCGGTCGAATTGCCGGCGCGCTCGGACTGCGCAACGTAAGAAGCGATCTTTTCTTTCAAGGGGGCAATCTGATTGCGTGCCGGCGCGGGCTGCTGGTCGGTGCCGATGACATAACGGCGCTGGCGAATGTCCGGCCCCGAGAAAGCCGCGCCAGCATTGCCGGCCGCTATGCGCAAACCCTCGGGTATCCCGCGTCGACAACGGATCTGGGCGTGGAGGGTCAAGATTTCGGGGAACGCCGCCGCGCCCATGAAACGCGCCCGGATTGGACGCGCCGGCACTATCCGGGCAACCCCGAAAACAGCATGCAGCCAGTTTATCATATCGATCTCTGCGTCACCGTGCTGGGCGGCGCGCGCCTGGCGGTGGGGGATGTGAAGCTGGCCGGAAAGTATGTCGACGTTGCACCTGTCGACACTGTGATCGCGGAAGGGTTGGACGCCGTGGCCGACCAACTCTCGGGCGCAGGGTACGATATTACCCGGGTGCCGCTGGCCTTTCTGCCGATCGAGCGGCCAGACATGCGCCAGGTCACTACCTTCGCCGCGCCGTCGCTGAATGTCGTCGCGGACTTCGGATCGCGGACCGTGTTCGTGCCGATGGCGGCCGATCTGGCCCCTTTCGAGGGGCTTTCCGAACTGGACGCCGTGCATCTGGCGCTCTGGCGGGACGCGGGGTTTGCGCCAGTTCCCGTGGACGGGCTGGCGCCCGTATTTCGTCGGCTCGGCGGGCCGCGATGCCTTGTCAAAGCTGTGCCGGACACGTTCCAATGGTGCACGAATGAGTCTGAAACCAACAGCAACCGTCAGGATCAGCGCCTTGCTTGAAGAACGCCTCTCCCGTCTTCGCGCCGTGCTCAGCGAGCAGGGTGTGGATGCCATGATCGTTCCGCGATCGGATGAACATCAGAACGAATATGTTGCCCCCGCGGATGAACGTCTGCGGTTCGCCAGCGGCTTTTCCGGCACGGCCGGCACGGCGGCGATCACGCAAAAGGCGGCAGCCCTTTTCACCGACGGGCGGTATACGCTCCAGGCTCAGCAGCAGGTGCCCAAAGGTCTGTGGCAGGTCCGTCACAGCGTGCACGAGCGCGTATCGGACTGGCTGGCCTCGGGGCTTGCGCCCGGCGCCAGGGTCGGCTTCGATCCAAGGCTGCACCGGGCTACCGACGTCAAGCGGCTGCGCGACGAACTGGCCAAATCCGGATTGGCGCTTGCCGAGCTTGCGCCCAATCCGATCGACCGGATCTGGTCCGACCGGCCCTCGCCGCCGATGAACCCCATCACGCTTTATCCCGAGGAGTTCGCCGGAGAGGCGGCGACAAGCAAGTACGCGCGGGTGGCCGAGGCCTTGGCGGGCGAGGGGCTCGACGGCCTGGTGATTTCGGCGCCCGACAATCTGGCGTGGCTGCTCAATATCCGTGGCGCCGATCTCGACATGCTGCCGGTGGTCTTCGGCCATGCCATCGTCACGTCGGACGGCAGGGTTGCTTTCTACATTGCGCCCGACAAGGTGGGCCCGGAAGAGGCCCTGGCATTGACCAAGTCGGGATCGGTGCGCCTCGAGCCGCCGGAAGCGCTCGATTTCGCCGCTTGGGCCGGCAAGACGATCAGGTTCGACGCCGCGACCGCCTCGGCACATCAGGCGGGCCTGGCGGAAGCCGCCGGCGTGACGGTCGACCTCGGCGCCGATCCCGTCGAGAAGATGAAAGCCTGCAAAAACGCGGTAGAGATCGCCGGAATGCGCGCCGCGCATAGACGGGATGCGGTGGCGGTGACGCAATTCCTGCGATGGTTTGCCGAAGCCCGGCCCGAGGGCGCGACGGAACAGGATTGCGTCGAAGCGCTGGAAGGTTTCCGCAAGGGGCAGAACCTCTATCAGGGTCCAAGTTTCCGGACCATCTCGGCGACCGGCCAGAATGCCGCCCAGGCGCACTACCAGATCCCGGTAGAGGGTGCCGGAGTCATCCGGGACGGCGACATCTACCTCACCGACAGCGGTGGCCAGTACCTGGATGGAACGACCGACATAACCCGCGTGACCGTCGCCGGGGCGCCGACGGAAGAGATGAAGCTGCGCTATACCCAGGTTCTGCGCGGGCATCTGGCGCTGTTGCGACAGCGATTCCCCCAAGGCATCGACGGCGCGCAACTCGACAGCATCGCGCGCCAGCCTCTCTGGCAGGAAGGCGTGGATTTCGACCATGGGACGGGGCATGGGATCGGGCACTACCTGTCGGTTCACGAAGGCCCGCAGTCGATCTCGAAGCGGGGCCGCGGCGTGCCGCTTTGCGAAGGCATGGTGGTCTCGATCGAGCCCGGCTACTACAAGGAGGGCGCGTTCGGGATCCGCATCGAAAACCTCGCCGTCGTTCGTGCCGTGGCGGAGCCGCCCGCCTTGGCCGAGCGTCCGCTGCTGGAATTCGAGATTCTGACCTATGTGCCCTATGAACGCGCTCTGATCGCCCCCGATCTTCTGCGCGAGGATGAGGTCGCTTGGATCGACGCATATCACCGGCGGGTTTGCGACGTTCTGACGCCGGGGCTCGCGGCGGCGGATCTGGACTATCTCGGGCGGATGACGGCGCCGATGTCCGGCCAGGGCGCAATACGTGTGAGGGAAACCTGAGGTCGGTTGTCGGCCTGGAGCGGATGTTGCCCATTGAGCGCGAAGCCGCGCCATCGCCGACCCGCGGGGAGGCGACCCGGACCTCTGAACAGCTCGATTTATCCCGGAAAAGTCCGATCGACCTCAATCCGATACGCACCGTCAGCAAATCGCCTCCCCTGCGGGGCGGGTCGGCGATGGCGCGGCGGGGCTACGCCCCTTGATTCCGCGCCTGAAGACTGGTCGCGAACGCCCGCTCCAGGCCAGAACCGGTAGAGCGGAAATCCGTCAAAACTCATCCTGCTCCAGTGGCCCATACGGCCCGCCGGTCATAGGGCACGGGATCGGTCATGCAGAGCCGCAGCTCTGACGTATAGCGCGCGCCGTCTGCATCGCGAAGCCAAAGCTGATCGCCGTCGGGCAGCATCTCGGTCAGAGTGATCTCGCCCTGCTTGTGGATCATTGACAAAACCATGTCGAGCGACAACTCAGAGTTCCGGTCGACGAAGACCGGCTTCGTCTCGCCCGGGATATGGGCGAAGACGCGTTCGGGCAGGCCGGTGTCCTCCATCCACCGGCGCAGCGTGGCGCGCGGGCCGGGACGGAACCTGTCGCGCGGGAGCGCCGGCGGCATCCCGCGCCACGATGCGCGCCTAACAACGGTGCGCCCGATGCAAAGACGCGGTCCGGCAGCGCCCGGACCAATGGGAAACGCCACCGCGGCGCGAAGTTTCAGTCGCCTCTCGAACATCTCGATCAGGTCGAAGCGGAGGTTTCGGTGCAGATGGCCGGCCCAGAGAATGCCGTCGGTTTCAAAGACGTTGAAATCTGCAGCCCGCAGCGTGGTGGCCTGCGCCATATCCGACACATAGCCCCGGCCCGTATCGATGTGGAAATGCGCCCCAGCCAGCCGCGCGTCCTGAGTCGAACGCGCAAACCGTTCATGCGCGATGGGGCTGACCAGCGGGTCCGGAAAATCCTCTGCCCATAGCCTTTGCAGCAAGGCGCGGTCCGGGCAAAGGCCCAGCACCGACAGGGTGGTGAAGGTCGACACACCGGGGTGAAACTCGGCCAGGATCGGCAGGGCCCGGCCGTCCAGCACCCGGTCGGCGTCGCCGTCGGCCCACATCAGATCGGGGCTGTGGTGGCGGGCCCCCGGCCAGCCGGGGCAGGGGGCCCGCCATTTCGGCAGCAGGATCTCGTGCAGGTCGTTCGTTTCGACGACAGTGCGGTCGCCGAACAAACTGACCCAGTCCTGTCGCAGTGCGTCGGCGACGCGCTTAATCGGATCCGGCTCCCATACAGTGAGCAGCGGCTCTGTCATCTGCCAGAATTCCGGCAGCGGGATTGCCGCGCGGCCGTCGCGCCGGAAGAGCGCCCGGAGCGCCGCCACCGCGCGCCGGGCGATCCGGAACGTGTAGCCGCGGGCAACCTGAGCCAGGGCCGACAGCGCCGGCGTGACCGGGGCGAGGCAGGCGGCGCCGATCTGCAAGGCGCCGCCCCGGGTCGCGTCGAGATAGACTATGGTGCGTCCGGCATAGGCTTCGCCGCCAAAACGCTGCGCGGGGCGGCCCGTTTGCGCCGAAAACGCAGCGTTGAGCGCTTTCAGCCCCTCGGCTACCCCGGTGCCGCCGGTGGCAGCGTGTTCAAGGTCCCGGCGGATCGTCTCGATCCGAGCGATTGCCGGATCCGAAATGTGCGAGATACCGGACGCGACCGAGACATCGGGGTGCCGCTGCAGCAATCCCTGCGCAACGAGCCTGTTGAGCGTCTCGGGGGCCGCAGGGGTTTGCGCCAGCAGTGCATGGGCCGGACGGCCGTCTGCCGCACGGACGAGGGCGACCTCATCCGGCGCCAACGGAATCCGCCGCCCGGACGGCCCTGTCAGATGGTCTGTCTCAAGTCTCAGGTGGCCGGGCAGGCGGACGGGGGCGTCCCGCATGCTCTCACCGCAACTTCTCTGCAGCAGATCGACCGCCCAGGGTTCGAACCGCAGCAGCCATGCCGCGGTCAGCGTCTCGGCCGGGATGAACTGCCCGCGCCCGTCGGACAGCCCGGCCCAGCCCAGCGGACCGAAGAAGCCGATCGTGTCGTTCTTGGCGGCATAGCGCTGAAGATACCGGATCAGCGTCCGCAGCGCTCTGCGATCCTTTGCTCGCAAGGGCCCGGGCCGGGCCAGCCGATCGATCCCGTGGGTCAGCGCGGACGGGTTCTGCCAGGCAATCGCCTCTCGCAGACCCGGGTGGCTGGCGGTCTGCCGTGCCAACGCCGGATCCGCGAGCGCCTCGGTCAGCATCCGGAACGGCAGGCCGGCGCCACGCAACAGCGCAACGGGCCAAAGGCTCCACCCGTCCTCCAGAGGATATCTCATACGGCGTAGGCCGTCGTATAGCCGTAGCCTTCGGGGAAATCGGTCATCACGTGGCCCTCCGCCTCGGGGGCATGGCGGATGCCGGATCCGACGATCTCTCCATCGAAGACGAAGCTCGACAGTTCCACGCGGCTTTCGATCTGTTCCAGATGCCGGCCGTCGACAAGAACCGGCAGGCGCGCCTTTGGCAGCGAGATGTATCGCTGGGCAATATAGTCCCGTCCGCGCATCGCGCACCCCACCTGCCGCCGCCAGACGGCGTCGGACCGGGTGATGCCCGGATGCGTGTCCTTGCCGTCGAAACTGCGCTTGATGACCCAGTCCCGGCGGCTGGCTTCATAATAGCCGGGAACGCGGTCAGCCGGAAATTCCGACCAGGCGACGCGAAAGGCAAATCCGTCCGCGCCGGTGGCGCCGGCCCCGCCCGCGTCGGCGCAGAGATGCGGCAAGGCGCCCTTGTCCAGCAACAGCCCGGCCAGGGGCTTCAGGATCGCCACCGATCCGCACCGCCCACCGCGCAGAAACTCCAGCGTCCCGCCGGGTTTCAGCAATTCCGGCTGGTCGAGAAAGCTGACGCCCACCGCGATCAACTGGATCAGATCGATGCGCGCCCCGTCTTCGGTAAAGACCGGGTCCCCGCGCTGGTCCAGCGTGATCCCGGCCTCGTCGACAAGGCGCGGCCTCAGGCCCGCCTCGCGGAACCTGTCGAACGCAAAATCGATCTGCCGCATGACCCGCTCCGGAAACTCCCGGATTGTGGCCAGTTCATCCGAATGGATCAGCATGGCCACCGAGGGAGTCTCCACGGGCCGGGCAAACCGCCGGGCGGAGGCAATATACCGCTGCAGCGGCCGGGGGTGATGGGTGTCATGGTCCAGGCCAAGACGCCGCAACACCGGATGGCCGCGCCAGTATTCGGATGTCAGTTCGGTATAGGCCGTACTTACGACAATGCCGTTGCCGTAATTGATCTCGGACAGCACATACCGGTCTTCGAACAGAAAGCCGTCGGGGCGAAAATAAGAAAGCGCGGCGGGTGCGCGGATGCCGTCGCGCACCGCAAGCGCGTCGGCGATGCCGTTGCCGAAGGGGAAGGCGCGATAAAGTGCCTCGGCATCGTCGGCATGCGCCCCGACGGCCGCAACAAGACGGCGCACGGCCGCATCGAACGCCCGGCCGACAAAGTCCAGTCGGTGCGCCGGCAGGAACAGCGGCCTGACGGCCCAGCCCGGCCCGTCGATGGTGACCAAACCGCGTTCGGCCGCGCTCGCATGGAACGCGGCCGTATAGTCGCGCACCTCGGAAAGATGCGCGACGATCAGGCGATCCGCTTCGCTGGCGAGGTCCCGGTGCTCCGGGACGCGATCGGACGCGCTCACTCGACGGGGCGGTCGTCCGGCTTCATCGCGGCGAGGTCGTCGACGATGGCCTCGGTCGGGAACAGTCCGACCATGCCCTTGACGGTGGCAGGGGTGGCCAGAACCGGATGGTTCGTCGCATCCTTCACCACCGGGGTCATCGAGCGGGTGCCGGCCTCGATGTGGTTGCCGACGCTCGCCCAGCCCAGGATCGGAACGAATCCCATCTGTTCCTTGTTGTCGCCGTACCGCACGCCGATCTTTAGACCGAGATCACCCTTGGTGAAGGCAGAGATATGCGGCGCCTCACCGGTCTTTGCGTCTTTCACTGTGGTCATGTTTTGGTCTCCTCTGGTTGAAATGGCACTTAGCGTCCGAAAAGGGCGTCCATCTGCTGGTCGCCCGCCTGGGTCAATTCGTCCTCGTCCGTCAGCTTGAAGAACACGATCGAGTGCCGCGGACGTCTGGTCAGCACGACGCGGTGCGGGGTCGAGACATAGGCCCCGTCGGTCCAGCCCGACAGCAGATCGCCGATATTGACGGTGAAATGATAGGGCGACCGGGCCGGAACCCGCAGCCAGTCTCCGCCGCGCAGCCGGACCTCGATGCCCTCGCTGGTATGCGCCAATAGCGTGATCAGGCTGCCGTCCTTGTGGGCGCCCATGCCCTGGTCGTTCGAAAACTCCGGCGCCCGCGCAGGGTAGGAATGGCAGCGCAAGGAATCGAAGCTGTTTGAAATGCGGTCGGTGAAAAAACCCGGTGTCAGGCCAAGCGCCTCTTCGGTCAGGCCCACGATCAGGCGCGACAGCTTTTCGGCCTCGCGGAAATAGTTCATCAGCGCCGCGCGCAGTTCGGGTCCGAGCGGACCGTCCGGCACGGGCAGGCTGGACGGATCGTCGAACATCAGACGCCCGGCGCTGAATTTTTCGACATAATCGGCGGGCTTGTCCGTTTCACCCATATAGGCATAGGCATTTTCCTCCAGCAGCGCGCTGTAGCCGTAGGGGGTGAACGGATCTTCGGGCAGGGTTGCGCCGCCTTCGGGGCGGCAGGCCTCCTTGACCTCGGATGGCAGCTTGACGAATTCGGCAAAGGCGGAAAAGGCGCGATCGGTGACCGAGGCCGGGATGCCGGTCCCGCGGACCGTAAAGAACCCGGCCGAGCGGCAGGCGCTGTCGATCGCGGCCGCCGTCTCGGCGCGCGCAGCGGACGTGCCTTCGCGCGCGGCGGTCAGGTCGATTTCGGGAATGATGTCTTGCGTGGCATTCATTGGCGTTTATCCTCTTGGGCCGAACGGTCGCGGGTCGACGCGATGAAGCGGCCGATCCTGTCGATCGCCTGCCGGCCCTGGGTGAGTTGCGGGAAATACAGGTGCCAGACATGGATCATGTCGGGCCACTCCTCAAAGGTGACATCGACGCCTGCCCGAAGCGCGCGGTTGGTGAAATCCTTGGAATCCGAATAAAGAACCTCGCGCTCACCCACCTGGATCAGCAGCGGCGGCAGGCCTGTCAGATCGCCGAAAAGCGGCGACACTGCCGGCGTGTCTGGCGCGGACCCGTTGGCGTAGAGCCGGCTCAATTTGAGGGCCAGCGTACGGTCGATCATCGGGTCGCGGTCGCCGCGCCGGTCATAGCTTTCGCCTTTGCAGGTCAGGTCCGTCCAGGGCGACAGGCACACCGCTGCGCGTGGCAGCGGATGCCCAATCGCCTTCAGGGTCAGAAGCGTTGCCAGAACCAGCCCGCCGCCCGCGCTATCCCCGACGAGAACCAGTTCGTCCGGCCCGAGCCCGTCGTCGTAAAGCGTCCTGACCGCGGCCACGGCATCGTCGAGCGCCGCAGGATGGGGATGTTCCGGCGCAAGCCGGTACTCCAGTTGCAGAACACGCTGGCCGGCGGCGCGCGCGATCTCTCCCACCAGCCCGCGGTGGCTCGACAATGAACCATAGACGTAACCGCCACCGTGCAGATAGAGCACAAGCTCGCCCGCCATGGCACCCGGAGCGGACAGAATTTCCGCAGGCCGTCCCGCCAGGGTCAGGGGCTCGACGGCGATATCGGCGGCCAGCGGGGGTGCCTCGGCCTCCATCGCCGCCCGCTCGGCGGCCAGGCCGTCCGGCCAGCCCGCCTCTTGGATCTGGGCGATCAGGACGTCGATTTCCGACATCACGGTCACGACCGCGGCCCGCCCCGGCGCGTGCCCGGGGTGAGCGGCCGGGTCGGGCGCTCGTGCAGATCCAGAACCAGCCTGGCCTTGGCCACGAAAGGCGGGGCCACGACCCGGTCGCCGTAGATCTTGAAGCCGCAGCCCTGGGTTTCGTAATCCTCGATCGTCGCATGGCAATCCGCCAGCGTTTCCGGTCGCGTGCGGAAAACCTTGTTGATGATCGGCACATGCGAGGGATGAATTGCGGCCTTTCCGGTGAACCCGACCCCGCGCGACGCGCGCGACTGCGCTTCGACCACCGACATGTCCTCGATCTCGAAGCTGTTGGTGTCGATGGCCGGGATCCGGTATTTGGCCGCCGCCGCCGTCAGCCGGGCCTGCGCCTCGGCCAGATAATGCGGGTTAGGCGCATATAGCTCGCTGCTCAGGTCGGCCTGCCCATAGTGGATCGCGTCGCTGAGGCTGGCGATGGCGTCCACCTCGGTCACGGCATCCACGGTCTCGACAAAGCTGACCGCCATCAGAGGCGTCGCCAACCGGTCGAGATGAGCGCGGTAGATTTCGACCTCGGCGCCGTGGCGCAGTTTCGGCAACAGCACGAAATCGATGGATGGGCCGTTTGCGGTCAGCCGCTCCAGCATCTGCAGATCCGTCAGGCCGTGTCCGAGCCGGATCGAGTTGATCCGCAGTCCGATGGGAATGCCGCGGGCGCGCACCGGACCGAAATCGTAGGTTTCGAGCATCTGCCGCGCCTTGGCCTTTTCCGAGGGGTGGATGGAATCCTCGAGATCGATGACCACCGCCCCCGGCGACAGTTCGTCGACCTTTCCCAGAAGCTTGGGCAATCGCAAAGCGGGACAGTAGAAATAGCACGGGCTCACCAGCGACGGGGTCGCAGGATAGACCACGCCGCCGGCCGCGGACGGGAAAAGGGAGTTCGGCATTAAAAATACTCCTCCGTAAGGCCCTCGGGGACGACCGCCATCAGAATGCTGCGTTCGCAGTGCATCACTTCGGTACCGTCCGATTTCAGCCCGCGCGTCGCGAACCGCACGACGCCGCGGGACGGATCGCTCTTGCTTGGCCGCTTCGACAGGACCGTGCTTTCGGCATAAAGCGTGTCGCCCACAAAAACCGGCGCGGTCATGCGCACCGCGTCCCAGCCGAGATTGGCGATCGCGCGCATCGACAGGCTGGCCACGCTCATCGCGTTCACGATGGAAAAGGTGACAAGGCTCGACACCAGCGGTTGATGCCACTGGGTTTCGGCGGCATAGGCGGCGTCGATATGCAGCGGCGAGGGGTTCATGGCCAGGTTTGACAGCCAGATGTTGTCGGCCTCGATCACCGTCCGGCCGGGGCGATGCTCGATGACCGCGCCGGGCTCGATTTCGTCATAGGTCAGACCGGGGCTCTCGCGGTACCGCTTGCCGCCCAGGTGGCGCAGGCTGCGCTTGTCCTTCATGCGGTCGCCTCCAGCCCGGCGATCAACGCATTGCGGTCGGCCTCGGACAGGGCCATGGCCCAGTTGATGCGCGCGTTCCCGATCGAGACATTCACCACCCGCGACCGGGTGGACCCGCGCAACATGAAACCGTTCGCGCGCCGGCCGTAAAGATAGAGGCCGTAAACAAGCTCGTGGGTCTCGGCGCCGCCGGTGGTATCGGGCAGGTCCAGCGTCAGCGGCGCCAGCATGGCTTGCGCGATCCAGTTCGCCGCGCTGCTCCGGCGGATTTCTGCCCGCAGGCTGTCGGCGCTTTCTTCGGCGCCGATCAGGATCCCCTTTCCGCCAAAGGCGCGGCGGATCTTGAAGATCAGTTCATCCTTCCGGGCCAGAAACGCGTCCAGCCGGTCCTCGCTCAGCTCCCAGCTCTCTGGCACGAAACGGTCCACCAGCGCGGTCTCCTCCTCATCGAGGGCACCGTTCCGGCGGGCCTCCCAGAAACGGGCGAACCAGACCTTGTCCATTCGGATGTCGGCCTCGAAGGTCGAATAGACCGGCGTTCCGGCATCCAGCAGGCGGTCCAGCATCCGGCCGTCATCGCTGATCTCTTCCATCATAAAGCCGCGATGCACGAAGGTTTCGGGGCCCAGCCAGGCCGGGTCGAAGCTGAGCTCATCGGCGATGTGGACGGGGCAATCCGCCTGACGCGCCACCGCGGCCCGCATGCGTTCAAAGCTCAGGTAGCCCTTGCCGCCCGTGCCGCCGCCGACGCTCCAGTCCAGGATGACGATGCGTCCTGCCTCGTGGGCCTCTGCCCGTTCGGCAACCAGGGCGGCGAGGTCGTCGAGCGGCCTCGACGGCAGTCGCGTGTCCGGCAGGCCGAGGGCCTGCATGACATCGCGGCCGACATCATAGATCTCGGCCCCGGCGACACAGGAATCCACGTTGATCTCGCAGCAGATAAAGCCCCGGTCCGTCTCCAGCAGATCGAGCCGCCCCACCAGATAGGCAGGGTCGCAAAGCTCGTCCCAGTTGACGAACCGGCGAAACAGGTCCGGCACGGCCATAAGGTCGAGAAACCCGTCGCGGCCGACCCGGTCGATCTCTTTGGTAATCAGGCGCGACTGCAGCGCGATCAGCGCGCGGCCGTCCGCGCCAAGCGTCTGCACCTCGGCCTCGTCGGCCAGGGTCGGGCGCGTCAGCAGTGCCAGCAGGTGGCCGCCGTCGCTATCCAGTTCGATCCGCTTCTCGCGCAGCAGGGCATCGATGCGCCCGGCCCATGCGGGCCGGGTCGTGGCGGCGACCAGCCGTTCGGTGTCGTCCCGCGCGCTCACCTGCTTCAGACGCCGATGCTGACAAGCCGGTCGTAGGGCTTGGCCGCGGGCTTGTGGTAGTCAAGGTTGAGGTTCTCGCCGGCGTAGTCGTGGGCCTCGACCATCGGGACCCCGTAATGCGCGTACCAGGCGACATAGTGATCTTCCTCGCCGAACTGGTACTCGAAATGCCGCAGAGGCCGTCGCGCGGGCTGTTCCGGGTCACGCTTGTAGGGTGTCGTCGCGCCGTGGGCGACGCCATAGGCCACCTCGTTCAGCAGCATCACGACGATCATGTCGTTGTCGATATCGACGTCCAGTGCAGCGGAATACTCGTCCAGCAGGGCGTCGTAATGCGCTTCGCGGATCGCGACGTTGTAGTTGTTGGGGATCGCCTCGACCACCTCGGCCGGATCGATGCCGCGGTCGCGGCAATAGCCCCGGACATCGCACAACAGCGGATGGCCGCCGCCGATATTCTCGTTCAGCCCGTAGGTATTGGCGACGAACGGCGTCGCCGCATCGAAATGGATGCATTTCGACGTCATGAAGGCGCGGCTGTCGATCTTGCCGTCATGCGAAAAATCGCCGTTCAGGTTGTAGCCGTCCACATCCATGTGGGCCAGTTCCATCGGCTCGGGCACCACCGAGAAACGGTCAAAATCGATCGTTGCCATGGCCCCGCGAAAGACCGATTCCAGAAGGCCCAGGGCCGTGTCGGTGTTTTCCCGGATCTCCAGACCTTCGCGCGCGAGCGCGCCGCGCGAGTTGTAGGCGACGGCGAACCCGGGCCCTTCGGTCAATAGCTGCGCAATCTTCGCGGACAGCGCTTCGGGCTGGTCCGATTGCGCCCCGCCCAGCGTGACGGGAAAATCGGCAAGATCGATGCTGGCGATCTTGATATCTTCAAGGATTTTGCTTGGCACTGTCTGTCTCCTTCACGAGGCAAGTCTTTTGGCGTCGGCGCCGGGCACCTCCGAAGCGCCGTTGATGTCGAGAACGATCTTTCCCACGTGCCTGCCCGCCTCCAGCTGGTCATGGGCCAGACGCACGTCCTGCATCGGGTGCACCGCATGCAGAACCGGCCGAAGCCGGCCGGATCGCAACTCGGGCAGCCAGCGGGCAAAGGCGGCCCGGGCCAATTCGCGCTTTTCGCTCAAGGGGGTGGGGCGCAGCACCGTGCCCATGATGCGCAGCCGCTTGAGCAGGATGGGGTCGATGTCCAGGCCGTCCACGATGGTGCCCGACATCACCCCCATCAGGATCAGGCGGCCGCGGTCGGCCAAAAGATCGATATGGGTGGACAGCGAGTCCGCACCTGCGATGTCCACGATAAGGTCGAGACCGCCACCGGCCCACAGGCGCAGCGCCGTCGGCAAGTCGTCGGAATGGCGGTCAAAGACGGCTTCTGCCCCCAGATCGGCCAAGTGCCCGGCCTTGGACATGTCGCCCGTCGTCGTCGCCACCCTGGCGCCCAGCAGGGCGGCCATCTGCAGGCCGATGCTGCCCATGCCGCTTGCCCCGCCCTGGATCAGGACGCGCTCCCCAGGCTGCAGACCGCCGAGTTCGACCAGGTTGCCGTGACCCACGAGAATGGCCTCGGGTAACGATACCGCCTCGGCAAAACTCATGCCCGGCGGCACGGGTGCCGCCAGTCCGGGGTCGAGACAGGCATATTCGGCATAGCCGCCGCCGGCGACAAGCCCCATCACCGCGTCGCCGGAGCCGAACCGCCCGCCCGCGTCGGCCGTCTCCACGATTCCCGCCACCTCGACTCCCAAGGTATCGGGGGCGTCCTCCGGCGCAGGCCACGACCCGTCGCGCTGGTAGAGGTCGGCGTGGTTCAGCGCGGCGGCGCGGACACGGACCCGCAAGCTGCCGCCGTCGCAGGACGGGCGCGGCGCCGTGGCGATATGCAACGCGCCAGAGCCGCCGCCCGGCGCAACGCCGACCACGCGCATCTCCGGCTCAGGCGGCATTGCCGGCCCCGGCCTCGGCCAGATCGAACTCGTCTATCGTTTCGTTCAGGGTGGCGGCAAAGTTGCGGATATCCGCCTCGGTCAGGTCGGCCCGCAACATCACTCGCAGCCCGGCCGCGCCCCGCTTGACGATGGGAAAGAACACCGCCGAGGTGTAATAGCCCCGCTCCAGCATCCGTTTGGACACATCGACCGACTTCTTCTCGTCGCCGAGCGTGATCACCTTCAGCGGAAAGCCGTTCCCGGCCTGATCGTTGGGGACCAGTTCGTCGAAGAGCGCGATGTTGCGCTGCAGTGCCGCCTGAAGGTCGGTCAGGACGTGCGACTTGTGCAGGCGGACCGAGGCGATCCCGGCGCCGACGCCCGGCACGTTCAGCCCTTGCGACCAGGCCAGCGGCCCGCCGAACCGGGTGAGGATATCCTCGGACCGGGTCGGGCCCAGCATGATCGCGCCGCCGGACCCGCCGAAGGCCTTGCCAAGCGAGGCGATGATCACCGTCCGGTGGTTGACCTCGGGCATGCAGGAGCGGGCGAACCCGCGGCCCGTCACACCGTGCAGCGACAGGGCGTGGCTGTCGTCGATGAACAGAAACAGGCCGTACCGGTCCTGCAGGTCCATCAGTTCCCTGATCGGGGCCAGGCCGCCCATCGAATAGACGCCGTCGCAGACATAGGCGACGTTCGGGCTCTTGCGGCAGGCATCCTCGACGAAGTTCAGATCGTTGTGGCGGCAGGTCACCACCTCTGTCTCGTCGGCGCAGATCGGCTTTATGTAATCCATCGAGAAATGCGCGTGCTTGTCGAAGATCATCAGCGGCGGCACGCCGTCGGGCGACATGTGACCCGACGCAATCAGCGGCAGGACGCCGGCGGTGGCCGAAGAGCTGGTGACGGCCGAGATCGTTCGGGCCTCGAAGATTTCCGAAAGCCCGTCCTCCAGTTCTTCCAGAAGGTTCAGCCTCAGGCGAATGCGGCTGATCGGCAAATCGAGCGCCCCGGTCTGGCGGATGGCATCGATGGCGCCTTCCAGAATCTCGGGGTTGTTGTGCAACCCAAGATAGGAACAGGAGCATAGGTTGATGAACTCGTGGCCGTCGTCGCGCATCAGCGATTTGGCGTTGGCGTAGTCGACCCGGATATCGATCAGATCGCTTTGCCGGGCGGCCTCCCAGGCCGGGTTTCCATAGCGGACGGCGGACCCGCCATTGCGATGCAGGTGAACAGCTTGGTCAGGCAATGACTCTTTCTCCCGAAATGGTCACAACAATAAAAGTAGCGGGACCCACTCAGCAGCGGAGGTCCCGGCAAAGATCAGCTTCGCAGATATCTTTTCACCGCAAGGCGAACCTCGTCAAGTCTGATATACCCCCAGTTATGGTCTGGTGCGGGGTTGGAGATGTCCGGATAGGCGATAAAGCACGATATTTCGACGCGCTGCGGATGTTGCTTTTGGCCTGGAGCGGACTTTGCCTGCCGAGAGAAGAGCCGGGCCATCGCCGACCCGCGGGGAGGCGACCCGGACCTGTGAACGGCTCGATTTATGCCAGCAAAGTCCGAACGACCTCAATGCGATACGCAACGTTAGAAAATCGCCTCCCCTCCGGGGCGGGTCGGCGATGGCGCGGCGGCCTTCGGCCTTGATTCCGCGCCTAAAGACTGGTCGCGAACGTCCGCTCCAGCCCAGACCAGCCGGAAATCCGGTCCTGGGGCTGCCGTTCGGTTTGGCGCCACCGCGGCGCACGCCCGAATTGCTGCAACATCACATCGGACTTCGCTTGTGTCGCCGGCAGACGGACAAAGGCCTCATCGCCATACGTTCCTCGTATTTGCCGGCACCGCCGTTTCTCTCCAGCCGCCTTGACCCCAAGCGCGTCGGCGTGACAACACATGCCGCGCGATCGGCGACGGTCTTTGGGGGAGGCATCATCTTGGCAGGTGGACTGAAGCTTGGGGTCATCGGCATCGATCACGGTCACATCTTCGGGATGCTCGACAACATGCTGCGCCGGGGGTGCAGCTGCACGCATTGGTGGACGACCGGCTCCGCGGTTACCGAGACGAAGTTCCGCAAGGTGTTTCCGCAATTGGATCAGGTTGCCGACCGCCGCCGTATCCTGGACGATCCCGATGTCGACATGGTGCTCATCGCCGCGATCCCCGCCGACCGCGCGGCGCTCGCCGTCGAGGCGATGGACGCCGGCAAGGATGTCATGGTCGACAAGCCGGGCTGCACGACGCTTGACCAGTTGGCCCGGCTTCGGCAGGTCCAGGCCGCCACCGGCCGCATCTGGACGGTGAATTTCTCGGAACGGTTCCAGGTGCCGTCGGTCGCCCAGGCAGAAGACCTCGTTGCCCAGGGCGCCATCGGCCGGGTAATCCAGACCGTCAACCTCGCCCCGCACAAACAGAACCTGCGCACCCGACCTCCGTGGTTCTTCGACCGCGAGCGCTACGGCGGTATCCTGTGCGACATCGGCTCGCATCAGATCGACCAGTTCCTGCATTTCACCGGCTCGACCGAGGTCACGATCGCCCATGCGCTGGTCGAGAACACCACGCGGCCCGAGAGCCCGGGCTTTCAGGATTTCGGCGAGGTGACGCTGGTCGGCGACCGCGGACACGGCTATGTCCGCGTCGACTGGTTCACGCCCGACGGCCTGCCGACGTGGGGCGACGGGCGGCTGTTCCTGCTGGGCTCGGAAGGGACCATCGAGCTACGCAAATACACCGATATCGGCCAGCCGCACCGCACCGACATGCTGTACCTGGTCAACGGCAGCGAAAATGCCCGGATCGACTGCGCCGGGGCCGATCTGCCCTATTTCCGGCGCCTGATCGAGGATGTGCACAACCGCACCGAAACCGCGGTGGCGCAGGTGCATACCTTCCGTACGATGGACCTGGCCGTTCGCGCGCAAGCCGTCGCCGAAGGGTCCGCCGATGGCTGAGCCCTTGACTGTCGCGATCGTCGGGGCCGGCATCGGGGCGGCGCATTTCCACGCCTACCGCACCCTGCCGGACCGGTTCGCCGTCCGCACGATCTGCGAGCTGGACTCGGACCGCGCCGTGCCACTGATCGCCATGTCGCCGGAAACGCGGCTGGCCACCGATCTCGGGGCGGTTCTGGCCGATCCGGCAATCGCCATCGTCGACATCTGCCTGCCACCGCATCTGCATCTCGACACCTGCCTTGCCGCGCTCGCCGCCGGCAAGCACGTGATCTGCGAAAAGCCGCTGACCGCCTCCCTCAGCGATGCCGACCGCCTGGTCCGGGCCGAGGCGGCAGCGCCCGGCCGGCTGTTCCCGGTCTTCCAGTACCGCTATGGCCGCTCGGCCGATCAGCTGCAGGCGCTGATCGCGGCTGGGCTGGCGGGCAAACCCTTCGTGGCGTCGCTCGAGACCCACTGGAACCGCGGCGTCGACTACTACGCCGCCGACTGGCGCGGCACCTGGGACGGCGAACAGGGCGGCGCTGTCCTCGGCCACGCGATCCACATCCACGACTGGCTGAGCTTCGCGCTCGGCCCCGTCGCCTCGGTGCACGCCGAGCTTGCCACCCGCGTCAACCCCATCGAGACGGAAGATTGCGCGGCGCTGTCGATCCGCATGGCAAGCGGCGCGCTGGTCACCAGTTCCATCACCCTCGGCGCGGCGGCGGACACCACCCGCCTGAAGTTCTGCTTCGAGCATCTGACCGCCGAAAGCGGCACGGCGCCTTACAGCCCGGCTGAGGCCCCCTGGACCTTCACCGCCCGCGCCCCAGAGGATCAGACACGGATCGACGCGGTGGCAGCGGCGGTCCCCGAGGGCCCCGGCGGCTTCGCCGGCTTCTTCGCCGCAGTGGCCGACGCGCTGGCGGGCCGTCCGCACAACGCAGTGACACTCGCTGACGGCCGCCGGTCGGTGGAATTCGTCACCGCCGTTTACGCCTCTGCCCGCACCGGTGCCCCCGTCAGCCTGCCGCTTGCCGTGGATCACCCGTTGTACGAAGGCTGGCGACCCGGCCATTGTGGTTGAATCTAAGCGGCACGCCAACTTCAACGCCCGCCGAGTGAGGGCATGTTCCTCAATAACCGGTTTCCCCGGGGCGTCAGCCCCGGATCGCTCCCGACCCGCCCCCAGGGCGGGCGCGATGCGTTGAGGCGGTGGAGCTTGTTGAAACGTCGAAGCTTCGAAGAAATGCCGCCGCAATTGGCAAGGCCCACCCTCGGGCCGGGCGCGATCCTCTCCAACAAGCGCGACCGGCAGTCCGTGACGTAGGGCGGGTTTCAACCCGCCATCCCCGCTCAAAGCAAAGCAATCCCGATCGTGATGATCGCCGCAATCGTGGTCAGAATCCTGGCGCCCTTGTACGCCGCGCTCTTGTCGATCCTATGGATCAACTCCGGCGTCTGGCGCAGCAAGATGCCGATCTTCGCCACGCGCGCCAACACCCGGATCGTCTCGTTGTACTCCGCTATCACCGGATCGTATTCCGCGGCGCTCACGGGCGGAATGTACGGCGGGCGATCCTCGACGATAAACGAAATGTCCGCCTCGAAATCCTCGCGCAACTGGCCCTCGGAGATATCGGCCAACACCTCCCTCGCATCGGCGAATACCTCCTTTTGCCCCGCATCCATCTCCTTTAGCTTCTGTGCGGTCAGGATGCGCCGGTTCTCTTCCACCTCCGGATGCGTCGCGCGGATCGCCTGCGCGCCTTCCTCCAGCGCCCTTTGCAGGCCAAGGTTTCCCTCACTCGCTGGCAGTTCGCCGACCACGATCTGCCGCGTCAGACCCGCATGGACCGAGGTGAAATCCATCTCGATCCGCTGCGGGTCGTTGCCGTATTTCGCCACCGTCCGACGCAGCACCTTGACCTCGCGAGAGCCGTCGTGCAGCCCGTTGGTCTGGTCCGCCAGAACATCGTCGAGCGCGTCGTCGAGCTGGGACAGCGTTGCGCCCAGCAGGTCCGGCTTGGCGATCTCGCGCGGGACGGTGTGGAACTTGGCCGTCTCTTCGTTGAATGCGACCGTCTCGGCCAGCGGCGCTTTCCCGGCCAGGAACTGGGCTTTGATCTCTTCGATCTTCTCGGCGATATGGGCGGGGCCTTTCTCCCAATCCGCATCCGGGATCAGCGCCACCCGCCGCTGCAACTCCCAATCGACCGGCTTGCCATCGAGAAACCCTTGGTACCACTCGCGCCAGAAGGACCATGTTCTCGAATTTGAACTAAAGAAATTTCTCCAACCTTCGTTGCCAATGCTGACAGAGCTTGGCAAATCTTCGGAAGGCCAAAGCGGTATTGAGAAACAGTCTTGCCAATTCTCGATATCAGAAAAATTCATTATGTCGCGTTTGCGGAGCCGTTCTTCCATACTTGTGGTTGCGCGCGGCCTCCTTTTCTTTCTGATCCCGCTTTGTAGATAATACATTTGATCTTCTATTTTATAACTCAATTGTACTTCCTTGGCTTGATAATCGGTTTTGATTGAATTTATAGCGTAGTCGGACATCGTGCTTTGCAAGCATAGTCGCAGATAGTCTCTGAGGATTGGCAGAGCAATATTTTCTAGTGCCTTACGTGCACCTTGCCCGAATTCATGGACCGCTCTCAATTCAGCGCGAGCGGAGGAGATGCGTTTGGCAACTATCGAATGCACCATTTTCTCAGCAAATCTAAACCTACGTATCTACCCCTGCCATCACCGCAACCGCGCCTGCGCCAGGAACCCCTCCACCGTCTCCTCGCCGAGCGCGCGCAGCGCCTCCAGCCGGTGCAGGCCTTCCAGCAGCACGAACCGCCCCTTGCCGGCGCGGAGCCTGATCGGCACCTTCTGGCCGTTCTCCAGAATGTCCTCGGCCAGCGCGGCGACCTTCGCCGGATCCAGCGTCTTGGCCCGCTTCGCCGGCACATAGATCTCGGCGATGGGGAAGCTCTTTTTTTCCAGCATGGCAGCGGTTCCTGACATCCCGTCGGGTCAGCCCATTGACCGCCCCGGCAATCCAAATCATATCCCCCACCATGACCGACCTCGCCCAGATCCGCAATTTCTCCATCGTCGCCCATATCGACCACGGGAAATCCACCCTCGCCGACCGGCTGATCCAGATGACCGGCACGGTGAAGGACCGCGACATGCAGGAACAGCTGCTCGACAGCATGGATATCGAGCGCGAGCGCGGCATCACCATCAAGGCCAACACCGTCCGGATCGACTACACGGCCCGGGATGGTCAGGCTTACGTTCTGAACCTCATCGACACGCCCGGCCATGTCGATTTTGCCTACGAGGTCAGCCGCTCGATGCGCGCCGTCGAGGGCTCGCTCCTGGTCGTCGACGCAACGCAAGGTGTCGAGGCCCAGACGCTCGCCAATGTCTATCAGGCGATCGACGCCGATCATGAGATCGTGCCGGTCCTCAACAAGATCGACCTCCCCGCCGCCGAGCCCGACCGCGTGCGCGAACAGATCGAGGATGTCATCGGCATCGACGCCTCCGACGCCATCGAAATCTCCGCCAAGACCGGCCTCGGCATCCCCGACGTGCTAGAGGCCATCGTTCAGCGTCTGCCCGCGCCGGAAGGCCGGAAAGACGCCCCGCTCAAGGCCATGCTCGTCGACAGCTGGTACGACCCCTATCTCGGCGTCGTCGTTCTGATCCGGGTGATGGACGGCACCATCAGGAAGGGCGACCGCATCCGCATGATGCAGACCGGCGCCACCTACGGCATCGACAAGCTCGCCGTGCTGAAGCCGCAGATGGTCGACATCCCCGAACTTGGCCCCGGCGAGATCGGCATCCTGACGGCCAGCATCAAACAGGTCCGCGACACCAAGGTCGGCGACACCATCACCCATGAAAAGGCCCAGGCCGCGGAACCGCTGCCCGGCTTCGCCCCCTCGGTCCCGGTCGTCTTCTGCGGCCTTTTCCCCGTGGACTCAGCGGATTTCGAGGACCTGCGGGGCGCCATCGAGAAACTGGCCCTCAATGACGCCAGCTTCTCCCACGAAATGGAGACCTCCGCCGCCCTCGGCTTCGGCTTCCGCTGCGGCTTTCTCGGGCTTCTGCATCTCGAGGTCATCCGCGACCGGCTCGAACGCGAATACGATATCGATCTGATCACCACCGCGCCCAGCGTCATCTACCACGTCTACATGAAGGACGGTACGATGCGCGAGCTGCACAACCCCGCCGACATGCCCGACCTGACCCATGTCGACCATCTGGAGGAACCGCGCATCAAGGCCACGATCCTGGTCCCCGACGACTATCTCGGCGACGTGCTGAAGCTTTGCCAGGACCGCCGGGGCATCCAGCTCGACCTGACTTATGCCGGCACCCGCGCCATGGTGGTTTACGACCTGCCGCTGAACGAGGTCGTGTTCGACTTCTACGACCGGCTGAAATCGGTGACCAAGGGCTATGCGAGTTTCGACTACCAGATGGAGGGCTACCGGCAGGACAACCTCGTCAAGATGCAGATCCTGGTGAACGAGGAACCGGTCGACGCGCTGTCGATCATGGTCCACCGCGACCGCGCCGAGACCCGCGGCCGGGCCATGGTTGAGAAACTCAAAGACCTGATCCCCCGCCACATGTTCAAGATCCCGATTCAGGCCGCCATCGGCGGCAAGGTGATTGCCCGCGAGACGCTGGCGGCGTTGCGGAAGGACGTGACAGCGAAGTGCTATGGCGGGGATGCGACGCGGAAGCGGAAGTTGCTGGACAAGCAGAAGGCGGGTAAGAAGAAGATGCGCCAGTTCGGGAAGGTGGAGATTCCGCAGAGCGCCTTTATCTCGGCGCTTAAGATGGACTCGTAACCTTTTAGGCACTTTGGGGTGGTGGGCGGAAGCGTTTCGCAAAGCGAAATGCGGACTCACTCCCCCGCAAATCTAAGTGCTTGTGCTGCCATCGGAATTAATCTTGCAGTTGAAAATGGTTGGGCGACAGGATTGATTGACATCGGATTGGGCGAGTAGTTTCATGCCTGCGAAAGGTGAATTCATGAGTCCCAAAAAAAAAGTGACGTCATCGCCGAAGAACGAAACGAAGCTAAAAACACGACGAAAAAGGACCGTGAGGAACTTTCCGTCGGCGCCTTTTGCGGAGTCTTTGGAGTTCGCAAGAAAGACATTTGAGCTGGGGGCAGGCCAACCAGTACGAAGGCTGACGCTATTTAATGAACTGGGAAAGTCCCCTGACAGTAGTGCGAGCAGGGCAATCGTAACGAATTCCGGAAAATACGGGCTGACAAAAGGTGGGTATCAAGCTGATTTCATTGAGATAACAGAAGTTGGCAAACGTTCAGTCGATGATGACATCGGTGCACGCGAACAGGCCAAGGCTCGAGTAGCAGCAGCCATCAGAGAGGTTCCGCCCTTCCTCACTCTTTATGAATCTATTGTCGGCACGAAACTTCCAGCGCGTGCTGTGCTTTTGGACAAAGCTAAAGAGATTGAGGTGCCGCAGGATGCCGCGGAGGAGGCTATAGACACATTCATTCTTAACCTGCGCGAGGTCGGTTTGCTTCAAACGATTTCGGGCGCAGAGAGAGTGGTGACTGAAGACCATTTGCTTGATGAACTGCCCTCACGAGCCGAACAAACGTATTCCGTGGAAGGGATGGCTGATGAGACGCCCAAGCCACTCATCACTTCTGTGCACGCAACATTTGAGACCACTGCTTTCTACATTACCCCAATTGGGGCTGAGGGAAGCGAAGAAAGAAAACACTCCGACCTGTTCTTGGGCAGCTTTGTCGAACCAGCCCTAGAATCGCTTAAGTTGAAGGTTGTAAGGGCAGATAAAATTGACAAACCGGGCACGATTACAGGGCAGATCATTGAATACTTGTTGAAATCCCGGCTCGTGATCGCAGACTTGTCATTCCACAACCCGAACGTATTTTATGAGCTTGCAATAAGACACATGATACAGAAACCTGTTGTTCAAATCATAAGAGCAGGTGAACGAGTGCCATTTGATGTGGGTCACGTCAGAACTATTGTTATCGATAATACAGATATTTACTCTTTAGTTCCCAAGATCGATGTGTTCAGAACGGAGATTTCTAGCCAAGTTAGGCGCGCACTGGAGGATCCTGACTCTGTGGACAACCCTTTGACTCCATTCCTGACAGGAGCAGCGGATCAGCAAGCTTAGGGCGGGCAGCAAGCGTAGGGTGGGCAGTTCTGCCCACCACCCAACCTAACCAATCCGCACACAGGATCGCGCCCGGCCCCGAGGGAGGGCACGGTGACTTCTGCGCAGGTCTCGCTTCAAAGCATCGACGCCGCAACCAGCCCCACCGTTCCAACGCATCGCGCGCGCCCTGGGGTGTGATTGGACCGTGGCCCCTGCGCGGTGGCGAAAGCCCATCGAACGGGCCGGGCGCGATCCAATGCTCACGCCCCCGGCCCAGACGTCACTTCTGCGCGCCCGTCAGACTGCGATGCGCCTCCGGATCCGCCGCCTTCAACCGCCGCAGCGACGTCTCCGCCCGGTTGCGCAGCGCGCCCGTCACCCGCGCCTTCGCGTCTGCAACCTCCCTGGCGATCCGCTTGACCTCGTCCACCTCCTTGCCCTTCACGCCGCATTTCTCGGCCAGCACAAGCACTGCGTCGGTCAGCGCGCCGAGCTGGTCGCCGTAGCTGGCGACCTTCGTCACCACCTCGCGCTCGATCTCCGGCACACCCTCCATTGCGGCGAAGAACGACGGCGAGATGTCCTGGGTAACATCGCCCGACAGCGGGAATTCGTAATTGTTGGTGTTGACGAGAAACGGGAACATGGCGCCCTCCTTCCGGTTGTCGTTTCCACCAGCCTCGCTGCGCTGCAGCATGCTGTCAAGCGGCGGATGGCCGCAAGCCGTGGCGCCGGTTCGTTCCGTGCCCTTTCCCGCAATGACCGGTCCTTCCGCAACCCGGCCGATTGGTCCGTTTCCCATCGCGTTTGCGCAGCGGGGTCCGATCGAATTGATATGCAATGCCGATCGGGCAAAACCCACGGATGGCACGGCATGATCCCGGACCCCGGGTCAGCTGTCCGGCAGTGCGCGGCGAGGTCCGGCCAAGTGCTCGGTGCATCCCGTTCCGCCCCAGTCGCAACACGACAATGGCGACGGGGCGTCACGCTCAGCCGCTGCCATCGCCAGCAATTCGGCCACGCTGAGTGTCGTGGCGTCGATGACCCTGGGCCGGCGCTCGTCCGAACACACGGCTGGCGCAAGGGCGATCCAAGCGGACGTGAACCATATCAGATAGTTGACAGGCAGACCCGTACTCCCCTGGCCGGTGCTGCGACAGGCTAGCACGCCGGTCCGATACGGCAAAATCACACCTCGCTGCGCCTTCAACAGATTGAAGACGCGTGCTATGCCCGTCTCGAAAGGGAGACCATCAATGCCGCAATCACTCAAGGATATGCTCGCCGCCGCCAACAAGGCGGTCGAGAAGATTGACGTCGCAGCAGCCCAGGCGCTGATCGATGACGGTGCCCTTCTGCTCGACATCCGCGATGCGCCGGAGCTTGAGCGCGTGGGCCGGGCCGATGGCAGTCATCACGTGCCGCGTGGCATGCTGGAATTCCGCGCCGACCCCGACTCGCCCTTCCACGACCCTGAATTCCGCCGAGACCGTCCGGTGGTGCTCTACTGCGCCTCCGGCGGCCGCGCCGCCCTGGCCGGCAAGCTGTTGAAGGATATGGGCTTTGGCGCCGTCTACAACATCGGTGGCTTCAAGGACTGGCAGTCCGGCGGCGGCGCGGTGGATGAAGGCGTCGATCCGGGCATGTAGCGGGCGCGTCAAGGCGCCGGGAACAAAGCTTTGGGATCAGTTGCTGGCGAACGGATCGTCCGTCGCCCGCTTGCTCTTGCCGCTACCGCTGCCGCCGGTGGCGAACGGATCGCTCGCGCTCCCGGGGCCGCGGGCCGCGACCTGGCGCTGACAGTTTTCCACCTCGTCCCAGGCCCGGCGCGACCCTGTAAGCTTCAGATTATCTATCTCGTTGTCATTGTACGAGATTTTCATGCTCAGCGCCCTTTGGAACTCGCGGATGAAATCCATCTTGGTGCTTTGGGCATGCAGGTAAACGGTTTCTCCGGGATTGAACTGCAGCCCGTTGGCCGACACGTCCCAAGGGGCGCGGCTGCCGAACTGGATTTCGATGTCATAGGGCTCGTCGGGCTGCAGAGACGCCCACTTGTCGTTGCCGATAAGGAAGTAGAAGTTGTCTTCCTGCGGATTGCGCCCGATCCGCAGGACGGTTCCGCCGTTCCACGTGGCGACGGCGTAGCATCCGTCACTGATTGTCGGGTCGATCGAGATCTCCCAGTCGCCCACGTTTTTCCAGAATGTCGCGTCCTCGGCCTGCGCCATCGGCGCTACGAGCGTCAAAGCCGTGGCCACGGCAAATGCGGTTTGTGCCCCGAGCATGGCGGCCTCCCGATCGTCGTTCTGGGTGAAACTAAGCATAAGCGGCGGCTCGGTGGCAAGAATTCTTGGCGGAGCGTCGGCGCCGCCGTGCGATCCGGAAACGGTAGAGGAAAATTGCCCGGTCGGTTCCGCAGATGGGCGGCCCGCGCCTGCACGTCATCCCTGCGCGTCGAGATACGCCCGCACCGCCGCCTCGAATTCGCGGGGCTTTTCGGCGTGGAGCCAGTGACCGGCCTGCGGGATCCTTGCAAGGCGGGCGGCGGGGAAGAGGCGTTTGATCGTCTCGCGCGCCTGCGGTTGCACATAATCGCTGGCGCCGCCGGAGAGAAACAGCGTGGGGTTCCCGGCCTCGGCCTCAATCCCGGGCCAGCCGGTGATCTTGTCCATCTCGGCCTCCAGCGCGTCGAGGTTCAGCCGCCAGCGTTGTTCCTTCAGATCCAGCGATTGCAGCAGAAAGGCGCGGGTGGCGGGGTCGGGGATCTCGGCCGCCAGTTCCGCATCGGCGTCGGAGCGTTTGGTCAAAGCCGTCGGGTCGATGGCGCGCATGGCGTGGATCAGATGCGCCTGGCTGTGGCTGTAGGCGACGGGGGCGATGTCTGCCACGACGAGGCGGTTGACGAGCCCGGGATGGGTCAGCGCCAGGGCCATCGCCGCCTTGCCGCCCATGGAATGGCCGACGACATCCGCCATGCCGCCATGGGCGTCGATGACTTCCGCCAGATCATTGGCCAGGCCGGGATAGTCATGCGCTTGTTCCCAGCTGCTAAGCCCATGGTTGCGCATGTCGACGGTGAGGACCTGGCGTGTGTCAGACAGCCGCTTGGCGATCACGCCCCAGTTCCGGGCGGAGCCGAAGAGCCCGTGGGCGATGAGCAGCGGCGGCCGGTCGCTGCGGTCTCCGGTGAGGACGGTGTTTAGCATGAGGTGGGTTTAGCGGACGGAGCGGGGCGGGGGAAAGCTGTGTCTTGGTCGTCGAAAGGAAGAGTAGACGTGGCGGTCGAATTGAGCGCCACGGAATCGCTATCACTAACCAGGGAATGTAGATAATCAGGTGTCCCATTCGGCGTATCGTCTGAGTCAGACTCTCAAAGTCGAGGTTTGAATACGCGCCTCGCAACTTGCGCTTTGCTCTCTTCGACGTATCCAAGTGCCAGCCAGAACCACCGTCCAACGCATCGCCCCCGCCCTGAGTGGCGGGGTCGGGCGCGATCCGGGCTTGCAGCTCGGGGGAATGGTTGGATGCGGTGGGGCTCAATATGTGGGGCAGATTGGGTTGAGGGTGCTATCGCCCATCCTACGCCAAATGGGCTGGTCAGGGCGAGGGTGTGGGGCTATTCTCGCCCGCGCCCAGGGGGGACTCGGCGAACCATGGTATCTGACGACACGATCTCGGCTCGCTCGGAGCGGCTGGCGAAGCTGATGGAGGACCGGCTCGGCATTGGCGGGCGGGGGCTGGAAGCGAAGCTCAGGAAGGCTGGGCGGCGCTTGCCGAAATGGGTGCAGCGGAGTGCGGCTCAGCTCGTGGAGGCGGAGCGTAAGCTCGGCCATCCGAAGCTGGCGATGCAGATCGACCCGGCAGGGCTCGACCGGGCCTATCAGCAATGCGAGCGGTACCTGAAGGACATCGACCCGATGGACCGGCACAAGGACCGGGTGCTGGGATTTCTGGCGGTGAATGCGGTGAACCTCGGACTTCTGGGCCTCGGCCTGCTGGTGGTGCTGAAGGCGGGCGGTCACCTCTGATCAGAAGTGATCAGCACGTGGCGGTAGACCAGCGTCACGGTGACGAAGCTGACATAGATCAGCAGGTACCACGACCCCATCTTCGACAGCGAGACCCAGTCGAACTCGTTCTGGCCTGCGTAGATCCAGGTCTGCGTGCGGGTGCCGATGTTCTCGGCGACCCAGAGGAAGAAACTGGTGAGCAGGCCCGCCAGCACCATGGGCATCCAGTAGTCGTTGTCGCCGATGTGGAAATTCACGCGGGTGCGGAAAAACAGGATCACGGTGGCGGCGAAGAGGACGAGGCGGATGTCCGGCAGGAAATGGTGTGAGAAAAAGTTGACGTAGATCGCGGTGGCGAGCACGAGCGTGGTCCAGAACGGCGGGTAGGGGGCGAAGCGCATCTCGAACAGCCGGATGGCGCGGGCCATGAAGGAGCCGACAGAGGCGTACATGAAACCCGAAAACAAAGGCACGTTCAGGATCTTGATCAGGCCGGGCTCGGGGTAGCTCCACGAGCCGGCGTGGACCTTGAAGAATTCCATCGCCGTGCCGGTGAGGTGGAAAAGAACGATGACCTTGGCCTCGTTGAGGGATTCGAACTTAAGCCAGAGAAAGACGAGCTGGATGGTGACGGCGTAGGCGAAGAGGAAGTCGTAGCGGTGAAGCGCCGCAGCATCGGGCCAGAAGAGTTTTGTGGCGATGATGCCGATCAGCATCAGCCCGCCGAACAGGCTGGCCCAGCCGAGTTTCAGGACGAACATAACCAGCTCGGTCAGACCGTGGGGCAGGCGCGCCCGCATCCAGTCGCCGAGGGCACGCTCGATCTGCCGTGTGCTGCGCGCACCGGGCGGCGCGCCGTTCTGTACGGTCACGGGTTAGAGGCTGGGGTAGATCGGGAACCTCGCGCAGAGATCGAGCACCTCGGCCCTGACCTCCGCTTCGACCATCTGATTGCCGTCTTCGCCGTGTTGGGCCAGCCCGTCGACGACCCGGGTAATCCAGTCGGCGATCTGGCGGAATTCCGGCTCGCCAAAGCCGCGCGTGGTGCCCGCGGGCGAACCCAGGCGGATGCCTGACGTGATCGTCGGCTTTTCGGTGTCGAAGGGGATCCCGTTCTTGTTCACCGTGATATGCGCGCGGCCGAGCGCCTTTTCGGTGGCGTTGCCCTTCACGCCCTTGGGGCGCAGGTCGACGAGCAGCAGATGGCTGTCGGTGCCGCCGGTAACCAGATCCAGCCCGCCCCGGATCAGCTGGACGCCCATAGCCTGGGCATTGGCGATCACCTGGGCCTGGTAGGTCTTGAAATCGGGTTGCAGCGCTTCGCCGAAGGCGACGGCCTTTGCCGCGATCACATGCATCAGCGGGCCGCCCTGGATGCCGGGGAAGATCGCCGAGTTGAACTTTTTGGCCAGTGCTTCGTCATTGGTCAGGATCATGCCGCCACGAGGTCCGCGAAGGGTCTTGTGTGTGGTGGTTGTGGCCACATGGGCATGCGGAAAGGGCGAGGGGTAGTGACCCGAGGCCACCAGTCCGGCGAAATGGGCCATGTCCACCAGAAGATAGGCGCCGACCATGTCGCAGATTTCGCGGAATCGCTTGAAATCGAGGATGCGCGGAATGGCCGAGCCACCGGCGATGATCATCTTGGGCCGGTTTTCTTTCGCCAGCGCCTCGATCTGGTCGTAATCGGGCAGCAGATCGTCTTTGCGCACCCCGTACTGCACCGCGTTGAACCATTTGCCCGACTGGTTGGGGCGGGCGCCATGGGTCAGGTGCCCGCCGGCATCGAGGCTCATCCCGAGAATTGTGTCACCCGGCTGTAAAAGCGCCTGAAACACGCCCTGATTGGCCTGGGACCCCGAGTTCGGCTGAACGTTGGCGAAGCCGCAGTCGAAGAGCGCGCAGGCACGTTCGATCGCGAGGTCCTCGGCGATGTCCACATACTGGCAGCCGCCATAGTATCGCCGGCCCGGGTAACCTTCCGCATATTTGTTGGTCATCACCGAGCCCTGCGCCTGCATCACCGCCCGGCTGACGATGTTTTCCGAGGCGATCAGTTCGATTTCGTCGCGCTGGCGCCCGAGCTCCTTCTCGATCGCGCCGAAAAGCTCTGGATCGCGGTCGGCGAGGTCCTCGGTAAAGAAACGGTCGTCGCGATGCGGTGCGTTCATCGGGTGGGCCCTCCTGGGACATGAATGGCGGGTCAATACCGCATCGAAGGTAGGGGAAAAAGCCCTGTCAGCGACCCCTGCGGCGTCATGAGCGTCTTGGCTGGACAATTCGGGCGCGGTCGTCATTGTGGCTGCCATGACCGAGACCGGCAAAATTGCCTTCGCGGCAAGCGAGACAGAGATCGCCCAGGCGGCCCTGGCGGAGTTGTCGGGTATCTACGGATCGGTTCCGGCGGGCGAGGCAGAGGTGATCGTGGCCCTGGGCGGCGACGGGTTCATGCTGCAGACACTTCACGGCACGATGGATCTCGACGCGCCGGTCTACGGCATGAATTGCGGCACCATCGGGTTTTTGATGAACGAATACGCGGCCGAGGGGTTGCTGGCGCGGCTGGCGGCGGCGGAAGAGACGGTGATCAACCCGCTCAGGATGCGGGCCGAGACACCGGACGGCGAGGTGCGCGAGGCGCTGGCGATCAACGAAGTGTCGCTTCTGCGGGCCGGGCCGCAGGCCGCGAAGCTGCGGGTGTCGGTCGACGGCAAGCTGCGAATGGAAGAGCTGGTCTGCGACGGGGCGTTGCTGGCGACCCCGGCGGGATCGACCGCGTATAACTATTCCGCCCACGGGCCGGTCCTGCCGATCGGGTCGGACGTACTGGCACTGACCGCGATCGCACCGTTCCGGCCGCGGCGCTGGCGGGGGGCGCTGTTGCCGATGTCGGCGGCGGTGCGGTTCGACGTGCTGGAGGCCGACAAACGGCCGGTGATGGCGGATGCGGATTCGCGGTCGGTGAAACGGGTCCGCTCGGTGGAGGTTCGCACAGCGCCCGAGGTGCGGCACAGGCTGCTGTTCGATCCGGGGCACGGGCTGGAAGAGCGGCTGATCCGCGAGCAGTTCGTCTGAGTGTCCCGATGGGGGCAGGGGGCCACGCCGCCGACATCCATGATCGTAGCCCTGGACAACCACGATTGCGCCGGGTGGTTTTTTTGGGTCCCACCCGGCGTCCCCGCAGCCTATAGCGGGGTGCAGTCGCTTGCGGACATATCCTTCACCGGATCGTCGGGCCCGCAGGGGGCACCGGTCAGCGGATAGGTTTCTTCCTCGACGGCGCAGCCGATCAGCAGGACGGTGCTCAGCACCGCCAGCATGTGCATGATTTTCATTGCCTTTTCTTCCTTTCTTGCCACTATGCCGCCAGATGAACGGCGGCGTGTTCCTCTCTTTTGTTCGCGAATCGAATTAGGCCGGGTGTGGTGTGGCCGCTTTGATGCAAGTTAAACTCGCCGCCGGCTTGGCGGGTCCGGCGGTCCGGGTGGGCCGCGCGGCGCCTAGGCGTCGCTTTTTTCCTCCACTTCTTCGCGGACGATTTCGACCTTCACCTTGGCGAAGAACGCGACCAGCGCGCCGATGATGGCCAGAACCGGCGCGGCGATCACGAGCGCGCCGGCGCCGACCGCGCCGTAGGTCAGCGGAATGTCGACGGCGATGTCACCGTCCGGCTCCTTGACGCGAATCCGTCGTACGGACGCCTCGGCGGCCCATTCCTTCACCTTCTCCATCAGCTTGTCGGCAGAGACCTCGACCTCTTCGGTCCAGGTCTTTTTGTCCTTGGGGGTCTCGTCGGTCATTGGGGGTCTCCTCAGGTTGGGGTGAGAAAGCGAGGATAGGGGGTAGTCGGGGGCTGCGGTATGATGTGGGTCAAGCGGCGCGGAGTTTTGGATGAAGCCGGGAGGGAAATGCGATTTTGGACTCGCGGACCCCATTCAGGATTGGCGGTTTGTCGATAGCGGCGGGGAGCTCGAACTCGGCGCTGTCGGCGATCTTGACCATGGCGGCGCGGAGGGTGTTGCCCAGCTGGGTGTTGGGCAGGCGACCGTCAACCCGACGGCATGGCAAAGTTGACGCTACGTTATCCGAGAATCACCGAAATGCACCGCAGGGGGCGTAATATCCGTCACAAATGTGGTGCCGAGACGGGGATTGTAGCCTGAATTTGGCGAAATCTGACGGGAATCGGCGCTTGGGCATGGTCTAGCCGTCTTTGCCCAGATGTTGCCACATTGCTGCATAGATTGGTCAAAGTCACTCGCAGGTGGGGGCCAGCGAAGGGAACGACTCCATGGCTCGCCACGACAGGAACGCCATCAATACCTGCAACGCCCGCCCGCCGGTCCGGAGCCCGGGGCTGAACAGTTTCAATCACGATGGATTGCAGATCGTCCGCTACAGACGGCGGCGTTTTCTCGATCTGCCCTGGCGGTATATGTCGCTGTTTCTGGTTTTGGCGATGTCATTGCGCATGGTGACATATTCCGATTTGGGTCCCGCCGGATATGCGGAACGTGCCGCCAATCTGCTCGACGGCAATATGGCCGAGAGGACGGCCGGCGCACTGATGAAACTGGACCGCGTATCCGAACAAGCGGCACAACGGCTTCGCAACGCCAAGCGCGAACTGAGCGACCTGATCTTGTAAAACAGGTTCTAAGCCGTGTCCGGAATGCCCGGCTCGAGTCGCACACATTCCTGGCGGGGGAGGGCAGCCGCGACGTGACGGGTTTCCAAGACTATCCTGTTTGGCGCTTCTGGCCGCTGATCACCATCGGACCACAGGCCGCGGCACCCGGTTTCGCGCCCCGGGCACCGGCCCGTCGGGGTTCGCCCGAGATCGAAAAAACGCGGGCGATTGCTCACGCAAGACCGCAGCGAAACCGGCGTGTGAGAAATACCCCGGATCAGGGGCCGGGATAGCCCAGCTCTCCCACCGACTCTCGGATCTCGTCCAGAATCGCCGGGTCGTCGATGGTGGCGGGCATCTTGAACTCCGCGCCGTCGGCGATTTTGACCATGGTGGCGCGGAGAATTTTTCCGCTTCGGGTCTTGGGCAGGCGGTCGACGACGGCGACAAGCTTGAAGGCGGCGACGGGGCCGATCTTTTCGCGGACGAGCTTCACGCATTCCTTGGCGATCTCGTCATGGGGGCGGTTGACGCCCTTGGTGAGGCAGACAAAGCCCATGGGCAATTGGCCCTTCAGTTGATCGGTCACGCCGATCACGGCGCATTCCGCAACATCCGGGTGCGAGGCGAGGACCTCCTCCATGCCGCCCGTCGACAGGCGGTGGCCCGCGACGTTGATGACGTCGTCGGTGCGGGCCATGATCCAGACATAGCCGTCTTCGTCCTTCATGCCGGCATCGCCGGTCTCGTAATAGCCGGGGAACTTGGAGAGGTAGGATTTACGGAACCGGTCCTCGGCGTTCCACAGCGTCGGCAGGGTGCCCGGGGGCAGGGGCAGCTTGATGGCGATGGCGCCGAGTTCGCCATCGGGCAGTTCGCTGCCCTCGTCGTCGAGGATGTGGATCTCATGCCCCGGCATCGGCACGGTGGGCGAGCCGATCTTGACCGGCAGAAGCTCGATGCCCACGGGATTGCCGGCGATGGTGTAACCGGTTTCGGTCTGCCACCAATGGTCGATGACGGGCACGCCAAGCAAGTCCTGCGCCCATTCGATGGTGTCGGGGTCGGCGCGTTCGCCGGCGAGGAACAGGTATTTCAGACACGAGATGTCATAGGGTTTCAGGAACTCCCCCTTGGGGTCCTCGCGCTTGATCGCGCGAAAGGCTGTGGGCGCGGTAAAGAAGCTTTTGACGTTATGCTCGGAAATCACGCGCCAGAAGGTGCCCGCATCAGGTGTGCCGACGGGCTTGCCCTCGAACACGATGGTGGTGTTGCCGTGGATCAGCGGGGCGTAGCAAATGTAGGAATGGCCGACGACCCAGCCGACGTCGGAGGCCGCCCAGAACACCTCGCCCGGGTCCATGTCGTAGATATTCTTCATGGTCCAGTCGAGCGCCACGAGATGGCCGGCGGTGGGGCGGACGACGCCCTTGGGCTGGCCGGTGGTGCCCGAGGTATAGAGGATATAGGCCGGGTGGTTGCCCTCGACGGCGATGCAATCGGCGGGGTCGGCGTCGGCGACGGTGTCGTGCCAGTCGAAATCGCGGCCTGCGGTCAGCGTGGCTTCGGCCTGGGGGCGCTGGAGGATCAGGGTGAAGTCGGGCTTGTGCCGGGCCATCTCGATTGCGCCGTCGAGCAGCGGCTTGTATTCGACGACACGGCCGGGTTCGATGCCGCAGGAGGCCGAGAGGATCGCCTTGGGCTGGGCGTCGTCGATGCGCACCGCAAGCTCGTTCGAGGCAAAACCGCCGAAGACGACGGAGTGGATCGCACCGATGCGGGTGACGGCGAGCATGGCGATCAGCGCCTCCGGCACCATGGGCATGTAGACGATGACGCGGTCGCCCTTGGCGATGCCGCGGGCCCGCAGCGCGCCGGCGAGTTTGGCGACTTTGTCCTGTAATTCGGCGTAGGTGATCGTCGCCTTGGTGCCGGTGACGGGGCTGTCGTAGATGATCGCGGCCTGGTCGCCGCGTGTGGGCACATGGCGGTCGACGGCATTCCAGCAGGTGTTGGTCAGGCCGTCGCAGAACCATTCGTAAAGCGGGGCGTTGTCGTCGAAAAGGGCCTTGGAGGGTTTGCGGTCCCAGTCGATGGACCCAGCCGCCTGCATCCAGAACGCGTCTGGGTCAGCGTGCCAGGCCGCGTAGACCTCTTTGTATCCCATGGTATGCCCTCCTGATCCGTCGCCTGTGTGTTAACGGTGGCAGCGCCTTCGGGCAAGCGGGCGCGTCTGCGTCCTGCGGTCACTGTTGGCGGTAACGTCCGCGTTTCAGGATGGATCTGCAAAGGCGGGCCGTTGTGGCCCGCCTTTTTCGGGCATGTCTTGGATCAGCCGATCACGCCGCCGTCGTCGCGGGTGACGGCGATGATGGCCGAACGCGGGACGGCGTCGCCGCCCTCGGGCCAATGGCTGTTGCCGCGCTCGCCGGGGTGCTGGATGCCGACCAGCATGGTCCGGCGGTCCGGCGTCCAGGCAAGGCCGGTGACC
>JAAUYH010004317.1_pt1 | contig 45934 bp, 43 predicted proteins | sample 7278061 | NCBI WGS metagenome assembly JAAUYH01 (sample SAMN14350203, study PRJNA611818) | marine sediment metagenome | isolation source: surface marine sediment (0.6m) | place: French Polynesia: Moorea | collected 2018-08
AGCGATATATTCAACAGCAAGACGCTCCTACCCGATAAGTTATCGCTTCACAATTCCCCTACATCCAACCTACGGTATGGACGCAGTACCCTTGCTCAAAATTCCGATGGAGTTAATCTGTCTAGTCCTACCGATACCTATGCGAGTATACGAAATAGTCTTAACGACAGAAAATACAAGATCATTGAGATACCAAGTAGTAAGCCTGATTTTCCACCTTTTTGTAAGCCCGTAGAAGTCAACACGGCGATGGTTTATGAAGACATCGACCCACCTATATTAGTTTCCGTTCCCAACCTGTACAGGCTACTCAAAGTATCCAGCGATAGAACTACAGATAAAATGTCCATGTCCTCTGACACCAAAGGACAAAATATGGATTTCAGAACATTTTGCCCTAAAATATTCAGTTCCATATCTGCTATTCACAATGATGAAAACTTCAAGGAATTACAGCGCAGACTAATCGTTATTCCCTTTAAAAAGATAGAAGATTTATCCGATGAAAGATTAAAGCAACTGGGAACCTCTAGGGCTACCTGGCAAAATCATCTGATCAATATAGATGCATATCACTGGGATGGATTCAGCAGTATTTTTGCCAATTTTTGGACTAAAAAAATGGCGGAAATCTATTTGCTAACCAAGAAAACATTGGCTAAAACCCTATCTGGGTTGAGTTCTAGACATAGGGCTATCAGTCTAGATTTACTTGCTAGCGGAATAACTGCTGGCGTCTGGGCAAGTGAAAAAGAAGCGATCGTAAAACTCAAATCTTATTTTGAATGGTACATGGATGAAACCAACAAGTATGCAGGAATAAAGAAATATTTAGCCGACTATTTAGCTATTAGGGGATTTAATGGCGTCAGCAGTCGAGAACTGTATAGACAGATTAATATTTGGCTAGATGCTGGATGGATATTGGAAAAGCCTAAGCCAAGGCAATTGAAAAGTCTCATGGCAGACTTGGGATTAGTTCTATATGAAGGATTTTGGGTGAAAAGATGAACGAAAACATAGGAGATAAACTGATAGAAATAGAATCCAGATTGTCAGATTTAGAAAGTAAATGTTTTGACCTGGATATGGGATGGTTAGCACAAGAAGATAAACAAGTAAGATTCATTTCGGAGACTGGGTGCATAAAAAAGGGAATAGAGTACCGGATACTGTTGGCGAATATGCTACAAATAATCTTACATAAAGTATTATAAATGACTAAAGTTAAGATTTTCAGTCATTGTAGTACTATTAATTTCAGCAAAGATTACTTTCGCCAACAGTATCAGTACCGTGCATTACCCCATAACTTTTTTGGTGGATTGACTACTTTATGAATGGTCGATTTTAATTACTAACGATAAATGGTCCTAATACAAAAAAACCTAATTTTCTGTAACTAATTAAATAATTCTAATTATTCTGTTGTAATTCAAGATTATTTATCGATTAAATTCCTAACAATTTTTACATTCAATTTAGTTACAAAATCAGTAAGATTATTTAACAAACTCAAGCTCGATCGGAACTATTTAAAGTAAAAACAGTAATTTCTGGACGACAGTTAAAACGCACCAGAGGTTTAACCATTCCAACTCCTCGATTAGTATATTGAATCATATTTCCTACTTGATAAAGACCGGATGGATATTTCTTCGCATAAGGAGGTAATACAGACGGTTTTCTAAAAGGAATTTTGACTTGACCACCATGAGAATGACCGGATATTTGTAAAATAAATCTATCTTTTACCGAACTAATATCGGCAAAATCTGGTTCGTGAACGAGTAAAATAGCAATACCGTCGGCTGGTAATTTTTGAAGTACTAAATCTAGACGAGATTTGTTAGCCCAATAATCATCTACTCCAGCAATATTAAGCTTATCTTGTCCTCTTTCTAGAGTATAAACAGAATTACTGACATCAAGAATATTACTGTTGCTAAGAATATTTCTAATCTGATTTGCATCAGACCAATGATCGTGATTTCCTAAGACAGCTACAGTTTTTTCTTTTGGAGATAATTCCCTCAGAGTTGTTTCTAATAAAGTAGTAGTAGCAACATCAGTTTTTTTAGTAGTAAAATCACCAGTAATAGCAACGATATCTGGCTGTTGTTTATCAATTATCCGAACAATTTTTGCCAGCTTTTTTTGGGTCATCGAATCATCAGCGTGAATATCGCTAATTTGAACTATCTTAAAACCTTCAAATGTTTTTGGTAAGTTAGGAATTGTTAAATTTATAGGAGCAATTTCAAACCAATTTGGCTCGATTTTAGAAACATAGATAATACTCAATATCAGCAATAAACTAAAAATTAAGAATGTGTTGCCCAACCAAACTGAAAATTTCTTATATTTATTGCGTTTTTTCATATAACTTACTTGTAAAGCGTATATTTAGTAATACTGTTATAAGTATAAAAATATTAATTTAAATTACCGATTGTGTTTTTTCAACTCTATCAATGATTTCGTTTATTTTTTCTGCCTGTAATGCTCGATCGACTAATGCTATAGACATTTCGTGTTTTTTCTAGAAAGGGATTATAGTTTTTTTATATTCATCTGATAAAAAACTGTTGCTTTATTATTTATGTATTCTTGCTTTAAGTAGTTCATACCCAATCTTTCTAAAACAGCAAGAGAACTTTTATTTTCTAAATCTGTGCTGGCATAAATTGTCTCAAAATTGTACTCTTTAAATCCATAATCGAGCATTGCCTTTGACATTTCTGTGGCCAATCCTTTTCCCCAATATTGGGGTGATAAACCATATAAAAGTTGTGTTTGTGGTGGAGTGAAAAATTGCCAGTAACCACTAAAACCAATAATATTTGTTTGATTAATTAGCCTTGCTACCCATAATCCATATTTTTTATTAGCAAAAGCAGATAAACTTTGATTAATAATTTCTTTGGTTTGAGTTTTAGGAATAATCAGATCGTCCCAAAGATATTTTCTAACTTCTGGTTGTGTCCATATTTGGTGTAATTCGTCTGCTTCTATTTTCTCTACGGGTGATAGCTGCATTCGTTGAGTCAAAATAATTTGCTTTTGATTCATTGGCTAATAATGGCTGAGATTCCCATACTCGCTTGTCTTTCTGTCTAGTGTTCCCTGTTCTTAACTTATTGTTAATTTAAAACATCTATTTTAAGTAATTGAACGCCCGATATAATAGCTGAATTATGTCTAGAAGACAAGAAACACACGAACAATTTTTATTATTTTTACTTATATCAATTGCAGTAAGGCTAATCGTCGGTGGTTTTTGGTGGGCTGGCGAAAAAAGTATTGATAATTGTACCTCTATCTAAATGTCCTCAACAGCGCAATCAAGTCAATAAAAAAGCTCTTCAAAGTGGTAGATATCCTATTACTCGCAGATTATTTGTCATTGTTAAACAAAATGGGCAAATAGATGAATCTTCAGGTAATGCCTATGCCAATTTTATGTTAAGCGACCAAGGTCAAGACTCGATCGATAAAGCTGGATTTATTCGGATTCGCTAGTACCGTTGTGGGGAAGTAATACGTAGCGAGTAGCAAGTTAGACAATTAATAGTAAGTTTATTTACACCCCTTTATACTAAGGCATCTTTCAAGAAAAGAAACAAATTTTGTTTTGAAAGAGCGCACATATCGCGCTCTCTTACTTACTAATTCCTCTAGATACACAACCGTTGATAAATTTCATCGAGATTTTTCAGATGTTGTTGGGGATCGAAACAGGTATCGATTTCTTCAGGAGATAACATTTTAGTCACGGTAGCATCTCGCTCGATTAACTGTCGGAAGTTACCTTCTGGCTGATTCCAAGCCTGATGAGCGCATCCTTGTACAATTCTATATGCTTCTTCTCGACTCATGCCTTTTTCTACTAGTGCCAGTAAAACTTTTTGGCTAAAAATCACACCGCCATAGACATTCATATTGCGCTGCATATTCTCTGGATATACCAGCAAGTTTTTAACCAGACTGGTAATCTCTTTCAACATAAAGTGAGTTAAGATGCAGCTATCGGGGAGAATTACCCTTTCTACCGAACTATGGGAAATATCTCTCTCATGCCAAAGCGCAACATTTTCTAACGCTGCTACAGCATTACCCCGAATAATCCTCGCCATGCCTGTCAAACGTTCGGAGCGAATAGGATTACGCTTGTGGGGCATAGCAGAAGAACCTTTTTGTTTTTTGGAGAAGAATTCTTCTACTTCTAGAACATCAGTCCGTTGCAAATTACGAATTTCTACAGCAAATCTTTCGATCGAAGCTGTCAGAAGGGCCAATTGCTGCACGTATTCGGCATGACGATCGCGAGAAATTACTTGAGTAGAGGCTGTATCTGGTTTTAGTCCGAGTTTTTGACAGGCGATCGATTCTACTTTAGGGTCGACATTAGCATAAGTACCCACTGCCCCAGAAATTTTCCCGACAGCAATATCTTTACTCAATCTTACCAGGCGGTCGCGATTACGCAACACTTCTGCTAACCATCCTGCTAACTTAAAACCGAAGGTAATTGGTTCGGCATGAATACCATGAGAACGACCAACCATTACCGTGTAGCGGTGTTGTTGTGCTTGATAGCGAATGGCTTGAATTAGTTCTTCTAGCTTTTCTAAAATTAGATTCAAACTACTCACCATCTGCAAAGCCAAACCAGTATCTAAAACATCTGAACTAGTAAGTCCTAAATGAATATATCTCCCTGCATCCCCTACATATTCATTAACATTAGTCAGGAAAGCAATTACATCATGGCGTACTTCTGCCTCAATTTCTAAAACTCTTTGAGGATCGAAATTAGCTTTTGCTTTAATTTCTTCTACTGCTTCTGTAGGAATATAGCCTAGTTCAGCTTGTGCTTCACATACTGCAATTTCTACTTGTAACCAGGTTTTTAGTTTATATGTATCAGTCCAGATTTTGCCCATTTCGGGCAGGGTATAGCGTTCTATCACAGTTTGTGTCGCGAAATACAACCGTCAATTGTACTACTATGTCTGTTGATTTTTATCATTTTAATTATTATTATCGGTCAGAAATACGCGATACATTACAAATAAAGTAATAGCGATATAGCAAAATACAGCCAGCCAATCTAACCATTCACTAGAAATCATCGATCGCCTCTTTATACATACCGAAAATCAGCAAAACTATAGGGTTACGTATCAGTGTTAAAGCATAAGAATCAATTTACTTGCTACTAACCACTAATTACTAACTATTTCTTTCTAAAATGTCCTAACCTATGATTGTATTGCTATAGTATACAAATTTCCTTGATTTTTACCTACGAATTTCAAAACCGACAAATTCTTCACCATCATTAGCTATGACTTCTACTTTTAGATGATTAACCATAGCTGATGGTGGTCCCGACTTAGCCCATTTGAGAAGTTCGTCTACTTTGTCAGCTTTTCCTGACGCTACAATTTCTACATTTCCATTCCTCAAGTTGCGGACATATCCACTAACCCCAATCTGTCTGGCTTGTTGTAGTGTAGACATCCTAAATCCTACACCTTGCACCCTACCCGAAACTATTGCTCTAATCTTTTTCATTATTTATTAATAATTCTTGAAATTAACATATAAGCGAGCATCGATCGCCAGTTAAGACTTACATTCTCTTTTTCAGGCTACTTTTTGAAAGCTTAAAAGAAAAATTCCGCTAACAGAGCCAATATTGTCAAGTTAAATTTTCAAATTTACACAATTTTTCCCTTCATTTTGCCTAAAAATTTACATATGTTTTGTTAAGCTGTGCCTACTTAGGAAGCTATGTTCTAAAATTATGCAAACTTTTAGACCTATATCGGAATCTAGGGGGAAAAACTCGATCATCTGGTTATTATCATCAGGATTGGGTTTACAGCCAGCCACCCTAATTCTACTGACTACATTGGGTTTTTTTATCGCAGTCATTTTTTCTTGGCTACTTGGTAATAGTTATACTTCAGAGTTATTTGCTCAATTACATATTATTCAAGAAAACCCTCCTATTTGGTTAGAAACTCCACAATTGAGTAATAAATATTATTTGTTAGCACCAACTATATTAATATTTCTGTTAGCTGAAATAATTATTAAAGTTTCTCCTCAACCCCAAAAATGGTCGCGCAGAATTGTCGTATCAATTTTATTAATATTAATAATTCGCTATTTATCATGGAGGGTATTATCAACTCTCAATCTTTCTAACCCTATCGACGGGATATTTAGTTTGACTTTACTGTTAATGGAACTACTTGCCATGGCAGGAAGCATTCTGCAACTATTAATGATGTTTAATATCAAAGAAAGAGATCGAGAAGCAGATAGATATAGTCGAAAAGTTATAGAAGGTAAATATACACCATCTGTAGATATTTTAATTCCTACTTATAATGAACCAGAGTTTATTCTTAAAAGAACAATAATCGGCTGTCAAGCCTTAGATTATACAAATAAAAAAATATATTTATTAGACGATACTAGAAGACCAAAAGTTAGAAAATTAGCTCGAGAATTAGGTTGCAATTATATTACCAGACCAGATAATTCTCATGCTAAAGCAGGAAACTTAAATCATGCGATCCCTCAAACAAGCGGAGAATTAATTGTAGTTTTTGATGCTGATTTCATCCCGACAACTAACTTTTTAACTCGTACTGTGGGCTTTTTTGATAATAAAAAAGTTGGGCTAGTGCAAACTCCTCAAAGTTTTTATAATAGCGATCCTATTGCCAGAAATTTAGGGTTAGAAGATACCTTAACTCCTGAAGAAGAAGTATTCTATCGTCATACACAACCCATGAAAGATGGTGCTGGTAGCGTAGTCTGTGCGGGTACATCCTTTGTAGTTCGTCGCACTGCCTTACAAGAAATTGGCTGTTTTGTCACCGAATCTCTCAGTGAAGATTACTTTACGGGTATCAGTTTATCGGCGAAAGGATATGAACTAGTATATTTGGATGAAAAATTGAGTGCGGGTTTAGCAGCAGAAAGTATTTCTGCTCATATCGATCAAAGACTGCGTTGGGTAAGAGGGACTTTACAAGCCTTTTTTATCAAACACAATCCCCTGACTATTTCTGGTTTGAAAATCTGGCAAAGATTAGGTCATTTAGAAGGATTATTACACTGGTTTAATTGTATTCCCCGTCTTTTCTTTTTACTCGTTCCTCTTGCCTATACTTTTTTCCTGATTGAACCAATTAAGGTACATTTTTCAGAAGTAATTTATATCTTTTTGCCTTACTATATCGTTCAATTATCCGTTTTTTCTTGGCTTAATTTGCGCTCGCGATCGGCTATACTTTCCGATTTATATTCTTTAATCCAATGTTTTCCTCTGGCATTAACTGTAATTAAAGTTATGCTCGATCCCTTTTCTAAAGGTTTCAAAGTAACTCCTAAAGGATTAGCCAGAGATAGATTTAATTACAATTGGCAATTAGCTTTCCCTTTGATCTTACTACTACTAGGTAGTACAGTTTCGTTTTCTATTAGCCTAGTTAATCCACCCCCAGGACAATCTTTGAATCTAGGTTTATTTTGGAGTGTTTACAATGTTGTTACAATAAGTGCTGCTTTGCTAACTCTCTTAGATATACCCAAGCCTAGTTTTTATGAATGGCTTTCTTATTCAAGCAAAGTTCAAATTATTGATGACCATAGGGTTTTGTCAGGAGCTATTCACAAGTTATCTGAAGAAGGTATGGAAATACTAATCCTCAAAGCCGTAAATTTAACCAAAAATATCACTATAGAGTTGATAAAAGAACAATTAACACTTCAAGGCTATATAACTCGTACTCATCTTCAAGATCGTTATCTTAAATTAACAGTCAAGTTTAGCGATTTAAGTTTAGCCCAACATAAACGTTTAATTGAAATACTTTATTGTCGTCCCGGTCAATGGCAAAGGAAATCTACCCCAGGAGAGTTAAAATCGGTGTGGATTTTATTGCAGCTTTTATTTAGACCATTACAATTTTCTGCTACAAAGTCTTTGTTGCGAAATAAACTGAAAATAGGTTTGTCCACCAACTCCTAAGCTCGACTTTATCCAATTAAGGAGCATAGATAACAAGATCTAAGGAACAAGATGACTACTAGCAGTACCCAAAGGTAAGAAAATAGTTACTTCTTCCTGATGGGGTTTTTGTCTGACAGTTAGTTTTCCTCCTAATACTTGAAAAATATTTTTAGTTACTTCTCGATTGAGACTCAAGCAACCTGTTTCTGGTTGAAACATAAGCAGTTGACCGAGAGATTTGAGAGGATTATTGGATACAGGACATTGAGATGTCAATTGCAACTTAAGTTGATTGCCCGCCGTGGATACATTGACACTAATTTGTCCGCCATGAGGTAGAGTGCGAGTATAATTTTCCATTAAACCAGTGAGTATACGATCGAGCATAGCCGGATCGCTAACTACATTGGGTAGTTGTTGCGGTAAAACTACATCTAGGCATACATTTCTTTTTTTAGCTTGTTTTTGCCAACGAGGAATAGTGTGTTGAAATATTTGTTCTAAGGAAAACTTAGTTAGTTGGACACATTTAGCCGTAGGAGGAGTAGCTTCTAATTCCGCAGCACGGAAAATTAATTCCATACGGTCTATTTGTTCGGTACATTCTTGCTCGATCGTTTGTAAATATTTAACTACCTTGGGCGTAAAATCTTGTTGGCGTTTGAGTATCAGTTTAGTTAAAGTACGGATAGTGGTTAGAGGAGTGCGAATCTCATGGGTCAAAGCTTGCAGAAATTCCATCTCCAACTGACTACTAACTTTAGAATTTAGAGGCAGGGTAGAAGAGTTGTTTCCTTTTTTGGTGCAAGAAGAGGATTGAGTTGATTGTGGAGACTGAAAGTTAGACTTAGGAGTCACAACCGCTTCTACTTGACGAGCTTTTTCTATAGCTAAGGCGGTTAAATCTGGCAAATTCTTAAGTAGTTGTCGACTGAACTTACTTACTAGACGATAATCGGGAATGGGGGGAGAAAACTGCTCGATTAACTCATCTAACTGAGATAATTGTTGGTAATTAGTAACCACTAAACGCGAGCGCAAAGTTGCCCAGACCTGTTCGATTACTTCTGGCTCAAAAGAAAAGTTAAAAGCAGGAATACCATCTCGATCTTTTCCTAAAATCACGATCAGAGCAAAATTAGCCGTAAAAATCAAGCAAAATTGTTCTGTCGCGATCGGGTCTTTAGGTAGTAGTGGTAATTTAACCACAGGAGAAATAATATTTCTAGGAGATAGATCGGCAAAAGATGATAGAGAAGAGGGCATTAATGCTTTAGCATTGAAAACATCGGGAGTAAAAACACCTGTAGGAAAACGAACAGCTAACTCTAAATTACTTAAAATAGGAGCGGGGGCAGAAAAAACTAAACCTTGATAGTTTTCTCGTCCAGAATCAACCAAATCGATCTGGGATAACAGTAATTGTTCTAAAGCGGAGATGGCACTAACCCACTCTCGTTGAGCTTTTAATTCGGCTAAATGTTTCCGTTCACTATAATTTGACTCTGTTTTGTTATCATCTGTTTGTAGCCGATCGCCAATAGCTGCTTTATTTTCCTCTACTTGTTGATGATTATTTAAAACATCATTGAGAGTTTGCAATAACCAAGTTTGCACTCCTGTTCGACCTCCTCTAACAGCTAGATAGTTACTATAATTAGTATTCCAATTTTTTAAATAAATATTGCTTTTATTGATATTCTCTTGTTAATATACTATCCGTCTTAGTTATTTTCACAAAGTCGTAGAACCGAACCTATTATTTCGCAATCTCCCCTCATAGATTAGTAGTCTGTCAATTTTGATTTGAAATGATGGGTTGAGAGCGGACAAGGAGGATACGGGAAAAAGTCGATCGATAATCAAGAAGAAACGATTTAATCCAACAGAGGTTTAATTTCTGCCACTAGACGCTTTGTTTCCAAAAACAACAACCCTTGTTTGACAGCTTTACCCGCTAAAACTAACAAGACTGCTTCTGTTCCACAGCTAATCAAAATGCTATAGCCTTTCTCTCCCTCGACAAAAATCCTTTCAACTAATCCTCTGGCGAGTTCTTGCCCGATTCTTTCTCCGAGAGACAGAATAGCTGCCGACATAGCTGCCGTCCTTTCTTCATCCATCTCAGCAGATAAAATAGAACTGATGGGCAAGCCATCGGGACTAACTAAAGCTGCTCCTTGAATATCGGGAGTGCTACTAACAAACCTTTGTAATAAGTCTTGAAGCACAGAGGATTGAATCATAACAAATTTCTGAATAAGTTTATTGAATTGTACGATAAATTGTTAATTAAATTACATTAAAGTCGGTTTTTAATAATTGTTCTACTAACAGAATTAAGCATTGAGCAACAGAATGAGAGTTAGTAGCATTAACCTTAATTATTGGTGGTCGTGTATTAGAATCAACTAATCCTAGAGTTAGAGCAATATCTTCTGGCTGCCAAGCACCCTGACAATCAGTATGAGTAAGACCAATAATTAGAGGAGTTTGTGTTTTTTGTTTCATGTAGTTGAGTAGTCTTCTGCTGGCGCGAAAATTTTGAGGACGACTAGTATCAACCAAAAAAACATAACCGTGAACATTGGGAATTAAGATATCCCACATAAAATCAAAACGAAACTGTCCGGGAGTTCCGTAAAGATGCAGAATTTGTCCAGAATTTAAAGTCAAACGACCAAAATCAAAAGCGACAGTAGTAGTGGTTTTAATTAAAGCTGTTTCATCCCTAGCAACACGTTCTGTATCTACTACCTCAATTTCACTAATAGCACGAACAAAGGTAGTTTTTCCCGCTCCAACCGTTCCAGTAATACCAATTTTCAATATTTCCATTAAAAAAACTCTTGAAATATAATTGACGATCGAGACTATTATCCAAATTTGCTCCGCAAGAAATTGACCACAGCTTTTAAAAATGAAATGTTGAGCCTATCCGTTTGATGGCGTTGTCGATTTTTAGTAGTTGTTAGAACAGTATTACTTGAAGATATCTGCATTAGGGAACGACTTACGCGATCGCTGGTATATTTAGTAGAACTAGGAGTATATACTATAGGCATTTCATCTACTAGTCCAGCCATGATTAAACTCAAAGCTGCCTTCTGTACCTTGAGAAGAGGCTGATTGATTTTCCCCGCTATGGCTTTAAGAGAAATTTGACCATTAGCAAGCTCCCATAATTGCCATTCTAAAGGAATCAATTTGCAGTAGGGCTGCCCGACTAATTTTGTCAGAGCATAGCTTGATTCTGGTAGTTGGTCGGCAAAAATATCCCAGTTTTGTTGTAACCTAAGAGCATTAAGCGATATTTCTATTGCTCTGATACTTTTTCCTGTCATTTCTAGCCAAGGTATTCTCCTTTTTTTATCGGAGTTAGATTGAAAAGAGATTTCATGAAAGAGAAAACAACCAACGGGAACTTCAAATAATTGGTAAACTTGAGCGGTTTGAGTTTGAAAAAGAGAATCTAACTGTTGTTCTGTTAGCAGTTTTTTTTCCTCCAAGTATGAACCCAAAGGTATTTCAGGTAAGCATAAATGTTTTAACTTTTGACTTATAAACTGACTGAGCCAGCCTCGACTTTCGATTTGAGCAATTAAGCTTTGATAATTGGAACGATTAATAACTGTAACCAGCCGACCTTCTCTAAACCAAATATGATAAAGACCTAATAATTCGGAGTTATTGGGAGCCGAGCGCACTTGTAAAATTAATCGACCAGATTTGGAACCTAAATCGATTAGTCGCAACAACTCAGGAAAAGAAAAACTCTCCAAAAATCCACTAATGGTCATCGTTCAATCGTCTCCGAGTATGTCCAGATTATCTAGCGGGAAAGCTCTACTGGTTTAGGCAAAATTTCCACAATTTTTTGCGTAATTTTCTCCATTTCCTTAGTGACAGAACTATCGGGGTAACGTAGGCAAAAAATCCCCTGACTGGCAAGACGAAACATATCATTAGAAATATGTAATACTCCAGCTACCGGAACTTGATAGATATCCTCTATTTCTTTTCCTAGGGCATCTGCATCAACTTCTGGTAGTACTTTATTAGCAACTAGTAAGATACGAGATACCTCTAGTTGTTGGGCAACATCTAAGACCACAGCAGTACCCTGATAATCTTGACAATCAGGACGCAAAATTACTACCGTTACGTCAGAGATGCCAATAGCAAGTAAAGTCTCTTCGCTTAAGCCAGGATGAGTATCTACGAAAAGATAGTCTAAAGCTAAAAGATTACTTAGTTCCTGGAATCCTTGATGCAGTAATTCTACATCGTAACCCTCGCTGAGAACAGTAGCAATTTCTTCCGCTTTCATACTAGAAGGAATAAGATAGATACTTTTGTCCTGAACTATTTTCTCAGATAATTGTTCATTTAATTGTTCATTCAGGACATGACTGACATCATAAGCAGTTTCTGCCAATGGGCATTGGCCCCAAAGATAGTCATTGAGAGTGTAGTTAATTCGATCGTCATCTAATCCAAAGAGTAAATGAATTCCTGGTGATTGAATATCAGCGTCAAAAATAGCAACTCGATTTCCTTGCAACACCAGATTGGTAGCCAAATTAGCGACTAAGTTTGATTTACCCGTACCGCCACGGTAAGAGTGAACAGAGATAATTTTAGTCATAGTTATCTACTACTTTCTTGTTTAGCTTGGTTAATTGATTCTGTTGTCTCCTCAAGTTCTGCCAGAATTTCGGCTGCTTCTTCGGGAGTGACAGCATATTCAAGACTGAGAGATTTTATGGCTTGTTTATCTCGAGTAAAGACATCAGCCATAGATTTTTCTTTCTTGACGACTTGTAAAAGTTCCCTTCCCAGACCTTTGGCAGTCCGACGGCGTTTGGGTTTTACCAATCCCTTAATGCGGTTACGGAAGCCTTGTAAACGAGCATAATCTTCCCTAGTTCTTTGTTTATTAGGATCGAACAAACTGGGGTTTTCGATACCTAACTCTGTTAATATTTGTTGATGATCGCGATCGCTCATATCTAACTCCATACGCATTTGCTTTAGTACTTCTAAGCTACTAGAAGAATTAACATAACCTTCTTCTAGAGATTCTTTCAGTACAGCTTTATATACTTGAATTCTTTTTTCACGGGTAAAACCAGGGATAATCTTGGCAAGAACGTAAACTTCATTAGCGTCTAGTTCTTCTAATGAACGTCCTTCTAAAAATTGAGCTACATTTAGATTTAGCTTACTGAGTTGCTTACGCAGACGAGTAGCAAGGCTTTCTCTGGAATAGAGTTCTGGACTACGGCTCCAAGTTCTATATAACCAGAGAGTACTAACAAGAACAACAAATGTATTAAATAAAAACTGCACCGATAAAGGCAATAACCTGAGAGTAGGACGACCTCCCCACACAAAAAAGAGATTAAAGACGAAGAAAGTGCAAAAGGTAAATAACTGATGTTGAATTATTTCTGGAGATATCTCTCTATTTTTTTTTCTCAAATAATACTTGTAAGCTTTTTCTAATTTTAGACCGAGCCAATAACTCAGCCAGGTAAAAAACCCCAAAGTAAGAGGCACTGCTATCAACTTAGGGAGAGGAATGGGAGTGTCAAATATGTAAAAACCAGGATTAAAAAGAGTAGCGATTAAATTTTCTTCATGAGTCCAAGCTCCAGAGAAATAGTAATCCCAGTTACCCGCATAGAGATAGTAGTAGAAATAAAAGCTAAAAACCAAGCCAATATAGCCATAATAGATTAACTTTCGATCTGGTTTTTTTATACCATCCCAGTAAGTTCTTTCTGCATCAATGTCAATACAAGGAGTTTGACAAGCAACACAGGCACTTTGTTCTTTCCCTTCAGGATCGATAATACGACACATTGATTGGGTGATTGTGTTATTGGACTTTTCATGGGCAGTACTCGTCAAAAGTCCTCTCGGTTCACCATAAATTTTTTGCACCGGAGCCATGGGACAAAAATAGTTACACCAGGTTTTCCCGTCATACAAGTAACCGACTAATATTGCTAAACTAATACTCAGAAGAAGAAAGACTGCTAATACCCAGCCCACCGTATTAACAAATAATATCCGACCACATATACCTAAATAAAGTAATCCAAACTGTAAATATAAATAGTTGTTGGCTAACCATGAGTTTTTGGGAACTTTAGCGAGTCTGTAACTAACCTTGCCCGTGTTGGCATCAATTCTCTTATGCTTTCTCTGAATCCCTAGAGCGCGAGGAAGTTGAGATAAAAAGGATAAAGGACAAATTCGTCGCCACAGTTCATGTCCAAAAACTAATAAAATAATAATTGCCAGAGGCACTATAGCTGCCCAAAATACCTGTGCAGCTATAGAATGGGGTATTTCTTCTATACATATCCCCTGTAGCTTAATACAGATAGTGGGGTCTTTGCGGAAAGGACTTAGGGTATTGTGGGGTTCGGTCAACCAGGGAGAAATAGGATCGTATATAAACAAAACAATTAGGAGCAACCAACCTATTGTTAGCAGCCACCTAACACGATGCATTTGTTTTTCAGAAATATTATCTATCATAATTATTCTTAGAACCTTTCCAAATCAAGACTCAAGTTGAAAAATACACCTTTTTTAGATTGTTCGGTAAGTTCATTAATAATTTATCGCTTTCATTCTAAAAAAAGAGAAAACTTTGCTTTGTTGCTAATAATTCCATTTAAAAAGAAGATACACGTAAGTAAGTGCATTGTGCCTGGGAATAATTACGGAAAACTAGTCAGTGAATCTACTTGTTTGTTTGCGTAATTACACTTAAAAAATACTTAATACTTAAGATTTTATTATCGATAAATTCAGTATTTATACATACAAGATAATACGGTAGAAATTAATAGCATATCAAGCACATTTAGTATTTCATTTTTTTTAGATTTATTTTGGCAAGAGACAAGCATGAACCATGTTCACAACCGAGGATGAAAATCGATTTTCATAACAGGTCTATTAAGAATTATTCCTGATTTTTGTTAGTTTTTGTTTCACTCTTTGAAAAGAATCAGTTTTGACAATTTTGGCAACTTCGTTTGCTTGTTTAGATTTATCAATAGCAATTTGCATCTCTTGAACTTGCCGTTTTAAAGCTTGTTCTTCTTGTTTACGCTCAGTAATATCTTGAATAATTCCCTCATAATATAGTAAGGTTCCGTGACGATCGCGCACTGCTCTAGTATTTTCTTCAACCCAAATTATCTTGCCATCCTGCCGATAAATTTGATATTGGAAGTTTTTTACTTCATCTTGCTTATCTAATAGACAATTAAAATGTTCTCGATTATTAGGATCGACATACAGTTGTCGCTCGATTTTCTGCATATTGGTAATCATATCGCTAGGAGATTCATATCCGTAGATACGAGCCATCACGGGATTTACTTCTATGTATTGCCCATCGGGGGAACATTGAAAAATTCCCTCCAGCGCATTTTCAAAAATACTGCGATAATTCTCTTCAGCAATACGCAATGCTTCTATTTTTTGTTCTAAAGATGTATTTAATTTTTTTAATTCTTGATTTTGCTTTTCCAATTTTTGGTCTTGACGATAACTCCGCAAAGCCTCTTTAACAGTCAATATTAAATCTGTTTCTTCCCACGGTTTAGCAAGATATCGATATAAATTGGCAGCGTTGACTGCGTTACCCACTGCTTGAGCATTTGCTTGTCCGGTTAACATCACTGTCAAGATTTTGGGATGATTGGCGTGAACGTCTATCAATAGTTCATCTCCCTTCATTCTGGGCATAATTTGGTCAGAGATGACTAATGCCACTTCCATAGAATCTTCTTCAAATTCTTCAATAATCTCTAAAGCTTCTTCCCCGCTTTCAGCCGTTTCTATCTCATAGCCATCGTCGAGATTGCGTCTTAGCTGTTCCTTGATACTTTCTAATATGGTTGCTTCATCATCAACGCATAGGATTACTAAGTTAGTCATTAGTTCCTCCTGATCGAAAATAATAAATTAATCTTCAGTAAAATTTTTGACGGGTAACTATTCTGAGGAACGTAAGGGTGATTCACTTTTCGTCAATTTTAGAGTCCCGTCAAGGAAAATTGTTTGCTTCTCTGGCTACTCTGTTGTTTATATTTCAGAGTAAATATACACAAAGTATTAAAATACTATTATTTGTAATTATTTTCTGTTATCTTCAGTACATTTACTGAATATATCTTCAGATTTTATACTACAATAAAAGTCAATAATATTTACAATTTAATCGGTAGTTTAACCTGAAAAGTAGTACATCCTGGCACACTTTCCACCTCTATATCTCCTTGATGCTTGTCAATAATTTTGCGGGCAATATCCAATCCCAAACCACTCCCTTCACCCATGGGTTTGGTAGTAAAAAAAGGTTGAAATATTTTATCTTTAATGTCTTCGGGAATACCGCAACCAGAATCGGTTATCTTGACGATAATCTGCTCGTTCTGTTGTTCCATGCTAATCTCTAACTTACCCTTGCCTCTCATTGCTTGAATGGCATTATGAATTAAATTAGTCCACACCTGTATCAATTCATCAGGATAGCAGAATATAAGAGGTAAGGATGGATAATCTCTAATTACTTCAATTCCCTGCTTGAGTTGATTATGATACAACTCCAAGACGGTTTCTATCCCTTCGGTTATATCTACTTGTTGTTTTTCTCCTGTGGGGTCGTAACGAGCATAATTTTTGAGAGCAAAAACTACCTTAGACGCTCTTTCGATCGCAATAATGCTGTTGTTACTATTACCGTGCAAACGAGCTAGATTGTAGGCAAGTTGCAAGATTAAGTCTACATCAGGAGATTGAAGTAAAGGAAGAAAAGGAACGATGTCTTGATATATGCCGATATCTGTCAGAATATTAGCAATATGTCTAGCTTTGGCGATACCTTTATCTTGTAACTGAGCTTGTAAATCCCGTTTTAGTTTGCGTTTCTCTCTAGAACTTATTTGCGCTTCGCTCTTAAATGCTTTTTCTAAAAAAGCAAAGAAAAGGTTTTGTTCTTGAAGAGAAAGTCGGGGAAAAAGTTGAGGCATTTGCTCGAGAAACTCGGCTAAAGCTTTGATGTTATTGTAAGAAGAAGCCCGAATAACCCCCAAAGGTGTATTGATTTCGTGAGCTACTCCTGCTACTAGTTGTCCGAGGGCAACCATTTTTTCTGATTGGATTAATTTATTTTGAGCAGTTTTTAAATTTTCCAAAGCTTGAGAAAGTTCTAAAGTCCGCTCGGTAACTTGCAGTTCTAAAGTCCGATTGTATTCGGCTAATAACTGTTCTGCTTTTTTGTGTTCGGTAATATCTTGAAAAGCATTGATTACATAAACTGTTTCTCCTCGTTCATTAGCAATAGAGTTGCTCCAACTTTCTACTAGAGTAATTTTTTTGTCTGGCTCGTCAATCTTGGTATCCTGTTCTTGGGTTAGCACCGCCAGAGACACGTTAGCATTCTGAGTGGGATCGTTGGTTTCAGTCTCTACTGGACGATTAGTGGCAACTTCGGCTACGATCCCTGTAGCTCTTAACTCTTTTGCTCTTTGATTGGTGTAGTAGAGTTGTTCTTTACCATCGAGAACTTCTACGCCTACAGGTAAGACTTCTAAAAATTGATGAATCCGTTGTCGATCGCCCCATAATTTTTGCTGGAGTCGGATATTTGCCGTCGCGATCGCTATTGGTGCGGATAATAGTTGTAGGTTTTCTAAATGTTTGGGGGTAAAAACTCGGCTACCGCAATTATTTTCTAGATAGACTATTGCTTCTAATTTACCGCGATCGCCAAGGGGAGCGCACAAAATTGCTCGGGGTTGTTGAGCTTGAATATAGGGGTCTTGGTTAAATTCGACTTCATTCAAAGCATCATTCAACAAAATTACTTTTTGATGGTTAGCAACATTGTCAATAATCGATTTTGGTAGACAAAACGAGAGCGAATTAGATTGTAAAACTGATAGAAGCTCATCATTGACAGCACTTATCGCTTCAATTAACCATTCATCTTCAGACTCGAGAAGAATACAACCCCACTGCGCTTCAGTATTATCTCGTAAAATATTAAGAGCTTTGAGCAATAATTTAGGTAAGGAAGTTTCTCTAGCAATCTCTTGATAGGCCTGGCTTAAAATTTTACAATCCACAGCTTGTTCTCAGTAATTATTAATTAAGATATTCGTTTTGCTCGTCTGAAAATATCAGATAGATAACTTACTATAGAAATTAGTAGCTTTTGACGTTGTAAAAAAAAACTCAAATAATTTAAAAAAGTAGATAATCACCCAAATTAGCTGAAGGTAAAAAACTAAAACCATAAATTAGCCGATATCCTCCTTTTATCTCTACCTATTTAAATTTATTCTATAAATTAGGAAACAGGTTAGTTCTGACCGCGGAATGCGGCGGGGCGTTCAAGCACCTGAAATAAATTCAGGTGACAGCCCCTTGTCAGCGCAGGCTCCGTCGTTATACGGCGGAGTAACGCTGACCTCGGCATGAGCTAAATTGCTCAATTGTAAAGTTTTAACTCATTAATCTCTCAGTTTGTGGTATACAGGTTTTAAAAATCCTGAAGTTATAGAACTATTTTGCTAAAATTTGTTTACCAATTACGTAAGTATACCCGTACGTGTATTTTAAGTATATTAAATAAGTGTCTTAAAAAATATTTATATAGAGTTTAACTGAAGAATGAAAAAGCTTTACTCTAGTCAAAGGACTAGATGGTTGTATATTATCTCAATCATTTTTTTGTGTTTGATGACAATTGGACTATGGCGTTCTTCTCAATTACTAGAGAAACCCAAAATTGATGAGGAACAAAAACCTATAGCCATTACCCTTAGTAGTGGAGCGATCGAGCCAATTCCTCTGGTTAGAAAATTAGATGAGCGAAAAGTAGATTTAGGAAGAAATCTATTTAATGAACCCAAGCTGTCTAAAGATAACACTATTTCCTGCGCTTCTTGTCACCATTTAGATGCTGGAGGTGCGGATCCCAAAAGATTTTCTCTCGGTATCAATGACGCTGTAGGTGTTGTCAATACACCTACAGTCTTTAATAGCGAGTTTAATTTTAAAATGCATTGGAGTGGTGTTGTGACCACTCTAGAAGAACAGATTGACAAACCAGTCTATTCCGAGCGAGTAATGGCTTCTAGTTGGCCAGAAATAGTTAGTAAGCTCCAGAAATTGCCCGAATACACTTCAGTGTTCGCTAAAATATATCCAGATGGGCTCAATAGCGATAATATTAAAAACGCGATCGCTACTTATGAAAGGTCTCTATATACCCCTAATGCCCGTTTCGATCGGTTCCTGCGGGGAGAGCAAAATGCCCTCACGGAAGAAGAAAAAGAAGGCTATCGTCGATTTAAAGCCTATGGGTGTGTTAGCTGTCACCAAGGAATTAATATAGGGGCTAATTTATTCCAAAATTTCGGCTTATTCGGCAATTATTTTGAAGACCGAGGTAACATTACCAAAGCGGATTTAGGACGTTTTAATGTTACCGGAAATGAAGAAGACCGCTACAAATTTAGAGTTTCTAGTCTGCGTAATATAGAGAAAACCCCGCCATATTTTCATGATGGTACAGCGGAAACCTTAGAAGAAGCTGTGATGCTTATGGGTAAATACCAATTAGGACGTCAGCTTTCAGACCAAGATATTGAGCTAATTGTCAAATTTCTTAAAACTCTCACGGGTGAGTATCAAGGAAAACCGTTATGAAACAATACCGATGGTTTAATATATTAACGATTGTTAGTGCTGCTATTTTCTTGATTTTTTTGGTTGTTAAAAGTTTATCCATCGATCTAGAAAAACATCAAAACTATCAAACAGCATTAGCTCATCAAAATGAGAGAAAGGCAATTATCAACCAAGAGTTACTCAAATCTAGATATGAGCTTTTTTTCTCTTACGACCCCTTAGTTAACCATTTATCAGAACTCAAAGAAACTCAAGCAAAGCTGACTGAAATTCCTAAATTTATCGAAGGAAAGAACCGAGAAGATTTCCAGCAGATATTGGCAAAAAGTTCCCAACTTATAGAAAACACTGAGCAGTTACTAGAAGATTTTAAAAGTCAAAATTCGGCTTTTAAAAATTCCCTGCGTTACTTACCCTCTTTAGTTTCTGAAATAGCTAACAAAAACTATTCTCAAATCAATAATCAAAATTTGTCAGCTTCTCTTGATGAATTAGTCCAAAATATACTTTTGTATAATCTGACCTCGAGTGAAGATTTGACTTCTTCTGTCAAGAGAACTATTAAAAAACTCCAACAGATCAAGCAAGAAAATATTAATATCGATCGCGAAGAGCTATTCCTGATCGACCTAGCAAATCGCCATGCAGAAATCATTCTCAGCTATAAACCAAGAATCGATCGATTGACGCAAGAGATACTTGCGTTACTCAACACACAACAAAGTGAAGAACTAAATAAAGCTTATTACTCTTATTATCAAAAGGCAATAAACAAAACTAGTATCTATCGTCATTTTGCCTATGCTTGGTCATTGATCTTGCTAGGGTGGATTTCTTATCTAGCTATTAGCCGAACTCTTCAATTATTACAAAAAAGTCAAAGAGCAGAGTTAGCTTTGCAAAAAATGAATGAGGATTTAGAAGCTAAGGTAAAAGAGCGTACTGCTCAACTAAGCGATTTATGGGCGCAAGAATGTCTTTCGGAGAAAAAACAACGCAGAGCAAAAGAAAAACTACAACAACGAGTCCGCGAGTTGGGAACAGAAATTGCTTCTGTTAGTCAAGGAGACCTAACTATACGTGCTACCGTGACTCAAGATGAGATCGGTACCATAGCAGAATTTTACAATTTCACTCTAGAGAATTTACGACAAATTATCGTTCAGGTGCAAATTGTGGTTCAAAAGGTAGTCAATAACATTAAAAGTAATGAAATTGCCATCCAAAAACTATCAGAAGATACTAATGAGCAAAAAGAAGGTATTGCAGTAGCCAGAGAAAATATTAAAATTATAGCCAAGTCAATTCAGATGATTGCTGTTAAAGCAGCACGAACAGAAGCTCTTGTTTCACCAATGATTCGTACAGGAGAAAAAGGAGCAATCTTAATCGATCGTACGGTTGAAGAGATGCTATCTATTCAAAATACGACCGACAAAACCAATGAACAAATAAAGCTGCTGAAGATGTGTTCTCAAAAAACTTCTCAGCTAACAGATGTCATCGATCAAATTACTTTCCAAACTAATGGTGTAGCAGTACACTCTGTTAATGAAGAACCTCGAATTAGGGAAGATGCTCAAAATTTATCCTTACTTTTTGATAAATCCTTAAGGCATACTTCAAAACAAGCTAATGAGGAAGTTGAAAAGTTAATAGCAGAAATTCAGGCTGGAATTGAGGAAGTTATTCTCACCATCAATGAAAGTATTGCCGAGACTAAAAATAAGACACAATTAGTACAGGAAACCCGTCAAAATCTCAATCAAATAGCTTCGATGAGTACTCAGATCGAGCAGTTAGTCAATGAGATCGCTCTTTCTGCTTCTGAGCAATCTCAAGCAAGTGAAACAGTCAGTCAAATTTTAGAAAAGGTAACTACTATAGCTAGCCAAACTGCTATTTCGGCTACAGATGTATCAACCTCTTTCGCCAAACTGCTTACAGCTACTCAACAACTGCAAGAGCGTGTTAGCCAATTTAAGGTTAATTAACTAGTAGCTCTTTGAGCATCGTATTTATAGCTTGTCCGCAAAAAAAAGCATCCTGAGAGGATGCTTTAAAAATCTATTCGAGAGATTTATTTGAATCCTACTGCTGCTTGCCAAACAAAAGCTAGTAACAGGAAAAACAAGGGGATCAGAGGTAAAACATCTACCAAAGGTTTAAACATAGCATAAGCTTCTGGTAGGTCTGCTAATAGCATCGCTGCTTCCATATATCTATCTACCTTTCAACATTTTTTTTTAAGATAGTAAGAATCCTATCATGATTCGGTTCGCGGGATAACTTCTTCACCTACTAAAAACCTAAACATAATTGATCATATTTAAGGTCGGGACACGGTGACTTCCCATAAATACGATTTAATTGGCTACTGGCAACAGAGAGAGATGAACTCGTCTCATTACTATCCCTAATAACAAGAATATTCTCTAGGGTTTTCATCCAATCAAAAAGTTGTGAACGTCTAACGAAGTTAGATTTAAGATATCGTGCAATACGATTCCAAGTCGTCCAAGGATGCCTAGCTCGATCCTCTGGTCTTACTAGGCAGACAGGGGCGCGTTCGCTATGTCCCATTGCGCGACGAGCAATAGTCATTGCTGCTGCCGTCCCCGAATTTAAACCATATCTAGGCATAAACTTAATCATGCCAATAACACTGGTAAAAGCTGGATTAACAAGGTGCAAACCAATTCCAGATCGCTTACATCTTGAGGTTAATGCTTCTCTAAACATACCTGTAGAGAGATTAGAGAGCATGGAATTATAAGCTTTAGATGCTTCGCTCATTGAAGCCTTTTTCTGAGAAAAATCAAGGGATTCAATAGCAATAGGACATTGATAATTAAATGCCATATCTGTTAGTTTAACTACTAGATTACGCATCATTACTTGTCGTTGACCTGAAGAAAAACCCTGACAAGAAAAAGATATTTTCCCTTTTTTCTTGATGTTTCCATCAGCTAAAACATAAGCCCATTCAACACTATCTTTATTAAAGTCTATGCCAATGCTTTGAGTTTTCCCGTTCTATCCCAACTTCGTAACGTTTCAACTGATACTCCTATCTGTTCGGCAAATTCATGAGGCCCCATACTTATACATCGTTATGAGTTTTGTATAAGTATGTATAATAAATTAGCTACTAGAAGTCAACAGGTTTTAACCAGTGAGAAAATTCTGTAGTAAAGCGATCGCCTATTATAGATGCCCGAATTTTTTGAGTAAAACGAATTAGTTCGGTAATATTGTGTATCGACAAAAGAATATAACCAAGCATTTCTTTACAGCGCACTAAATGATTGAGGTATGCCCGACTAAAGTTCTGACAGGCATAACAAGGACAAGTTTCGTCTAGAGGCTGGAAGTCTTGCTTGAACTGAGCGTTTTTAATATTGATTCTTTTCCCCCCTACCAAGACTGCACCGTGTCTTCCCAAACGGGTAGGAATTACACAGTCAAACAAATCTATTCCCGAGGCGATCGCCCGTACCATTTCCCGATAAGTGCCTACTCCCATTAAATAGCGGGGTTTATTGGCTGGGAGTAAAGGGGCAGTTGCTTTAACTACTGCATTAATTAATTCTGGTGCTTCTCCTACACTCACTCCACCGATGGCATAACCGGGCAAATTTAGTTCGGTTAATTTTCTGACTGCTTCTGTTCTTAAATCTAAATGTATTCCTCCTTGTACGATGCCGAATAAAGCTTGTTCTTGAGGACGTTGATGAGCCTGAATACATCGCTCTAACCAACGATAAGTACGCTCGGTAGCCTCCTTTACTTCTTGCCTATCCGCGTGGGCGGGAGGGCATTCATCAAATGCCATAATTACATCTGCACCCAAACTATTTTGAATTTGGATCGATCGCTCGGGAGTTAAGTCGATCGTACTACCATCGCGGGGAGAGCGAAAAATAACTCCTGTTTCGGAAATTTCTCGTAATTCGCTCAGACTAAATACTTGGAATCCTCCCGAATCGGTCAAAATAGGGCCATCCCAGCCCATAAACCGATGCAATCCTCCCGCAGATTCGATAATTCCTTCTCCTGGTTGCAAATGAAGGTGATAGGTATTAGCTAAAATCATTTGCGCTGATGCTTGTTTGAGTTGCGCTGGAGTTATTCCTTTGACTGTAGCTAAAGTGCCGACAGGCATAAACCGAGGAGTTTCTACTATGCCATGAGGAGTGTGAAATAGCCCAGCCCTTGCCCGTGTAAAATTACAGGATGCCTGAGTTACAAATGAAAATCCCACAGTTTATTAATTTAGATAAAAACTAAAAATTTAAAAATCGTCATCATCGAGTTGAACATCCCAACGAGCAGAAAGTACTTCTGTTACCATCGCTTCAATTGTGGCTGCATCGATATTTTTGACTGATGCTGGTTCTGGCTTAGAGTTGACAATGGGAATGAGTCTGAGTCGACGATTATCTTGAATTAAATCGAAGTAATTTCCTCCTTCGGGAGATTGGCTTAGTTGTATATAATCGAAACTTTGGATATTAATATACAGATTCCCATTAGCAATCAGAGTAGACTGATAGGGATGGCTAAATACTTCTAAAATCCAACCTTTACCTTCACTATTTAATTCCTCGTCTATGGTATGAAGATAATGGACATGACAGAGGTCGTTGAGCAAACGCTTCATGTCGTCTTTGCTCACAATTGTACCGGAATCAATTATGCAAGGGGCGGGTAACTGACGGGGTGTTTGCTCTTTACTCATAATAAATAACTTTTGAATCTAAAATGGCTTATAGTGCCATAGAAATATTTTCTTAGATAAAGTAATCTATGAAACAATATTAGCCTAATATCGGGATGCTGTTCTCAGAAATTTTAACTAAATACTAGCTTATGCGAAAATTTGCTTTTTCTCTAGTATTACAACGATGTAGGCTTTTAGCAAGCTCTTTCAGTAGTGCTGTATTTTTTTATACTGTCATCCCTTTGCCCAGTCAGTGGACGGGAGAATTTTTACGTATTGCTCGTTGGATACCTTTAATTGGCTTGTTTATCGGCGGATTATTGGGATTGACAGATTGGGCTTGGCAACTTTTACAGATACCGATTTTAACTCGTAGTGTCTTAGTTATTGCGCTCGAAGTAGTCATAACTGGAGGGCTACATTTAGATGGGGCGATCGATACTGCTGATGGTTTAGCCGTTACCGATGCAGATAAAAGGTTAGAAGTAATGAAGGATAGTGTTACAGGAGCTTTTGGCGCGATCGCCGTAGTCATCATACTGTTATTAAAGACTGCTGCTTTAAGCGATATAACCCATTATCGTTGGTTAGCTTTAATGTTGGCTGCTGGTTGGGCAAGATGGGGACAAGTAATGGCGATCGCTTGTTATCCCTATTTACGCAAAGAAGGTAAGGGGGCATTGCACAAAGAAAATTTTAGGTTTTTTTCAGATATTACTCTGGGACTTTGTTGTTTGGGGGGATATAGTAGTTTATTAATTTGGCTAGAACCACAACAATTTTGGCCGATCGTGCTGGTAACTATTCTTAGTAGCGCGATCGCGCTTTGGGTGGGGTATTGGTTTTACCGTCAATTTTCAGGACATACGGGAGATACTTATGGTGCAGTGGTAGAGTGGTCAGAAGCTTTTATTTTGTGTGCTTTAACTAGTTTTAATTTTATTTTTGGCTAGGAAAAATTAACAATTTTTTCGTCAACTCAAACACCAGATTTCAGCAAAATCAAAAAATGCTGTAAATTATCTGTGGACGATAGGCCTATTTGTAAATAAAAACTTGTTCAGATATTTGTCAAAAGTGGGGTCTTGCCGACGTATCCACTCTAAAATCATCGCAGCGTGTTCTTTTTCTTCATCTCGATTGTGGGCTAGAATTGCTTTGAGTTCGGGGTCGTGACAGGCGTTAACTCTTTGATTGTACCAGTCTACCGCTTCCAACTCCTCCATTAGTGAAGTGATAGCACGGTGTATTTCTCTAGTTTGCCCAGTCAATTCATGAATTGGTTCGTGGTAGCCTTCATTTGACATGGCGATTCTCCTTTAATTTCAAGATGGAGGGAAAACTGTCACTTTAACAATAGTAACTGTATTGATTAATTGTTATTGGCAACAGTAGATCATCTTATTTGTCTATTAAGTAAGTATGTAGATTATACATTTATTGAAATGATGACTTTAAAAAGAACGTAGAAATTTAAAGATTTTGGGCAATAAATTCTGTAAGAAATCGTTTTTAGCGTATTTCTGCTTACTCAATTGCAAGGCAGCTTTACTATTTACTTCCGAGAGAGTAGGGTAAATATGAATACCACTGAGGGCAGAAACTGGTAACTTATTAGACATAGCCAGAACAACTTCGTGAATTAATTCTCCTGCTGATGCCCCTACTAAGTGTGCGCCGAGAATTTCTCCTTTACCTGTAGTAATAATTTTGGCAAACCCCTTGGTAGCACCTTCTGCTTGGGCGCGATCGACTCCTTGCATATCTTGCTTGAGAATATAAATATCATCGCCATAACGTTCTCTGGCTTGTTCCTCGGTTAAACCGACACGGGCTAATTCTGGATCGGTAAATGTTGCCCAAGGAATAACTCGATAGTCAGCTTTTTTGGTAGGTAAGAACAGGGCATTTTGAATAACTACAACAGCTTCATAACCTGCGACGTGAGTAAATTGATAACCGCCAATAACATCGCCACAGCCATAGATACGCTTATTAGTAGTTTGGAGTTTTTCGTTAACTTTAAGGCCTTTTTTGTCGTATTCTACTCCTGCTGCTTCTAGGTTAAGCGATTCCACATTAGGATTTCGTCCCGCAGAAACCAGAATTTCATCGACAATAATTTCTTTTCCACCAGCCCAAAGATGCTTTTTGCCATCAATTACTTCTACTTTTTCAGCACGGGAATTTTTGACAATCTTAATTCCTTCAGATAAAAACTGTTGTTCTACTACGGCAGATGCTTCTGGTTCTTCTTTAGGCATGAGGCGATCGCGACTAGATATAATAGTTACTTGAGAACCCAAACGATGCAAGGATTGTCCTAATTCACAACCAATAGGACCGGCACCAATAATAGCTAGAGATTTAGGGCGTTCGGTCAAAGAAAAAACCTGTTCGTTAGTAAGAAAACCTGCTTCTTTGAGTCCAGTCACTGGGGGAATAGCAGGGCGCGAACCAGTAGAAATTACAAAATTACGGGCTTTAAGCTTTCTACCATTCACTTCAAAAGTACGTCGATCGATAAATTTTCCCGAACCAAAAATAACTTCTACCCCTAAACCGCGAAATCTTTCTGGTGAGTCGTGGGGTTCTATGGTAGCAATGACTTTTTGAACATGACCATTGGCTTGGGCAAAGTTAATTTCTGGGGAATTAGTATGAATGCCAAAACGAGAACTATGTTTTACCTCGTATGCCACTCTGGCTGCATGAATAAGAGATTTACTAGGAACGCAACCATACCAAAGACAATCTCCACCTAGTCTATCTTTTTCGACTAAAGCTACTTTAGCGTGTAACTGTGCAGCAGCACTAGCGACAACCAATCCTCCAGAACCACCACCAATAATTACCAAGTCATAATCAACTGCCATAATTTTACCTACCTATAGTTTATAAATTATCGTTCCAAGTTTTGTTGATAATTCAATTTTTTCATGACTAAATCGAGCGAAAATGAATCCATGCTGAGATTTTCCTGAAATATGTTAACTTCAGTTCGCGTTAAAAAATCCAGCTTCATAACTTTGATATTTTCTTAGCTCGATCTAGATAATACCAATTTCAAAAATTAACTCTAGACATCGATCTCCGCCTCAGAAAAACAAAAGCAAAGATAAGGAAAACAAGACAGATAAGGGGGAGTTAACTAACTATCGATCTATTTTCATCTTCGAGGTTTGGTGTAAATTAACTTATTAATTCTATTTAACACAAACAAGTCGATCGATCTCTTTAAAAGGAAGAGACTTGTTACTAAAGTTAGGATATCGATCGTCAATTTGATGAGCTTTTTTGACGAGCAAGTTAAAACCAAGATTGAGTAACTTTAATTGCCTAAAAATTTGATGAGGATCGGATAAGTGAGTTTTCGGTAAGGATTGTCCTATCAACTTAAAAACTAGACCGATGGGTATATCTATCTCATCCTCTAGTTTAATAAATCGAGCAAAAAGTGAGGCATAAACAGAAATAATAGAGCCAACCCCACCTCTTGCTTGTCCCCAACCGACATAGTACAATCCTTTATAATCATCAAGAAAAGAGCCACCATAACATTCGACTACTGAGCCTCGAACTCGCTGAAGTTCTGGAGGTAAAAATGGGTAAGCGACATAGTAACCAGTAGCGCAAACTATCAGCTCGAATTCTTCCCGACTACCATCAACAAATTCTACTGCCCAACCGTCTAGCTTCTGAACACCTGGCTTGGGAATAATACGACCATGTTTAATGTAGTAAGGCACTTCGTTATTTAAGGTAGGGTGTTTTTCAAAAATTCGATGTTTGGGTTTAGAAAGACCATAATTTTTGTGCTTGCCAAAAGTAAGACGGATAATCCCATAAGCCATCAGACGTTGAAACCATTCTGGCATCCACCCTTGAATCAGATCGACGACAGGAATTCCTGCAAAGGTTTTAGGAATAAACCATACCGATTCTCGCATACTTAAAACACATTTAGCTCCTACACGGGCAGCTTCTGCTGCTATATCACAGGCGGAATTTCCTCCACCGATAACCAGGACTCTTTTACTTTTGAGTTGTTCGGGTCTTTTGTAGTCTTTAGAATGAATGATTTCTCCCTTAAATTCTCCTTCAAATTTAGGAAAACGCTTACACCAGTGATGACCATTACACATAATTACGCCTTTATAGATGCGTCGGTCGCCCTCAGCAAAAGTTACTTCCCAAAGGTTATCTTCTACTGGTCGCACATAAACGACTTTGCGGTTAAATTCGATATTTTCCCTTAAATTAAAATGAGCGGCGAAGGCGTTAATGTAATCGATCATATTTTGCGCGCTGGGAAAGTCGGGATAGTCTTCTGGCATCGGGAAATTGGTAAACTGAGTAACCTTGCGCGAGGAGATGATATGAGCAGTTTCGTAAACTCCATGGTACCAGTTACCTCCAAGGCGATCGCTAGCATCAACTTGATCGTAGAGAATACCAGCTTCTTTGAGAGCTTGAGCCATACCCAGTCCGACAAAACCAGCCCCGATAATTAATTGCTTGTTAGAGGTATTTGCTATTTTTTGTGTGTTGCTATGGCTACTCATAGAGATAGTTTCTTTAATTTGCTGTAAGTCGATCGCTCATCCAGTCAAACAATTTTGGGAAATATTGTTTGAGAAGTTGGATACTATTTGCTATCTTATCGGGAAATACATGAAGTTGGTTACGAGCAATCGCTTTAATCGTTTTTGCCATTACTTTAGCAGGATCTGTTGCTAGATGTTCGGGAAAGCCTTTACTATCTCGAGCGAGAGTGCCATAACATTCTGACTGGAGGATAGGGGTACGACTGAAAAAAGGATAAACGGCTGTAACTTTGATGTTATACGGTTTTACTTCATTAAATAGTCCTTCACTAAAACCGCGCAAACCAAATTTACTTGTAGAGTAGTGAGCCAGCCCCGCAGGGGCTACCCAACCTGCTAGAGAAGAAATATTGACAATATGTCCCTGACGGCGATCGATCATATCGGCAATAAAAAAAGAACTCAACCGCATTGGTGCCAATAAATTTACCTGCATCAATCTTTCCCATTTATCGGAAGGAACTTCATCCATACGACCAAATAATCCTATACCAGCATTATTAATCAAAATATCAATGGGGATGTCTAATGCTTTAACTTGATAATACAGAGTTTCGCAGCCTTTCTGGTTAGAAAGGTCGCTTTCGATACAAGCAATTATTTCTCCTGTGGTTATTTCACTGCTTATTTTGGCAGCGAGATTGTCTAGATTCTGGCGATCGAGATCGGTAAGAACTAGACGGCTACCAGCTTGTAATAACTGACGGGTAAGTTCTTGCCCAAATCCTCCTGTTGCACCAGTAAGTAATACTACAGCTCGATCGAGATTTGTCATTTTGATTAAGGATTGGGGATTAGTGACAATTTAAGATTACCTTAAAAAATAAAGCTGTCCTGCTGTGACGAGACTTACATCTTATTAATTCCCATCATAATCAAAAATAAGAAGACGTTCTTAATTCAATAATGAAAACACTAAAACTACCATCAGGAAAAGAAATACCCATACTCGGACAGGGGACATGGCGTATGGGGGAAAAAGCTAGCCAGAAACAAGCAGAAATCGATGCGCTGAAACTAGGAATAGAGTTAGGGATGAGTTTAATCGATACTGCGGAAATGTATGGGGAAGGTGGGGCAGAAAAAATAGTTGCAGAAGCTATTTCTAATTGTCGTAATGAGATATTTTTAGTCAGTAAATTTTATCCTTATAATGCTAGTTACCAAGGAGTAATAGCTGCTTGCGAGCGTTCTTTATCCAGACTTAAAACCGATTATCTCGATTTATATTTACTCCACTGGCGCGAGGCTATTCCGCTATCGGAAACCCTAGAAGCATTACAGCATCTCAAGCAAACAAGAAAAATTTTAGATTACGGCGTAAGTAATTTTGATACAGATGATATGGAAGAAGCATTGTCTTTACCTGGAGGTAAGGAGATAGCGACTAATCAGGTACTTTATAACTTAAAGCATCGTGGTATTGAATGGGACTTATTACCCTGGTGCCAAGAGCGCAGTATTCCCATCATGGCTTATTCTCCCTTAGAACAGAGAGCTTTTGTCGATGATTCTTCATTAAAAGCGATCGCGACTAAGCATAATGCTACCTCAACTCAAATCGCTCTTAGTTGGTTATTGCATCAAGATAATGTTATTTCTATTCCTAAAGCTACCAATCCCCAGCATATTAAAGAAAATCGGGCAGCACTATATATTAAACTAACAGAAGAAGATATTAAGCAAATCGAGCGTGCCTTTAAACCCCCAAGCCGTAAAATGTCTTTGGCGATGAGATAAAGGGGTGAGCGAAATTTACGGTGGCAAAAATTAATCTTCAAATTTTAAAGTAATGAGTAATAAGTAATAAGTAATAAGTTTGAGCATTCATTACTCATTACTCGTAACTCATTACTTCTTCGCGTTTCTATTGTTTAACTCCCACACCTTTTTTCACAGACTCTGAGATAAAGTATGCAGAAATAAACTTTGAAATTGAAGCTCATCAAACTTATCTAACTTAAGAGCGATTGCGCTTAAAATCATCTTAAATAGAATGTTTGGGTAACTAGCTATTTAATTAGGTACACAAAATATGTTTTCTCTTAAAACAGACTCAGACAGCTTATTGACTAGTTATGTAAATAAGTTGCTAGTAGTCGCGATTGTTTTAGTTTTATCTGTTTTTGTCTGGTTAAGACCTTTTACTTCAGTTCACAATGTAGCCCATGCAGAAGTAATTAGTGACTTACCTTCTGTAGTTGCGATCGCAGGAGTTGGCGATAAAGTAGAAGGCAAAGTCGAAGAAGATATTGGTACAGTTCAGCGTAATGTTGGTCAAGTTACAGGACAAACTGAAGGTGCGCTAAAACAGGCAAAAGGAAAAGCTAAACAAGATATTGGCGAAACTAAAAATGCTTTAGATAATGCAGCAGATAAGGCTGAAGATGCTTCTGAAAGTTTTATCGACTCAGTTAAAGATTTCTTCAATAAATAAATTTGTAGTGACTGGGAAAAAATGATTTAGGAATGATATATATGGGAGCGGACAAGGGTTTGCTTCCATAGGTTTATGCATACGTCAGTTCGATAAGACTGAAAAATTGCCATTTTTTGAGTTTGAATGAATGATAGTTGAATAGTCTAAAAACTCTCATTTTTGCGTTGGAAAATTTATTAACTCCGAATTCCGAACTCACGTTATATATATATATATAGATCGCTTATTAGTAGCTATATTATTACCTAATAATGGAAGAATCATTAAAAATAATAGAAGTAGAATTACATCATATTGCCACTATTTTTAAACTTATTATCGAAAGTCTGGCTATTGCTATTGTAGCTTTTTCTATTATTAAAACAATGCCTAAGTTTATTCGTAGTTATAAAAGAAAAAATTCTGAATCTTTTTACCACGAAATCAGACTGGACTTGGGTTTGTCGTTAGCATTAGCTCTAGAATTCCTCTTAGCTGCTGATATTGTCGCGACAGCAGTAACTCCTAGTTGGGAAAGCATTGGCTTGTTAGCTGCGATCGCGGGAATTAGAACTTTCTTAAATTACTTTTTACACCGAGAAATCAAAGAGTTAGAAGCAGAAAACCCAGAAAGTAAAACGGCTACAATTAATTAATTAATCTAAATATTAACCTTTAGTTAGATTACCTCCTGGTTGAATAGAGATAAAATTGCTTCTAGCTAATAAAAAAATCAAATATATAATATGAGCGAACAGCAAGAACCCAAAACTTTTGAGGCAGATGGAACTCGTCCAATTCAAAGCGGTGACATCGAAGTAGTAGATACTTTTGAAGAAGATGGAACTCGCCCAATTGCTGAAAGTCCCGATTTTTTGGTACGGAATCTCGACAAAGAGGAAGCAAAAAACAACCGCCATACCAAAAATATTAATTTGGATAACCCTGAAAAAACTACAGATGCTTTAAATATAAATGAAGAAGAAAGTTCTTTAAGTTCTGGTGATGCAGATGCCAATAAAGTATTAGAAATAGATGGTAAACGTCCCATCGATAGTAGTGAGGTAGAAGTAGTCGATACTTTTGAAGAAGATGGAGAGCGTCCCATTATGGCAAATAAATATCAAGTAGTAGATACTATTAATATCGATGGGGAACGTCCTATTACTTCTAGTAATAATACGTCAGTTGACGATACATCGGGTAGAAGAAGGGATGGCGATCGCTCCCAATAAAGTCTATCTAATTCCCCCTGGCAAAAATTTAGTTGTCAAAGCGGGTAAACTACACCTCAGCGAACAACAGGCAAGAAAAGTACACGGAGTAATCAGTTTCCCAATCAATATCTTTTTTCACTCTCTGGCTGATAGCTATGCCGAACAAGCGGTGGGTATCGTCCTATCGGGAACGGGAAGCGATGGTACGCAAGGAGTACAGGCGATTAAAGAAGCAGGAGGAACGGTATTAGTTCAAGACCCCCAGACTGCGGAATTTGACGGGATGCCCCAAAGTGCGATTGCCACGGGTATAGTAGACCGCGTGTTACCACCAGCAGATTTAGCAGCATTACTCTACGAGTTTTGATCTTCTCCTCTAGATGCCGAAGAATTCAGTCATTCTCACTCTTTTTTAATCGATGCTCGTAAGTTGCAAAGAATTTTAGACCTGTCTTGCAAAAATAAATAAGAAATCAACATGGTGGGGACACATAGCGAATGCAATTCACCGTCCCCTACCATCAAAATTAATCCTTTTTACCTTTTACCTTTTACCTTTTACCTCAACTCAACCCAGATCTTGGAGACTTATGCAAGAAGTCTATTAGTTATTAGCTTTTCTAGTACATTTTTTCGCTCAATATCTGTAAACTATGTAGGTAGCTAATACCCATTAAATTTCAATTTTTTTATGAAACAACTGCATAACGCGGAACGGTTCTTGTTAATTGGTCATATTTTATCGATGGTTTTTGGCTTGGCAGGAATTATTTTAGTTGTACCTAATGTTCAATTTCAAGCTAAGTTATCTCAATTTGAATGGGGACCGACTATTTTTAGTTTATCGATGGCTAATGGTGGAGTAATGTACATGCTACTAGGAACCATAGCAGTAGCATTGTATGCTCATCGCACTATGGGCAAATGGCACTGGTTGAGTTTTATGGTTCCCGCGATCGCTCTTTCTTTAAGTAGCGAATTACTAGGTACCAGCACGGGTTTTCCTTTCGGTCATTATCGTTATCTTAGTGGTTTGGGCTATAAAATTGCGGGCTTAGTTCCCTTCACGATTCCTCTATCTTGGTTTTATCTAGGTTTTAGTGCTTATGTTATTGCTCGTGCCGGTTTAGCCACTGTCGAACTCAAACCCTGGTTGCGTCAATTACTGGCAATTTTCTTTGGGGCATTATGCCTTACTTCTTGGGATTTTGTTCTCGATCCTGCTATGAGTCAAGCTTCAATTCCTTTTTGGATTTGGGAACAACCAGGAGCATTTTTTGGGATGCCCTGTCAAAACTTTGCTGGTTGGATGGCTACTGGTGTAGTGTTTATGGCAGTAGCAGCAATTTTATGGCAATTTAAACCCTTGCAATTACCCAATCGCGATCTAACACTACCCTTGGTAATTTATGTGAGTAACTTTGCTTTTGCCACAATTTTGAGTTGGGCAGCAGGTATATATCCCCCTGTCTTTTTAGGTGTGATGTTGGGGATTTTTCCTCTACTGGTTTTCTACGAAATGGCAAACACTCAAGTTATTTCTGCTTCTAAACCCGGACAAACCGAACAGGGTAAGCGCAAGTTCGGTGTTGCTGCGGTGGGAGTAACTAAGTAGTGAACTCGGAATTGATCGATGCTATCTCTCTGGTAATATTAATATTTCAGGGAGTGGCAACTCTAATTTTATTGTCTCGTTTGTTACCGGGCGCGATAAGGCGATCGCCTCTTCAACCTCAACCCTCTCATTCTCGTTTTAGCGGAAAAGTTAGCGCAATTATTCCTACCCTGAACGAAGCTGAAAGAATTAAACCTTGTTTACAGGGCTTGAGTCTTCAAGGAGAAGAACTAAGAGAAGTTATTGTCGTAGATAGCCACTCACAGGACGCTACGCCAGCTATAGTTGAGGCTCAAACTAAAATTGATGCTCGCTTTCGTCTAATTAATGACCCTCCTTTACCCCCAGGATGGGTCGGTCGTCCCTGGGCATTACACAATGGATTTTTAAATAGTTCTGGTCAAAGTGACTGGATTTTGGGTGTAGATGCGGATACTCAGCCTCAAGCGGGATTAGTCACTAGTTTACTGGCTATTGCAGAAGCAGAAGGTTACGACTTAATTTCTCTGGCACCCCAATTTATTTTGCAATATCCAGGGGAATGGTGGTTACAACCAGCTTTACTAGTAACTTTACTCTATCGTTTTGATTCGGCAGGAGTAGATTCAAGCGATCCTCACAGAGTAATGGCAAACGGACAATGTTTTTTCTGTCGTCGTTCGGTATTAGAAGCCTTAGCAGGTTATAGCAGTGCAGCCAATTCTTTTTGTGACGATGTGACCCTTGCCCGTAAAATTGCAGCAGCAGGGTATAAAGTCGGCTTCATCGATGGCGCAAAGCTAATTAAAGTTAGGATGTATGAAGGAGCGAAAGAAACCTGGCAAGAATGGGGTCGATCGCTCGATCTCAAAGATGCTGCTTCACCCTGGCAAGTTTGGAGTGATTGGTGGTTTCTCCTGCTGGTTCAAGGATTACCTTTTCCTCTGTTGAGTGTGGCATTGCTACTATTTAGTTTGGGTTACACCTCAATTACTTTAGTAGCAGTAATCGGTTTAAATCTTGGGTTATTATTTTTGCGCTCGATTATTCTAGTTGCGATCGCAGCATCTTATCAACGTCCGACTAAATTATCTCTAGCTTCTGGGTTATTTTGGCTTTCTCCCCTTGCCGATCCTCTTGCTGTAGTGAGGATTTTACTGTCTTCTTTAAAAACTCCTACTCAATGGCGCGGTAGAATTTACTAAAGAAATACAAAAATCTCGATTTTACAAGTACAGTTTTAAGACCTATGATAGACGATCTCTACATCGATCGCTCCTCGCCACTTAACCTGAATTATTCATACCCCATCTTCCGCACGTCAAGTTGTCATATGCTTTGTAGTATATATTTTGGGATTTTGGCGATCGCCAAATATCAATCAAATATCAATTTTTTAGATTTTGGCGATCGCCAAAATCTAATTTTTGGGGTTTTTACGATCGCCAACTAAGTAAAATGCGATCGCCAAATGACCCCAATTAAGTAATATTCATATATTACATTTTGACGTGCGGAAAGTGGGTCATACTCATCTTCCCCATCTTCCCCATCTTCTCCAATTGAATCGTTAAACGAGAAGTATTGGTGTGCAATCAGCTTGTTGAGAATTGGTATTATTTTAATTAGTTAAAGTTCTTTAAATGATATTTAGCGTTTTTCAAATCTAGTTTATTCAAAATACTTGCCTTTATTGGTCGCTTTTCATCCCAAAATATTAGCGATGAATAAAAATTGAGAATTTTTTTGTTAGCCAGAATATCTAAAGTCTGTATTGCTTCCTTTTGACTATCAAAACCAATAAAATAAACAGTGTCGTCGAAAAAAGTAGGTTTGTTATTTATTTCACCTATTAGCTTAAAATCTAGCTTTTTATACAATCCGCAAATAGCAATTTTCCATTTTTTAAAACTATAATCACCTACTCCAAAAATTGAAAAGCGAGGCTTATTTTTATAAATTTTACTTTTTCTATTATCTAAATATTGTGAATATCTAAATAGATAATTCCATGTCTTAGGTGCTAGTGTTTTAATTTTGTCAGTTGATTCGCCGATATTATTCTGAGTAACTAAAACATATCTTGTTGTAGAGTGGATTTTGCCATTGGCGACATCTGAACCTTTCAAGAGAGGATACAAAAACTTATCTTCTATATCAATTACCTCACCAAAACCATTAATTAATCCAGCATTTGATTTAGATAATTCCATTACTTTAGAGCAATCATGTTTGATGCCAGAACGCCATTTAGTTGAGCTTTTTTTAATAAAAAAATAATTGACTTGGCTAAAAGTTTCTAGATCTCGCACTAAAGTTTGATTATAATATCCTATTCGCTGATATTTCGGACTATCTATGTTTGAGAATACATCACAAAAATATCTTTTTTTATTAAGATTAAACTGGCAAAAAAGGAGACAGCTTTCAACATTGGTCTGAAAGTATTTTTTACTGTTTATTTTATAAGTAGAGCAATAAAATAAATTCAGATTTTTGTTTTGAATATAGTTTAATATTTTTCTAGCAACTGAATTTTTACAAAGCATTCCTAAATAACTATTATAGTTTTGTAACCAGTCAACAGTTTTAATTAACATCCATTCTGAAATGTCAAAATTACTTTTTCCTGTAATAGCGTCTAGTCCTTGATAATGTTTAAAATTATTTTTTTGAGGTAAATTGCTTCCTTGTATAAATCCTTGTTTAGAATTTGTTACCCAAGGAAAGTTACCTAATACTAAAACTCGATCTCTAAGACTATTTGTTAAATTTGACCATTGAAAATCAAAAAAATTTCCTTGGCGAATTATAATTCTAGAATCATTACTTAGAATTGGATTCTGCTTTAGTTCCTGTAAGTAAATTGGGTTTATTTCTATACCAATAATTTTAGTTGCAAATTCAAATATTTTTGAAGAAGCTAATAAAAAATTGCCAATACCACAAGTTGGTTCAATTATTATATCTGGTTTAACTTCCAAACTGACTAGCTTTTTAGTTACTATTTCAGCTAATTCAATAGGTGTTTGAAAATCACCAAATTCTATTTTTTGCTTGTGTTTTATATTATTCATAAATTAGCTTGATAAATAAATAGCGGTTATTCCTTGTTCTTTATCTGCACGTTCTATAACTCTTCTGTATTGCAGTCGCCACTGTAAAGCATTAGATATAGTTAAAAAACCTTGTAAAGGTGGATTGGTAATTATTTCATTAGCAATATTATTAGCTTCGATTTCATCTACAGGTAAGTTGCGATCGAGCATAAAAGCAATTAAATCATCTTGATTACCTTCATTGGCTAAAATATTGAGAATTCCACGAGTCATTTGAAAATCTGCGGTTCTGGCTGCATCTACATAGATAGTATGTAAGATATTTAACTTAGCAGTTTGATTAACGCGATCGTCAATTTTGTCATAAACAAAAATAATTAGAGAATAGCCTAATCCATAAATTTTTTGTCTTGCAGATTTAAAAGGGCATGATGATTGAGGTTGTTTAATCCTAGTTACTTTTATATCAACGAGTAATTCGGGAAAATCTATGCCACTTGCCGAACTACCTAAGATAAAATCGTATTTGAAGGTAAGATAGGTTTTAAATTTATGCTCTAAATAAGTACCAACAGCTTTACCATCAGTCACTCCATAAAGTGATGGTTCTGAATGTTGGGATTCTAATGCTGAAAAGTGAGCAGCTTCTACACATAGCGTTTCTACAGTTAAAATTGGCATGACTGCAAATAATGTAATTGCGACAAACATCATACCTTAATACTTTCTATCGTTTGTCAGATTAAACCATCAGCGCGATCGCAATATATTTTAAGCAACAATGTAAATTTCTATTACCGAAAGCCATGTCAGAACCCCAAAAACTCACCCAGGAAGAGATTAGATTAAAAGAAGATAGAGAACGCAAGGCATATTGGCGCAGATGGGGTTGTTATTTAAGCGATCGCCAGTGGGGTACAGTAAGAGAAGACTATAGTAAAGATGGTTCCGCTTGGGATTATTTCAGCTTTGAACAGTCTCACTATCGGGCATACCGTTGGGGCGAAGATGGCATTGCAGGTATGTCTGATAATCATCAGAGGTTGTGCTTTTCTCTAGCATTATGGAACGAACGCGATCCTTTTTTAAAAGAAAGACTATATGGTTTAACTAACAGTCAGGGCAATCATGGGGAAGATGTTAAGGAGTATTATTTTCACCTCGACAATACACCGACTCATTCTTACATGAAATTCCTTTATAAGTATCCTCAAGAAGCTTTCCCTTATTGGCAATTAGAAAAAGAAAATAAAAAAAGGGGTTTAAAAGATAGAGAATTTGAGTTAATCGAAACGGGTATCTTTAAAGATAATAAATACTTTGATGTCACCGTCGAATACGCTAAAGCAACCGATGAAGATATCTTAATTTATATCCAAGTTGCCAATCGCAGTAGCGAAACTGCAACTATACATTTATTACCTACTCTCTGGTTTCGTAATATTTGGTCTTGGGGTTACGAGGTAGAAAAGCCACAATTAAAAATTTACGAACAAGCAGAAAAATATAGCGTTATTGAAGCACAGCATCCCGACTTAGGTAAAAGATGGCTGTACTGCGATCGACAACCAGGGCAAACGCATCTAAATTAGTCTTGACAAAAACACCTATTAATGAATTGATGAAAGAATCAGGATTTATCGTTTGATAGATTTGACAAGAATTTAAGCGATCGCTTAAATTCTTGTCAATAAGCAGGACTTAACGCGATTATTTGGGGGTTTATTGAGATTAAGGCGTTCTTATTGACAAGATGCGTTTGCCCTGGAATTAGGTCTTAATTGTGTCAATCCTACTCGACTTTTGATAGCTTTCGGGCTAAATCTTCTCTAACTTATAACCAAGAGCATCTTGGCAGTAGTCAACAAGAAATGACGAGCGATAATTATTTTCAGTCCAAAGGATTGGAAAAAAACTCTCATCCATACTTTTGTCTCCAAATCGCTTGTATCGACCCATTAATTGACGACCGCCTTTTTCGTGAAAACAGGCATCAGAACTGAGGGTAAAAATAGTAAGAGCGCGACGAATTTCATTGGGCGTGATATTTTCTCCTGATCCATGCCAGATATCCCCATGGTGAAAGATGCAGCTTCCAGCAGGAATTTCTATCTTTACTATCTCGGGTTGAGCCACACCAATAACGGTAGCAACTCTTTTCATTTCATAATGGTAATCTTGGATGACAGGAGCATCGGCATTATCCGACCATCGACTGGACCAATGATAATCCTCGGTAGGTTCAAGTTTAGCTAGGGGCCATCTGTGGGAACCTAGAACATACTCAATCGTGCCATTTTCAACCCTAGTATCGTCCAGCGCTATCCAACAAGTTATCATCTGACGCGGGTTGATATAATCGAGATATCGAGCATCCTGATGAAGTGCAATCTTGCCTGATCCTGGCACTTTCATCCAAACACTGTCGTGTCCTATACGTGCTCCTTGCCAACCAGCTAGAGTTGCACATAAGCGCCCTATCTCGGCTGACAGTGCAACGCTAGCGATAGTAAGGTCACTCTTCCAAGCGTTGACAATGATACGAGATGCATTTGAACGGCTGAGACCGGGGCGCCACTGCCATTCATCAGGAATAATACCCGTCTCAAAGTTACCGTGAAACAGGGGCTCAACTCTGTCCCTCAACACAGCAGCGAGTTCGCTATCAATGAAATTTTCTACAACTAAAAATCCATTTTTCTTGAAGCGATAAATTTGCTCTTCACTAAAGTAAACAGGACTATATACCATCTTGCTTGTTTAGTTTCGTTTTAATCGTTTATTGTTTCTACTGATTATTGATTGGTAGTCGGTAATTGATTTATAATCTGTTGTCCCATTACCCATTAAGCATTAACCATTACAGAAGTTAGCGGTTTACTGAAATTACGAGCAACTGTGAGCTCGAATGTCACTTCATCATAGAGAACTACTTCAAAGGATTCGTAATACTGTTTCAAACATTCTTTAAATTCTTCCATGGCTTTGTAAAACAACTCATCGGGAACTGTCCAGCATACCCCCAGTGCTCGCGACTGATAAATGTCAAATAACTCAGCCACGGTATGAGATTGCTGCCATCGCGCCGCAGTTAACGTTTCTACTGTTGCTCCTAAATCAGATAGCAATTGCTTCATTCCCTCTCCGAAAAGGTTGGGTTTTGTCTGCATTGCCGAGGGACAGTTTTGACTGGATTCTGGCTGGTATTGACCGAGAATTCCTCTGAGTATATCCTCAAAGGTTTTCTGATAGGAAGAGATTAAATTCTCACAAGATAAATAGACTCCATTTGGCTTCAAGACTCGGCGAATTTCATTCAATCCTGCAAAGGGATCTTGAAGACAGTGAAGTATATGTGCAGTAATAACAACATCAAATAAGTTATCTTCGAAAGGTAAAGTAGAAGCATCTCCTTGAAGCAGAGTGAGATTCTCAGGCATTTTTGAGAACTTGTGTCGTAGCTCATCCATCATTTCCTTGGAGACATCAATTCCAGTATAGGAGTAACCTCTTTGAATAATAGAGTATCCAGTCCGTCCCGTTCCAATACCCGGTTCTAGAAATTTCGTCTCTGGGGTCGCTTTTACCAGTTCAAGAATGCAGTCAGCGATTTGTTCTGACACTGACTGTGGCAAAGGTCTAGTAGCATCGTACAGATGCGCTATTTTATCGTAGTAGTTATTCAATAGATTTCTCCTTATCAACTATCAAATTCCGTGAACCTAAGCTGTAAAATACTTTTTCAGCAAACGTCGGATTAGGCTGTACTTATTTGAATAATCATATCATTACTTATAGGTTAACTTCAATAACTTCAGAGTCTATTAACTAATTTTAATTTACAAAATGCCCCTGTCCTAGTTTCTCCTATAAGTTCAATTAGCTATTGATAGTTTCAATGATTTTAGAACTAATTAAGCGGATTTTATATTAGAGCATTACGTATTGACTAACTGCTCAGAAAAGTCTCTTGGAAAAAGCAATCATTTAGATGTTTCTAAATACTCATCCCATTCGTTTTGTCTTTTTTTTGCATCTTGAACAAAAGGTGACCAACTGATAAGTTGGATTAAAAACCGATTTATTAATGAGAAAGGAAAATACATTGGTCTAACAAAATCTATTAATAGAACAACTCGAATATTATTTGACTTGTTCCAGACTTCATGTGGATACGTGTCATCAAACACTAAACTTTTACCTTCCTTCCAATGTAAAATATCATTACCTACGCGAATCTTACAGCTATTTTCAGGTTGCGGAATAATTAATCCAAGATGATATCGAAGAACTCCCTTGTATGGACCTCGATGTTCAGGGATATGTTTGTGTGGCAATAGAATAGAGAAGAATGCTGTCTTTATTCCAGGAATTTTTTCAATTAGACATGTTGTTTCAGGACATCTTTCACAATTCTTTTCAGCTTTTACGCCATACGCGTAAAAAAAATAGGTTTTCCATAAATTATCCTGGGTTATTGAATATTGCTCCTTCGATATTTCCTGAAAATTAGGTATGGCATCTATGTTATTGAGAATTAGATCTAGTTCTTGGCGAATTTTTACCCAGTTTGATTCTAAATCTGCAATCCAGCTAAATTCTTGAATGTCTAAGAAGGTGGTATTGGCAACTAAGGAATAACGAGAGAATGCTTTTGCAAACACTCTAATAAGTATTTTGATGATCGCACTCATTGACTGTTGTTTTTCAAGTGCAGTATTTGAATTAGCTTTATTAATTTGTTTTTCTACCGCCTTTTTTCTTATGAATTTATTTTTCGTAACAAATTTCATGATGTCTAATGATGATATCTAATAGAAGAAAATTAGTAGCAAGGGCAATTTTATTTTAATCTAATCGATTAATTTTAATTTTTCAACCTTACTTATGATACTTTCAGGATCTAATCCTTGATAGGGGAACTGTTCCCAAAGTCCACCACAACCTTCTTCATGAACACCAAGGTAGGCAAATTTAGGAGATAAACCACGTTCGAGTAACCAAGAACCAAAACGGCTACCCATGCCAGTACGACGATTGAAAGATTCAACCACTAGTACAAAGGGTGCTTTACCAATTTTTGCCATCATCTCTTCATCAACAACATTCAAAGTAGGTTTGTTGATCAAGCCAACATTAATACCTTGTTGCTTGAGACGTTCAACCGCATCTAAAGCCCGATATAAAGCATCTCCAAAGCTAACGATATAACCAGCATCACCTTCTCTGATCACCTCATCCTTACCAGGAGTAAAAGTATAGTTGCTGCCAAAAAATTCATTACCAGACTCGTCTAAAATAATCGGCACTTTAGAACGAGTGGAGAAAATAAAGCGCATACCAGGATCGTGGAAGACTTTATTAACACAGGCTGTCATTTGGTTAGCATCGGCAGGGAAATAGAGACGGGTTTCATAAGCATCATCTAAACCATTATCGGCAAACATCTTGTTGATACCGAAGTGACAGGTATTATCAGCCATATCATCAATACCTGCATGGGAGAAGTGACAAAGCAAGTTAGATTTATTTAGCCTTGCCATAGTGATTTCTGAAATACACATTTCTAGGAAAGCACTAAAGGTAGCAAATACCCCTTGTTTGCCTGCTTCCATACCAAAACCAGCCGCCGCTGAAAGATTACCCCTTTCCATAATTCCCGAAGGAATAAAGACATCGGGATAAGCATCATGAATTTGTTTAAACCCACAAGAACCTTCTAAGTCGCTGTCGATGAAAACTACTTTCTCTTTACGTTCGGCATCGCTCATTTTACCCAGGACAGACACGACTGCTTCACCGAAAACATTACGATTTGAGCCTAATTTATCGCTAACACCGAGGAATTTGTATTCATTCTTGGGTTTTTGAATGTTTTTGAGATATTCTACTGCCGCAGACTGTCCTCGCTTCTCTAAATAGGCGATCGCTTTATCTACAGCAATGACATCGTGTCCATGGGTAGTACCTTCCACACCTTCAATCTCAGGACACATGGGACGTTGGTCGATCGCTGCTACAGGACCATCAGTAGTGATTGCCTCACACATGCGACGATATAAGTCATCGAGGTCTTCCCCATTACCTTCATTTACCTTTAAACCATGTCCAGTTAAAGTTTTGGCAACGGTAAATCCTTTCAGATAGTGGGAAGGATGTCCCGCAATAGTGACATCGTTATCATCGATAAATAACTTAACATTGAGATTACGGGCAACGGCAAACCTTGCTGCTTCAGCATCGTTACCTTCTTGTTGCGAACCATCAGAACCCAAACAAATTACTACTTTATCAGGATTAGCAAGTGCCACACCGTTGATGTAGGGCCACATATGTCCTAATCTACCAGAACTAAATTTTACCCCAGGAGTCAAGCCTAATTCTGGGTGTCCTGGTAACTTGGAATTAGCCGCACGGTAGTTAAGTAAATTCTCTTTGGGCAAGTCGCCATGCAATACTGCCATTAAATACTGAGTGGCAACCCGATGTCCTGCTTCATCAAAAAAGATTGGTACAAATTTATCAGGCGCACCACGGAAAAAGGCATCGAGAATCACCACTTCGGGGACGGTATCGTAAGGACTACCAGTATGACCACCCACTCCTCTAGCTGCACCAGTAGCTGTAAAAAAGACGATCGCATCACGGCAAAGTTGAATATTAGTTTTTAAAATATTTCTTTGTTTATCAGTCAGAGTGGAAATACTGGAATCCAAGGCTAAAGGTTTATAAGCGTCTAAATCAATAGGAAAAAGAGTGGTTGTAGAAATCATGCTCTATCTTTATTCGGTTTTAGTAGAGGGTCAGTTTTAAAATTGGCATTAGGAAAAATTTTCCAAATTTCTTATTATTTCTAAATACTCTGAGAATTTGTTCTGAAATTTGAGAAAAGACTAAGCCTAAATCAGCTATAGACTGATCTAGCATGAGCTATAGTCAGTATATCACGCTAAATCGTTTAATAGACCTCTTGCATAATTAATTTGTGCTAGGATAAGGAGCTTTTAAGCTGTCAACGACAGTTCGTAATTGTAAATTGCTGCGAGTAAGTTACAACGTAAACCATAACGTCTCCGACGATTGCGATAACGCTCGGAAAAGATTTTTAAAATCTTCAGACGACGATTGACATGTTCAATTCCAATTCTTGCTTCTGCTAGCTCTCGATTATAATCCTTTTCTAGTGGTGAGAGTTCTCCATTTTTCGGCTTCTTTTTGGGGAGGTAACTATTGTGATGATACTGATTAATCCCTTGATAACCGCTATCCTGTAAGCTTTCAGTCAAGGGATGGAACTTAACCCCTGAAGCCTTGAACAAAGCAAAATCATGTTTGCGTCCCTGACCAAAAAAGGTGCAGATAATTTTACCGCTACGTTTGGGTCGTTCAATCGGGGTTTCAGTAACATCCATCACGATTACTTCTGGTCGAGCAAAGCCTCGGATTAAATCTTTCTTTCCTGGCAATCGGAATAAACCAGATGCTATGAGAATATTTTCCACTCGATGAACTGCTCGACACACTGTCGATTCTGATACGGCAAAATCTGTAGCAATATGAAAATAGCTGCGATATTCACGCCAATATTCCAGAGCGGCTAAAATTTGGTCTTCTCTACCTAATTCCCAAGGACGACCTACTCTTGGAGTATCAGGAATTTGCTGCTTAAATGCTTTGACCATCCGTTCAAAAGTTTTTTTCTTTACCCCAAAGCGTCGCTTAAACTTTTCAGCAGTTAGAGATTTAGTAGTTGCAAAATTCATAATGGAGATAGAAGAGAGGAGCAAATCCCTTAATCTACCATAAAAACTATTTTGCAAGAGGTCTATTACCATGGCTTACCATTACTCCCTTTGGTGTTCCCGTAGAACCCGATGTGTATTGAAGCAATGCTAATGTGTTGCTATTTATCGGAGGAGACTGCCAATCATCAGCTTGATTGCTGTCAAAATTGTCTGTCGTTATACACTGCCAACTTGCTAAAGTAAGCTTCTCTTTAAATATTTTTTCAGCCTCATTTATTACTGATTTAGTAGTGAGAACTAATTTAGCTTCAGTATCTTTTATAAACTTGTTTTGTTAGCTCACAAGCAACTACAGCAGGGTCAATCTGCTGCTGAGGTCTTTTCGCGGTTATTTGCCAAGCAACGCAAGGAGGTACCTGCTTGATTTTTTGCTAGCGATCGCCGAATCCAAATCACAACAGTCGAGATCTTAATTTGCGTTAATCCTAAAATATTGACTTTACCCTCTTTTTCTGTAAGCTTTGATTTCAGATCTAAGTGAGACTTAATATTACACTATCTTGCCATAATCTAGTTTAATTAACCGATCTGCTAAATGAAAATAGCGATCGTCGTGACTAATTACCAGTACGGTTTTACCTCTATGCTTGAGTTCTAACAAAAGTTGCTTGTAAAACACCTCTTTAAAAGACTGACTTTTCCCGTTAAGTCTGAAAACAACGATAGAGTAGGCTTTTCAAGCTCTCATCTGTTATCAATAAGTCTAGTTAAATGACAATTGCTTACGGAGGAATAAGGCTTC
>JAAUYH010084973.1_pt1 | contig 45850 bp, 27 predicted proteins | sample 7278061 | NCBI WGS metagenome assembly JAAUYH01 (sample SAMN14350203, study PRJNA611818) | marine sediment metagenome | isolation source: surface marine sediment (0.6m) | place: French Polynesia: Moorea | collected 2018-08
GTTATTTTTTGCTGAGCTCTTCAATGCAGAAATAAACTTCAAAGCGGAATGAAGTCTGGGAGATGGAGGTATGCATATGTTCACGAATATTCTAATAAATTGGTTCTGGTTTCGTCTTCTAAAAGAAGAGAGATGCTCTGGTAATATCTCTCATCAATTAATATTTGAATTACTCGCTTGTTGGATGCGGTCAAATATTTACAAGAGGCCATTTATTGGCTACAGATTCCTTCACGCTGCTTTAACGTAGCTAGCGGGGGTTACAGTCAGGCTAGATTGGTACCGACGTCAGTTGTTGTTGATCATGTCTTGCCACAGAAAAGGAAAGGAATTCTACAAACAGAAGGCTAATTGCTTACTTGATCTAAGCTAAATTCTTCCGCGTACCAACATAGACGCTCTGTTTAATACCATGAATACTGATTTGCCTAACAGGGGACAGTTATCACAATACCTCATTCGTCATGAAATTTTTTCTTAGGCTATTTATCACTGATATTAATTCATACTGAAGTTCTTTGCCATTCTATTTATTTTTTCATAATTCATGAATTTAAAAATCAATGAACCAGTCGTATACATCGTCGAAAATCCGGCCATACTTTAATTTTACCTCGATTTACTCTTGAAAATGAAGGAGGAATTCGTCCCTTTGCTTCGCACTCTGAATTGACCGTTTTGTAGTTCACTGTTTTAATAGGTCTGGTTCGTTTAATCAAGGCAATCTACTAAGCTGTATGCTACCAGTCGCTTTAAATGCATTGCCTGTTATGCATTATAAAGTCCTAGCGGCCGGGTAATCTTTTACGAAATCCTGCAATCTTCACGCCTGGAATCGCAGAAAATCAGCTCGACTAGAAGGTACCTTTCCATCTTGAAACTCTCTCCGGCACGCTCAAAGGCTATAGGCCAACTCATTTTCGATTTTTTCATTCTTCCGGCTTTAATTGTTTATGCTTGCTCATGGAACTCTGAGAGACGTCCTGTGAACTCTTCGACACCATGATATTTTTCTTTCATTTTCATTTCCGTAATTATTTAAACAGATTTCGTTCAGTTTGGAGCATATAAGCATGTACTTCGAATATCTGCTTGAAAACAAAGGTTCAAGCTTCATTTCTTGTTTTGGATAGAGCTACTCTTTGACCTACCAATGAAATACCAAGGCAATGTTTGGATGCAAACGGGGGTTTTATTAAGCCTGTTACAAATTCAAACAGAAGAAATAACAACTGGCAATCTGATTAACGTTATGTTGTGCATACTTCTAGTGTTTAGAAAGTAACGAAAATTTTGGATTAAGAGTAATTCAAAGTTGAGTTGTGAGATCAATAGTTCGAAATTTTCATTTCCGGTGTATTTTAGATTGATCAAACTAATGGCCGATTTTGGATTGAGAAGCATCTCGCAGCTCCTACTACGTCGGGCCAGAGTTGGAAATAAGTGCGTGCGCCGCGGCGCAGTTTCAAGTAATTTGTACACCAAACTCTATCCCGTCGCATGCTGCGAACCATAAAGGTTTCGTCTAGCAGCACAACTTGTTTTGCGCCGCGGAGCATAAAAGTACATACATTGCAATGGGTTATGGTCGTGCGAGAGCGGTAAATTTAGATGAGACATCCAAACGAAACTGCGCTGCGGCGATTCCGATTAACACGCCGAGGCGTAGAGCAGAAGGAAATCCAACAAAGTTTCTCACTGGTGCCCTTCAATTGCCCATTCATTCGTTGAGTTGTTCTGCTGTGGGAAGATTCCACACAAGTACACGTTCCAGGAATGCTCAGAGCGCAAAATGATGACCCTTGGAGTGCCACAGAGCTCTGCAGTGCACTGCCACGAGTATAGACAACTGAACGTTCTTGGAAAGCGCCGAGGTGCGTCACGAATGAACTGATGTGTTTAATGTCGTTTGAGAGCAGGTGCATTGGACGGATGTGACGTTTCGCCGCGGAGATTGAAAGCCAAAGCTTCAGCACAATTAATATCACGGTACTTCTGTAACGATGAGTATTCGTCCGATTGAGATCGGCGTTCGCCAACTAAATGTCTTTCTTCGGTACTCTCCACGGCGTTACGTCCGGGTACATTTGAGTGAATTGGTGTTTGAATTGTATTTTTGCTTAGCGCTGCGGCGCCTTCTACAAATTGTTGACTGCAAGTATTTTCTGTTGTTGGTGAAAAATGATTCTGTCGGGGTCGAATGTGTGCGAACTTGCCTGCTTTCTTCAAAATTGATGGTATCGATAGGGACGGATTGTGAACACGATAGAGCGTGAGACAGTTGGATATATCGGAAGCCGCGGCGCCAAAAACAATAGGAACCAAATTTGTTCCAAAATGCGGGTATCTTCGCGTTCGAAACCGGAAACTGCGACTCCGAATACATCACCCTCATCAATTAGATTGACTTGATGTATGTCCAGCTTTTGTCTTAGTAGCGAAAGGCCAGTGTAGTACGGGTGAAAACTCCGGTGTTAGAACAAATTCTACATCTGTCAAAACGTGTTTCATACCCGAAACATCGTTGTAATTGAAATTAGTTACTTCCTGTGGTGGAGGTTTCTTCAGCATTTTGTCAAACATAACTGAGATTTTGGCATCAAGGTCGTCCTTCTTCTGGACATACTTGAGCATATTGCAGATTTGATTGTACTCTTCCATTTGTAGCGCGTGATACGTCTCGGCGTTATCAGTAGACTTGTCCTCGGCATCTACCGCCGCGACGGTATTGTCGGTGCATAAATGCTCATTTCGCGAGTATACAGGCTCTCTGCTAGCAAGTACTGTACAAGAGAGTGCCGGACCAAAATAAATCCGGATTGTGGTAGTTTCAGTTAGACACTCCTTCTGCGCACGGTAAGGTCCCAAGCCATCACTTGGCTGCGAGCAGGAAATAATCAAAAATTGCTTATGCGCCGCGGCGCTCGCAATAGCTGTCGCCGAGGCGATAGTAAAAATAGAGTACAGAGAAAAGCGTTGGTTTTGTTGCACGAATATTACCAACTCCGGCTACCGCCTTTGTGAGTACGCGTCAGGCTGGTGTAGCTTTTGAGTTGCTGTAATGTTTGACGATGCGTTTCTTTTGTCCGACGACAGTTAAGTATGTAGAAATAGGCAATGTAATTGCTAAGCAATTACATTAGGCTCCATCTAATTCTAATTTCCATATTTCAACAATCTTCGATACCGATTCGGTTGCGATTAGCACCTATGAGTTCACGAAATGAGCCTATTTCGTGTCACTATCGCCAGCTCGACATAGAATTCAGTCCATGTACAAAACAGGACACATCAAGTTGAACATTTACAGTTCTTCACGCCCGGATTTCATAACAATCGGTGACATTCACTGTTTCGCACTTATATGAAAGCGGCACGACGACTGATGAGGACTACGCTCTCTCGTCATGCAAAGCGTTTAGACCGGCCAAAATCTACAGCGCTGCAATTCCGCACACCTCACTTGCCACGACACAATCTCGAGAAACCCAGCCGCGCCACGCCACAGTGCTAGCCACGTGTAGCGACAGAGCGACCCGTGTCTTTTCACGTCATCGGTCGTATTTGACGACTTGAAGAAAAAGGTCTTGGGTTCATGGCACACTTTTACGGTATTAATATTTCAATTTCGCCTTTCCAAACGTTATTTGGTAGGTACTATTTCGAATTTTTCATCCTTATAGAAAAGATTCATGTTAATGAGAACCTGATTGAAACCTGGTTTGGTCGCTTAGTTTTTGATTCTAGAAGATGTCCAACTACACAGGAAAACGCCTTATTTTGTTGTTGAGGATAATAAAATTGTTCACGATCTTTATTGTTACATTTAATATCTTTTGGAACAATTTTTATAACTTGAGCGGAAAATTACCTGCCTTTATTGCAAAGCGTAACAACAATAGAGTTTACAGTATATGGGAATTTTAGGAAAATTTCGTGGAGTTCAATTGGCTGAGGTGCTCTTGTATTTTCAAAATTAATTGGTCTTGACGTGAAACCACTCATTTCAAGCCTTCGTCCGTACGAGTCTCTAACATACAGCAAGAAAAATACGTTAAATACAAATTGCGCTGTTCAATCAGGCAAAATTAATTTTTCGGATAGGAATATTTTACAGCAAATACCGTAAATATAATGGTAACAATAAAATTACCGTTGAACGTCAAGGCAAAATTTACCCTGCACGAAAATGTGTTGACGGGAATGCCGTTTGATGTTCATGTGCACGATCGTATTCTGCTAGTAAACTTCAAAGGCAGGAATACAAATTTTTGCAGGAATGTGCGCCATTAGAAAAGTAAAAATCTATCCAAATACGATATTAGTGAAAACGATTGTATTAAGGGGAAGTATTCTATGATTATTCTGTGAAGAGAAGCCGCTGTTGACAATGGACTTGACAAGGACATAGGTGAAGTGCACAAGGTAGAAGCGAATTACGGCGTAAAAGGCGGACCTAAAAACAGTTTGTATCAGTCAGAAGACCAATAAAAAATTCCATTTAGACAATATTAGGAGCTCAGAACAAAAAGGTGTAAATTTTGAGATGATTTGTATACACTGATGAGTTCAACGAGCACGAAATCCAGCCAAAAAACAATTTTGGGTCTGTTCAACTCACCAAGCAGTATCAAACAGGAAAAATTATCAGATCAAATCGATGCTGATTCGAAGGTACGATAATTGGCAGCCATCTAAAAAGAAAAGACTCGTCTGTGCATTCTTGAAACACACGCTCTTGTGTTGGTTGAATAGAAGTCAATGTACTTTAGAAGCGTCTAGGATTCAAAATCAACTAGAGACATCAAATATTTCCCACTGAAACTTATAGACCATGCTTAAAAGCCTGACGTGGCTCTGAAATTATTCGTTCCCACGCCAGATGGAACAGATTTGAATGATGAGTGCACCGTATTTCTACCAAAAAAACTTCATTTTCAGCTCTGAACGTACTTTGGAAGCAAATTATTTCGAATGTTCCCGACTTCAAACTTAAGCATTTCGTCCTCGAACTGACGATGTAAATTCACAAAAAAATTCATTTCAATACTGATTCACATAATCGATGCTCGAAATACTGGTGAACCCCGTTGTTCTCAACATTCCGGCGCACACATCTGTTTACGGGGCTCTAGAATGGTTCCTCCGTTTCTGTTATTGCACACGCGTCGTGCCTAGGTTCATTGAAACAAAATTGCCGCTCCGTGGCGTGTTGTATGCTGTTCGTCATCTGCCTTCGTGCTCGTAATGTTTACAACGTTACTCTCAATAACTTACACCTAAAAATAGTGCCGGGTTCGAGATATTTTCCTCCTCTTAGGGCACACAGTGAGCTATAAACTGAAGAGCCTACCTGCATCTAGCTTAGCAAATTCAATACATAGCCGAGGCCGAGAAGCGAGTCTACAAGATTCTGCTTCAGGTACTACTAAACTTGAGGAATACTCGTAAACGGCTCAATTTGTGCCCGGAATAGGCAGGAATGTACCAATTGGATGTAGTAGACTTCCAGCAATAATTCACCAGAACCCTAAGAATCAATTTTCTCTGTAACAGTTCTTCAACGGTTTGACCTGGAAAAGGAATCTATAAGTAATATTGCCGAAGCTTCGGAGTTGTTTACCAATGATATTTTTATTTTTCTTGTCTCCTAAGTTATCCTCCCAACGTTGAAAATATTTTAGATGCCACTACAAATGTGAAAGAAGTATTTGTCATGTACTTATTAAATGAAGATGAGTAACGCAGTGAAACAAATGTATTTTATGCGTTACCGATTCGAGTTTACTTGATTGGTTTCTATGAATGCGCAACCAAAAAAATCCTGAAAAGTCAGGTAGAGTATTGAAAAATACAAACTGCCATAGAATAAGTGGGATGGATCCAGTTTCTATCGAAACTAGGATTGAATACACTAGAAAGCTTTAGAAGGAATTTATTCGCATTCCAACGTTTCTGGTATATAATGTATCAACATATTTCTATTACTAGGAACCCTGAATGATAGTTATGTAGAGAAATTACAGGGCAAGGCGCACATTTCGATTAAATTCTTTCGATACTTTCATATTGCTTCGATGTACTTCCGTTAACTTGACTCGATTCGAGACACGGCACAGTTCATGTTCTGTCCCGAAATCTCAGAAATTTTGGGTGGTTCATTAAAGATATTGTATTTTCAGCATCGATTTCGTGAACCAGTATCGAAAGGAATTTATTTTTGTTAGTTCAGATCACTAGTTCGGACACGTAATGCTAAATTTTTGAGTCAGAAACATTCGTAATATTTTTCATCCAAAGTACATTCAGATCTGAAAACGAAGTATTGATTTTTGAAATATATTGCACTCATGATTCAGATCTTTTCCATCGGGGGTAAGAATGAATAATTTTAGAGACTCGTCAGGCTTCTAGGCTGCATCTTTATATTTCGAAGGAAATATCTGATGCAGCTATTCGATTGTAAACTTCTGACGATTTTACTCAAAATTACTTTCAGTAGGCCAGTACAGGAGCGTGCCTGTGGAAGGTCTACGGGCGGCTCTCTTTCATTCCAAGTAACTCCGAATTTTTATACCTTAAATTCGGAATCCATTTAATCTGGTAGGATTTTACTGCGTGATATTTCTTGGTTGCTTGAAGAGAGCAAATATTAGTTCATGTCTCAATTTCGTGTTCGTTTAACACAACAGTGAGGAACCTCATCCCCGACCTTAAGTCGTTTTTATCCCGTTTTTAAGGATTTCCTAAACAAACAATGCTAAACAAACTTCTCCGTTATGAAAACTGTCTTTCGTCTCACTTTCAGCACCCTATTTCGCTTTCATCTTGTTCATTTCACTTATGTCATGGTCCAATCCATTGTCAACAGCGGCTGCCCCACATACAAAAATATCAGATCACTTTCTCATTACTATAATTTTTTCAATAATACAGTATTTGGATAGCTTCCTACTTTTGTGATGTCTCGCATTTCTACCAAATTTGTTTTTTCTTTGAAATTTACTAGCAGAATAAGATCGAGCACGAGAACATCAAGCGGTAGTGCTCTTAGACTATGTTCGAGCAGGATAACTTTTGCCATGACGCCCAACGGTCCTTACATCGTTACCACTATATTTATTGAGACTAAAATATTGCCATCCGAAAAGATAATTGTTTGTCTTGTTGAACAGCACATTTTCGTATTTCATTTATTTTTCTTGTTCTATATTAGAAACTCGTACGGGCAAAGGCCTTCAAATGGATAGTTTCACATCAAAATTGGTTAACCTTAAAAAGACTACAATACCTCAACCAATTAAATTCCATACGTATTCCAGAAATTCTTATACAATGCAAGCTCGAGAGTTATTATTCTTTAGTATATAGGCATATAAGTTTTCAGCTGACTTATGAAAATCGTTTCAAAAGATATTAGATGTAACCGTAAAGATTGTGAACGATTTTACTATCCTCAACCGCAAATCAAAACGTTTTTCTGTTTAGTTGAAAATCTTTAGTAATTGAAAATTCACCCACCAAACTAGGTTTAAATCAGGTTTTCAACAACATGAACATTTTCTATAACCCTGAAAAATCCGAAATAGTAGCAACCAAATTTCGTTTGGAAAAGGTCCAAATTGAAATTTTAATACCGTAAAAGTGTGACATGAACCCAAAACCATTTTCTCTCATTCGTCAAAGAAATAGCTAGCGCCTGGTTTCAATAATTGTCGTACATAATAAATGATGCTTGTAACATATTCAAATTGTGAAAATAAGGTTTCCATTTATCATGAGAACGAAATTTACTTTGCCTGTGCATTTTCCAGCTCTACTTCGAATCGATGAATTCCGATCTCATCCAATTCCGAGCGATCTCTGACTAATGCTTGACAAACGAGAATCGACTATGAGTAGGCCGAACATCTTGTTAACGAATAAAATAACCCGAATTAGAGCCATGTAAGCACAAACTCATTATCACGGCGCGTGGAAGTGGCATCCAATACTTGCATCATGCTGTTCCCACCGATGACGTGAGAAGACAGAGGTCGCTCTATCGCTACCATGTGGCTAGCACTGTGGCGTGGCGTGGCGTGGCTGGGTTCCTCGAGTTCGTGTCGTGGCGAGTGAGGTGTGCGTGAATTGCAGTGTTGTAAGTTTTGCCGGTCTTAACGCGTTGAGTGACGAGAGAGCGTAGTCCTCATCAATCGTCGTGCCGCTTTCACATAAGTGCGAAACTGGGAATTGTCGTGAAATCCGGGCGTGAAGAACTGCAGGTGTTCAACTTGATGTGTTCTGTTTTGTACATGGACTGAATCCGATGTCGAGCGAGCGATTGTGACACGAATCAGATTCATTTCTTGAACTCGTCGGTGCTTGTACTCGCATTCGAATCGTCACGGAAGATGGTCTTCTGTTTCGGGAGAAACATATGGTGCATGGTGTGCAGAGCAGCAACGAAACGTTCTACTTTACTTTATGGATCCCACTTTGGGTGGGGGTCCGTGCGGAGAATACCTCGAATCAGTGCCAGCGATACCTTGTAGTCGAGTATTTCTTCTGTTCCGAATTCGTGGGTAGGTGCAATATCAATTTACATTTCCGGTTAGCCTCGTTCGAAATATTGCAAGATTCCCGATCGGAATAAATGGCGATTTGGCTGCCATGAGCCGAAAACAGGCCGTTGCACGTACTCCACCGTTGGCATGCGCAGAAACCATTTTGGGTCGAGGACATCAAACGCATTGTTCCCACGAACAGGAAGCGCAGCAATTCGTCCAGGTTTTGTTTCCCGACCCAGGCACTGTGCCGCATCTTCCTCGCTCACTCGTCGTCCATAAAGCAGTGACCTCACCCAGCATGGAGAGAACCAACTTCATAGTGCGATACACATCACAATGCCTCGCAGGATATTGCTCCTATGGAGCGTGTTGTTCGCAATGGTTGCCGGCCATTCATTCATGATACGCCCACGAAGCGATAATAAATTGGTGGAGAAGAGGCACCTTCGACGCGGACCACTGCGCACCGACAATTGCGCCGGGCCCTTGCATTGCCACGACGTTGTGGCAATACAATGCGAGCGCCCCAGTGACTATTTGGAAGCGTGGAAGTAAGCAACGAGTTTTACGGGTGATGAAGAAACACCGTCACGGATCCGTACGACTGGCGTTAGTTCCTGTGGCGCAGCGCAACAGCCTTCAAGTGCACGAGAAGTACGCATTCCACTATACGTGCTACGAAATGGGTGCGCGGAAATGCGACTCGACCAAATATTTCTGCGGTAACGAATGGACTGAACTTTATCGAACTTGATCGCACTACATTGTAACTTCATTCCACTCTTCGATCAGGACAGCATTGGACGGTTTTACTTCATGAGTAGCATGTTCATAGCCTAACGAATCGAGCATTCGCGTGGTACCAATGCCGTTTCACAAGTGCCTCGATGCGCACTTGCCTTTCCATCGGCGGATTCCATCTGTTGCACTTGTCGTCGCTATCGCCCACGATAGAGAAGGGTGCGATTCGTTCAGTGCGAATAATCTGGTTGTTGACAACGAATCTCACCACCGGTTCATTTCCTACGACGTCTGCTATTATAGTGAAGCCATCAGGATTATCAGACAGGCGAACTTCACCACCGCAAAAGCATTTGGTGCTCTCACGGTGGCCCTTGACATCGATTCGTGAAATCAGCAGACCAGCAATGTACGGTTCTTTTGCACTTCTAGTTCGTGTGTTGCAACGGCAAGCTTTCGTCGACTTTTGTTTCTTGTTTCGTTTTCCACTGTTCTTTCTAGACACCTGCTCTTTCTTCATTTTCTTTTCCGATTTCTTCTGCTTCTCAAATTTCTCCTTTTCTTCTGTTCCTTCATCTTTTCCTTCGATGCCTTCCTCTTCTTGTTCTTAGACTCCGACTTCTCCTTCTTCTTCGATTTCTCGCGCTTCTTCGTCCTCTTCTCGCCTTTCTTACTCCACCGACACTTCTTTTTCTTCCACATCACCCCCTTCAGACATATCCACTCCGGCTCCGCACCAGCCCCGTACGCGTTCAGACACGGCTCGATCTCGTACACGCCTCGTGTGTCAATCATCGCTCGACACCGCTTCTTCTTGTTTTCCGGCTTAAATTTCCGCTTCCTCCGTTTCTTCTGCACATCCTTTCCACCCTTGATCCGAACATACGCACAACTGTAATAATCGCCAAAGTGAAATTCCACCTTCCCCTTTGATCGCATAACTCCCGTACCATGCGCACCCTAACACGTACAGGTCGTCCTTCACTCTTGGTACTTTTATTTTGGTTTCATAAATCTGACCCTGTACAAACATCTACAGAATGATTAGAATACTCGATGACGGCCTATGCCCCTTAGCTTCGCACAGCGCATGTTTGGAGAGCTCACTCGGCACGAATAATCTAATAGAGGCTTCGATTTTTTTCGATTTCAGAGTCTTCACGTTGTTGTCCGACGCAAGGCATGGAAAATTTCTCTTAATTATTCCTTCCATGCTCCTCTTTCTAGAAAATGAAAGATGGCACTTTCTCGAGCTAGTGAAGGAATTAAATCAATAGATCGTTCTGGAAGAGTATTGACTTGTATTCAAATAGTAAGCTTCACACATTCTCGTTGATTATTCTCAACTCCTTGCACACCCTTACCAATCGCTTATACATCACGTGTACCGCAAATGGGTTTTTATATTCTTCCTACATCTCATACTTCTATGTTGCCGAACATGAATCAAAATTTCTGTGATTCTTATTAAATTTCTAAGAACAAATTTGAATGATACAATTTCTGTGTGGAAATGAATCAAAATAAATATGTTTGTGTTACATCTCGCTGACGAATAAGGATTGCTGCAGTTTGATAACCGTGAATGAAACAAATAAGAATAAGTTCAGGAAAAGCGATGTAAATAAACACCAACACGATTTAGTCGAAGAATTTGAAAAACAAAGGCCCTATGCAAACCGCCCATATTTTGTGGCTATTTTTGGAATAGATCCGCAACAAGGGAGTTCCTGATCATTCTCGTTAATGCGAGCACACGTGCCTTTTCGCACCTGGTTCAGCGCCGAAATTGTACAAATTGTATTTTATCTCCTTCTTTTATTCTGAATTAAGAACACTATTTTTCAAAGAATATTGGTCTCGAAAAATAGATAAATACACAAGCAATATTGCTCAAGCTTCCGTGTCATTTGCCGACCATATATTTGTTTTTACTCGTCTTCTAAAGAATCTTACAAATGTACAAAACATTTCAAATTTCATTCCAAGTGTACAAGAAGTGTTTGCCATGTAATGATAAAATGAAGCTGAGTAACGAAATAAAGCAAACAGATTTTGTGCGTCACCGATTCGAGTTTACTTGATTTCCACGAATGATGAACCAACAAAATCCTGAGTAGTCAGGTACAACCTTAAGACATAGAAACTGCCTGAGAATAACTGGGATGGATCCTGTTTTTATCTAAACCAGGATTGAATGTAACTGATTTGAATTGGTTTAAACCAAGCATAATTTTCGCAATCTCTAGTTCTGCACATTGTAAAAGTACATTGAGTAACATTACAAGATTTGTTTCCGTTGTAATAAACTGATCGCATTCGATTACCTTGTTCGTTTTGGTTAAGAGCTAGGTGTGAAGGAATAAAGCCTTCACATCCTGTAGCATCATTAGACTTTATTCAACCGATTCGATGGATATATCGATGATAACATCGCGTTATTTCGGCTTCATTTATTTGAATACTGTTCGCAATAAAGCATTTATCTTCAACGTCTATTGATCTCATTTCTTTGTTGCACACTTGAAAGGTTTAGAATGAATTCATTTGTATTAGATAGTTTCTGGCATTAATCAAATGTGAATATGAATCTACAATCACAGAATATAAAATGAGACATATCGAAACCTATCATTGCTCAGTAATGTAAACCTTCATCCCAAACACTTTTTAAACCCATCTCATTCAAAAGGAAAAGTTTTCAGCTAAATTTCGTACCAAATTCAGAATATATGAACATATTGTCGTTGAATAAGAACCTGAAATGATAGTTCTTGTACGAAAATTACGGAGCAAAGCTCTCATCGCGATTTAAAAACTTTCTGCACTTTCAGGACGCTTCCTTGCGCTTTCGTTAGGTTGGTGCCATTTCAAAACACCACCAAGTTTTTGTTCTGTCCCTAGATCGTAAAACTCTGGGTGCAAATATGTTGTATTCCGAGCATCAATTTCGTGAATCAATATCAAAACAAACTTAGTTTTGTGAAATCACACCGGTGATTCGGACACAAAATGCTTAAGCTAAAGATCGGAAAATTTAAAACAGTTCTTCTATAATACACACTGATCTAATAAGAAAAGGAAATCTCCTTCAAGTAAGGTGCACTTAACATTATAATCCATTGCATTATTGAACAGCACAATCTTGTATTTCATGTGTCTCTCTTGTTCTATAATTGAGATGAGAGCAGAAATTGGCCTTAACGTAGATGATTTCTCATTGAACCCTGTCAACCGTAAAAACACATAAATACTGTAAACAATTGAAGTCCATAAGTTTTCCTAAAATTCTTATACAATATAAACTCGAGAGTTATTACTTTTTTGCCTCTTTCTAGAAATTCAAACACAGCCCTTTTTTGAGACTGTAAAAGAAGCGAAATCAATGGATTTTCATAAACAAGAAATAAATTGTACTCAAATAGTAAGCTTCACTGATTTTCGTTGATTATTTCGAACTCATTGCACACGGTCAAGAATCAATTTTACATAAGATGATTCTGTTGCGTTTTCCTACATGAATCAAAACAATTTCTGTGATTCTTATTAAATGTTTACGAACAAATTTGGTTACTACAATTTTTGAGAGCAAATGCATCAAAATAAATACGCTTACTTTAATCTAACTAACGAATTAACACCACAGCAATTTGATAACCATGAGTACAACGAATAAGAAAAATTCTCTAGAAAAGTTATGTAAATACGAATACGATTAATTCGAAGAATTCAAATTACGAATTTATGCTTTCTGTGTTCTGATCCTAAGCAAACTGCATTGCTCTTGCGGCGATTCTCTCAAACATATCGGACTCGATGGATTTCATGTTTATTTTCTACTTATGCGAAAACGACTTTATTGTTGCGCATCTGCTTCTGCGCAGAGACTTCATAAATTGTAATTTATTTCTATCTTTTATTCTGAATCGAGGAGATTTTTTCAAAAAATCAGATCTTACTTCCGTCCCAGATCGGAATGGCGTACCTATATGGGTATTCGCCAATTAATTCTTTTTTATGATTTGAATGGACATGGAGTGAATATTATAAAAATAAATAGTCTTTATAATTTATGAACAGCAATTAATAATGATTCTGATCGCCAAACATAATTTTGCTTCTACTATAATTGAAAGACTTTTATTTCGAGAGGACTCATCTTTAGAAGCGTAAGCGATATCTTAATAGATGAGAAGAATGTATTCTAAATTTTCCTCCTGAAGTAATGTTTTTCGTATTATACTTGCTGGTGGGAAGGTTGCTTTCAGTATGTATTCATAGATTATTGACATGATTCGCTTTCACATCGTTTGCTTCCAGGTAACTTCTTCCAGTCGTTCCAATCACAAAGATTCTTCCATTATCTGATAATGCTAGATATAGATTGCTTCAATTTTGCAGCAAATCGATTTATCTTCTCTGAACTAGGTGCCGGAGAGTGGACGGAACTGAGTTCATATGATACAAAAACGCTCTAAACTAGAACACCGCTATTCAACAGTTAGAAAATCATTTGTATTCGAATTAAACAAATTCAAACTATCAATATAGAGGAAACAATCAGACACATCCAAAAATCCAGCTATTTTTATTAATTGGATCGATTGAAGTCAACGTAAAAACAATTACATTTTCTCTATATTGTAAATGTTTGAAGAAATCAAAGAAAATTCATGGTTCCTAAGTGTTGAAGGAACAAACAGGAGTTTGACATAGCTGCAAGCATTAAATTACTCCTTCTTAAGGAAAAAGATTTGCCAGCTTGTCTCTCAATAAAAACCAATTATCGAGTATCTTGGTTCTACCAATGCACTTAAACGCAAGAACGGCGAATGATATGAGTGGGCTATTCATGTGCATTACAATAACCGCTTTAGCTGTACGGAACGTTGTTTTCACTAGTGGCGAATACAGGAAGATTGGGCTGGTTTCAGTTACTGTAATTCACATGAATCCGTCCAACTTTTAGTGCCTCAATATCCATATTCTTTTTATTGGCCTATTTTCAGTATTTCCTCTTATCCTCTTATCATACCAAATCTAACGATTTTTTATATACTGTATATGATAAAAACTTGAATGACGTGATCAAGCGCCCCCAAAAATTTTATGTTTTGAATACAGCTACAATATCCTCACCAGATATTTTATCACATATTTTAGATGTTGTAGAACTGACTTGGGATAGATTTGGAAAAAATAAATGAGCATGAAATTCATGTTTATTCGGTACGAATCCACAGTTTTTACAATCCACTAAGGTAAATCTTCAGTGGTTTTTTCTCCTATCACAATTTCTTGGATAACTTAGCTTCTGTTCAAAAGTTTGGAAGCAGTGCTCTTTGAATTTTTTAACTTATTGACTGACCTCCTATTTACTGTTAAGGAAAGTGGATGGAACTTGTTCAACAGCTGCACATGCTATTTTCAAATGATGTAGACGACGGGGGTTGAGTGAACTTCTCAAAATTCCAAGCGCTAATATTTAAGGTCAGAACTGATAACTCTGCTAGGTATTGCTGAACGAAAAGGGATTTGTTGGATCCGCAGTAATTTCAAATAACATGACGTGTTAATACATAATTAAGTATTTGAGCGTAACATTATGTTTCCATTCGTTGGCATGGTAACTGGGCACGCGTCAAAACGCTTTACAGTTCACCATTCCTAACCGGCCCGATCGCAGACTTGATTTTGAAGCAAGAGCGCAACAAGACAGAAAAACATGACCAATTGGAATTTACGCTTAAATTTTGCACACCCAGAAACTTGGCATGGCATGAATATTTGGAGGAGAAACTATCCCTGTTGTCGAACAGTTGCATCAGGAAGTCAGCCGCATGCCGCTCCAACCTGAGCTGGCTGACGGCTTCTGGCGTCGAACAGAACTCTTGGAATGCTGGCTCGCAATGGGGCATTTCGAGTTTTTCGAGGCTCATCAGAAAGCGCGAGCCTTCTCAAGCGCGAACAGGTCGATTGTGCCGTGACGAAAGTCATTGCGTACCCGGATGTGAGATGCGGCGGCAATGGAACTTTCTTTGCAACGATTTGCGAACTCGGACTAGTGCGCTCGTATCTTTCAGATACGAACTATGCTCATCCTATCACAGAAAAATCGAATGAGAAAGTGTGTGCCATCACTTTCGGTCATGGTTTGATATTCACAGGAAATCAACGCGGAATCGTACGTGCGAAGAGGTTGAGTAATGGGCATACGATTTGGAGCGTGCGGTTATCGCGTTATGACGTAATGGTGAGTGCGTTAGCGGTTGTGGACGAGCGTTGTTTCGTTGTTGGGACAGGAAATGGGAAGTTAATCTTGATGTGGCACCAGAATGGAAGGAACATTCGTACCGTGCCTTTTTATGGTGTCGACACAGATGACAAGATTATCGACATTACTGCGGTTGGTGGCGCTCTAGTGGTTCTTCATTTTGATGGTGTCGTCATGCTGTGGCGGCTTGAAACACGACAATTCGTTAAACGAAAGATAGACTGTCAATGTGCCACGGCCAATTCGACATACATCGTCATCGCCCGAAACGATGGGATGTGCATATTCCAAAACGACAGAGACTTCACTGATATTGATGTGCCAGGTGATGATCTTCGAAATTCAGGGATAGTTGCGCTACAATTCGTCAGCGAGAATATCCTGATGGTGGTGTACAAGAGCGGCACAATTGTGTATCTGAATGGAAAGGAAAAATGGAAGCAGATTGCACGCGAATCTATCAATGCCTGCGTACGTTCGGTATGTATGCTATCGGATGGTCGAATAGCAATGGTAGGTACACAACCGAGGAACAAACAAAAGGGGTTCACGGCGATTGTTTGGCCGCCGAAATCCCTCGAGTATCTTTGCAGCAAGTATGCTCGTATCACAGACAATTATCGACAGCGCATTCCATTGACTATAGCGGAACAGCTCGTACGCGATGGCAAGTTGGGCTGCAAGGACGCGTTGGCCGAGTGTTTGTCGGAAGATGAGTGGGCTGCGAACGAAACTGAACTCCTATTAGCGCATGACATTCTAATGAAAGGGGTCAAGGAAGGGCGGATACCAAGAAGCACGTCGTACAATGGGTGTGAGAAGTGGTGGCATAATCGACTGTACAAACATATCGTGCACGGACATGTGCGCAACTTTGACCAAGTAGTGTATGATGCACGAGAGCATGGTGTACTCGACGAACGCCTTATATTATATGCGGTTGCTGATCTCAGAAAACGAGTGGGTACGGTCGAACAGCGTGTGACGAAACACGATTTGGACTTGGAAGCGGTGAAGAACAAAATTGCAAACATGGAGGTGAAGCAAAAACGAGCAAGCCAGCTGCAACTGATATTTGCGTTTCTCGGTTTCGTTCCCGTTCTCGGGAACGCCGTTGCAACCGCAGTAGGCTTGACAGAAATTGGTATAATGGAAGGAAACGGACTGATTGAATCCCTGCTAGGCGCAAAAGTGGGGTTTGCCAATATCGCGGCAAGCAAACTGGCAGACAAGTTTCAATTGTTCTGCAAAGATGTAGTGAAAAAGGACGTATGGGATACGTTGCCGGTTGGTAGACGTACCGATTTGGAGAATAAGATGTATGAACTCGGTGAATTGGACGTTCATAGACTGAGACACCGATTTCGTTTGAACAGTTGAAACGCTAGTCAGGCTGGATTCCCTTGATATTTGTCAGAGATTTTAGTGGTGTGGGGCCTGTTCTCCTTCATCAAATACATCTTTTCATTGCCAATGAGCACTGGTGCGGAAGATGCGACGGGACCGCCCCACCCATTTCCGATAGCTGTGGGTGCTGCTGTGGGTAGCGCAATCGTAGAAGGTTTGCAGCAATAAGCTGCACTGCTGATCCCGAATCCAAAGAATTGTGCGGTACGGATGAGAGTGATTTTACATTAGATTTCAGAAGAGGAACTAGCTTTCTGCCAGCGAAAGAACTAAATCCACCGCGGAAACTGGCTTCGGGGAAACATGCAAGACTAGTTCAGGTAGCTCATTCCGCATGTAGATGTGCGAAGGTCGAGGAGTATGCGTAGGTAGACTTGTTTTGGAATTCTGAGAACGCGATTTTTGAGTCTTTCCGTTCTTCTCATTCTTTTCTTTCGTTTCCTTCCACTCCTTGTAAGAAGGTGCAACAGAGGGTGTTGGCGTACAACTGGGCGTCGGTGAAGGGCTGATCGTTGGCCCTACGCATCTGTTTTCGTTGATCCTCATACCTTCCGGACACATAGGCCTCGGCGACTTCCCTTTGTAGGCATCAGGACAAGGTTCTACGTTGCAAACACCAATTCGATTTCCCAACGCTCTACAATATCCGTCCTCTGTTCCGGAATCGAAACCGGGAGGCTGCCGTTCACTTTTCGGCTTTATACCACCGCGGACACGAACTTTTGTGCAACTCCAATAATCGGCAAAATGATAATCCACCTTACCGTTTGTTTCCGAGAATGAGCCAAACCAAGACCACCCTAGCACGTAGTCGCCGTCAGCTACGGCCGGGACATCAAAACTAATACTCGAAATATATTTCCCAGTCCCGCAATAGTCCTTCTTGTCGCACTTGACGCGGTTCGCGTCGAAGCACGAGTAGAAAAATGTATGCTCGGCGTGGGCAGTTTTGTTCATCCTGCCCCAGGCCGGGACTAGAGTGAGCCGGATGAATCCATTACTATGGTTATTGCGATGCCACTTAACACTTCTTCGGTCACCTCGTTTCCACTTCATGAATGGCTCCGTGTACCAGTCGAAGTTCGTCGTAACGCATGGTCCCTCACAATTTTCATCAGTGCCGTTGATTCCGCCGCGACGGCAATGTGGGCGGCGGTACTTATACCACCACGAATTGCGGTTCACCATATAGCTATGGCTTTGAACCAGAGAGAATAACAAGAGAGCAAGAAACAGACGTAACATTGTAGAGAATGCAACGGCAGACTTGCAAAGAACAAATGAGTTGGGGACTAGATAACAAACAGTTCCATGTGATCTATATAGACATCCTGTTCCCGATACGGGTAACAGGCATCATAGATGTGACTTCCGATTTGGGACGCAACACGTCACTGAATTCCCGAATTTGGTCTCACTTAGGAAGGGAAAACATGTAATTACCCGATGAAGCGCAGAATGGAGCGCAGCAAAAACGTGGGAGTGTGGCTGAGAACGTAAATGGAACTGTTTCGTGGTGCGCAGACAGCTTCTACATCTATGCTTCAACTTGTGTTGAGTGGCACATAACCAGGATGTTTAGAAAATGACCACGACGTAAGTAAGGGGTACGTACCTCTTCACACTGAGGAAAATTCGCTGGATAAACCACACGGGATGAGATAACATATCGCATGCGGGGTAGATCCAAACAAGTGCGAAGTCCTTACAGAGTTAACCGATGGCGAAAATGTACGGCGTAACTCTGCAGAGTTCGTCATGGGTCGTTTTCCATGTCTTCTACTACATTTCTGCCGCACTACAATATATTCACCTCGTCAAGTTCTGAAGACTGTTTCTCATTTGATACTGTTCTCCCAGGAGTTCAATCTCTCGATTCAGTCCTTATTTCAAGAATCATTTTTGGTAGATGATACGTGAAAACGAAGACTGAATTGAAAGATAGGAGAACTTTCTATCCGTAGTGCTTGAAAGCCATTAACCTTCCACTTGATTTCCTCTTCATTGATGTGATTCAGATTTTTCTCCTGCTCCACAATCATGTTTTTCGGTGAGAAACGGCCTGTAGGTAACTACCTATGGCAAGTGATGAGGTAAGTGTCCCCTTACGTCTCGACACCGTCGACATACTAGGGTCCTCTATCGTTGGCTATTCCCGAACATTAGTGGGAGAAAAAGTAGTTTCCTCGACGTTATATCCACTTGCCTTCTGTGTGGATCGAAGGAGTGCCTGCACATACTGTGTATTGCACGCTACGATGACGTTGACGTTGACGCCGGAAAATTGAGTAATGCTCACCTCGTGGAGGAGAGGTGGGCGAGGAGAAAATTGTCAGCAGTAAAGGGAAATAAAAGTAAGTTTATTGAATTAAGATACAAAACATCACGCGGATGCGAGTCAGGGATACTACCTCCTACTCTGTTAATTGCTACGCCCGTCGCAGTGAAAGATCCGTCACGTACAAGTCTAAAATCGCCATCGTGTTCAACCAACCCGCCACTATGAGATAACAATCACCTCATCATCATCTTCGGTGTCGTCCTCGTATTTGACGAAGCGACGGGACGCACGACGCTTGCTCCGGCGGAGTGAAGTCGTGGGTGAGAGCTCCGCATACGTCAGAGTTCGCACCGCAGGCGAGGTATAATCCTCATCAATGTCGTACAGGCATTTGGCCTTACGCTTACTTCGCCTTGATGGTGGAGTGATACCGAGTCCACTCTTGCGCGTCGTGGATACAGGCGCAAGAGCTGGGGTACGACAGCGTTTCGACGGGGGCGATTGCTCGTCGGTATCGACCACGGGGGTGGATATCTTGTCGATGTCGATTACACGCGATTTCAACGTCGTGTCCACATTTTGCTCCGCGGCGATGGCGCGCTCCAGCGACGCCAACGCGGTAAGGTCGAGCGAGCAGGAGTCGAGCTCGCGCGGCAACTGCACGGGGTTGACGTCGTAGGTGAGGCGACGCGAGGTGGGCGGCGGGGAAGAACCACAGTGCGGCGCCGGCGTGCCGCGCAGACGTGGGGGCGACTTCCGGGCGTTGGCAGGGCCGTCTCGTTTGGCGAAGAAGTCGGTGATGGGCCGCTGCTCGCTCAGCTTCGTCGCGTTCACGCGACGATTGCGGCGCACCATCACTGATGCCTTGTCAATGCGGGTCGGCAGTCAGTACTTGGTAGGGGTTCGGGGAGATGCAGCAGTCATGCAAACGCCAGCCCACCACTTAATTGGGAATATCAGAATTGCGCAACATTACGTTCGCGCCAAAAGCAATTGACGGTACGAACACTATTTTTTACTTCGACATGCCATGCACTCCGGTCATACCACCGCCTGGACGCGGCACATCCCCATCTCCTGGTACCTTTCCTCACGCAACGACGGCGCCAGTTTTGTATGCGCGTTAAGTCAAGGCAATTGAAAGGGTTCTGGCTTTCGTTTCGCGCCGACGAGAAACCTCTCACTTGACCGCGCAGCCCCACAGCCGCACGAGCATTGTACTGACGCTTAGTATCTCGTGCTGGTCTCTTCGACAACTCCGCTATCTCTGGTATGACTGAGAGCCCGTCTCTATTTGGATGTCTGTCGCATTTCCACCAAATTGTGTTTCTTTTACACATTTTCACCTAACTTATGGCATAGATGCGGAGCATCCACTACTCTAATTCCTGCCGAAATTCATAGAACAAGTGGTTTTGTTCTCGTGCTCAGCCCGATGTCTATGGCTACACTGTTCTTCCCACCACGCACCTTGCGTTTTACCGTCAGCGACTTCTATTGCATGTATTTGCTGCCGCAATTGGTTTTTCTAACTTTTAATCTGCTGTCGCCGCCCGAAAACACCTGGTTCAAGTATGGCCACGGTGCTCATATTGGCGTTTTGCACTAAACAGAAACATCGGAATAATCAATACAGCACTTTAATAGAAGGTCACCCCAAATTCGATTCTTCCTTGATTGTACCGAAGAACACAAGCCAACTATTACGAAGGTAAGGTGATGGTTGAGGACTAGAACGGAGTAGGTTACAGGAAGAAAACGAATGGAGCGGTACGAAACCTCGCAAAGCAGCACCGATACTATCTTTAACCCCGTGGTGTTGGGAGCATCTCTGGTGCGCTGGTTGTGAGATAGAGTTGTTACCGCCGCCTTGTTCAGGAGAAATAAGGGAAATACAAAAGTTGCTGTGTTCTGTACGACATCGATGAAATCATTCCTCCGCGATTTGCGTTTTTGAACTTCGAATTTGTTCCATAATTTTCCGTTAAGATGTAGTATCGTTCTCCGAGTGAATTAGCTTAGTACACGGACGGCTGCGGTATCGAAGATAGAGAAACCATTCATAGCGGCAATGAACATGAGACTAGTGGCAGTTGCACGTTTCATAGGCAGCTACTACGGCAGTTGTAGACTGGACTGATGGTGTGTGTGTGTGGTGTTCTCATTGGTGCAATGCGCATCTCTGTATTAAATTGAACAAGTGTTGAAACAAGTCAATTCAAACGATATAGGGAGACGACGATGAAGTGGGAGCAGCAGATGACGAACGGCAGAGACAATGAAATGCAGCTCAAGTTGAACAAGGAACATCCTAGCTTTCACATTTTGGATGTCATCAAATTTCGCTTGGTTATTTCGGACACACCACGCACCGTGAGTATGTTCGACAAAAGTCATCTGTCCTATTGCGCACTGTGGACTCTTCGATCTTGCAGGTAAAAATTTCAATTGCATCATCAGTGAGAACTCTGAATCCGGTTTTTGCAAGAGGGCAGTACTAATTACCCGGGTACAGTGAATGATTTTGGCATTGCAGGATTCCCTCACGCCCATTTCGGTAACAATAGAGAATACGATACGATACTGAGGTTCCCTACATCTTAGATGCTCGTTCTCGCTCGCGACTGCCATGACGATTCTCGATTGCATCGAAAAAATGGTCGGTCCTACGTACCGTATTCTTGTCAAAGCGACATTCGTGTAATGACCAAATCTGGTCATACTGCACTCTGTAGTTCTAACACACAGCCTACTCATGGCACAAACAGGAGTGTTGCTGAAGATAACCATCAGTTCAATTTATTTTACAAACGCTGTGGCGAACTATGACGAGGAATACTTCGTTACAGCCTTGGTTCCCTCGGATACCGCGTGCTTGGCGAGCTCGCCAGGTAGCAGTAGTCGGATAGCTGTTTGGATTTCGCGTGAGGTCAATGTCTTGGTGTTGCTGTACTGCGCAAGTTTTGCCGCTTCCGTTGCGATTCGCTCGAACAAGTCGGACACGAATGAGTTCATGATGCTCATGGCCTTCGACGACACACCTGTGTCCGGGTGCACCTGCTTCAACACCTTGTAGATGTAGATGGAGTAGGATTCACTACGCTTCTTGCTGCGCTTCTTCTTGTCCGTTGCGACGGAGGGCACGCTCTTCTTTCCACTCGACTTCGGCACGGACTTGGTTCCCTTCGGCATAGACTTCGACGCTTTCGGTGCCATGGCGATTGGTTGTTGATGGTTCGGTTATGTTCGAAATGAGGAATCAAATGTGATGACTGGTGTGGCAGTTGATAAACTGTTGCCGTTGGGCGGGAAACTGTCGTTTATCGCGGGAGATCAAGTCACCGGGCACTAAAAACCAACCAATAATCATTCAATGTAAAACTCTAGATATTTTAATTGGTCAATTAATCAATCTGGTTCAATGTCGAATTTCGCGCTACTTGCTGAGCCGTTTGTACAACTGGATCGCTCCGCGTCTATTTAAGCAACCATTTGTGGTGCATCACCGACCCATACCCGAAACCAACTCCTCGCTTCATAACTACCTGCTTCCACAATGGCTCCAAAAGCACCGAAGACCGAGAAGAAGTCCGCTCAATCCCGCTCATCCAAGGCCGGCCTGCAGTTCCCAGTGGGTCGTATCCACCGTTTCTTGCGTAAGGGTGGGTATGCCGAGCGAGTGGGTGCCGGCGCTCCTGTTTTCCTCGCCGCAGTCATGGAGTACCTGACTGCAGAAGTGCTCGAGTTGTCCGGCAATGCAGCGCGTGATAACAAGAAGACACGTATCATCCCGCGTCACATCCAGCTGGCGGTGAGGAATGACGAAGAACTGAACAAATTGCTCGGTGGCGTGACAATCGCGTCAGGTGGTGTGTTGCCTAACATTCACACAACCCTGATGCCGAAGAAGAAGGGTAAAGGCGAGTCCCAGGAGGTTTAACTTTCCTCAATTGTACCAATAAAGAATCCATGAACTAACCCCAGCATCATCCCTTTCTTCCTCACTTATCACTGCAGTGCAATTCGTGCCGGGCTCGCATCGTCTTTAGCCAGTCTTCCGTTACGGAATGAGTCCTACCATGTGCCTTCGAGCAAGACAGAAGGCACCAGCCAAAGCTATGCTTGATGAATGAAGAACGGACCAAACCAAGATATCCTCGATGTGCGAGAAGAGTGTAGAATAGACTGAAATAATTCGCACTACTTTTAATTCACGGCATTTGCCAGTGCGGTACCGGTACTGAACCGTACCGTATTTTGTTGAACGAAACTCATTTCCCGAGTGCCATTAGTACTCGAACACTATCAGTAATCCTTTACTCCTCCGAAAATGAATCTGCTGACATTCTTGATACCACACAGATTGGTTAGAAGTTACAACACATTGTGTTTAGTGCAATGCAGGTTAGTATTCCTGTTTGTTCGAATTCCAGTTCAATCGATCACACTCCCAACAAGACAATAGTCTTGCACAGCACTCAGCATTATTAACTATCGCTTAAATTTACTCCGTTCTGTGGGGCCGATGAAAATGGGCATTGCATCTCAGATGCAATACATCTTCGTTCGGAAAGGACAGTACCGTACAGGGCGTCCTCGGTTAAAGTCCGCTTCTGAAACATCGACAAAAAGCGGATCAGGACCTACACTACCCAGTGGAAATCGGCAGTTATTCTTTGAACACCCTGTATTTCCGCAATGATTTGATGGCATGCTGGCAGGTTCCGACCTCCGAGGTATGCCAATATTGTTCCGAAGCCAAAGAGGTTAAGTCGAGAATCAACTATCAAGAAGTGCGGACTGCAACCGCATGGAAAAGAAGAAATAATAGAAAAAAGGTTCAACAGATTAGATTTATAAGCAGATACTCGTCGATCTGTCTTCCCTATTCACTTTAACCGAAACATCAACTCCAAAGAGGGATGTTTCCGAATGAATAATTCCTCCGATCACTCTTCAGCAACCTTAAAAATAAAAAAGTTAACTTTGCTGGTTATCGCCTACAGTTTCGCCAAGTTTTGGTGCTCAAATTCAGTGACACTACCTAATGTCGTGCTTTTCTAAAACCTCTCAGTACTTTATTCTGACGTATACTCGGAATCAGAATACTCTATATAGCTTTTTTTGAACGGCTCGAGTCTCAACTTCATAGCAATTTGTAGTCATAGATGTTGAAAGTCGCACTTCCAAAAAATTGTTGTATCTAGTCGGAGAATGACGTAATTTAACGAAGCATGAATAATATTTGTAAGAATTTGTAATATTTTCGTCGAATTGGGGTCCGTTTCCAAGAATTGGTTCATCTAAGACCGCTCTCATCGATTTTTGCGATTGCTTCGAATCGTTTCGAAAGACTGCCATACCTGGAACCTCCCCGCTGAATATCTAAAGTGATAAAACCAAAATTATTAATAAAAAAAGCATGTTTTTGTGCTACTGATCCAGTCTCTCAGTATGTCCAGTTTAGAATTAAGTGGCACGTACAACTTCAGAACTATTTTTGTTTTGGGATGCGAACTGTTGAATTTTCTGCCAGTAGTTGCTTGTTGTAGTCATCTAGAGGTCAACTACAACATCATTGACTGGTTTCATCTTCATGAATCATTTTTTGTCAAGAATAAATTTTAGGAAAGCGAAAAGAATCAGATATGAATTATCGATTACTATAACGTATTAGCCTTTATTCTGTTTTATAGAATCTGTAACATCAATTATTGAATTATTCGAGTGAATTCACGTGACCTGTACTCAATACCAACACATCTATTAACGCTCATAACTCGGAGCTGAACTAAATTATTCTGCCGAAACTAGAGACAGAATTTCTCAAACCACTGAAATTTTACTTCGTTCTCGACCAAGGATGGGAAGCTGGAATTATATGACTCCAGGTTCTTTTCGTTAGTAAAAAATGAAAGATAAATCCTAGAAATAAAGGAATGGTACGATCCGGCTCAGAATTTAAGCATGAATACCCAAATTATACATGATCTAGATTTATTACTTTTATTTTTTGACGATATGCATGTTACTTGACTTAAAATAGTGCTATTATAAAAAATCAATCACCACGATCGAAAAGTCAGGAAAATTTGAGGAATAATTGAATCCTTGCGTAATAAGCAGATATTATTTTTGTTTTTTGTTCAATGAAGCCGAGAAAATATTTTTCAATGCTCTTGCCAGAAATCTAGAATGTGTTCTTTTTTTAGCACGTGCTGACGAAACCAGCGAGGAGATCAGATGTGATTTACTAGGGTAGTTCAACCGTAATGAAACAAAAAAATTATAGCTTGAAATACAATGGGCTCCGAACAGATTTTGCCTTCTATCACGAAATGTAGAGCACCAACAGAAACTATTTGATTACTTTCAATTTTTTGGAATATTTTGCAGATTCTACACGTTAAAACATAAATTCAAATGTTACTGAACCAAAATCTCTTCCATAAGGTTTTCTCTCAAGTTTTGATCAATCCTTTCAGTAAAAAAGCGTAGCTAATTAATGAACCGTCAATATTGCTTGAAACTATGATTTTAAGCACTTTTAGTAATCGCATTTTTGTTTCTTGCAGTTTATTCAATTCTCAGGCAGCCATAGAAGTGAAGTATCTTTTCAAAACCTAAATCCATAGGAACAGAATACAAGAAAAATGCTTCATCTGGAGAAAAATGGAGTATGCGCCACCGTATTCTTCACAGGTATGAATTTTGAATAGCAGTTACTGCCAATAATAAGAAAAAGCAGGTCATTTTTCAGTCAAATCGATTGAAAGGATTGCTCCGAAGAATTGTTTTTTAATTCTATAATTTCAGTGAATTAGAACATTTTGATCCATCCTCATTTTGCAATTGCAAGTATGTCTTCAGCTACTTCAATGTATGGAATAAACAACCAAAAACTTTCAAAAGCTTTTGAATCCTCTTTCTGAGAATTTAGTGAATTAACAGGGTTTAGGTATTAAAAATCCGGCTTGAACTGTACTGGAGTGAAACAAACAAATATTTTTCTTCTATTTCATGCTCTGCAGGATGACTCATCATGTTGCTGCTTGTCTCTACTGCTAATTGTACATGCGAAACGAATTTTTAAAAACACTTGTTGCAAACCTTGTGAATATTACATGATTCCCTTATTGAACCCTTCTATAGTTTTTAATTGCTGTAAGCTGATGATTTTATGAAATTAAGGAGGGATTCTGAGTTTTCTCATATTTTGATTTAAAGCAGATACTTCTTCTGATTGAATTCGATTTTAAACATGGCCTCTGAAGAATTTTACATTGATCTGGGAAAAGGTGCAGGGTGTAGAAGAAAGAAATTAGAAGGTTTGAAAGTCTAGGCTCTTGAAATTCACGATGCATAAAGAAAATAAACCTGGAAGGAAAATGTATATTCCAACATGTAATGAAAGCTAGTTGTACTTTGTTTTAAGCTGACAGCAAAAATTTTAAAATATAAATAATTCTATTTATAATGCTATTCGTAGTCCGAAATTCTAGAGAAATAATAGTCCTCGCTCAACAGAACTTATTCCTTATTTGATTAAATGCTCTTATTTGAAATGCAGTTGATTATTTTCTTTTATTAATATCTGGAGATCTTAGCAAATTCATAAGTGAGCTTCTTATATGTTTTCTCTAAATATTATCGAATCGATTTATTACTTTGAATCAGTGTTTGACAACTTATACTGCACCGGATCAACGCCCGTATCCGAAGTACCACACTTAAGTTGAGCAATCTATCTTGGACAGAAAAAACGTGAGTCGAGAAAAGAAAATTGCATTTGCTACTCTTCATATTCATTAATCGAAGGCTTTCGATTACTTTTGTTGGACATTCCTGGTTCCTTGGTCTGAGGACGTATAAATACGTATGAGAAGCGAGAATCAAATCTAAGCTAAACTCGAGTCATCATCATGAATTTAAAGCGTGATCTTATTGGAAGGTTAGTCAAACTTATTAAATTTTTTCAACCGCGTTATTTACGTTAATTAATATAGACGATGTAGTTATACGTCTATACAATGCTAGGAAGACAACAGAAGATAATTCAATTTGTTGTAATTGCACAAGTCGCACTAATGTACTGTAATACCACCAGCGAAACGTGAAGCTGTATGCAATCAATCAGTTTGTAAGAATAAGAACCAATACTGAGAGGGGGACTGCCGGAATTTAGAAAATGACTTAGATTATACCTAATGAGGACTTCGGGTCGCATGTACAGTAGGACAATGTCATAGTTGTCGCAAGACTGAAAGCTGCTCCACTTTCAGCGGAAGTTTTCGTGGTTATTAAAATTACGACTTGCACTCGTGTCTAAACATGGAAGCGATAAAGCCTAACCGTGTATACTGTGCAGTTTCGAGCAATCAAAGAACTCGAATGCAGAAACAGACTAACTATGTTTAAACATTCCTTGGTTGAATAATTTTCCAGAGTTCGAAAAGTCGTTACAGAGAGCACAAAATGAATACCGAAATTCCTAGTGCGATTGAGTGGAGTATCATCATTTGTTGATAATGACTAGAAAGTAGAAATGAGATTAAATCAAAGTTGTTTTATTTAACTGATCCACGTTTGATTGATTGTTTTAAGTCGGAGGACGGCAGCAACAAACGTGCAGTATGAATCTTCCCTGAATATTGTGCAAAGCAGAGCCTCTCATGCAGGCCGAATTCACTCGTCGCAGTCACGCCTTGTCATCGCACACATCATCAAGCACACACAGATAATAGCGGAGGCACAAAGACACTGCTGCGCGAGCCGGACAGTTGAGTGTTCAGTTGAAAGAAATTTGAATTGCTTCCGAGTATTCATCGATGTATAAAACAACGAGCAACATCGGAGCATGTTGTCACTCATCGCAAAGGTCATCGACAACCAAGGGTTTTCTTTCAACTATTAGCAAGGAAATACTGTCGATTTTGAAGTCTGACAGTGAAATCACAGCACTAACCGTAAGTTACGGACATCCATGAGAGAGTTGTTACCGATAGTATCCAAGTTCAGCAAGTCAATTCCGTACAATAGCAGAATCATTGGATGAATTTTGCAGAAGAGACCGATTGAGAAAGACGGTGAGTCGTTCCGACGACGACGAGAAGAACTGATAGAGAAGTTGAATATAGATGAGCAGCTCGAACGGGCTCAACCTCAAACAACATTTGATACAGTACCACAAATCGGCGTACAATTGAAGCAATTTTAAAGAATGCTTCGAAAATGCCTGGGGCTTTCAATTCAGACCTAAAGAAGAGCAAAACGCTTGCAGAATGTGCAGAAGTTCAGTGATTGACTCGTATCTAACTTGCAATAGGATAAATGCCCGCAATGAATTTGCGGGCAACACATGCTTTCGTACAGATCGGATCTAAGACACACACGGAGAAAGAATTTCCGTGGAGTAAACAAGAGGAAAATAATGGGGAGCTATTCGCTGTATCTCAATACTGTACTGTACCAGTCGGTACAGTACAAATACCGTAAATCGTTAGGGGTTTTTCTTCTCCCCATTAGGCCGTTGTTTTACTACCTTGGTACAGTGTTACCGTAGTATAAAAGTTTACAGATCACGTAATGATCCTGTAAACCGCAGCAAGGCCAAATGTATTTTACGTAACTTTTCGCGTGGGATGTGATCTGGAAAGAAAACCAGGAGAGGTGAAGAAATCGCGGCAGGTTTTACGTGAAATTTCGAAAACAGAAAGCTTCATCAATGCAAATCAAGATTAAGGTCTAGTGGACATGTGTTGTCTGCGTGAAAAACGATTGACATTAATGCTGTTTTAGGCATAAATGAATCGTTGTAAGCTTCACGATCGTGAGTATAGAAACAAGACCCAGTATTATAGGAGTCGTTGGGAAATGTAAGTCTCCTGTTGCATAGATCTGTAAACAGCCTAAAACATACAATGAGGGTGGACTACACAAGCCGAATATTTCCTTAACTGATCGAGTTTCTCGTGCATGGCATACGATAGAGACTAAAGCAACAATGTATCGTTTCTATAACGTCTCTCCTTCGTACAGTCCACTTTCGGAACGAAGCAACCCATTTTGCGACACTTCCATTTCTGACCGATACAACAACGATCAAACATTAGCTAAACTAGTCGATATAGGCCGTGCAATTGAGTGACCATGCACTTCCTCCCTCGCCCACTAGTCGCGATAGTATTTACTATTGTTGGCTGAAATGTCCTTGCTTCTTCGCCTGGCTGCGCAGTTGGCTTCCTACAGATCCTATCTACCTATAAAACGTGATCTCTTTTTCGAATACCATACATCGAAACATTTAGGCATGTCTCGACAACTCAGCAACAACCACACTCCAAGATACAACGTTGTACAATGTCGCCATTACCAACGTCGGTGCAATCTTATCGCCCCATGTTGCAACAGAGTCGTATGCTGCCATCGTGGTCATGATGAATCTCGTCATTGCAGCACTAGATTGTCTGGATCTGCTCGAAGTTCGGTCACCCTCGTCGTTTGTACTGTTTGTCAACGAGCTCAACCTATAACTCGCAATCTGCGAAATTGCCGATTCGCCGATTGTCGTACTTCTTTTGGAAACTACCATTGTCGAAAGTGTCTGATTTGGACCGGCGGCGAAGCGTTTCACTGTGATATCTGCGATTGTTGCTACAGTGGAAAAAGATCGGAAACCAGGCATTGCCCGACTTGCAAGAAATGCTACCCGTTATCTGCTAGCGACCATCCATGCACCCGGTTTGACAAGTGCAGCTTATGTAACGAATCTCTTGGGTCATCTAACCAGCGGTCGATCAATACAAGCTGTGGCCATCCGATGCACGAAAGTTGTTTCACTCAACGTGTTCTTGTCAATTTCTCTTGTCCGAAACGAGGCTGTGGTCGTCCCTTGGCGAATCTCAATCAATGGCGTGGGGCTTGTGATACACTGTTCCGGCATCCGAATACCTACCGTAATGTTGTGGTGACTCTATTCTGCGATACGTGCCGTCAGGTATCCCGAGCCCGATATAATGCTGGTCGTCCGCACTGTTCCCATTGCAACAGCTCAGACATCCGCCTTCTTCCTCCGAGCGCCACTAACTCTGGCTCTTCTTCTCGCAGTCGACAACGTTGATCTGTGTCGATCTCTAATTTTCCATTGCGATCTTTTGATGTTTCTGCTAAACCTCACTCCACCTCATCCCATTTCGGCTTAAGGATGAAATACTTTCGCCCCTAACTAGTTCGAGTCGGGCTTCAATTCGTCGTTTTTCGAACTGTTTACTTGATAAAGTTTTCGTCCACGTGTATTGATTCCACTTAATAACCCTCGCAATGCATCTTTGCCAGGTTTCTGAACTGATTCTGATCAATTCCGTCTTAATCTTATTCTCTTGCACGAATGCAAGCCTCATGTTTCAAAACGTAAGAGATGGACAAGAATCGTTGATCAGAATAGCTGTGATCGGCACTTCAGATCAAAATCGTTTCAGGCAATATTAGGAATGAATGGTATACAGTAAATATTTCACATTGCAGTCTTCGGTAGCAAGAACATACAGAATACAACACTGACTCGATGTTTTCGTTGAAATCGAGCACCCAACTTCGCCTGATCTACAGTACTTCCAACTATTAATAGAGATTTAACTACCTTCAACTTGATCATTCTGAGTTAATCGTATCCAAACACGAATTTTCCAGGTCTCAGGAATCAAGAGAAATATATATATGGGAGTCCTCTTTTTAAGACTGCGTCTCAAGTACGGTCTTAAAGCGAATCAGGACTACATTTGACATTTGCGGATAACAGGTTGGACTCAATAGTACACAAGGATCTGTGCAGTTTCAATGATAGCGTTGAGGGTTCGTAATCCTTTATTTAGCGCATAATCTTTTTTTGGTAAATTAAGTAGCGTCTAATTTGGGTACTGATATTTTACTAACCTCAGATATTTTGATCGATTTTATGATAAAACCACTCGAAGTAGTGGCTGAAATGATGATTTCTTACCAGCTACAAAGTACCTCGCAGAAACTGAACTACTATACATTCGACAGGATTGCTAGGGTCAAGAAATCATCCAAAATGCAAGGTTCAATTTTCGGAATTCCGGTTGTAAAATGATATTTTCTCAGAAATAAACGAAAAATAGTAACCAACGGGGGAAATCGTTTATCCGTCACAAATATACTGAGTGCTTCTACAGAAAATATCATTGATTTACTCAAAATGCGAAATTGCATTGGCAGTTATTGCATTTTTAATGCTTTCGATTTCAATACATTATTTGCACCTCGATTTTAACATGAATTACAAAAGGGATATATCAAAAGTAAATAAACAGTACCTTTCGACTACAAGGTATTATTATTGGTGAGGTCGCTTGGCTTGCTCAAAACTTATAAATGCCTCTACAAATTGTGGTCAACCCACTTTCTCTATTTAAATCCATCAGCGGGAATAGTATACAGTAACTGAATATGGGATAATAGATCGAAGTACTTATACGATTCGTTTCTCTGCCTACTTGACTCAAGTCGCTCAGAGCCCACAAGTCAACTAATTCTACAGCTCGATTGAAAATTGGCATTTTGTCTCGATCTATTACTGAACTCAGTCACCTAATTTTTGCTTCAAAGTATGGAAGGATGTATTCGAGCACTCCTAGGCTCTTGAATCACTAGTTGATAAATCAATACAACCGAACTGACATGAATCCAGTCCTTGTGTTTAAAAGTTAAAGAAGAAGTTGAAATTGAAAAGTTAAAATTCTGAATAAACTTGAGCAATGAGCTGAAAGTACGTTTATCACGAACTGTAAATCTTTTGAAATATTTTAAATATTTCTCGCTAAATTGATATTTACGCCTTGTTTGTATACTTTTCCAGCTCATATTTTGTAGAAATGGGCATTAATGGTACATTCTATTCGATAGTTCACGTCCAGAACTCGGTAGTATGATTTTGACTGTAAACAAAGCAACATCGTTTAGATGCATCATAAACGTTTTCATCATAGCTTAAATCATTGCAGAATAAGGCATCTTCATGCGTTGAATAATTAATAATGACCTAGGGCCAACAAATAAGCAACGTGAATGCAAGAAATATAAAATTCTATAAAACCTATACAATCAGTCTTAGCTTTAGTTATAATAATATATAGAAAGGTTTTTGTTGCTTATTCGTACATAGTCAGAACAATTTTGAAACTGCAAAATATTTTTAAAAGAATTATGAACTACAGCTGATAACGATAGTGGAATGTACCAAATTGGTCGGTCAGGGCTTGTGTGGCTATAACAGAAGTGCAAATTGCATTGTCACTAGATTCTTCCTCTTAGTACATTTAGTAATTTTAAAAGATCAATAACTAATTTTTCAGTCAGTATTTAGCCTTGATTGAATAAGATGTAATAATTGTGTCATCACATATGTCAAGAATCTGAACCTCATTTATCAGTTCGAGAATGTAGCTATTTCGATGTATCAATATTATAGTTATTTAGAATACAAAAAAGGATTTTTTCGTCTTCAGTAGTTCACAGATAGATAGTACAGAGTTAGACGATGCTAGGAAATTATCAACTCTGGCTACCGCTCTCGCGACTACGCGTCCAGGTGTTGTAGCTTTTGAGTTGCTGTGATGATTCGACTTGTTTTGACTTCAGATCGAAGGCCGTTATGTATCGACTAGGATAGATAACGTATAACTCTAAGGTAAATGATGTGAATAAAGCAATAACGTAAATTGGTTGAGGGAAACCACGCGGTAGGGCTCAACCTGATAAAAACGATGACCGAGAAATTGGCAGGAGGTAGGTTTAGATAATGGTAGATAGGTATGACAGAAAGATTGCACTGGTAACGGCTAGTCGACAGTGTCAGCCTAGGTGACAGAATGGCCTTGCTGGCAGACGCCTGTGCCCCTCCCCCCGAAGGAATAGCCGGACCCTCCATGAATAGCCGCTTTTGGTTGCTCACAGTGTAAACAAGGCTTATATAACTATAAGAGTACCGATGGTACACGTGGAAATCGTGTCTATGGTAAAATCGTAAAGTGTCCCAGATTTAGGATGAATATTGGTATTTTCAGGTTCCAGTACATTTGTAAGAAACGGTTCTTTCTTATCATATATAGTAGAAATAAAAGGATGAAAGAGGGAAACGAAGGTAAGTTAGAGGAATTGGATGGAAAGAGAGAAAATAATGTTTCATTGGTAGACATTTAATTCTAAATTACGAATGTCTAAATTTGACTTAGCGACTAAAACCCCTGGCATAACACTGCAAATACTAAAAATGCCACAAAATGGATTTTCCGATCTTGAAATAGCAGTATCTGTGACTTTGGCCTTCGAATTCTAGATTTAATCTATGCTCAGTAGTATTTTAACAATAAGCATAGCATGAAAACTTCAAGTCCTGCACTGATAGTAACAAGAGAGTATTATATAGGCATGGAAGTTTGAATAAGGATAGATGGCCAAAAATTTACGACAACCATAATTCTAAAATATCTTCTGCATAATAGGAAGTGATAGTCAAATCTCAAATCTCATAATTTAATATATGTGTTGCGTGAAAAGTAGAAACTTATCATTTTTAAGCCCTCACAAACAAAGGCGACTTATGCTCGCGCTGAATTTTTCGGGATCGCTAGAAATAATTGAAACTATCTTAAATGGACAATGTTGGGTTAAAGTGCTAGGTATTGTTTACCGGATTGGTTGATAGGAAATTGCTTGTTATAGGACTAAGAACGCCCATGAAAGCACTTGAGGGTATTCACAGCTCTATACCTACTGTAGTATGGGACATACTTAAATGCAAAGTAAGAAGGCTAACTTTTTGAGAGATAAAACTCGATATTAGATTTGTCTCCAGAAACTGCCTCCATACTTTTTTCCCGAAGCTTCGCTATGCACCCTTGATTTTTCATCAGAACAGTGGGTCCATCTAGTTCAAACAACAGAATACTTAGGCGTTCTCCGTTTTTCAGGCAATGTCTATTCTCGTTATGTTTTTTATCTTTGCATTAAATTTGATTAGGTTAGTATTCTTACTGCAATTTTTCCTCGACGGTGTAATATTAGGTTAATAATGCTACAGCTAAAACAAGTGTTGATCTTACCTGCTTTTGCGAAGCCAGTTAAACTTCTGAGCTTTTTCGTGGATGAAAATACTACAGGGACACTCGAACCCTTTCCACAGCCTTCATTAGAACAAAATTCAGCTGTATTATTCAACTTCGTTTAAATCAGGCCTCGATACTCCCTAATCCAGTGATTCTCATCAAAACATAAGCTCAATAAAGTAGTCACAATCTCAGATTTGGTCGGTGGTCTCATAAACCTTGTAGTGATTTTTGACATTCTCGCAAGGATTACTGTCTTACTGAGCTTGGAGTTTACGGTCCTAGTGCTCATGTTAATGGCTGTGCTACATATTCGTAAGGCATATTCCCAGCCGATTTGGGAGCCTATTGCATAGCTCATGAGCTATCAATACTTCACAGAATAGGATTACTTTTACGAATGTCTTTAAAAGATTGGTATGTTGTGAGAAGACGTGAACAATTGAAGAGCTGAGAGAAACATATAAGAAGCAGCTAACATTGCATCCTAAGTGACATTAAAGAAAGCTTCGAAAGCATGGTAATTTGCTCAAGTTTCGTTCGTCGAACAAAGTTATTCTTTTTTAAAAATCCAAAATAAAGTATTTGGTTGAATAAGTTAGCCTCCATTTTGAATTTTCGTTAATCTAATTTCAGAACTCAGTACATTTGAGATCAAAGTTTGGAAAACACTCAGAATATTGTGTTATGTTAATCGAATCCATACTTGAATCTCTTGTTCCTCTTACTGTTCTTGTTCAAAATGACAACTTAGTAAAAATCTATGCGTGACAAAATTCTACCCGATAAAGTTATAGAAAATATTGAACGATAATCGACCTAATAGTTATCGAAAGAATTCGAAGAATTTGCTTCAACTGATGCCATGTTACTGCTTCATACAAACAATTTCATGTCTAACAATTTCAGTTTTTTCAATCGTTCTTGTATTGTAAATGTTCAATTAGGAAGGGGTACTCACCATGTCAATCATAATGGTAGGTTTCAAATTGATTCTGCTCGTACCTTTTGCTCTTTTTTGAAATCAATGTAAGAAACACAGATTCAGTTTTTAAGTTTTAGAAGCACAGAAAAAAAACTATTCGAATGAAGAATGTGAGTTTGAGATATTGCTCATCAGATTGCTCAGAAAGCGTTTCTAGATTTGTAACAGCCGTCCAAAATGAATGAATTCCAAGCGTTCTACAGAATTTATCAGAAAATTCTTGGTACCGCAGATTGGTTGAATTTGACAAATATAGATAGTGCTAACACCGAGTAAATTTCATAATGGTTTTCTTAGTAGTTGATTTCGATTTAATTATATCGGAAATGTCCTACAAAATGGACCTCTGACTTGTATTGCATTCAAATGTATCAAATTACTGTGAGGCATACCAAAAACAATACGATTGTACTAATTTGTCTCTCTCGAAGCTTGACTCGTCGACCGCAATATCCAAATGAAGAACTAATTACTATCCCTCTCGCAGCTAATTAAGAAATAATTGCTCATAAATGAACACGAATCCTGCCACATTGTTTCTCCTCTCTCTATTAGACTGTTGAATTTCATTTCTCAAGCACTGCACTAGAGCTAAATCAATATGTTTCACATTGTTCTTGTGTTTAAGAACTTGAGGGTGAGTGAACACAACATGATTTTAAGGTAGGTATTTTGAAAATGAATTTTCCCTATAAATTCAGAATTCTGAATGTATGCGAATGCTGAAAAACCTGGGGCATAAAAAGAGGGATGATCACGGTCGAATTAATGGTTTACAATCAATATGGATTACACTTACGCTGATTTCGTAATAGGAAACACAATACACCAATCGACAAATCGGCACACACGGATAGTGTTGTCAGCTTACCCAATTTCCGATACGCCAACACATCAGTGCGGAGCGGGCGTGGCAAGCGCTGGTGTGCTTGCGCGGCTCATAGACGCCGGTGCGCGGTCAATCTGTTTGAGGCGCGAGGTGCGTAAGCAGCCGCGCGCTAATTCCCGGGCGGGGTGATGGGCGGGTCGACTGCGAGCGACGACACGAATTGCGTGCCACCTAGCCCCCGCACGCCGCGCAGCAACGCCGAGCCGCCGCTGGTGACGGGCGACGGGCGCTACACGCGCGTGCCGTCGTTTTCCGCGTCCTCGAGCGGCTCCGCGCTATCGAGTAGCGACGCGAACGCGGTGGAAGCGAATGGGAAGCCGCGGAAAGAGGTGGACGAATTGCAGAACAAGAGTAAGGATGAACTGATCGCGGAGGTGTTGGCGTTGCGGTCTCGTATCACGGCGTGGGAGAAGTTGTCGTCCTCGCTTGTTGCGGCGGTTGCACTGGCGCCGGAAATGAACGCGATGTATGCGAGATTGCTTCGGTCGCTTTTATGCGACGCACTACGGCAAGTGAGTACAATCTCACAATTACTACATGTGGAATGTTCCTTACCAAGCATAGCAAGCGAGAAACCACGGCTTACCCTACTGCATTGCGATTCCCTAGCTGACACGGTGTGGGATGTGGTGTGGGCACCGAGCTCGTGGTGGGTTAGTGTGGCGGCCACCGGCGCGCGCTGGGGGATTCCATTCCAGGCGTTGACCACTGTGCGCCGCATCCAAATATCGGGGCGTCTACGGTGTGCGTTCGCGTCGGACGTGACGGCGATTCGCGTGGCGTTCGATGAGGAGCCGCGGCTGGACATGCAGGTGCTCGCGGAGGTGGGCTGGGGCGTTGTTCCAATCCCGGTGCAACAACAAATCGAGCAGGTTGTGCGTTCGGAGCTGCGGCGTTTCGTGACGGACACGCTGGTGGGCGAGAACAGCACGGTGTTCGTGCTGCGGCGGAAGCTGGTGAACATGACGGCGGAGGACCTGAAGGAAGCGAAGGATGCGGCGAGACGTGCGAACAACATCAAGCTGCATTCGGTGAAGTGAGCCGCGGCCGGGATGTCAAGCACGCTTATCTTGATTTACATTAAAATGGGCACTGCCATCGAGTAAGTACACGGAAATATCCAAATTTCAGCATTCCCCACTTCACTTCGCAGTGCACTGCATCCCACCACCCAGCGCCCTCACTACCCCCGCAACTGCCGAAACCCGAACGCTACAAATGGTGGCTACCGTGTTGCACGCGCCGCGCATGGGCGTGGCCACGCCGTCCGCGACGAAGCGGCCGCGGCGGCCGCTCACCGACATGCTGTGCACCGACGAGCTGCGCATCATCGTGCAGCACGCCGACCCGCAGTCGCTGCTCGTGCTGTGCAATGTGGGCGGCCCGCTGTCCACGCTCAGCAAGGCGAGCCTCAGCGTGCCGCAACGGAACATGGTCGGCTTCTTGAACTCGCGGCGTAACAATCCCTCCTATTTTGACTCCATGCCTTCGGAGATTATCGGCAAGGTGTTCGGGCTTTTGGCGAAGCGCTAGAACGCCGCGTAGCGTTCGCGTGCATGCCCGTGCACTTGGTCGTGCGTATGTGTGCACGACTCGCCGCCGGGTGACGCTCCCGCACCCGCAGTGTGTACGCGTTAGAGATACAGAGCACCAGAAACGCGCATTGTAATAAAATTTCTATTTGAATTGACAGCCAGACTTCTTAATTCCGCATGCTGCACGACCGCCAGGTATGGATGACAGTTCACACGACTTTTTCGACGGTACACCGCAACTGACTTCGCACCCAACGAGGGCACATCGCAGGCATGAGGACGGAAGATTCGAGTCAACTGTTCAAGCGCGCTGTCGAAGTGGAATTGGACCAATGCGCAAGTGCCACGCGTACACAGCGGATCGGTAATCGAATCGCCGAGGCCAACGACCGCGCCCTTGGTACCTATCCAAGTGCATGCGCTCGCAGTAACGCGGGCCCATCCGATGCGCCTCGCATGGATCCGGCCACTATGTCGTTGGTATATGCCCGCGCCGTTTCTCGCCACCCGCGCCGTTGCCGAGGCGCCCGCGATGCAGCCCCCGCAGCCCCCGCCGCACCCCGAAGCCGATAGGAAGGCGCCGCCGCCGCCACAGCCCGCGCACAGGAGAACGTTCTCCACCGTGTCGGCGCCCGACAATGGCGGCATGGTGCCCATCACGCGCGAGTACCTGCGCGAATTCTACAAGCAGTTCCCCAACCCCTCGTTCGCCGCCGCCACCGCCGCCGCGCGCCGCAAGATGATGGCCGCGGGAAAGACCATACGCCAATCGCCCAAGCCCATCGAGCCGATACCCAACCGCATGGATGAAGGCATGTTCGCCGCGCGGTGCGCCTGCGAGGAGGCGATCGAGGCCCTGAAACCAATCACCCACAGCGACGTGCAGCGCGCGTGCGTCGCGTTGCAGGCCACCGCCGACCGCTTCGCCAAGTTTCAGGACAAGCAGCGTGCGCACGCGAGCGCGGTGGTCGCGTCGTTTCTGCCCCAGGACTTCCGCGGGCAGCTGTTCCAGCAGGTGCGGGCGCGGAGCGAGGCGAAGAACAAGGCCGAGGTAGAGGAGCTGGTACGAAGTGGCGCCAGCGTGAGCGAAAAGTTCGAGCTGTTGTGGAAGCAGCAGTGGGCACGGAGAGAGACGCTGGGCGCGGTTGGTAACGCCACCGGCATATGGAAGGCCCTCGTGAAGTTCATCGCGGGCGTGCCCGAGCCGTTACTGGACTTTGCGAAACAAATCAATGTGCCCAACGGACCCACCGAGGAGCTACGCATCAAGTTCGCGCCCGTGTTCGGCAGGCTCATCGAAATGTCCAGGGAGCTGGCCAGGCTGGCGGAGGCGCTCGCGGCTGGCGTGGTGCAGAAGGAGGAGCGTGTGGCGCTGGGCGTGTTGGCGGATGCGGCGGTCGAGCTGCGGAAGGAGACCGAGCGGTTTTGCGAGTTGCTGGAAATTGTCGTGGAGAGCTCGCCGTTCTTTGTCTCCCAGGACCAGATAGAGGAGATTGGTGCGTCCAAGTAGACTGCGAAAGCTGACCCCGCATTGATGACGTGCGGCAAAAGGCGAGGTGCATTTGGTTTTCTAGTGCAGTTCTGGGCGAAGAGTGTCGGGTGCGGGAATGAATGAGAAAAGTGCGATGCGGGTATTGTACGATAGATGAGATTGCAACGGCAAGTGTTGGTGCTCGTGCAGTGGTAGATTCGGTGCATCAATGGCACTTACGGAAAGCGTCAGTTGAGAATATAAAGCAACGCCGAAATTATTAGCGCCATTCAGGTGGGCGGAGTGTCGCGACGAGCGTAAGAACGGGTCTTCCCCCAAAGCGAGCGGTCTTTGCACCTCAGGCCACGTAAGCGCGCCCATTACTATCTAGTCGTGCATCAAACTGTCCGTGCCGCAGTGTGGTGTCTGGATTGCGGCGGAGCGCGTACGATGACCGATGCCAATGGCGAGGCGGGCGAGGATACCCCACAGATGGTGCCCATAACCAGGGAGTTCCTGCGGCGCTTATACGCACGCTACCCCGACCCCGAGCTCAGCGCGCAGTTCGACGCGGCGCGAAAGCAGGTGTGCGCGCTGACGTGCCTGCCCGAAATCGACGCGCCGCCGCATCGCATGGACGAGTGCATGTACGCCGCGCGCTGCTCGTGCGAGGAGGCGGGGCTGGTGTCCGTCGCACAGTCGCTGGCCACGTTCCAGGACCGCCAGCGCGCGCACGTGTCGGCCATGATCACGCGCTTCCTGCCCGACGACTTCCGCGGCTGGCTGTTCGAGACTACACGCGCGCAGAGCGAGGCCAGGAACAAGGCCGCCGTCGACGAGCTGGTCCGCAACGGCGGCACCGTGCGCGACAAGTACGACCTGCTCTGGAAGCAGCAGTGGGCGCGCAGGGAGACCCTCAGCATGGTCGGCAACGCCACCGGCGTGTGGAAGCTCGCCGTACGCTACATCGTGGGCGTGCCCCAGCCACTCATCGATTTCGCGAAACAGATCAACACCCCCGACGGCCCCACCGAGGAACTGCGCGTGAAGTTTGGCCCCACCCTGCAGCGCATAGTGACGTTCTCGAGGGAGCTGGCCGCGCTCAAGGCCGTCGTGGAGGAGGGCACGGTGGACAAGCTGCCGGAGTGTCGTGAGGCCGTGGAGAAAGGCGCCGTTGTACTGCAGAGCGAGACTGAGAAGTTTTGTGAGCTGTTGACAAAAGCTGTAGAAGAGTCCCCGTTCTTCGTGAGCTCGGACGATATCGATAAGTTGAAGAAGGAGAGTGCATCGAAAAAGTAGTGGCGTGGTAAGCAACTCCTGCTCGGGCGTAAATTATTAGTCGGTCCTGTTCTGAGTTGTGCCACGCTCGTACTGCTACCGTAATCACTCGCGGTTTTGATTGCTATTACGTAAGTACAGTACAATGCTTCCTAACCGAATTGCTCAGTTTTGGTTGTCGGTTTTTGCCTGTGTTAGCAGAATGTTAGCACAAACTACCCTACTTGGTTCTCAAATCGTCATGGCCTGTCCCAGACTCGCTGTCATTCGAATGAGGCGAACAGAAAGAGGGGGACTCAGCATTCCTCATTCAACACTTGCGTGTTTTGGTTGTCATAGTATGCTATTCATTCGTAATGGCTTCAATGAGACGCGCTAGCGACGCCCTTCCGAGCAATGCTTTGTTGGTTGCGTGATCGCACACACTTCTTCTAGTATTTGACTCATTGTCCGCAAGCACCGGCTCGGTTCGGCTCTCATATGATTCGAGATTAAAGCTTTACCGTTAGTCCTCGAGTCTTCACGACAAAGATTGTAGGTCTTGGTCAACGCGATTAGGCATTTGAACGGGACACTAGACTTTGAGCACTTCACAATATTCGAATCGCGCAGGATGTTACGCTCTTAACTCCCTAGGAATCCGGTTCTCACTCACAGTTGGAGTAACGTACAAAGCGCAGCGTGTTTGCCTACGAAAACTTTAAATTTTGCTGGCGATAAAGGCTGACGAAGTGAGGAGTAGGATTTGCAAATCTTCCTGTCGGTTGACATCGAGGCTCGTAATTCGAGTCGACGCTTTTTCCTCAAGTTTCGTCAACGAATTAATCGCACACTTGTTTGTAAATGTCAAAGTTGCAAAAAAGGGGGTTACTTTAGTCAAGATTGTATGAATGGGCATAACTAAATTCCTCTTTCTTCATTCAAAAGTTCTGAAATTTGTTCGCGAATCGTGTTTTGACTTTGCAGAATCAATTTTCCTAGATAGAATGTCTTCGCAAAGTGACTATCGCGTTGTCCTGATACGCTTGATTCTGACTGTCTTAGAAGTCTTCTCAAATCAGAAATCTCACACTTTTTAAGCTATGCTCACTCTTTCCACAGACATAATCCTTTTCACAAACTTGTAACTGTAAACACAGTTTGCACCAATTTTTAGGTCACCTTCGATTTGAGCTGTACTGTCAGTTTCATTGAAATAGTCGTGTCTTCTTGCATACCTCTGAGCAGTCCAAACAACACAGAGCAGAGTTTTTTGAATCTGTCAATATTGAACTGATGCTTCGATTTTGATAAGTGGAAAAGTACGCGATAATCGATAGGACTCGACACAAGTACTCGACCTGCCCGGTTTCAATAGTCGCGGCAAGTAATATTTTCGATGGGCTATTCCTTACTAAAGTGGGCTAACAACGCTGTTCCTTTCGGGGTGTAATGAAATTTTCAAGAATAGCACTGCTCATTCGAACAAACAGAATGTACTCCAAGAGAAAGAGAGCTCGAAAATTGTAGGAAGGTCATTCGATAGGGGGAAAAACGGGAACAGTTGGAACAGAACACGGTTTATTTATCAATGTGGCACTCACTACTGCTCTCCATCTTGAACTCGAACCTGTTCACACACACACACACATGTCAAGAAGGTGAGTTGAACCGGTGAACGACCAATCAATTGATGTTTGATGTTCCAGAATGAACCGTAGAGCATAGATTACTTGGGGGGAGGGATGTTCTTCAAATGAGGCTCTTCTGGTTTGAACTGCGGTTCTGGAGGAGGTGCGGGCGCAGAGGTACTCACTGGCTGCTCCGGGGCGTCCACCTTTGGAATGTGTTTGTAGGGTGGATCATCCGGCTTGAACGAAGGTTCCGCTGGGGGAGCGGGAACAGAGTTGTCGGCCATGTTCAGGAGATACCGTGCCAGTGTTTGGTCGAACTGTTAAGTCGGTGGCCATGCTATTGAACGATTCAATCTGATTTATGCTGATGCAATTGTAAGGGATGCAAACAAGTATCCAATAAAATTATCCGCTGTGGAACATCGAATTATTTTTAGAATTTTAATTATCTCGTTTACTGTCAACAAGTTTCGCATATTCGGCCTGTCGCTGGGTTTGAAACCAATTCTTAGTTGATTTCCTAAAAATTTATCCTACTGTTGTTTGGAAAGCGAAGCATGGTTTGTTATCACAAAAATTTATAATAACCGTCTACATCGATTCTCAATGTAATACGATTTTTAAGTCAAACTACTGCACCTACTAAAACAGAAAAGTTTTCAAAGGAATATGAAATCTACGAATCTCGAGAGCAAATTAATTTTCGATGACTGGTCTGAATTTCTATGAATTCATTCCCTTGAATGGGTTTTTGCATCCTACGACTAAAGTCTGAGTGTTACGCAAGCAGTATAAGAAATTTTAATCCAAATTATTTGAAACAGCTATTGTAATTTTATAGAGTCCTACTCGTACATTTATCCACAAGAGGACTAATTTCTCAATAAATTAGCTGCAGTTCAAAAATATTGATCTTGAAATGTTTTCAAAAATTCGGGAAAAGAGGAATAACGAGAGAAGAAATAATATTTTCTGTACGAAAGGAATTAGGTCGGGCTTGGAACCATTTCTGTCTCGAATGCGTGACCAAACCAAAGCATTTATTTTCCATTTTATAAATTGCTCTTGTTATATTTGTTTCTTTTGAAACATTCGATCAAGCGAAACGTTCTTATGTAGGTATCACTACGAACAGAAATACAAAACTATTTTTAGTGAAATCTGATACAGCCTGTTCCTTTCTCCGACCATCCGGCACCCATTTTCTGTTTTCACATAAGTTCAATGAACAACAGTTGGTTCAGTGGAAGGATCTTTAGTTGAAGAATTAAATCAAACATTTTCGATCGAGCAGTACAATTCTCAAACCCTAGACTCCAGTAAAATTTTAATAATTACTTTTCGTAGTTTATTATCCATCACCCAATATTTCATTCTCAATTAGAGTTTCCAGATTACAATGATAATTTCTCGAATACTAGAAACATTCTTATAGCGAAGGAAATGGAGCCCTTGGGCGCGTAATAATTATCAAGAGAAATATACGAGAGTTATTTTTTGAGAGGCTTTTACCTCATTCAAAAGTTGGTTCAGTAACTGGATATTGAAGCAGGTAAATGCTGTTTATTGTGGCGAATAAATGAGTATAGATTTAAGAACCGTGGCTTTCGCACGATCGAGTTAGCGAAAACTTTTTTGCGGTCAATGAATAGAGAAAAAAAGCTTCGAATTCCCTTGGCGTTCGGAGTAATTCGGTTAGCATTAGATGTCAATTAAAAAGAGTAACTGTATAGTATGTACTTACTTATTGCTTGAATCTGATTAATTTCCCAAAGAGAATTCAATTTGGGATATTAAAATTTCAATTGTATTATTCGGACAGTTAAACGAAGTTTCAGGTGGATATCATACCGAAAAGAGAAAGTTTTGAATAGTTTTTTAAATTGATACCGAGGGAAGGATTATTTAGTAATTAATTACACAAGTGTAGCAGAAAAGTCAAATTAATTCTACTTCAGAATTTAGAGTCCGTTGAAACTAAATTAACGGGAATAAAAATATTGGAGAAGGCTTGAAGGCAACGGAAAGAAAAGTTTAGGCTCAGTACTGAATCCAAATAAGGTAATTTTGTTCTTAGTAGAACAAACATTTATTCACAGAGACTGCTGAGTTGTTTGCTACCCATATTCTGCCTCAAAAAGCAGTTTTAAATCATATTTTACACAGCGGACCGAAATCAATATTGCATCAAATATGAGTCTACAGAAATTCACATGTCATCTCGCTTATGACTCGAATACTACTTCATCCACATGGTCTGAGCTGTGTCTTCCTATTGCTTGTGCTATAAAATAAAGAATGATCCCAAAAACTTTGCAGTCATGTTGTACAGACTCTTTCAAAGCTATTCATAAGGCATGGGATAGATGCCAATGAGGATTGGTGAGAAAGAAAAAAGTTCTTTCCAACTTGCAACTTATATCGAAACAAAATCTCAGTAAAGGAACATATTAATTCCTGCTGAAAAAAACCGCTGCATCAATACTATCGCGGGCTCATAACATATGTGCAGAGTTAATTTATTTCAATTTCAAAGTCTTTGTGGATACATTGAGTGCTTCAACATGAGTGGATTTATTGAAGTACAGAAATCAGGTTCGTGCTGAAGTGAGCTGGGAATTTCTTATAGCTAAATCCATTCGAAGTCAACCATGATACCTATAGCCTTTTCTGGAGCGTCCATGTAGACTCTGAATGGGAAAGATGTATTTCAACTTATATACTACACAATATTTGATACTGCAGTATGGATGCAACGATTATTAAAAACCTCGCAACGAGACGCTTCCATCCTAAACGTAATCAAATCAATACTATTATTTCGATTTCAATTCTGAATCAATTTCCCGTTTATTCGGTTGCATAGAGAAAAGTAGCGTTGCTGAGAATCTAGACTTCTCAGAACTTTTCTAAATCGAAACAGAACACAGGTTTTTCTAGAATGCGAAATGCCACATTTTTGTGGGATTGGGTCGCTATCGTGGTGTCCGATTTGTTTCGCGTTAATATGATAAAACTTAAAGTGATATATATGTTGGGGTAAGCGGGATTGAGAAGATACCGAATTAACGAAAATGCTAATCAAATTCCAGCCCTCAATTTTATCAAAATGGAACAGTATATTATCGTGATAGTTAATAGGATGACAGTAGTACAGGAAGTCATCTTCAATTTCAAAAGGATCGCCGGCATATAATTATGTTGGAGAAGGCTTATAAGGGGATGGAACAACTTCAAACCCCAAAAACAAATTCAACTCTAGCCCTAGTGTCGTGATCTTTATGCGAGTAGAAAATAGACCAGAATTCAATATGTATGGTACGGCGGAGAAAAAATAGAAACAGGTGAATCGGGAACAGACTACTCAGAGAGCCCTCTGAGGGCGGATACGGAACTGGAAATATCGAAAAACAATTTAGAATACAAAAACGATGGGTATGTGGATGAAATGAAAAGTGTGAGTACAATGCTCAAAGAGTTGGTCTTGAGAATCCATCACTACTACTACTACTACTACTACTACTACTACTACCAGGGAGCTAGTTTATTGTGAAAAATTCTCTGAATCATACTGGAACTCGAAATGGCGTTCCCGTTCCAGAAATAGCAAATTCAACGTAGTACAGGTGTGTAGAGTGTCAGATGTGTGGCGCCAAAATATTATGTGCTGGAGAACTATTTCGGAGGCATGATCGTAACGCA
>JAAUYH010057159.1_pt1 | contig 45720 bp, 35 predicted proteins | sample 7278061 | NCBI WGS metagenome assembly JAAUYH01 (sample SAMN14350203, study PRJNA611818) | marine sediment metagenome | isolation source: surface marine sediment (0.6m) | place: French Polynesia: Moorea | collected 2018-08
ACGCAACGTACTTGAATATTTACGCCAACCTTTAGAAGATGGTCAGGTAACAATTTCACGCACTCGTCAATCAGTAGTTTTTCCTGCTCAATTTACTTTGATTGCCAGTACCAATCCCTGCCCTTGCGGTTACTTTGGTGATCCGATTCAAAACTGCACTTGTTCTCCTCGGCAACGGGAAAACTACTGGAGTAAGTTATCTGGGCCTTTAATGGATCGTATCGATCTTCAGGTGGCGGTAAATCGTCTTAAACCGAAAGAAATGACCAGACAAACTAAGGGGGAGGATACATTAACTATCAGAGAAAGAGTGATTGCTGCCCGAAAATTAGCCGAACAAAGGTTTGAAGGGGAAGCAGGAATTAGCTGCAATGGGGAAATGCGATCGCACCACCTCAGAGACTTTTGTGTCTTGGATGAGGGTAGTCGTAATCTGCTTGAGGGGGCAATACGTAAACTCGGTCTATCAGCACGGGCAATGGATCGTGTCTTAAAAGTATCCCGCACCATTGCCGATTTAGCAGGCGATCGCTATTTACAAAGTAATCATTTGGCAGAAGCTATTCAATATCGCACTATCGATCGAATGCAGTAAGTGTTTTTTTGACCATCATTCCTTATCGTTAAAATTCATTGTGTTCTATGTAGCGCAAAGCCAAATACATTAGTCCCATAAAGACGATCAAGCCAATCAAGATCAAGCCAATTAGAATGTTTCCAGCTTTAAATGAAAGAACAATTGCAAATGATATGGGAGCCAATATGATAATTGAAGCTATACTCAGCTTAGCAGGAGTCCAGCGGATCTCCCTCCAGTTAGTAGCGATGCTGCCTTTTCCTCCGATAGCGGGGACTTGTGCCTCCTGGGATTTTTTTAAGCCTCCTGTAACTAATCTTTTTGGTAAATTATGTCCTTTTCCTTTCATAGGGAGTCAGTATTAAATTGATTAAAATCTGGATTATGGATATTCTCTGATAGTTGCCCAAAAATGCTCTATTCCGCGATCAGGTTAGCTATTTGATAGTTAAAATGACACTATCTTTGCGCAGATAGTTATCAATACTTATAGTATTTTAGTGAAAATTAATTTATCTTTACGAAATAACCTAGTTATTCCAACACTATATTTACTTGGTTGAGCAAATATGTATGATCGTTAGTCAATTGATAAAAATAAAGTTGCATGAAGATAGATGCGATCGCTTTAGCTAAAAAGATTCAACTTAAATTGCAAACATATCAGCAGCAAAAGCAGTTTTCTCAGATTGCCAAACTGATTACTTTTGCCTTTCAGACAATTCCCAATGAATATAATCAACAAATTTTCGGTTATATTCCCCAGATATTTCGCCAAGTTATATTAGAAGATCCTTGTCAATTACAGGAACGAGACTTATTTGTTGGGGAACCTGTAGTTTATCAAATCTATTATCCTGAGCGCCAAAAATTATACGGCATTCCCTATTTCTATATTTTCTGCTACCTCAAAGAAAATTCTAATCAGCTCAATGTCTATTTCCAAAGTGCACATCCAAAATATAAGAGCTGGACTCAAGATGAATATCACATAAGTCAAAAAAAAGTAAAATTTGAAGGAAGTATGTCTGCTTTTAAGCCCGATAATATATCGGTAATTAGTATTAGCGATCCTGGTCATTTTATCCCAGGTTTAACCTCTAGCTACTATGGTGGTTCAGCAGAACTAAATTTTACTAAATTAATTGCTAAACTATTAGAAAATATCTGCAATCTCGCTAATATTAAGCTCAAGGATACCATGCTCTTCGGTTCTTCCGCAGGGACATTTGGCGCATTAATTAGCAGTACTTATTTCCAACAAAAAACGAATGTCTTAGCAGTAAATAGCCAGATTACCTTGCAATATAGAAATCAATTAATGAAGTCTTTATTTGGGATAGAGCAGCCACAAAAACTAATAGAAAAATATGGTGATCAAATTTCTTGTAATTATCGCTTCCAACAAGATATAACTAGTATTCCCAATATTTATCTTCTGGCTAATATTAATGATCATTTGCATCAAAAAAACTTTGAATTTTATAAATTATATTTATCAAGATTTACTACCAAAGGAGCTAATAATCAATCTGTTTTTGATAGCTATTATGGCATAGAAGGTCATGGTCGTCCTGAAGCAACATCTTTGAAGCGTAAGATTGAAATTGCCAGAGAAATTTTAACTATGAAATCAACAATGGATAACTAGATGTCGATAGTTAAGATGTTTATTCTATTTAATTAGCGATCGCTCGCTACCAAGCGGGTAGAAGAACCATTGAAGATGGAGATTTGGCAGGTATCGGTAGTCAAAATCCCTATAAAAGCGGTTTTATTCAGGGATTTGAAGCCTCAGAGTTAGAAATTGACGATTTCGTTGCCTTTTTATCTAGTTTGACGGATGAGGAATTTATTACTGACTCCGACTATAGCGCGATCCATCACAAACCGTCTCGCATTAAATTAGCATAAACCTGTTGAGGATTGTCGTACCACCATACCTCGCTATTAGTACAGGTATCAATGCGATCTGGTTGACCGTAGCGTTTGGCGATCGCATCTTTATCTAGAGAGTGCATCAAAATAAATTGAAACTGGGGTGGGTTTCCTGGATTTTGCCAGCTATCGGTATACCAATAGCGATTATTATTCCAGATATTAGGTTCACCTTGGAGTTTGATGGTGGCAATTTGAATTTTTCTTTGCGAGTAGGCAATTAAGGGTTTGGAATGCCAATATTCTGCTAATCCTGCTTGTGGTTGGTTTAAATCAAAGCAACTGGCGTAATCGGGAGGAGATGCAACTTGCAAGGATGCTGACTGATTACTAAAGATCGAGTTGAGGCAAACAATAGTGATGATAGCAGCGATCGTTAACTGAATTTGATTTTTATATTTATTTTTATATTTAATGTCAGTTTGTTCCCAGTTTAAACTCAACAAAATTAAGCTAACTAAACCAGGAGAATAGTAAACCACCATAAAATATCTGGCAGAAGGAACATCTACATATTTACCCAACAGAATTACCGCAAAAATATTAAATAAGACTCCGTTTAAGACAAATAAGCAAGTTAGCAGGGGAAAAATTACGGAGTAATTACGATTAGCTATGTTAGATTGGCTACTCAGTCGGTCGATGTTTTGCAATAGATAGAAAACTAAATAAATTAAGGGTAGGATAATTGTGATTCCTAGATATAGCTTGTCTAGTAAACTGCTATTCCATAAATCACTAATCAATCCCACAAAAGACAAATATATTTTACTGAGTTTTAATTCAACAGTTGTCGTCGCTGCCAAGGGATCAAGATACTTATTAAAAATATAACCAGCAAATGCGCTAAAAAATAAAACATTGCTATAGCGTTTTAAGCCAATTTCTGGTAATATTTCGGCACGATCTAAAATTAGCATGGCTCCAATAAAAGGAATGGTAAAATAAACCGCAAAGATTAAATCTGAAACTGTAGAAATAAAGGAAATAAAACCAACAGCTAATAACCAAAATTTATGATTTGAGCTTATATAAGCGAGAGCGATCGCCAGACAAGCTAAAGAAGCAATATAAGTACCAAAATGAATATAACTCGATAAATAATAGATGTGCGGTGTAGCTAAACCCCCAACTTGACTAAAAATTTTGGTATAAATTTGAGTTTGAATCCATAACCCACCCAGTAAAACTAGCAGACAGATTCTCAGGTTTTTGCCTCCCCACAAGTGATAGATGCAGCATAGAGGCAAAACAACCAAACTAGCCTGTAAAATGCTATAACTAACAATCGATTGCCATGAATCACCAACTGACCAATTAATAATTAGAAAAAATACTGTATCAGGAAAATAATAAGGTGCATCGGGCAATTTCCAACCCCAAAAATTATTGAAATTAGTCTGAAGATCCAAAAACATCGTCGGCAGTTGGATAATATCGGCATCAGTCAAAATTTCACTAGTCCCTGGAAATAGATACATAGTCCGTATGCAGACTACTATTACTAATAAACTCCAACCAAGCCATCCCACTACCTGTAGGGTTTTGTTCCACCAGCTAACCTGTGATGTTTTCATGCAGAAGATCATCTTTATTCGTAAACTTTTAAAAGTATACTTCTCCCAAAACACCAATTTGAGAAACATTAAATAAAATATGCTTTAAATACAGCGATCGCCCAGTAAAATTTTACCAAGAGCGATCGCTTTTTAATCATTTACTCTATTTATCTAAATACCAATATTGCTCGACTGCTGGAGAAAGTTTCATCTCGTGTCTTAGTTAATAGCTCTGTATTCTTTACCGAACTTAAATTATTAACTCAGAACTTAGATTAGACCAGTTGCAGATCCTCCCCAGGAACAAAAATAGGACTAGAGTTCAGAGCAGCAGTAGAAATAGTATCACTATTGATGGTAGCAATCTGAGTATCTTGAAGAGATAAAATTCCTGTCGCATTATCATAGGTGAGGTCATCAACAGAAGATACTCCAAACTCGGATGCCGAAATCTGTAAGATGTCTCCTTCAACTCGGTTAAAGTCATTAATGACATCAATACCATCAAAGCTAACTACGAATACATCGGCACCTGCACCACCAGTATAAGTATTATTGCCATTACCACCCACCAGAGTATCATTCGCACTTCCACCTAAGAGGGTATCCTCTCCGTCTCCGCCGTTAGCCATTACTGAAACATTGGTCAAGCTAGCATCCAGCAGATCATTACCATCGGCACCATTAAAGATAACTTGTTGCACATCAGTACCAGTTAAATCTTGAACTGTCAGGGTATCATCCCCACCAAGACCATTGATTTCAAATTGTTCCACGTCATCGACATCGAGAACAAAGTTACCAAGATTGAGTCTTTCAAACTCAGCGCGATCGCCATTAGCTCTTAATTCAAAATTATCTCCAGCGTCTACCGCACCATTAACTTCCACTACATCAAAGTCGTTACCGCCTTCCATGGTATCGCTACCATCGCCATCATTCCAGATTAAGCGATCGTCTCCATCACCACCGATTTTCAAGTCGGCACCTTGATTACCGATAATAGTGTCATTCCCCATGCCACCGTCTAAAGTATCTGTGATTGCAGGGACGTTACTACCAGAAAGCAAATCTTCTCCTGCACCACCATTAGCCATGATTGCGGTATTGCTCAGACTAGCATCTAAAGAATCATTACCATCGGCACCATTGAAGATAACTTGTTGCACATCAGTACCAGTTAAATCTTGAACTGTGAGGGTATCATCCCCGCCAAGACCATTGATTTCAAATTGTTCCACGCCATTGACATCGAGAACAAAGTTACCGAGATTGAGTCTTTCAAACTCAGCGCGATCGCCGTTAGCTCTTAATTCAAAATTATCTCCAGCGTCTACAGCACCATTAACCTGTACCGTATCCAAACCTCTACCACCTCTCATGATGTCGCTACCATCACCGTTATTCCAAACTAAGAGGTCATCTCCATTGCCACCTCTAATGCGATCGCCTTCTGTATTACCGATTAGAGTATCATTACCACGACCACCTCGCAGAGTATCTACTCCTTCTCCTCCTTCGATCGAGTCTGCACCGCGATTTCCTAGTAATAAGTCAGCACCACCTGCACCAAGGATAGTATCGTCACCTCCACCACCTCTAATAGTATCGTCGTCATTACTACCGACAATTAGTTCGCTACTATTATCACCATTAAAAAGAGCCATTTTTTTTCTCCTAATTATTTTTAGTTGTGGGAATTGTTGTCTGAAAAATCATTTATGTACATAGTTTTCAATTTATGCACAGAGTTTTTTTTTCTGTTTGGAGTTTGACAACAGACCCCATTTACCTGCATTAGAAGAGGTGATCGGGAATAAGTAGGGAAGTTTTTCTGTTTGTGGCAAAAATGTAGACTAATATGTACTACGGCAAACAATCATATTTATACTCATAACTTAGATTTCCCTTGATGAATTTTTCCAAAAATTTACTGTGGTCATCATTTTGAGATCGACTATTCGAGAATTTTGGCATAAAGTTGGGAATAGTTAAGAGCTGCTTGTGCTTTGGAAAAACGAAAGCTACTGTCATTATTATCAGAATGAGGTTTACTTAAAGAATCTAAAATAGCTACAGCTAGATTTTGACAGACATTATCTTTGAGATTGAAATACGTGACATCAGAATCGCCGATTTCTCTAAAGATAGAAATATCAGAACAGACAACTCGACAAGACAAATATATAGCTTCAGCCAAGGGTAGACAGAATCCTTCTGTAGATGAAGGAGCGATAAAAAGTTCGCAGTTTTGATATAGCCAGCACAATTCGCTATCTTCAATTGAGGAAAGAAGTATTACTTTTTCTTGGAGAGAAAATTGCTCAATTGCACGATAAATTGCTGCTGTTTCAGGCCCTTTACTACCTACAATAATTAACTTGGTGTCATCTTGCAATTGATTTTGCATCAACAGCAAATGATAGGCTCGTATCAATAGCACTAAGTTTTTATTATGACGATGTTGGGCAACTGTTAACAAGAAATTTTGGTTATTAATATCTATGGTTGTGGGGATTTTGGGTTCTACCTGACTAAAATCAACAAAATTATAAATTACTTCATTTTCTTTGGATAAACAAATATCGGCAAAATAATACTTGAGAGATTCTAGGGTACATTTAGATACACAAGCCAAAGCATCACTATTCTTAACACACACTCTTAAAAATAAACGATTAAACCAAACTTGAGGAAAGCCAAAATTTTCAGGATATTCGTAAGGGTATAAATCGTGAATTGTAGTAACTACTGGAGCCTTAAGTTTAGATCTTTGGAAAGGAAAAGGAAAAGAAAAATGAATAATATCTGGATTAAGATTATTTAACAGTTGAGGTAACCCCCAGAGAAACCATCTATTTCTGGATACAGAGCTATTTTTGATGTTGACAGTAATTAGTTTAATTTTTTCAGAAGCAAAAGGAAAAACTGTTTTAAAATAATATTCTTGCCAAGAACCCACAACTAAACTTATTCTGGTAATTTCTTTTGTTTCTGCCAAACAGCGAGCTAAATTAACAGCATGTCGGCAAACACCAGTTGGCTTTATCGGTCGATGTAAAGCTGCAATTACAACGTGCATACTAATAATATTTGTAGAGATAAGGAATTAAAAAAATTAATACCTTACAATCAACACTTCTGGCGATTACCCTGCTTTGTTAACTAATTTGTTTACAGCTATTCCTAAAACTGGGGCTCTGCAAAGTTTTAATTGATCGATGGCTTCAGTTAGTGAATCAGTTTGTATCTTGCCTAAACCAGTAACTATTACAATTCCATCTGTTTTAGTTGCAAGCAAGTTAACATCAGCCAAGCCGATAATAGCGCAGAGATCGTAGATAATTAAGTCAAAATGATTCTTCAATTCTTCCATCAAAAGATGCATTTTTGTTGATGCTAATAAGCGACCGGTATTTACTACTATTGCTCCAGTAAAGCCTGTAATCTGCTCATTATTACCCGAAGGAAGAATAAATAAATTGTCGTCAAGAGGAGTTGGTTTAATATAGTTTAATCCCGAAGCTTCTGGATGATCTTGTTTTAAAATATTTTTTAAACCTTGCTCCGCTTCTAAACCTAAATCTGTGCTTATACTATTTAAACTGCGTAAGTCTGTATCAACTAACAATACCCTTTTTCCCATTGAAGCAGTTGCTACAGCAAGGTTAACAGCAACTGTAGATTTTCCTTCTCCAGGAGTTGCAGAAGTGATCGCAATTGATTTCAGATTATTATCAATATCTACATCTAAACTCTTTAGATTGTTCTTTAAGTTGAGCAGCCCCAAATTAGCAGCAAATGAACGAAAAGTTTCTATTGAAGGGGAAACCAACTTCCAAAAATATTGTTCTTGTTCCTGTAATGTTTCTTCTTGTACTAATACTTGCCTTAGTTCTTTTCTTGGATTTAATTTTTTGATAAATGATGGTAATTGCTTGCTATTAGGACTGTAAGGGATAATAGATAAAATGGGAGCTTCGGTAATATTTTGAATTATTACTGAATCATAAATGACTTTTTTATAACTATCAAAAAGATAACTGAGTGCCACACCCGCTAGTAAGCCAAAAGTAGAACTGAGTATTAAAGTATTAATGAGACTAGTATTATTAGTAATAGGTTCTGTAGCTGGAGTTAAAAGTGTCCAAGGTCCTCTTTGTTGAGCAGCATCAATTGCAAGAGCATCTTTTTGGAGAGTAAATTCAGCGAGTTTTTTATTAGCCAGACCCAGCTCTTGAACAAGATGATTGTAATCAGTAGAGACTTGTGACCATTGCTCTAATTCTAATTGGACATCATCTAAATCTTCTTCTACTCTTTGCTGGCGATATCCTAAAGTTTCGATCTGATCGTCGAGTTTTTGACGGAGGCTTTCTCCTGTTTCAATTATTAGGGCAATAATTTGTTGTTTTTCTTGTTGTAAAGTTTGTACTTCTATACTATTTTTTGAGAAAATAGCAGATTTTCGACGAATCTTAAGATCTTGCTCTTGCAATTGATTTAGTAGCCTAAGATATCGAGAATCATTTAGCTGGATTAAAGTATTGGATTTAGTTGGATTTGTTTTTAGTTCTTGTTCTAAATTTCTAGACATCAATTGTAATTCTTTAAGTTGAACGGCGATGTCTTGACGTTTTTCCTTTAATCCATTTGAACGTCTATTAATTGGAACAAGAGAGTGTCCCGGGGTAATGAATTTCTCTCTTTTTCTTAATTCTGTTATTTGATTTTCTATGTTTTCAACCTTGGCAAAGGCTTTAGGTATTTGTTGGTCTAAAAAGTTAATTCCTCGTTTAACCCCTGCCAGACGTTTTTTCACACTGTAGTCAAGATAAGTTTCAGTCAAAGAATTTATAATATCCGATACTTTTTGTTTATCAGGGTTTTCATATTCCACTAACAAGATCTTTTCCTCACTTTTGGGGTCAGTAATAATTTCGATATTTAAATCTTTGATTAATTCTTCATAACTAAGTTCTGGATATTTATGATGAAGAGATTCAATAGTCCGTGAAATAATTTTAGGACTTTCTAGAATTTTGAGCTGAACATCATTTAACTCCACTGAGCCGATTTGTTCTCTAGCCTCTGTAGACTCTTTATCAGTTGCAGTTACTCTCATTTCAATATTTAATGGTTCTGACAAAAGTTCAAAACTAGCAACATAAATTGGAGGAGTAACTGAGATTTTTACGAATCCCAAGATACCAGATAACAGACCCAAGCCCATGATAAGAGAATAATTTCTAAAAATTATATTTTTTAATTTGCTTAGGTCTAATCCTCCGTCTGATTCTTCATATGTAAAAGGAGGGGTCAAATAAGGAACTATTGGAGTATCTAAATCTTTATTCATAAGGCTCTTTAATTAATTTTTTGATTTCTCTGTCTAATAGAGGTATTACCTTTTGCGAAGTAATTTCTTTTCTTGCCATCGTAAACCAAGTATCATTGCCATAGTTAACATATAACCTGGCTCTTCCATCTGAGTAAAAATTAAACCGAAGCCACCTATACTTAATAACATAAACTTAGAAAAATTATCTACACAAATGTAACGCCAGATTAAAGACGAGAGATAGAGATATGCACCCAGTCCCACAAAACCCAAATCACCCCATATACCAGCCCAGCCGAAAAAAGGAGAAAACATAGTAGACTCACTAGCTTCTTTAGTACCGAAGTAATCTGCCCAAATCTCGTCACTTACAGGATGAATTGTAGCCCCTAAGGGAGCTAACATGTCCCATTTTTCCTTGATAATCCATCCTCCTAATCGACTTACAGTATGTCCAGGTCCCAGACCGAATAGCCAATTTAAAGAAGATTGATAATAGGGAGGGATAAGGCGAAATGCCCCTATCTTAGTTTGGGTTCCTTCCCCATCCAGAGCATAAAGGTGTGTTCTCTCGGTCCAATTTTTAAATGCACCAAAAGCTTCTAAATTATCCACACACCAGAAGAAAATTTGAATAATAATAATTATAAAGACAGCATAGATAAAAACTTTTTTTAAATTTTGGATTTCAATACAAGATAAAATTACCCAGGCTAACAAAATTGGGAGAAACACCTGTTTGGAGTCTGAAATTACTACTTGATATAGGGCAGCAAATAAGCCGATCAAACGTAGCCAGAGATAAACTTTTTGAGCATCTATAAGGAAATATAATGCAACCATTATGGAAACGGTTGAAGAAACGTAAGTACCAGCTCCAGAAGCGAAAAAGACTCCCTGAACCGAATCTTCTAGAGTCATGTTCCCATAGGGACTCATGATCCCGAAAAGTAGGAGATTATGCTGAATAAAAGCTAAAAAAAAGTTGGTTAGGGCAAAAATTAATAGCCAGATTTGCAATTTTTTGATTTTTTTAGCCGATGCGGTAGCACAAGCTATTGTCAACATAATCATAAAAGGTTCGCCCAGCATTAAAAAATCTACAGCCAAATTAATTGCACCTGCATCATTTATCAGTGCACTAATAGTCATGCTTCCAAGTAAAATTAGTAGACCAGATATCAGTTTCCAGGAAATATCTATTTGGTGTCGATTGGTGTTTTGAGTTGTAGTTATTGAAACCCAGACAGTGAAGAGAACAATAGGAAAGTGAATAAAATTGATAATTGATGGGGCACCTGCTGTCTCAATTATGCGAGGAAAAAAAGCGGAAGCAAATGCTAACAATATCAGGGTTGAATTTCTAATATTTGCCTTTTTCTTGCTTTTGTCAGTTATGATCTTGCGGTTCATTTATCTACCTTTATAGACCTCAGAACTCTTCATAAAACTATCTTGCTCTATTTTTGCATACATTTTACCGACTACTTTTTCCCAGTGAAAATCCTGAGAGCGTATTAATGCACCCCTACTGAGTTTAGTAAGTAATTTAGTATTACTAGCTAGTTCTTTCAGGGCATCACTGAGGTTTTGAATAACTGCCGTTTCGTTTAAGTGTTCAGTTTTAACAATCCGCCCACAGGAATCATCTACAATGACTCCTGGTCCACCTAAATCTAAACAAACCACCGGTAAACCATGAGATAGAGCCTCTACAACAACATAACCACTAGAATCATGAAGACTAGGAAATAGAAAAACATCATAATCTGAATAATATTGCATCAACTGTTCCTGTGGCATCCAAGAAATCCAATCAATTGCATCATTAATTTCCAATTTCTTAGCCAGACTATTCATCCACTTAGCATCTGGACCACTGCCAATCACGGTCAGCCTGGAGTTGAAAGTTTGGCGGAATTGAGCAAAAGCTTTAAGCCCCAGATGCAATCCCTTCCAATAAATTAATCTGCCAACATATAAAATTCTCAAATCTCCATCCTTGACAGGTTTTTTGGTAGCTAAATTTTGCCGATGACTATTTTTGAGAGTAGGGTCAAAACCTAGTTCCAGATAAACAAGGCACTTGTCTTGATACTGTTTTGGTATACATAACAGGGTTTCTTTTGTCTTGCACAAAATAAGTGTAGAACGCTTAAGAGTAGAACGGGTAATAGGTTCGATGGAAGTCAACCAGTTTGATACATCCCTAAGCAAATCGAGCATATACCCCCTCAGGGGCAAGCTTTTCCTCAGGGCATAAGGAGTCCTCTCTCCACCACCAACTGGACCAAAAATAAAGGGTAGCCCTAGAAAAGCCATAAAGGATGGTTGCCGAAATACCCCGAAAGTAATGTGATGGACTAAATCAAAACTCTCTTGTTGGATTAATGATTTAGCAAGGCGATAAGCACCCCACTGCCAAAGAAAATAGTAAAGATATACTCCGCGTCCACCTCGTTTCCACCACCTTGTCCAAAGGGGCAGATCGTAATAAACGAATTGTAATTTGGGCATTGAGGTTGCATCCAATACCTGTTCAATTGGTAGTTGATTGTTAGCCCTAGTAATTACTGAGACTTCATGCCCGAGCCGAGCTAATTCTATCGCCCAATGCCAGCCTGCAGCAGCCTCAGAACCTCGATTTGGTTCACAGGCATAGGCAGATAGTAACACCCTCATTTTTTCTCCTCCAGTAGATGTTTTATTTCAGCAACTAGGAAAGCAGCATAGTTAGAGTTACCGCCTTCTAAATTATTTACCCAAGTCTGAGCCAGGTAAAACAAACCCAATTTTTCATATCGGAGTCGATCTATTCCCAGGCAAGACAAGTATTCAGAAACTAGGCTTTTTTTTCTAACCTTCCCTAGTATATTTTTATTAGTCTTGAACAGGAAAGATTGAACGTAGAAATAATGAAACAAATCCTGCAAAGGTAGACCATAAAATATAGTTTCTTCCCAGTCCACTGCAGCCAGCTTTTTACTATCTAAGTATTTTAAGTTCCAAGGAGTAAAGTCTCCATGTACCCAAGTCGCCGGCAATGGAGTTGTGTCATTTAGAATATTAAGTAACTTATAAATAAATGCCTTAGCTTTATCTTCCATAATATCGTTATCAAATAACTGCTGAGATAGCAATTCTGTTTGTTCACTCAAACAAGTTTCAGCATCAGGAATATGAAGCTTAGACAATAACTTTAGATGTGATGGTGTCAAACATCTCTCAACTGGACAACCTTCAAGTACTGTTTGTACAGCTATTTCTTGTGGGGTAGATACAAAAAGAGGACTAGGTCCAATACCAGGTTTTTCTCTAGTGAGACGAACTAAAGTTTTCGCCTCATGTAGAATTTTATCTCCTGAATTCTTTTCTAGTGGTATTTTGGCTATGCCTATTAATTGATCGCTATCTTCACTAACAAAAGCAGCCACAGCCTTGCGTGTCGAGCTAGGAGTACCAATATATATACTAGGAGTCAGGCTTTGCCGATCTATCCACCCTAAGTGTTTCCAATTATCAGTTTTTGAGCTAGATATACCAATAGAAAATATCTTTGGAAACCATTTCAATGTTCCTGTTCTGTATGCTCTTCTGATAGTTTTCCATTTTATGTAGGAAAGTGTACTGTAAGGTCTCCACTGTAGAAGAAAGGGCAAGCCTAATTTTGGATTTTGAGGAATTATCCAGCGTGGTTCTTCTTCACCCCCAATTACCCAAAATCGATTTTGTTGAGGTACAGCGGCTGCATCCCATGTAATTACTGAGTCTGCTGGAAATATTTTGTTGATAATTTCTTCTACAATTAATTTATATTTCAATTTTATTAATATCTACCACTATTAATTTCAACATTATGCATGAAAAATTATCTTAAAAGATTAGTCAAACTAACTTAAACCGCGTCCAGATAGAAAACTGGAATTTTAAAACAAAGTAGTCAGGAGCCAGAGGCTAGCAATCAAGAGTTTTAAGTTCAAAATATTGACATTTTTGAAAACTTCGGGTTTCAAAGTAGACGCGGTTTAGGTTGTAACAGCCCAGGTAATTTAGGTGTAAGAAAAGACAAAAGGTTGTCCTTTAAAAGCATTAGACAATGAGATCATAGATAATGTCATAGCTTTGACTTGATCATTTTTTTGACTACCATGTTTTTCCCTTTTTTCCCTAGCTGGGCTGTTACCTTAGGTTTGAAAATAAAATTACAAACATAAGTGTTTCCTAAAGAAGAAAGACCAACATAATTACTTCTATTTTGGTATTTTTCTTGAGAAAATTCGTCTAGAGTTTTGAGCTTACCATTTAGTAGAAAAAATCCTTCGTATCCTAAAGCCAAAATTTTAGAAAATATTTCAGATATATCTTTATCAATGTGCCTTTGCTCAATTTCGATTAAGAGATTCGGTCTTTGAGTCTTCAATAATTCAGTTGCTCCTTCAATAACTGATTCTTCATGACCCTCAACATCGATTTTTACAAAGCCAACATTAGTGTGCCCCTGATCGTCAAGTCTTTTAGTCAGCACTTCAAATGTTCTGAATCCTTCTACAGGAGCTTGTTTCTTCAGAGTTCCAAGTTGATCGGCTACAAAATTATCGACAATTGGTATTGATAGAGTCGCTTTTCCTTTTTTATTGGATAAAGCTATGGGAAAAAGACTAACATTGGAGCATACTGATTTGCTAAGAAACTCTTTGAGTTCTAGATTAGGTTCATAAGCAAATACGTGATGCGAGAGTCCAGCTAAAAAATAGCTATATATGCCTTTATTTGCTCCAATATCGATACTGTTTTTCTCTGGAACAACGAGAGATTTGAGAATTCTAATTTCAGGCTCGCCAATTTGGTAGTGCATAAATGCCATCAAACGGATTGTAATTGCTGGAGGTAATAAACTTCTGAAAAAGTTCTTGATCCAGATCAAATGAATACTTGACATATGCGATGTCCTCATTGTGAAAATAAGTTTACTGAAGAATTAGATTTTGTTAGAAAAAAACTAGAGTGACAAAATAGACTTGAAAAGTTTTTTATATTATTTGAAAAGACTTAAATACGTAGATCTAATTTGCGAGCGATAACGGATTTACTACGTTTAAATGTTTAAATTGTCATTTCAGTCGATTTTGCTAACCTAGAAAAAAAAAGAGTACATACCCAAAAATTTGTTCAAAGTATTGTTGAAGAAGTTTTAAATAGTGATATCAAAAACGTTCTCAAGACAAATGATTTAAGTGAACATAAAATAGAAACAATGCTGAAAGATTTAGGTCAAGAGTTATTCGTCAAAAAACCTCTGATTGGCTACAAATCTCATTATTTCGTCGAGCTTGAGTAGCCACAAAGTAAAAATTAGGACTTCCCATTAAAAAATTAAAGCCGTTAATAGAAAAACTTTTAAAGTCCCAGACGATTCTGTATCCTTTTAGCCATGACATCCAAAATTGCCTTGTTGACATCCGCTACCACTTCATCTAAGGGTTGAGATGCGTCAACAATAACACTGTTAGAGAAATCACTCACCATTTTTAGATATGCCTCTCTTTGTCTAACTGTTTCTTCAGAGGAAACCTCCTGTTTGCGAGCTTGCAAAACTTCTGCTGGAGCATCTAGCAAAATCCACAAATCTGGTTGCGGAATCAATTGCCCCAACCATTGTGCTAACTTTAAGGAGCTACCAAAGCGATAACGCTTGGGATCTACCAATAAATCATGGTAGTAGCGATCAAAAACGATAAAGGTTGAACGTACTAACTGCGGATAGAGCTTCCAAACATAGCCTAAATAGTAATCGAAAAGAAAATAGATCATTTTAAAGGTGGAAGTGAACCAACCTCGTGAAGGCTGAGCGTGAGGATCGATTACTGCAGGGCTGCTTTTATTAACCGTTAACCCCAATCTTGGCCTTAGATGAATATATTGGGTTCTACGGAAAACTGGTGCAAGGTCTTGCTGAATATAATCGATTACCGTACTTTTGCCAGAACCATCGGCACCTAAAAAAGCAACCATGAGACCAGTAGGCTGCCTAATACGCTTAATCCACCTCATAAATTCTCCCCAGAAATACTGAAATGTCCTCAGTGGATGTTCTCGTGCTACTCGATTTAACATTGCTCGACGCAGGTTATTCATCTGACTGCGTACTTGCTCCCAATTTCCACTAAAAGCAGTTTCTGAAATAAGTTGGGTTTCTGCGGGTGAAAAAAAACGTTCGAGCTGCTGTTTGCACCCGACTACATCTTGACGGTAAAGTTCGCTAAGACGCTGACCTTGTTTTTCATCCAGAGAACCCTTGGCGATTTTTTTAATTACATAGTAAGCAAATTCAAGTTTGGCAGGAGGTACTTTGAAAAACTTAAAGCTCTGACGAGCTTGCAAAAACTCTCTTCCTTGGAAAAATACACGCCCATTACGGCGATAATCAGCAGAAACATCAAGAACAATTAAAGCTGGTTGACTACTACTATCTCTATACAGGACATAAAAGAAGGAAGTTGCTTCATGCTGAAGTACTTGCACCAAAGTAGCTACTTTGCGTTGCGACAGAATGTGAGGAATTGCTAATGGATTATCAGATATAGCATCTATATCCGAACTAATTTGCTCTGGATAATCTTGGTAACCATTTAAGATGCAAGGCTTTTGACCTTCAGTTTCTAAAGTTTGAATTATATCTATAAATAACTCTGCCCTAGCCAAGTTAGGTGACATTGTTTTTACATCCATTTTTTTCATTTAAATTCTGCTTATCAAAAATTTTTCAGTAACTAAAGCTTATTACTAGCTAAAATTGATAAATTAGAAGAGCAAATTTGCTAATTTATTGCTGTGGATAATTTTTTGCCAAGACAAAGGAGATTACCTCGGTAAAGAATTTTACTGCTGCTTCTGGAGTATGCTGGGCTATCAATTGCTGCGAGCTTATACCCATTGATTTGACAAGCTCAGGATTATCTATAAAACGACACATTAACTCAGCTAATTTTTTACAATCATCAGGATCGAAAACATAACCATTTTTCCCTTCCATAACCATTTCCGATGCTCCTGCCCATTTGGAACACAAAACAGGTTTGCCAAACACCATACTTTCCAGTATTACCATCCCCCAAGTATCTTCTAAGGTAGGAATTACGAAAACATCGGCGCTTTGAAAATAAGTAGGTAGAGAATCATAGTCTATATGCCCTAACCACTGTACACAATCTTCTAAATCATAAGTCTGACTGAGGTCTTGCAATTCCTCTCGCTGCGATCCATCTCCTACCACTAGCAATGAATAATTTTTATATCCTCGCTTCTTTAAGATGACACAGGCTTCTAAAAGGAAACTAAGACCTTTCCTGGGAATTAACTGTCCTACAAACAGAAAAACTGGATGCCTTAACTTGAGATTAGCTAACTTTGTGTCTTGACATTGTTTTAACAACGCTTCTGTGCTTGGTACTTCATAGGGTCTAGTAAAAACACGATTGGCTTTAGCTCCCAAACACTTTGTCATATAAGCTTTCCCCGCTTGGCTATTAGTAATAAAAGCGTCTGCCATCTTAACCATCGCCGAGCGAAAGAACAATCGAGTCTTAGAGTTTCGGTAGTCTACTCCTGGCGAACTGCCTTCATAAGCAATTACAATCCGCCACTTACCCCAAAATTTTAGCAATATTGCGAAGAGAGTCCAGACTGAAAAACCATTGGCAAAAATGATATCTGGTTTGCTCCTCAATAAATGACCGATAATGGCTGGAGATAATTGTATCAATACAGATTGATAACCAGTTTTTGATTGATTGATAGTTAAATACTTCGTTTTCCCTACTACTTCAACAGTAAAACTATCTTCAAAACCTGGGGTAAATCCAGGCCAAAGCCCAGTATAGACAGTTGTTTGCCTAAATAGCTTCGTGAACTTGCTTAAGAGCGGATGCCAGTAGTTTGCCCTCGCCATACTGGGTAAAAGCCAAGCAATACGGGGATTTTTACAATGTTGGCAATCTTGTTTATCTTTAGTAATACTGATCATTTTATATAAATTTTCTTAAACCAAAATGCAATTAGCTTTTATCTATTCTTAAAGCCTGTAAACAAAGGCATTACTCGACCTGGCATTTCTTCTGTAGAAAATGACTTGGTTTCTCCATTACGGGTTTCTTCAATTTGAGTTGAATAATTCTGATTTTCTGTATAAAAGCTATACGAATAGATCAAGGACATACTAGATTCTTGGTTGATAAAAGCTGGCTGTTGCTTGACTTGTTCGCTAAATTCTTTACCTGGGTACAGAAGATTTCCGAGCATTTCCGTTTTGCCACCGTTATTGGTCTCTATTACCGTTCCTGTTCCTTCTACTTTGATTCCCAATATCCAGAGATTTCCTCCTTTATTTAATACTTTAGTAGCAGGAACATGTCGACTTTCAGGATTTAGTTGTCTAGCCCATACATTTTGTGGATAATCTAGATGCACGAACATTTGTACGTCTTCTAGGAACAATTTTCCCGCTCCCAGAGAATTGCGCCACACTTGTCCAGGATCATTGGAGGTTTGTTTGAGCTTGGAATGTTTTATGGCTATGGTTCGAGGAGACGCATGTTTAATGGTAATACCTTGAAGATTCAAACTTTCAATAATCAGAGGATAGTCGCTATTTTCCTTAATTTGAAAGACTACTTTTAAATCATCTCGATCTAAATTGATAAAGGATTCGAGCCCAACAATTTTTCTTACTGTGGGCGGAATATTTATAGTACCAGTGACTTCGTAGTTGCCTGACGGAAAATAAATAGTTGATTTGCCCGAATTCATGGCTGCTTGGATAGAAGGATAATCCTTGGCATTTGCCCAGTTCTCCAAATCATTGTCATGGAAACTGGGAGTTTCTTCTACGGGGAGTTGTAGTGATTGTTTGGAACTATCAAACAGACTGTAAACTTGATTGGAAATATATTCAGTTGTAGATAAACCGGGTAGAACAGTCCCATGATGACTAATAGCAGATTTATAGCCGCTAGCAGTTATATTTCTGGCATAAAGATAGGCGTTATTATCTATGGCACTGACTAATGAAGAACCCCCTTGGAACTCTCCATCCAGTAAAATTACTAACCCCGCTGCACTATTATGGATCGCTGGTACCGAATTATTACTTTTTAAATTGCGAATAGCTAAAGTGTTTTGTTTATTAAAAATTCCTGCAATTTTTTGATTCTTGAGCGTAATATTTTCTAAGGTAAGACTGTATTCAACGCGAGCCACTTTAATACCGTAGTCAAATCCTTCGATGGTAACATTCTTAAGTAAACTAGGACCTGGCCATATTCTGGTCATGTCTATTCCAGCTTTGCCTTTTCCATCCTCGGACTTAATGGTCACATTTTTAATAGCACCTCGATTGCTAGAAATATAATCTATACCCATTGCAGCTTGGTTACCACTGCCTGTATTGATAGTAAGATCGCGAATGTAATGATTAAAAGCTTCATTTCCTTGTTTGGTAACGATCACAGGTTTTGGGTTTTCCCGATTTCCAAAGCCTGGAGCATTATCCTTGAGTTTGATGATGGTACTATTCTCCTCTTGACCCTGGAAAGTTATACAGCATTTGTAACGTCTTGTAGGCCACTTTAATGTATCCCTAACTAAGTAAGTACCTTTGGGGAAATATATTAATGTAGGTCGAGTATAGTCGGAGTAGGAATCATCAATTGCCCGCATAATAGCATCTGTATCATCAGTTTTACCATCGCCCTTGGCACCATAGTCTTTTTTGAGATCTATCCAGCCTATGTCATCGGGAAAAAGCTTTTCACTAGGAACTTCGTCCAAGTCATTATTAAAATGCAGGGCAGAAACAATATTTGGCTTAGCATCGATTTTCTTGCCAAGCACACATCCAGATGTTGATAGGAGTAGAGCTATCGTAGTAGTCCAACAAGTTAATTTTAATTTTATTGGCATCATTTTTTTAAATACTGGAAAATGACCTTCGCAAATTTTTCGGCAGAATTCTGTTCTGCAAAAGCTCTCATTTTACTGCGATCACACAACTTATTTGGCGAATCCAATAAAAATCTAGTCAAGCCCTGGGCAATTTCCCTTGGTACAGTTGAGTTCACTGGCAACCCGAGCTGGTGATGCCGAGTTATTTCTCCCATTAGTCCATAACTTTGCGCTAAAACTGGTTTCCGTGCTGCAGCAGCTCGCAATAAGATGCCACTCATGCCAACATGACGCTGATAGGGACAGAGGATGACATTTGAAATATTGAAGTATGCCTGAATATTTTGGTCAGGGACAAATTGATCGTTAATAATTACTTGAATTGGTAAAGACTTTGACAGCTCTGCAATCTGGAGCTGCCACTGCAACTTATCTGCCTGGGTAGACCCTAGAACTCCTACCAATAACAAGCAGAGTTTTTGGCAAAGAGGGGGTGGCAACAGGTGAATAGACTCTAGTAGCTGCTCAATTCCTTTGCGTCTAGTCAGTCTTCCAAATAATAGAAACACTTGCCGATGAGGCTCAATTCCCAAATCTTCTCTTAACTTTTTTAAATAAGACTCGGAATATTGATATTCTTGTACTGGATCAGGTAAGTAGACTACTTTAGTCTTACCTGAAAATTTATCTAGGTGTTTGATGACAAATGGATCGAGACAGAACAAAGCTTTAAGCTGTGTTTGTTTAAAAATCCTCGATAAAAATAATTTCTCGCGCCATTGCCGTAACCTGTCCTTCCAGCCAGGAATGTAGCCATTAAAGTTGTCGTAATGAAATGTCGGTCGAAAATAGATGCTGGAGAATGGACAGGGAAGCTTGGCTCCCAGAGCCAAAGGTAACTGACGAGTATCAAAGTACATCAAAAGACAGTGATTAGGCTTTAGTTTAACAGCATATTTATAAATTAGATGCCACTCTTGAAAAGCTCTGAAAGAACGATTTAAAGCAGAAGAGTTAGAGTTAAGAACAGTTTCTTCTTCGGGAGTTATGGGTATAAAGTTGATATTTGATGACCCATAGTTTTGGACCGAGTCTACAATATCAGAATTTTGCTTTCTAAATTGCGGCGAGACAACGATATCTAAACTTCCTGGTAATTCTTGTTCGCCCCAATATCTAACCAAATGCTGAATATAGCTTGGATAGTGCCCGTCAATGGACAGTTCAAACAGCATGAGTCGATATTCGCTGCCAACCTTTGCTTCAGTCCCAAGGATTGGGGCAATTAGCTGATTATTTCTTAACATAGCGTTTCTCCTCATCTGTCACTATATCTAACATATGTATTTATAAAATCTCTTTACTCTAAGATTTCGGCATAAAGAGATAAGTAGCGACCTGCTAGTCGTTTTAGATTAAATTCTCTTTTTGCTTTCTCTCGGGCGCTAGCGCGCAATTTTTGGTAGCGATCGCTATCTGACAATACCCAAGTAATACCTTGAGCTAAATCTTCAAATTTGAATGGTTTAGCCAGATAGCCATTTTGCTGATGATCAACAATGTCGGCTACTCCAGTTTGACTGAATGCTACTACTGGTGTGCCACAGGCTAATGATTCAATGGCTGTTAGCCCAAATGCTTCTTGAATAGATGGCACTACCATGACATCTGCAGCTGAATAAACCAGAGCAATTGAAATACCATCGTGTAATTGACCTAGATAGTGACTCCTAAAACCTAAATCAACTAAATTTTCAGGTCGAGAGCCTCCAAAAACAAGCAACTCTATCTTATCTTGCCATCCACAGTATACTAAGCTTTCCAGAGCCAAGTGCAGGAGATGGAATCCCTTCCTTGTATCTTTAGGATCGGTTGCCCCAAAAAGGACAAGCAGCTTGTCTTGAGGGATATTAAGTATCTCTCGAGCCATCGGTCGATCTAATGGCTTGTATCTTTGAGTATCAATACCATGTGGAATCACCTCTATTCGCTTGTTCCTGAACAGAGAACTAGACTTAGCACAGTCAGCTAACCATGAACTGGGGGTAACAACAGTCAGATCGAGATTTTTCCAGGCTTTTGCTTTACGCTCCCATACCCAACGAGATATATCCCTGTTTTTCTCGCTACGGAGATGAGGACAAGCACCACAGGCATCAATATAGCGGTTACAAAAAACTTTACTGTAATGACATCCCCCTGTAAAAGCCCACATATCGTGAAGAGTCCAAACCAATGGTTTATTCAACTTAGGAATATTCTCTACTTTTAGATAGCTTTGAGAGATCCAATTCAAATGGATTAGGTCTAGATCAAGTTGAGCAATTTGGGGAACAATCCGATCTTGAAACCACAGGAGAGAAAAAATAGAAGGATCGCGATGGCGATAAAATTTTAAAGGCAAACTATCTAAGATAGGAGCAACCTTTATCCAACCCTTTGCCAGTATATGATTCTCTGCCAGAACAGTCAAATCATCACGAGTTTTTTCACTGACGATCATTGTTGAATTTACTCCTTCTTGCTGCAAACTTGTATGCAAACGATAAGCAGCAGCAAAAGCGCCTCCTCTACCGTCAGATTGGCTTAGAATGGCTATTTTCATTTTCTCAAAAAGATGCCATCCATTTGCAACAGTCTACCTGTGTTCATATCAAAAAAGAATGGAATTAGTGTATATAGGTAATAACCTAACTGTTCCATCTTTTCTAGAGTTTGATTCCAAACAGGCTGATCCTGATAAAGACGCGTCAATGATAGTTCTAGCTGAATACCTTTTACTTTGGGTAATATTTGGGAAGCTCCTTCGAGAACTTGCCACTCATAACCTTGTACATCTATCTTTAGATAAATTGAATCAGCATCGTTAATATAACTTTGAGCAATAGTGTCAAGTTTACTAAGTTGAACTACCTCTGAATCAACATACGCAGCATCAGGTGTTACCTCTAGGTGAAAGTCGGATATCTTCAACAAAGAACTACTCTGGGAATTTTCAGAAATTTGAAGCTCAATTTCACCGTCTGTATTGCCTATCGCAGCACGAGGTGCAATCTGCCATAAAGGATCTTTATTGCTGGCAGCTTTCAAGCTAGTGTAAGCTGCTGATAAAGCCTCAAATGAAACAATTCTTCCAGAATATCCCAATTCTCGAATCGATTTAGCGTACTGACCAATATTAGCCCCCACATCCAAAACACAATCGATATTGTGATGAGTAAATAAATACTGCATCCTGGCTTCTTCTGATGTTGCCAGGGTAAATTTTCTCAATTCAATTCCCAGGTTTTTTGTTATTTTTTTTAATAATTTTTTAATCATTAACCTTTGCTCTGTCTCGAATCATCAACAATTAGACTAAATCACCCACTTATTCTGGTTTGATTATATTTATTCATTACCTATAGGAGCGATAATTTGAGATAATTTTTCTTGGAGTTTTCCAGAAGAGTGCAGATTTTTATAACTTTCAAAACCAAATTTTGATTTATGAATATCGATATTTAATTCATTTCGCAAATAATATAAAGCTTCAATACACTTTGAGACATTCCTTTCGGGAATAGTTAATCCAAGATTAAAGTTTTTAACTCTTTCGCCCATACAAAAGCCTTCACTGACAATTATTGGTTTTTTAAACACTGCTGCTTTGCTTAAAAGATTGCTGCTATTTGAAAAATTTTCATAAGCAGCAAACAGAATATCAACAGTATTTATCAAGGCATTAAAACAAGAACCTTCAGGAATCACATTAAAATAAAAAAAACAGTTATCTAAAGAAGCTTGACTAATACTTTTAATCTTAGAAACTTCTTCATAGCTAAAACTAACTTCATCTAGTAGGCCAGCAAAAACAAAGAAAAAATCTTCACTTGCACAGTGCTGAGCAACTTCTAGGAAAGTTAATAATCCCTTACGTTTGCTTAGTGTACCAATTAAACCAACTATTGTCCTGCCACGAGCTAGTGCTTTAATTTTTTGTGCAACTATATAATCTGATTTGGGAGGAGATTCATCAGCAATATCTGGAAAAGTAATTACTGGTTTTTGAATTTTATTCTCTAATTTTTGAGCAGTGTTGTGATCTAGAACAGCAAGAGCATGGCAACGACGAGAGCGAGTAACTTGACAATGATATAAGTGCTTGGTCAAAACTTGTAAAGAATTCTGTGCAAATACAAATCGTTCTGCTTGAAAATAAAGTCCAGACCAATTGTAAGGAAAGACAATATCAATAACATGATGGGTTAAATAGCGGCTAAAATAACCATCAATCCAATTAAAAAAAACTAGATCGGGTGAACTGCCAATTTTCTTCGAAGCTTCTCGAATAATTGAGGCTGCATAAATCCACTGTTCTAGAATAATTAGAGGTTTAGGTTGTTTGGCTCCAATTCTCGGCAGCATAGATATACCATCTTTTAGGATTGGCAAAATATGAAATTTATGAGTATAGTTCTGACAGTTACCAACAAGCCATTCTTCGATTTTTTTGGGCTGTGAAGAAAAAACCATGACTTTATAGTCAAGTTTAAGCAGTGCCTGACTAAAATACCTGAGGTAAGTTATATGATGACCTATATCATTATTATCAATTAGAGCAATGGTTGTGAAGTTTTCAACTTGATTATTCATCTAAATATTAATGCTTTTTGGTTCTACCAGACTTGTAATATGAAACTATGATTTATACTAGTTTTGCGTGAAAATTTTCCATTGTTCTAAGTCGCTTGAGATGCTTGAAGCCTCAACTTGAAAAAGCTTTAGAGTCAGAATCTTGATTAAATAGAGAACTTCTAAAATAGGTGTTCGTATTGCTCATTTAGAGCCTCCTTATATTCCTGAGTGCGTTTTGCAAGTTGATGTTTAATATTGTTTCGATTGGCTTCTAGGGCACGAAAACGCTCTTTGAGAGTATCCAAATCAAATTTATCGATTTGCAGGCAGTATTCTGCTTGACCTCTGTCTTCCATGAGTCGGTCTATTTTGGAATTAAAGGAAAGAGCAAGTACTGGATTGTTCATTAACATTGACAACAATACACAATGGAAGCGAGAAGCAACAACTAAATCTATCATTGATAGTTTGGTCATTAGATCGTCTACAGTACGGTTAGAATCATCGATAATTTGATTTTCTGCATACATCACTCCATTTTTGTCTAAGATGCTTCTAACATCTTTAGTTATCTGTCGACAATCATGAGCTTCTTCATAAGTCTCACTAGCAATAAATACAACTTGATATTGATTTTTGACGAGCCAGGATACAAAGCTAGCTAGCTTATTAGTATAATCAGCATACAATGTTCCTTGACCTATACATGGATATGGAGGAGTAAGTTCGGTTATCGGACCAGTCATTATCGATCCCGTGTAAGTATTAATCCCCACAACTAGACGATAATCCTCTCGCTGTATAGATTCTCCCTCATCCACCAATTGTTGATATTTAGTTATTTGAAGACTATTCGCCAAGTCGGGATAGACGGAATCGTTTTCATGAAAACCAACTACTTCCTTGATGTACCTTTTGGAGTCTTCGTCCCTATAAGAGCGATATTGAGCTAATGACAGAGCATATTTAATAAATAATCTACTTTTCCAGAAATCTAGAGGACCTGCACCAACGCTGACGATGAAGTATTGAACATCACACAGTTTGGCTAAAATGCCCCATAATAAAACAGTAAAAGGGTATCCCCATCTGCCTCCAAAACAATGATCGTCTAATTGCCCACCACCAGAGATAATTAAGATATCAAAATCTTTAAGGTATTTATAGGCTCTAATCAACGCCATTAGCTCCAAAGTACCTCCAATTATACTTTTGGGGAGTTTCCATAAGCTGTACAAAGGGAAAGTTTTTAATTTCTTGACAACATTACTAAGATCTGTGGCAATAGTATTTTCTCCACTACCTTCCCACCATCCATTACCTAAAATACTAGTTGTTGGAAAGCTGGGTATATCGAGTACTTGTTGTGCAGTTTCTGGATATGGCGAAAAGGAATGTATAGCTGCCTTGGGATAATAGCGGCGAATATTCTGAATCATTGCTAGCTGCGTAGCTGTTTCACCCAAATTGCCGCACCCAGAGTTACTCAGTAAACCAATTTTTGCGGGTAGAGTTTGCTTGTGAATCATTATACTTTTCCAAGTGTATTATCTTGTATTTATTATGTGATGACGATTAAAGTCCACCATCACTCTACGGGACGGCTTAATTTTGACGCTCGTACATTAGCCGAACCATCTCTTTTAATTACACTCATTGCCCAATCGACAATAGAACGCGAGCAGTCTATTAGGACGATTTGACTAACTGTAAGAATTACTCGATAAGATGGACTCATCAACAGAGAAAGTTGAATTATAGAAAATGCCTGTGACCATTGTTTTCTGTGAATGAATGCTCTGGCATAGGTTCTTAGATGATATAGTGTAGTATTTTTCTTGGCTAGACGAAATAGCTTATTCTTTTTGTGCGGTGGCAAGTGTGCCTTCATAGCCTGTAAGCCTTTGTAAATTTCTAGAAGCGCGATTTTATTATCAAATAAACTTTCGCTAAATGATTCAGAATGCACGCGATAGGCTGCTAAGCAGTTCACTTCATACCCAATGGAATATTGGCTTGCCACCCTAACCCACATTTCCCAATCATCTGCTCCTGGCAGATTTAGATCGTATCCACCCAAATTTTCATAAGTTTCTCGTCGGATGACCATTCCTGGAGCTGGAACACAAAAAATGGTGGCAATTTTGTCTAACCATGTATCTGGTAATATCCCACTTTCAGGTAACTCTAAAGGGTAAGTGAATTTTAAATTTTCGGACTCGTCAACAATCATACTTCGACAAAATGCTGCTCCAATTTCCGCGTGTATTTCAAATAGAGATTGCATCCCCTCGTAAAATCCCTCTAAAACGTAGTCATCCCCATGTAATAGATGAACTAATCTGCCACGAGCAAGTTCTATACATCTATTAAAATTTCTGGTTGAACCAATATTTTCAGGGTTACGATAAAATTCAACTCGTCCCGCGCCTAGCTCCTTTACCACTGCTTCAGGATCGTCTTGCGTCGAGCAATTATCAACAACTGCAATTTGCATGATATCGGAATCAGGAGCTTGCACCAAGACACTCTCCAAGGTTTTGCGTAGATATTCTGCACAATTGTAAGTAGGAATCATGACTGACCATAAAGGACGAGACAGATTATCTGGAATAGGTGTAACTTTCGCTTGTAAGCAGGGTCTGGTAGTCATTTGTTGTTGATTAGCTAGATTATCGCTATAAATTATTTATGATCTTCCCAATGGCTCTCTTCATTGGAAGTTTCTCTTGATAGTTACTGTTAACTAACATTTCCTTTGATATAAAGTACGGCATCTCCATCAAAAGGAGCGGTAAAAACTCTGTAACCCCCACCAGTAGTTTTTATTCCACTGGTAACTTTGCCGTCATTAGGATTAAACCATTCTGCTGTTAGCTCTTCTTTTGCTGCTGAGAGATCTACGATGACTTTACCTCCTTTAGGAGAATAAACTAGATATTCCGCACCAATAGGAACAGGTTTAGCCAAGCAATATCCCGTAGATGCTATGTAATTGGAAGGTTTCATGGCTCTTAAATTCATCCGCTTAGCGTAAGTCAGGGTATATCCTAAATTACGTCGAAATTTGACAAATGATGGGAAATTAATTGAATTTGGTGGAATAGGAATAGGAGGTGAAGATAAAGGTACTGCATTATCGTAGACATCCATGTAAATAGGATTTTCGCCACGAGTAAAACTTTTCCAGATCCAAGGACGAATATCGCAGATTCCACACAAGTGATCGGTATCTGCCAAAATCACTTTACTGCCATTGGCTGTTTTGACATGGTAATTATTATAGTAAGTATTACTTCTAAGAGAAATCCAATCAGCTGGACTATCAAAAAGCTTAAAGTTATCCCCTTCGGGAGATTCTACGGTCATACCCACTGGATGTTGTTTGGGTTTGTGTAACTCGTAGTTTCTAATATATTCAATCATATGATATTGCCAATCATGAGAACCTCTTGGGCTTTCTTCGCTGATTTCATAGAGTACATTATCAAGATCGTTAACTGTATCGACCACTTTTTTGACATAAGCTTCTTGAAGAGCAGTTACTCTAGGAATCTCTAAGGTATGAATTTTTTCTCCTCTTTCGTTTTGATTGGGATCGCCATCAATCCCATTGATATTATTATCTCGATGATAGGGATGACCTTGCCAAGGATTTCCTAATTGGGATTTGTCTTCAATACTCCAGCCGTTAAACAGCATAATTGAAACATAAATTCCTCGCTCTTTTGCTCCAATTATTCTTTGACGCAGTCTATCAAAATAAGCTCGATCAAACTTAGTTAAGTCAAATTTAGGCTTTCCATCCTTAGCTAATTCTGAACCTCCTCGATAGTAAGGTAAAGGTTCAAACCAGTATTCTTTACTAGTCTCTGTGTACCATTTGGCTTGCTCCCAAGTCCATAATCGTATGAAATTATGATTGTTGGCTACTAAAAAATCGAGATATTCTGAATAGTTAAAAACTGGAGGAGGAGTGCTAAAACCATTATCTTGTAAGTTAGACCAGGTATGGGAGCCTGTTAGATAAATTATCTTACCATTACTATCTGCAAAATAGCGTGGGTTATTTTGACTAACTTGCAAGGGTCCTGTTGCTATTTGAGAGCGAACAGGATTAAGTGGTTGAGTCAATAAATTACTTTCGTATTGAACAGTAGTATTAGGAATTAAACCAAACTTAATTTCTCTAAATATTTCATCCGCATCCACCCTGATAGCAATTTCATCAACTATTTCATTAACTATGTGAGATGGATTACTAATGATAATCGAGACAGATAAAGTAATAAAAAATAAAGCCAAAACGATAATGTTTTTTGGCTTTCGCAATCGGTTTAAATTAAGCATAAAAATTATAATAAAATATAATTATATTAAATTGAGTACCGATATAATTATTTATTAGTATTTCCCCTGATATAAAGCACCGCATCTCCATCGAAAGGAACAGTAAAAGTCTTGTGACTACCACCAGTAGTTTTTATATTACTGATGATTTTGCCAGTAGCAGGGTTCAGCCATTCTGCTGTTAATTCTTCTTGAGTATTGGACAGATCGACAATAACTTTCTTCCCGTCAGGCAAATAAACTAAATATTCAGCACCTTCAGTGACGGGATTGGCTAGACAATAACCTGTAGAAGCCAGGTCGGGATAAGGTTTTATTGCGGCTAAATTCATTCGATTAGCATAGGTAAGAGTGTATCCTAAATTACGTCGAATGCTAACCCAAGGCTCGTAATTAAGAGGATTTGGGGGAATGGGTGGGGAAACTAGAGGCATCGCACCATCATATACATCCATAAAAAGCGGATTTTCGCCACGAGTAAAACTTTTCCATACCCAAGAGCGATCGCCACAAATGCCGCAGAGATGATCTGTATCTGCCAAAATTACTTTACTACCATCGGCTATCGGTGGATGATTAATATCTCCATTGGGAGAAATCCAATCTGCTGAACTATCAAAAAGCTTAGAGTTATCTCCGTTAGGAGATTCTGCTGTCATTCCTACGGGATGTTGCTTTGGTTTGCTGTTCTCATAGTTTTTAATATAGTTGATCATACGATACTGCCATTGATGAGAACCTCCTTGACTCTCGTTGCTGATTTCATACAGTACGTTGTCAAGATCGTTAACTGTATCGATAACTTTTTTGACATAAGCTTCTTGAAGCTTAGTTACTGCTGGAATGTCTAAAGTGTGGGTTTCTTCCCCTCTTTCATTTTGATTAGGATCGCCATCAATTTCATTAATATTGTTATCTCGATGATATGGATGACCCTGCCAAGGATTTCCTAATTTGGTCTTATCTTCTATACTCCAGCCGTTAAACAGCATAATTGAAACATAAATTCCTCGTTCTCTTGCTTCAATTATTCTTTGACGTAATCTATCAAAATAAGCTTGATCGAACCTAGTGAGGTCAAATTTGGGTTTACCATCTTTGGCTAATTCTGTACCCCCTCGATAGTAAGGCAGGGGTTCAAACCAATAGTCTTCAGCCGTATCTGTATACCACTTGGCTTCTTCCCAAGTCCATAATCGCAAGAAGTTATGATTATTAGCCTCTAAAAAATTTAAATATTCTGAATAGTCAAAAATTGGCGGAGGATCCCTTAGTCCATTGTCTTGTAAATTTGACCAAGTATGAGCACCTGTCAAATAAATAATTTGACCACTACTACTATCTACAAAGTAACGTGGATTATCAGAACTAACTCGTAAAGGTCCTGTCGCCAAGGCAGAGCGAAGTTTAGGTAACTCTGATGTCTGGCTTTCCTGATTAACAGTAATGGTTATGCTTTGATTGAGTTCCCATTTGATAAATTTTTCCACCCCTTGTACGGCTTGAAATAATTTAAGAGGAATGCTTGAGACTTTTCGAGTAAAAATTGGCAGACATGCCATGGCGATCGCTAAAATAAAGATCAGAAAATATTTAAGAAATTTTGGACTAATGCTCTGAACCACAATTACCTCCCAATAACATTTGATTGGTTGGTTTTTTAAAAGAATTTAAATACATTCAAAATACTATCTTATGACAATAAAAACCTTCTGCATATTGTTCAGTAGCATTTGATTCAATTCCTCTAATTCTTAAAATTGAACTAAAGGTTTCTTCAGTAAACCACTGTTTATTAGTTTGGGTTTGAAAGTGTTTCATAAGATGTCGAAGTTTTTGTTGGCAGATGGACTTACTTAAGTGAACAAAAATATTGGGAGAACCCAGATCGCCATCATATTTAGGAATTTCATACTCCCAAATTAAATGATTCCGAAAAGTATTCCAAGTTAATTCTGAAAGTAGTCGATGATCTTGATGTAAATCTTCTCGGTAATGAGTCAAAATCAAACTGGGATTTATCTCTTGTTTTAGTTCTTCAAAGTAGCTTTTTATTTCTGCGCCAATATAGGGAAAAAAACCATCTTTAAATCCCTTGACAATAATCTTTTTTCTCTTGACAGGACTGAGAAAATCTTCAGCACTTTTAATTGCTTCTTTTTTTCTTTCATCTGTCGCACCAAAGACAACCCAAAAAACACTTAGATCGGGATACATTTCTATTAGTTTTAAAAGAGTTCCACCACAGCCAATTTCGATATCATCACTATGGGCACCAAGACACAAAACTTGTTGGAGTGAATTGCCAAAATTGAGCTTAAGCATTTTCCGCTTTTTGGGATGAATTAAATAATCGAATAACTAATAAAGTTGAGTTGTGGGCACGGAAGAAAAAAACCTCTTTTTTGCCTAATCTCACTATTAAAACTACTGCTTGGCAAATACCATGCATTCAGTTTTTCCAGGCTTCATCGGGACAAAAAAACTACCAACAAAATCACAACCTCGCCGACTCAACAAGTCGATCGCAAACTGCTTTGGCATCAAGCAAGGATAGTGTTGGTATCCTCTACCTTGAGCCAACCAATTTTTGAGGGTGGCATCGTCAAGACATTCTTCAGTTACGATGTCAAACACGATTTTTCCACCAGTTCGCGCAATCCTTGCCATTTCTTCAAAATAGCGGCACATAACCAAAGAAGGTTGTCCTGGCATGACTTTATGTGCTTGAATCAGATCGATAGATTCAGATGGTGTCTGAGAAAGTGACTTACCATCTGTTGGACGAGCAATGAGTTCGTATTGTTGTACTAACCATTGTTCCCAATCTGTTGCCGTTTCATAAATTTCGCAGTAACTAGGATTACAGATTTTCAAAACTTTATCTAAATAACGTCCTGAACCTGGTCCAATTTCACAAACTCGTTCGACTCGCCCTTCAAATACCCCTAGTTTAGTCATCTGATCGATAGTATCTTGGGTTGCACCTGGCTTGTTATGTTTGGCATCAATGTAATCTCCAACCGATAAACCTGCTTCTTGTGCCCCTGCAATTGTTTCCTCAAAAGGAATATAATCTCTATAGTCTGTATAAGGTTGTTTTAAGCGTGTTAGTTTTAAGTCTAGCAATCCGAGAGAACTATTAATACTCTTCCCTATACTAGCTTTAAGGCTGTTATTCATAGTTGCGATGTGGTTGCCCGAATTTATAATTGCTTGTATTTGTGCTGTAATTTTCTGAGATACAATAAATCCAGCTATTGATTAAATTCTTAATCCAACAGAGGAAGAACCATTAGGAGTAGTATAAAAACTTGGAGTAGAGAACAACCTATTACCCTTTGGAGAGTTAGAAGCAGATTCCCAAACAGCCCAAGGCATTTCTCCTTTGCGATACATCTCATCGAACATCATTTTTTCTTTGAGAGTATCCATGCATGCCCAGAAACCTGGATTTCTGTAGCCAATCAGTTGTTGTTCTGTGATTAAGCGTTGAAAAGGTTCGACAACTAATTCTTCTCCAGATTGAATATAGTCAAAAATTTCTTTTTTGAAGGCAAAAAAGCCGCCATTGATCCACAGATCAGATTTAACTACAGGTTCTATCTTCTCAACTAAAGCCTCTTCTCCGACAGAGACGACATGAAATGATTGGGACGGCTGTACACAAAGAAAACTGCCGATCTTATTAGATTTGTAAAAATGATCGAGATAGAGGTCTAGATCCAAATCGCAAAGACCATCAGCATAATTGGCCATAAACATTTCCTCACCTTCTAAGTAAGGTTTTACCGCCATCAATCTCTGTCCGATATTATTTTGCAATCCTGTATCAATGAAAGAAATGCGCCAATCTTCGATATCGTTATCGTAAAGATGTACGGTTCTACCGCCATTTGACAGAACAAAGTTATTAGATAAACATTCGTTGTAATTAAGAAAATAGTTCTTAATATAGTCACCCCGATAACCAAGGCACAAAATAAAATCTTTATGTCCAAAATGGGCATAATAACGCATCAAATGCCAAATTATAGGTCTGTAACCTATATCTACCATTGGTTTGGGGACAGTTTCCGAATGCTCTCTCAAACGGGTTCCAAAGCCACCACAAAACAGAACGACTTTCATGTAATTCTCCTTATTTTTCAGTTAAAATTGATCGGCTTTAAAAATAAGCAACTTATCAGCAACTTAGTTTTAGTTCAGTGTTTTAGTTAAGTTTGCGGAATACAGGCTTAACCGCTCGCCCTACTAAGTATTTTTCGACACCTTCTTCTAACGCCCGACGATATACACCCAAAGCTTCAGCAATTACTTCTACTGTCTGTTGAATATCTTCATCTCGATGAGAAAAACTCACCACTAAAGAGGGCGCAATAATGCCTCGTTTGATAATTTCTTGTAAAAACAGAGTCCGAAAAGCTTGCGATCGCTCTTTTTGTTGATCTTTAGTGAGGTAGATTAAATTACAAGGTTTACCAGCAACACCAAAATATCCTTCTAGTTGATGGGTGGCGATCGCCTGATTGATTCCCTTAATTAATTTTTGCCCTTGTCGATAAAGATGTTCGACGACATTTTCTGTTTCATAGATTCTCATTACTGCCATCGCTGCTGCTAAGGAATGAGTTTCGGCACCAAAGGTAGTAGAAAGCAAGAAAACCCGTTCGCGATCATGATCTAGTCCCCCTAATTCCATAATCTCTCTTTTACCTGCCAAGGCAGCGATCGAAAAACCATTACCCATTGCTTTACCAAACGTAGACAGATCGGGAACAATATTATGTAGTTTTTGTGCCCCCTGAAGATGCCAACGAAATCCGGTAATAATTTCATCGAGAATGAATAAAGCACCATTTTCATGGCAAATTCGTTTGGCTTCATGCAGGAAGTTATTAACAGGAGGTGTCATGGTTTCCGCCTCCATAATCAAACAAGCAATTTGTCCTGGATATTGGCTGAAAAGTGCTTGAATGCTCTCCAAGTCGTTATAGTGGAATTTGACTGTCAAATTCTGAACGGCTTCGGGAATACCTGCATTCATGTTTCGAGAGCCAATAAACCAGTCATCGGTAGAAAAGAAAGGATGATCGGCGCAAACGGCTACCATATCTCTTCCCGTATAGGCACGAGCCAGCTTGATGGCTGCTGTAGTCGCATCTGACCCGTTTTTGGCAAATTTAACCATTTCTGCCCCCTCAATCAAACTGAGGAATTTCTCGGCACATTCTATTTCTATGGGTGCAGGGCGAGTAAAGTTAATTCCCATAAGCATTTGCTTGTAGGCTGCCTCGACTACGGGTTCGTACCCATGCCCCAGGGTAACTGCACGCAAACCCATGCCGTACTCAATATATTCATTACCATCCACATCCCAAACATGACAGCCTTGACCTCTAACTAAGAAACCCGGTGCTTGTTCAGGATATTGATCATCCCCTTTAGCGTAGGTATGAGCGCCTCCAGGAATAAGCTGATGGCTTTTTTGCTGTAGTTCTTGAGAGCGTTCAAAATTGGTTATCTTGCTATCTTTTTTCGGGAATATTGCTGTCATATTGCTTCACCTATTTTTATTTGAACTTTTTCTATTTTTGACTTTTGTTTTTTTCTGTGGAATACGCTGATTTTTGTTTTTTAATCAGCCTCTTTGTACCTCAATGTTTTTCTTCATTTTAAGCCACTTTGCCTTGAAAACATCAATTTCATCTCGATCATAAAAATGCCTCGAATATGAAGAATTATACATTTTGTCTATATAGGATTCTGGTAAATTAATGTTGTTTAAAAATTCACGATAGCAAGAATAATATTTTTTTTTCTCCGAAATATTATTCTTAATTAGAGTAATATCTTTATCGATTTTAAGAAAATCTTTAACTGCTTCATTGAAAACTTGTTCTAGTTTTTCAAGTTTTAACAACAAAACATCAACTGAATCTCCTTGATAAATTTTATATCCTTTGGATTTGGGAAACTCCTGAGCAAAAACATCTACTCCAAATACTTGTTTTAATTCAGAATCGAACCAGGTTAAAGGAGTATCTTGTGGATATTTATCTATAAACATTTGATGAAGTTTTTCAGATTTCAGGGGATCATAGCCATGTTTTTCATAATAATCGGGGAATCTTAAATGAAAACCTTCAAAAAATCCAGAAATATTTCGTGCTATTGGATCTCTAACTAATGTTATTATTTTCCATTTATTAAAAGAACTTAAGCCTCCTCGTTCAATCCTTTTACATAAAAATTTACTAACAAATACAGGATAAGTGTAGTACAAACCTGATTTGGTTAAAAAATTAGGCTGTTTTTTTCCATAGTATATTTCAATATCCTTGGCAATATTTTCAGGAGTCAAAAGATGTACATGGAAGATTGGTATTGATAGCTCTGAAATATTTGTAAGTGTCCTAGTAACAGTACTTGAACCAACTTTACCCATCTGATAAACTAATAAAGGCTGTTTATTTTTTAGACTTTTTTCAAACTGAATATTTAGAATTTTTTCAGCACAATAATAGTTTCCCATCAGTAAATTTTTAGGAAATCTTATTAAACGTTTAGTAGATTCAGTTAACTTTTTTAGCATTTCATTTATCTCTGTAATTTCAGTAATTTATTCTAAAAAAGTGCTTGTGTTCTATCGCTAGAGTCCTTAATTTGCCAAGATTTCAGAGAAACCTTCCAATCCTATTTAATAGGAAATCCGCCACTGTATTAATTATTCATTGTTAATTGCAACAAACCGCCTTCTAACAAAGCATTGGCAGCATCTCGAATAACCAAAAAGTCCAAACCAGAGCGATCGCAAATATCTAAAAGATTGTGATTGCCATCGGCTAAATTCAGCACCCACAAGGTTGCCATTTCTTTCGTCTTCTTATCTTGTGTGCCGCCAAAGGTGCCATACAATCCTCGTTTTCCTAATTGAGGTTCACATTTAGGATTGGTGTTGAGGTATGTTTGATTGTTTTCTAAAATATCGACTACTGCTAGATACTTTTCTAGGGAGTCTGCTAATTGAGCTGGCTTAACAAACTCTAAATTATCTGCTGAAGTATGATATTGCGGATATTGACCAAAAGGAGTTCTCGTCAAACTACCCACTGGCAAATTAAAACCAGGGGAACAGAATTGACGTTCATCATAGCCATAGGGGGAAAAATCGTTAATCTGATAATCTTGTCCAGAATGTTGCAAAACATGAACAACTGCTTGATCGATCTCGGCATTGCCCCGACGACTTTTTTTGTAATGCAATTTACCCCCATCTCCCAACCCAGCAGCGATTAAGCCGTGTTTTATTTGCGAGGTTTTACTTTCGTTTAAGCTCAACCAGGTAATTGAACCGATGGTGCCGGGGATAAACAGAAAGCGGTAAGAATATTTTAAAGATCGAGAACGAAGATGTTTGGCTAAAAAAGTTACCACTGATATACCCGAAAGATTGTCATTGCAGAGAGAAGGATGACAAACATGACAGGAAACTAAGACTTCTTCCTGACTTTCTCCTGGTAGATAATACTCTCCATAGGTTAAATGACCAGGTTCCAGAGAAGAGTCTATATATACTTCGTATTGGCCATCTTCTAGTGCTTCCAGTTGACGGTGAGTTAAGCAAAATCCCCAATTTTCACTGTAATAAGAAGTCCGATAGGGTATCCAATCTGGGTGTTCTGGCAGGGAAAAAAGATGCTCTTTTAACTCCGATAGAGACATCTTTTTCTGGATCGGAATGCTGTAGTTGAGTAGGTGTAAATTTGATTTCTGAAAATCAATGACTTTTTCCCCTTGGGCATTTTTCACATAAGCATCCCGAATATTCCACTCTTTGGGGACTGTCCAATCAAATACTTGCGTACCCGTGGGGACTTGGTGAATTTCTAAGGGAATATATTGCTGGAGAATTTCTAAAGTTTGGCGCACTCCATTGCCAGTAATACTGCGGCAAATGGGATATAAATCAGAAATTAACTGGTACATTGCCGTACCCGATTGAGAGATTGAAGCAACTGATGACTCGATGTTCAGATTGTTCTTCCCCATCAACCCTATATTTCTAGGCAAACTGTGCTGCTTTATAGTCTTCATATTCGCGATCTTTTAGAGAAATGACGCTTACTTGCTCAGGCCAATTAATTTTGAAAGTGGGATCGTTCCAGCGAAAGCCTCGGGCGCATTCTGGAGCATAGAATTCCGACATCTGATAGAAAACTTCCGTATTGTCGGCTAAGGTTTGAAATCCGTGGGCAAATCCTTCAGGAACATACAAAGCATGCCGATTTTCTGCTGTTAACTCCACTCCAATCCATTGTTGATATGTTTCCGAATCAGGACGTAGATCGACGATCACATCATAAATAGCTCCTTTAGTACAGCGCACTAGTTTAGCTTCGGCAAAAGGAGGAATCTGGAGATGCATCCCTCTGATAGTTCCCCTCTTTTTATTGAAAGAAATATTGCACTGTACTAAGTTGGCATTGAGTCCCTGCTCTCTAAATTCTTTTTCACACCAACTACGGGCAAAAAAACCTCTTTCATCTGCAAATTTTTCTGGTTCGATGATGTAAGCATTTTTGAGCTTGGTTTGTATAAAACGCATTTTTAGGAATATAGCCTCACTTCAGGAATCGGTACGACAAACTGTCCTCCCCAATCACGAATCGACGCCATCTGTTTCATAATTTCATCCTTAAAGTTCCAAGGGAGGATTAGCACATAATCAGGCTTAGTTTGGACAATCTTATCGGGGTGGTAGATCGGGATATGAGTTCCTGGTAAAAACTTACCTTGCTTGTAGGGATTGCGATCAACCGTATAGTCGAGAAAGTCAGTACGGATACCACAGTAATTGAGTAAAGTGTTGCCTTTACCCGGTGCTCCGTAACCAACCACTGTTTTGCCTTCTCGTTTGGCTGTAATCAGGAACTCTAATAACTTGCGTTTGGTTTCTTTAACCTGTTCGGCGAAGTTGGCATAGCATTGCATGTCGGTAAAGCCCGCCTCTTCTTCCCGTTTTCTTAACTCCATAGCGCGATCGCTTATTGGCTTAGAAGTATCTTCTTGATGGCGGGCATAAATTCTCAGGGAACCTCCATGAGTGGATAATTCCTCCACATCAAATAGGGTCAAACCGTGGGCGGCAAAAATCTTGGCGGCGGTAATAAAACTAAAGTAAGAAAAGTGTTCGTGATAGATAGTATCGAACTGATTTTCTGCCATCAAGCACATTAGATGGGGAAATTCTACGGTAATTACACCCTGGGGTTTAAGTAGAATTTTCATTCCAGCAACAAAATCATTTAAATCGGGCACCTGAGCTAACACGTTATTGCCTAATAAAAGATCGGCTTGTTTACCTTGAGCGGCTAGCTGGCGAGCAGTTTCCACTCCAAAAAACTCCACCAGGGTGGGGACACCGTTATCAATCGCTACCTTAGCCACATTTGCTGCTGGTTCAACCCCCAGGCAAGGAATATTTTTCTCCACAAAATACTGCAACAGATAACCATCATTACTGGCTACTTCCACCACATGACTTTTTTCGTTTAAGCTAAACCTTTCTACCATCAGATCGGTATAAGCTTTAGCATGCTGCAACCAAGTATCGGCATAGGAAGAAAAGTAAGCATATTCTGTAAAAATATGTTCTGGGCTGACGTAAGATTCTAACTGCACTAAGAAGCAATTATCGCAAACATGTACGTGGAGCGGATAGAAAGGTTCCATCTGGTTAAGCTGTTGGGAACTTAAATAGCTCTCGCACAGTGGAGACATCCCTAAATCGACAAAAGTATGACTCAATGACGTTCCACAAAATCTACAGTTAGCATTTGTAGACGCTTGATTATGAATATTTAATTTTTCTGTTGTTTGAACCATAAGATTACCTTGATTAGAATACGCAAATTAAAAAAATGTGACAAATAAGATTACTTTTTAAAAGTTTCCCAAGTAGCATCTTCCAAGTAAATACTTTCAGCTGGGTTCCATTCGTAACCAAGCAAACCAGGACGTTCCTTACTACCCATGCTCACCTCAAAGGGACAAATATTAGTTACCGATTCCAAAAGAGTGTGAGGGGAGGCACGTTTAAAAATCCAAGTGCTTAAGGAATAAGAACCCGCATAAAGCCTCAATTTTGGGACGTGACATCGCACTATAAATAGCCCTGATTCTCGGAAAAACGGTGCTTGGGAATCAAAAAACCAAAACTTAGTAACTGGTTGTTGAAGTTCATTAACTACTAAGAACAGGAAGCGTAAGCGCTCGTTAGGTTCGTCTACCTGTAAAGCAAACTCAAACGTTATGGGCTTTCCCCACCAATGAATCCCTCCTTCCGATGCGTGTACCTGTGCCCACGCTAAGTGGTTACCAGTTTTAGTTAATGGTGCTTGATAGAAAGCTGGTTTTTCATTATCGTCTCTGTGTCCGGAAATATATAATGCCACCGCTTTGTCAGTGCTACCATCAAACTGAATGTTGCCTCGATCAAATAAGATGCAACGCTTAGTAAGTTGGGAGATCGCCTGCATGCTGTGGCTGACGAATAAGACTGTCCTTCCTTCTTTCGTTGCCACATCTCCCATTTTTCCCAGACATTTCTTTTGAAAGGCAGCATCCCCTACTGCCAACACTTCATCAACAACTAAAATTTCTGGTTCTAAGTGAGCGGCAACAGAGAAAGCCAGGCGCACGTACATTCCCGATGAATAGCGTTTTACTGGAGTGTCTAAAAACTTTTCCACTTCGGCAAAGGCGACAATTTCATCGAATTTTTTCTTGATCTCGATTCTACTCATACCCATAACCGAACCGTTGAGGAAAATATTTTCTCGTCCGGTTAGTTCGGGATGAAACCCTGTACCTACCTCTAGCAGGCTGGCAACTCGTCCCTTAATAGAGATTTTTCCTGTCGTCGGTTCGGTGATGCGACTTAACAATTTTAAAAGCGTTGATTTCCCTGCACCATTGCGTCCAATAATCCCCACCGCTTCACCTTGCCGAATTTCAAACCCGACTTCTTTTAATGCCCAAAATTCTTCCCGAGTAGGATTGGAGATTTTTTTAACCTCGGATTTGCCAAATTTTTGAGCAACAGCCTTTGCTCTTTCAGACAAAATGTCTCGCAATGCCTTATATCGATAACCATCAGTATTCTCTTGTTGGTGAGAAAGGATATATTTCTTTCCCAGATTTTCAACCCTAATTACTGGATGCGACACTTAATCTGCTTCCTCACTAAATTACATCAGCAAAAGTACGCTCCATCTTGCGGAAGTACCAAATACCAGTCCACAAGATTAGAACGACGATGACTAAAGATAAGGCAAACCCAGGTATATATATCTGGGACTCACCACCCAAAATCGCCCAACGAAAACCGTCGATTACTCCTACCATTGGGTTAAGAGAATAGAGTAACCGCCATTGTTCTGGAACAATCTTGCTGCTAAAGCCTACGGGAGAAATATATAAACCAAACTGCACGATAAACGGCACGATATAGCGAAAATCGCGATATTCTACATTAAGTGATGCCAACCATAGTCCCGCTCCCATGGCTGCGACAAAAGCAATTAGGATGAACAAGGGTAGTGTCAAAATACGCCAACTAGGCACAAAATCATACCAAGCCATCAATCCCAACAAGATCATGCCGGAAATCAAAAAATCGACAAAACTGACAATTACTGAACTGGCAGGTACAATTAACCGAGGAAAGTAGACTTTAGAGACTAAATTAGCATTAACGATTAAGCTATTACTCGATTCCGAGAGGGAATTGGCAAAAAATTGCCAGGGCAGCATTGCGGCAAATACCAAGATTGGATAAGGTACACCTTCTGAAGGTAGTTTGGCCAAATTACCAAAAACTACGCTAAAAACCACCATTGTCAAAAATGGCCTAATTAAAGCCCAAGCAATGCCGATCATAGTCTGTTTGTAGCGCACCAAAATATCTCGCCAAGCCAGAAAATAAAACAATTCTCGATAGATCCATAAATCTTGCCAATATCGTTTTTCAGAACGGCCAGCTTCAATCACTAATTCCTTAGTATTCATTACTTATCAATTCCAAAAGAAATTATGATCAATTTGCTGAGTGCGCAGCAAATACTCTAATTGTTTTAAACGAGTAAAGCCTCTAAACAAAAAGGTTTCTTTTGACATATCAATTTGCTTAAATATCTCATATAACTGCTGCGCGCCACGATTAGCATCCCATTCACATTTAAATCCAGGCAAAATTCGATTAATTTTTGCAAAAGAAACGCGGTAGCTACGGTTGTCTGAATCACTCGGTCCAAAGCTTAATCGACAACCAGGAAAGGTGTCCGCAACGATTTGAGCAATATCTTTAACTTGATAATTATTAGCAGTATCTCCTACATTAAAAATTTGATTGTGAACAATATCTCTTGGGGATTCTGCCACACAAACAATAGCTTTGCAGATATCTAAAGCATGAACTAAGGGTCGCCACGGAGTACCGTCACTAATCATCTTAATTTCTTTGGTAGTCCAGGCTAAACCTGATAAATTGTTTAACACAATATCAAAGCGCATTCGTGGGGAAGCACCAAATGCAGTGGCATTACGCAGAAAAGTTGGCGAAAAGCCATCATCAGCCATAGCTCGAACATCTTTTTCTACTAATGTTTTGCAGATTGCGTAGACAGTTTGGGGATTAACGGGGGATTCTTCGGTTACTTCTCCTTCGGCAAATCCATATACACTGCAAGATGAAGTATATATAAAACGGCGTACACCTGCCGATTTAGCTAATTTAGCTAAATAAACTGAACCTTTGTGATTAATATCGTAGGTAATATTAGGAGACAGTTGTCCCGTGGGATCATTGGAAAGTTCTGCTAAATGTATGACTGCTTCAACCCCTTGAATATCTTCAAGAGTAATGTGTCGAATATCTTTATTGAGAGTTTTGGCCGTTAGTTCACATCCATTGTATAACCAACCAACTTTGTAAAAGCCTGTGTCTACCGCCAAGACTTCATGCCCTTGCTGAATAAGAAGCGGTGCCAATAGAGAACCAAGATAGCCTTCAGTACCAGTTAATAATATTTTCATTATGTATGTAGTTTTTGTTGTTTCGTGAGTAGTAGTTTATATAGATCTCAAGCAGACTAACTAACTAGAAAATTTCCTACCTGTGAGGATAAATCAAGATCATTATTACTATCTGGTAAATCAGCTAAAAACAAACCTTTTCTTTTGGTATAGTATTCGACGAAAAGTTCTTTCAATCGTTCTTCAGAAAGGATACTTTGCTCTAAGATGACTTCGCCGATTGATTGATCTGAGTCATCTCGTAAAGCTATAATGTTCTTCAAACTACGCCGATTTAAAATTCTTTTCTCTACCAAAAAATCGCCAAAGTTGATGTTTTGATTTTTTAAGTAAAACTTGAGTAAAGATACAGATAGCAAATTCTTACGTACCAAAATTTCTCCAACTTTCGTCCCTGGCTCTAACTCTTGCTGGAATAAGACCTCTTCTAATTCTTCTCGCGTAATCATATTTTGGCGCACTAAAATTTCTCCTAGTTTTTCATAGGGAAAATCTAAGGTTTTTAGGTTGATCATGATATTTCTTTTAGTTTTTTGCCACCTTGCTTTACTCAATACTTTTTTATATGGAGCCACCAATTGCTTAACAGCTAAATATAAAAAGGGCGGAATTGTTGAACTATAGCGCCACCAAAGTCTCCGTGGCTCTTGCAATAGTCGGTATAGCCATTCTAAACCTGCTTGCTGAACCAAACGAGGCGCACGGGGGTTAATTCCTGCATACATCGAAAAGACTGCCCCAACACCAATCATCACTCCTTGAATTAAGCCCTGATAGTGAGACATCCAAATTTCTTGTTTAGGACATCCCAAACATACAAAGACGATTCCTGCGCCGCTTTGATTGATTTCTGCAATCAGATCTTGGTCATGATAAGTAACAATATCTTCAGTTTCAATCTTAGGAATAGCCTTCATTCCAGCTATTTGTAGAATAGGATGCTCTCTGTCGAGCTTGCGCTTCATTTTGGCTAAAATTACTTCAGTAGCTCCCAGAAAATAAACTTTAGTCCCAGTCTGTTCGGCTAAGTCGCAAAGATTAAGAAAAACATCCATTCCTGCTACTTGATTTTGACATTTAATCCCCAGGCGACGCAACATTAACACCAACGGTTTGCCATCAGGAGTGACCAAATCTGCATTACGTAAAACTTCAGCAAAACTAGGATTTCGAAAGGCTTCCATTAACATATGAACATTTGCTAGACAGATAACCCGACTGGATCTTAATTTTGCCCAGCGCAACATCAACATAATTTGCTCTTCAAAGGGCAAGCAAGTTACTGGAATGTTCAATAGTTCTTTTTTGGGAATCGTTAATTGCATAATTAATCAACTCAGTTAATTTTCAACTTTCTTGGTACTTACAGAAAAGACGGCATAAAAAAACCTCCCTGAATTATCGGGAGGGTAGTCCGTAGATGAATATTAGATTCAACAGGGAAAATGAATATTCATAGACCAAAACCTAAGACTAGACAGAAAAATCCACAATGCTTTTGCTAGCTGAATTCTCAAAGTTTAGCTAAAGCCTCACTCTAGCCAAGTTTGCGACTCATTCTTAGAGTAAACTCGCTTACTGAAGGATTAGAAACACGGGGGTCTATAGTTCTATCAGTTTTTAACCAGTCTTTCTCTTGAGCTAACCTGTATTCATAGTTATTGTCCTTAACTGAGATAAATAACCAAATCATCCCGTGACTAGGGCAACAGAAAGCTTCAATCCACTTATTCTCATCTAAATAGGTGCTGCTTTGGAGGGATAAAAGTTTAGCCTTTTTCCGAGTAAGACCAGTGTTTGCTCTAATTTCTTCCGAATTGCTATAGAACAAATTATGCTTACTTTTGCCCAGTCTCCATAATCGCTGCTCACAATAAGGACAAAAGTACGCTCTTGTTTTTTTTCTTTTACTTCTTTTATTTGGCATTTAATTCAGATGTTTGGCATTTAATTCAGAATGAATAAGCTCTTGATTGCTCTTGATTATTAGTTTCAAATCTCAATTCAAAAACAATAAATAGTTACAATTGTTTCATGACTACCATCTGTCGAATTTGTAAAGAAATGATTGGTTTATCACAATGTTCCAAATGTCAACTATACAATAAAAAATCAAGATCATATAAGGAGAATGCTTTACAATAAACTATAGCTTATAACTCTAAGCATTCAGGGGGTTTTAAGTGTTTATAAATCTCAATAAATAATAGAATGGTGGTGGATATTTCAGCAAAATAACTACTATACGAGCTATTCTACAAGCAAATGTAGGAGTGCACTCATAGGTGTCTTCTCAAAACATTTACTTTTAAATCAGGCGAATTCAAATTAGGTGAGATAACTTAACCTGATGTTAATCTTACTGGTGTTTTTACTTAGAATGTCAAGTTGTAATATTTGTTTAATGTTTATTTTTATTTAATATTTGTTTGGACAATTACTGACACTTGCACGAGACAGTTATACGGATATGCGTGCATCAACATATACTATTTCTTAAACTCGGAAGAAACTAATTGATTGACATGAGGTCTATAATGTCAATTGCTATCATGAAAATTAACATTTAGAAACAATATTTCTGACCAAACTACAAATGGTAAATTTAAGCATACATGAATTTCAACTGTTCACAAATCTTAAGAGAGACTAGAAATTTGGCTAATATTTCAGCAAAAATAACCATTCTACAAGCAAATGTGGGAGTGCACTCACAGGTGTCTTCTCAAAACATTTACTCTTTTAATCAGGCAAAATCAAATTGGGTGAGATAACTTAACCTGGTGTTAATCCTACCTAGTATTTTCACTTAGAAATCAAACCGTAATATTTTTTTATACAAGTATTTACACTCATTCATACAATCCCTAGATTACTCATGACAAACTGTATATTAGAGTACAAAACCAAGGTGGTTTAAGGTAATTTAAGGTAAATTTAAGATCATTATTTACTGTGGTAAGAAGTAGGGAGATCGGGAGATCATTATTCCCCAAGTCCCCAAATCCCCACACATTTTTTCCCTCACCCCTACAGGATTGGTAGTCTTAATCTTTGCTTAGAATGTTACAATTCGCGATTTTTGCTGCTTTTTGCCTTTGAAAAACTAAGAAAAGACCGAAGGAAACTACTGCCAGTAATATCCAAATATCAGGCTCAGGAACACCAGAAACTTCGGCAGTTTCAAAAGGATTAAAGGGTGTTTCTAACTGTTCGACACCTGTTTCCACTTCTCGCTCAAAGCGATCGCTTTTTGCCTCGGCTGCTTTTAATTGCGCCCTTTGTTGGTCATTAACTAGAACAATTATCGAGGAATAAGGAGTAACAATGTCATTATTCTTGGCTACCTGATGAATAGCATCTAATTCTGCTATAGATAGTTGATTTTTTCCCTGTTGACCTAGACTATATACTAACTGACGAGCGGCGATCGCTTCAAGTCCGTTATCGGAAATCTTATCTAGTTCAGATAGGAGTGCAGATTTTGTCACCGTCCAACTATAGCCATCTATCACTGATGCGCTGCTAGCTTCTTCTGTCGCCAGTCGCTTAATCACCGTTGGCAGATCTGTAGCCACACCACCGTTACTGTTTTGGATTGCTTGCAAAGTGGCATCATTATAAGCCCGTGGTAATTTACCACCCAGATGCACCATCCACAGAGGAGAATCCATTTCAGGAACTTGTTGCTGATCTTGGGATAATTCATAACTTCCCTCGTCAGTTAAGAGTAAGACGGCATCATAATTTTTATTATCTCGTAATGATTGAAATTGCTGGAGCATCTCATCTGTTTGTAGTGAACCATAAAAGGTCATATTATTAATACTCAACCCATTAAAATCTTCCAGATGTTTAGCCTGATCAGAAGAGACATCAGTAATATATAAATCAACGTCATTATTAGATAAACTTTCTAAATTCTCTCGCCACCAATAAATTGATTTTATGACTTCTTCTTTTTGAGATCCCATACTATAAGAAGTATCCAGAATCAAAGCATATTTTTTATTCTTAGGTAATGAATAATCCTGACTCATCAATGGTTCAACCGCAACCCTATATCCATTCTGCAAATTAAGCTGATAAGTATCTCTATCTAAGTTATTCTGTTGACCAGCAAAATCTTCCAACCAGACATCAGCAAAAAACCACTTCTTTTTCCCGTTACGCAACCGCTTGGTATAACTTGTCCAAAAGATGTTGCGTTTTTCGGCTAACTTCGGTAAAGCCCAACCCTGTTCTTGTTTCATTACTTTATAAGTCAACCAGAGGTGCATTTTTGCCGTACTGATGCCAAT
>JAAUYH010072231.1_pt1 | contig 45706 bp, 22 predicted proteins | sample 7278061 | NCBI WGS metagenome assembly JAAUYH01 (sample SAMN14350203, study PRJNA611818) | marine sediment metagenome | isolation source: surface marine sediment (0.6m) | place: French Polynesia: Moorea | collected 2018-08
CCCATCCCGAACTCAGAGGTGAAACGCTACTGCGGCAACGATAGTTTTCGGGTAGCCGAATGTGAAAATAGCTCGGTGCCAGGGTAATATTAAAAAAACAAATGCCTCCCACTGTACAAGGGAGGTTTTTGTTTGAAGATTAATTTATTTAGCGTTGCATAAATGCGGGATGATTTTGATGTTTTTGTAGGATGGAGAGCAGTGCGTTGCTTTTCCAAAGTTGTAGCGACTGCGGGGCATCTTGCCCGTCCCTTGTATTTATGAGGCAGGCAAGATGCCTGCACCACAAGAATCATCTTTTAATAAGCACTTAAGTGCTTACTAGGTATCATTACTAACGCATAGCTGGTGTTTCACAAGCGACTCCAACCAATTTGGCAGTTGTCTCCCACATCAATTTTCCCTTATCATCATCTCGGGCTTGGGAAGAAACTTTTTGAACAAATGCCTGACGTTTTTCACTGTTGCGATTTCCCCAACTCCAATAAGCACCGGATTGCTTGAATTCTGGATCTGCAACTACGGCTGCTACTCTTTCCCCTGCTAATTCCTGAGATACATAACCCTTAGTGATATACTTTTGGAATAATGGGAAGAGTTTTTGGAAGGTAGGATAGTGGTTGCGGAATAATGGTGTATCAGCAACGCAGCCCGGATATAAAGAAGTGAAAGTGATTCCGGTCGATTCGTGATAGCGTCGGTGCAATTCCCGCATTGTCAGCACGTTGCACACCTTACTATCTTTATAAGCTTTAACTGGTTCAAACTTCTTACCATCAGCCATGGAAATTGGTTCTTTAAATCCTGCTGCAAAGCCCTCGAATTTTCCTAAGTCTGGACGCGGATAAACCTTTCCACCCGGTTCATCAGGATTATGGGTAACGGTGCCTAAAATTACAACTCGCTTATCTGCTTCTGGCGACTTTTTCAAGTCTTCCAGCATCAGGTTACATAAGAGGAAATGACCGAGGTGATTTGTGGTCATAGTTAATTCATAGCCTTCTGGGCTACGCAAGGGTTGTTTAAGCAAAGGCATGTAAATAGCAGCATTGCACACCAAAGCCCGTATAAATCTGCCACTAGCGCTGAATTCCCTAGCAAAACGCCGCACACTCTCCAAATCACCCAAATCTATGTGCATGATGCTGTAGCTGCCTTGTTCCATACCTACACTTTGGGCAGCTTCCCCAGCCTTGCGCACATCCCGACATGCCATAACTACATGCCATCCCCTATCGGTAAGTGCTTTTGCAGCGTACAAACCTACTCCCGATGAGGCACCTGTAATCACAACCGTTGGTTTCTGATTTTGTTGCATTTTGTTAAAACTGAATTAATCATCATTGATTGTTTTTATATTCTCATAGTTCGAGAAGAGGCACAATTGACATCTTGCCCGGGAAGAAAACATCAGCAATAAATTCTAGTTTTCCATACCAAAAACCCAACCAGAGTAAGGTTAAGTATTAAATTAGACTTTTTCAACTGACATCTTGCACCTGCCTGATGAAACTTTTGTTTATAAACCGGGTTTTTCCGTACTTGTTGACAATGGTGCAAGATATGACTAAACATCCTCTTAGGAAATGGCACCCTGATAGCTTCTATCTTTGCGTTTTTGTAACCACAAAGTAATTCCTAAATAAACGATTATGTGTATAAGTAATACTGACCAACTTAACAATAGATTCTCTAAGGTATTAGAGAACATTGGATGTGCTGTAATTAATGAACTTGTTGCAGAGTTATCCTCACTTTGAGCTACAGGGACTAACAAATTTACATTAGCTAATGTTCCATAAGCGCCAACTGACCAACGACTTAGCATTAACCAAGAAATATATTTGCCAATTCCCTTCATGTTAAATAATACCCCAGCAAAAATAATTTGGGGTAGTAACAATAAAGGTAAAGCACTATTAGCTTGAGTACTATTTTTGACGCTAGCTGATACCATTAATCCTAAACTTATAGAAGTCAAGATAGTTAGAAATGTGGTAATGAATACTCCTAAAAACCAAGAAAATGAAGGAATAAAAAGTGGTTGATAATTAAGTGTTAATTTGGGTTCGGGGGAGATAAAGCAGAAGAAAATGACAATAGAGATTAATAGACTTTGTATAACTGCTAATCCTCCTAATGTTAAAATCTTGGAGCATAAGTAAGCAAATAATCTCAAATTCACTAGTCTTTCACGCAGATAAATTACAGATTCTTTGACAATTTCTTGTAAAGAACTTGCAAGTCCTACCCAAATAGCTGCACAGGTAAAGATAAATAAAACTCTCCGTGCTAAAGATGCCGGTTCTAAGTCTTTTGCGGGGTCAAAAGTAGGAATCAAAAAATTGTTATTTGGAATTGCTAAAGTGATTAAAGCGATGCCAATAGGTGCGGTGAGTAAAGATAAAGCTAGGTAAATACTGTCTCGCTGAATTAACTTAATATATCGTTGAATTAGAATCGATAATTGTTCAAAAAATGAGCGTTTTACCCTGAGTGGAGATGAGTGATGCTCTTGTTTTTCAGAACTAAGGCGGTTCTCTATATATTCATTGTAATAATTTGATTCACGATATTTCTCAGCTTCTTCAATAACTGCTTCTTTTGTAGACAATTTAATATAAATATCTGCAAAATCTCCACTATTAATTTGGAAAAATATGGCTGCTTTATCTGGAGGACCAAAATAACAAAGGTTTCCACCAGTACCAAGAAAGACTAAATAATCACATATATTAATATTACTGGTTGCATGAGTTACAAGAATTATTGTCCGTCCTTCATTAGCTAACTTGCGTAGCAATTGCATGACTATTTTATCTAATCCTGGATCTAGTCCAGAAGTTGGTTCATCTAGAAAAAATAATTTGGGGTCTGCTAATAATTCTACTCCGATACTTACCCGTTTTAATTGTCCACCACTTAAGTTTTTAACTAATTTATTTTGATGTTCTGATAGTTCAACTTGTTGTAATGTTTTTTCGACAATTTGATTGATATTAATATCAGGAGGTAACCTGAGTTTTGCAGCATAATAAAGTACTTCTTTCACTCTTAAATTAGTATGAATAATATCCTGCTGAGGAACATATCCGATAAGATTACGATAAATATTAAAATTATTTCTTAAATTATCTCCGTTTAAATAAACAGCTCCTTCACTAGTTGGCTCAATACCTAATAATGCTTTTAGTAAAGTCGATTTTCCCGAACCACTCCCCCCTACTACTGCTACTAATTCTCCTGGCTCAAGAACTAAAGAAATTTCATTTAATAGTCGAATTTTTCGCTGATTTTTATCCTTAACAACTCTGACAAGATTTCGAGCATCAATGCGGATTTTATCTCCAGCATCTACTATTACTAATTCATCCCCTTGTAAAACAAATCTATAAGGACCAATTTGAATGATATCCCCTGATGATAAAATAGCTGAACCATTTACTTTTTGACGATTAATAAATACCCCATTGGTGCTATGGTCATGCAGAATATAATGACCCTGACTGTCAATTTTTATTGTAGCGTGGCGACGAGATACAGTTGGTGCATGTAATTCTAAATCGGTATTTGGACTGCGTCCTAAAACTAGAGGTCTATTGTGATTTTTCAGATGAAGGGAGCGTTGTTTTGGTGTTGCCACCGTTTGGTTTACACTTGGACTTCTATAAGTTAAAATTATACAGTTTTGAGGATTCTGACCAATTTTGATTTCTGTGCCATTTTCTAAGCGCAAACCTCTTTTGGGTGTAATAACTTTATTATTAATAAATAACCGATTGGTACTTGGTTTTTCTCCATCTCCATCGTAAATATAATAATAATTTCCCTGTTTACGGATGGTAGCCTGACAACGACTTATTACTGTCCAATCTTCTGGAACTTTTAGTCCTTGGGGGGGAGAAAGCTGAGGTTCTCTTCCTAAAATATGATAATCAGCAGTTAAATCAAATGGTAAATATTGTCCTTGATTATTCAGGTCAATTCGAGGATTGTTAGACAGAAGAGTAGTATTACTCAATTGGTTATTCATATATCTGTAATTACCCATTAAATATCTTGACAAGGCATAAATATTTTATCGACTAAATGTCTAAAACGGGCTGTAATTTAATGAAAAATACAAACCGTCGTCTTGCCATGTGTTGCCATTTGAGTTGGTATCAGTCAGAGGAATTCCGTAGTCTAAGCGTGCGGTAAACTGGTTGCCCATTTGCCACTGTAAACCCATACCAACACCCACCAAAGTATTGGGATCTGGGTGAAAATTACCAGAATTATTCCAAGCAACACCAAAATCGATAAATGGAATTGCTTGCAAAGTTCCTTTTACTTCTTTGACTCGCAAAATCGGCAATCTGACCTCTGCGGAAGCAAAAACGCCGTTGCTGGTAATTAATTCATCCTGTCGATAACCCCGGACTGTTTGTAGACCCCCTAAGCCAAAAGGTTCTAAAGGTACGGTGCTGCGAGTAGATAATAATACCTCCGACCGCAACACCAACAAAGTATCTGGTGCCAAAAAACGCACATACTGCCCTTGTCCTCGCCAAGCAAAAGAGCCACTATTAGAAGCATCTTCATTTTTACTGTCATTAAACAAGTCTATTCCCAGACTAAATTGAGAACGCAATAACAAAATCTCTTGTGCGCTGCGTTGTGTATAGTCTTGGAAAAAACGCAGTCCCGAGATGATGGTTTTTCCTTGAGAATCTGCTCCCGGTGATAGGGGAAAGGGTTGTCCTTCTTTTTTGGTGTTATTTTCCTGTCTAAACAAGCTCAAACCCAATCCTAATTCTTGACTGGGAGTTTGGATAATTGGCTGCCGGAAAGTGAGTTCCAAGTCTAAAGAATTACCAGTAATATCCTGGGTGTCAAAAGGTGATTCTGTCACTTCGGCGTCAATTACCCAACCTGAGAAGCTGACTCTACCATTTTGGGGATTGACGGGCACTATATAGTTGAAGTCAAGGGTGTTACTACCATCGGTATTTGTGTATTTTAGATCCACTCGATCCCCAAAGCCCAAGAAATTCCCTTCATTAATACGAATACCTCGTCGAATAGTACCAACAACGGGAGCACGTCCATTATCGATAAACAATTCCACCCTCAAGGATTGGGCTTCTGTTACTCTGACGTCTAGTAAACTCTCTTGGGGACGTGAACCAGGAGAAAGTTCGGCACTAATATTTTGAATCAAGGGATCCATTTGCAATAGTTGTAATGCTTGTAGCAGACGCTCTCGATTCAAAGGTTTATTGGTTGCTAGTGCAATCCGACTGCTTACATAGCTAGAGTTTAGCCGTTTGGTACCTCTGACATTAATTTGTGAAATTCCACCTTCAATAATTCTAATTTTGATAATTCCTTCCTTGTTGGGGAAACTTTGGTCAGCAAGAATAGAAGCACGAGAATAGATATAACCTGCATCATTGTAAAGTTTTGTTAAGACCACCTCCACTTGCAGCAATTCTGCTTTTGTGAGTGGTCGGTTAATAAATTCGGCTGTCACCTTGCTTAAATTTTCGCTGCTGAATGCAGTGTTACCTTCAAACTCAAACTTACTAACGGTAACGATTTCAGGAAGATTTAGAGGCTGTTCTGATTGAGGAAGAGTCGATGGTGGTTTTATGTTGAGAGGAATTCGAGGTAATGGTCGGGGAATGGGAATAGGTAGTTCGGGTTGTTTGGGAGGAAGAGGATTTGGTAAACGGGGTGGTGCTGAAGGAGGAGGATTGACACCTTGATTTGATGGTGGTGCGGTGGGAGGAGGATTGACACCCTGATTTGGTGGTGGAGGTGGTGCGGTGGGAAGAGGACCAGTAACCTGAGACAGAATTAAAGCAGTTCCTGACTTTGTATAGGGCTGAATTTTTTTCTGGTTATTTAAATCATTATTATCAAAGGTGATAGATAAATTTTCAGCAAGGGAGTCATCAAATAAGTTTTCAGCCAAGACTTTATCTGGCGATACGGTGATTAGTAACTCCAAGATCCAAGATACAGCTAGAGTTGCTTGAAAGCCTCTAATTAACCTCGCTTTAGTCATAATATCTTAACTTTCTATCCAAAATATTTAAATTTGATGAATTATTAAATTGAATCTAATTAATCGAACATGCATTGCTTTGATTAATTATCATCATATATCACTAGTCAATGGAGAAAAACACAGAAGATGTATGTTTTTAACAAAAAATGAATTTTTTTTGCAACAATTTTGATGAGTATTTATTTTTTTTACAAAAAATAGCTCTATTCTTTTTAAGATAACAACAATCGGACTCCAGCTGTAAATTTTATTAAACAAAAGTATAAATGACTTGTATATCAGTATAGAATTATTTAAGTCAAGGTGGTCATAGGTGAGGATAAAAATATGACTCGACGCTATCAAAAAAGTCTTCTGACTCTGGCGTCTCTGGTGCTTGTTATTGGTAGTTTTGTTTCTTTATCTTCTTGTAGTAGTAGTCCAACTAGCACTCAATCTAGTGACACAAAATCACAGACAGAAACAGTCTCTGATACAGGAGCAAAGAATAAAGAAATAAGTCCGCTTACTAGCCTGCTTCCAGGAAATGATCGCACAACTTCCGATCCCCTGAGCTTAATACAAAATGAGCAAATAAAAAAAGAACTTCAGTTAACAGAAAATCAGAGTGCTAAAATCAAGCAAATTGAACAAGATTTTCGGGCTGCAATCACACAAAGAGTCTCGGGAGTCACTTTCAAAGGACTGGACAAAACACAGAAAGAAGCAAAAATTAAAGAAATCAGCAAGGATTTAGACAAGGAGATACAAGAAGCCCGCAAAAAGGTTGGAGCAGTTCTAAAACCAGAACAGGAAACACGCTGGAAGCAAATAGTTCTACAAATATATGGTTGGGGAGTTTTGACAAAGGATGAATACTCTTCTGAATTAAAACTCACATCTAAACAACAGGAGGAGATGAATCAACTGCGGGATCAGATGATTACCAAGATGAGAGCTAATTGGCAAAATCCAGATAATAAAAATGAACCACGGGAAAAGGTTATAGCCTCCAATCGCCAACGACTGGAACAAATAGTCAAAAATACTAATGAGGAGGCTTTAGATGTTCTGACACCAGAACAAAAGAAAAATCTAGAAAAGCTCAAAGGTAAAAAATTCAACCTAGATCCGAAATCTTTACCATCTCCGGCTCCATAGGTGAGTTGAAATCCCTTATACTACAAGTTTTGGAATGACTAGAATTTACAACTTTTCTAGATTGCATTAGCTATGGTTGTGCAATCTTCCATGCACAATAGGCACTGTATACAAGTACATTTGTGCATATGGTTTACAGGAATTTTTATTTTTTGACATCGCAATCATAGTTTTTCTTTGAGCCTATCCTACCTTTGATTGGGAGTCCGTACTTTTCAAAGGACTTCCTTGATTTACCAATACCTTTGGGGATGGGCTTTCTTTGTCCTCAATCTTGACCGCATCTTTGGCGAATACAAAAGATAAAGATATAGTTGATTACCTAAATATAGCTGTAAATCATCCTATTTTTGAGAGGTTTATCTGTTAAATAAAACAATTACTAACTTAACTTATTTGACAAGATTCAATACAATTCATTAACAGGGAGTAAATAGATATGAAATTGTGGAACGAAGAAAAAGATATTAGCAAAGAAAACAAAACAAACAGCTTCTCAGACATCACAGAACTGCTGCAATTAGAGGGAGAAATGCAGCAACAATTATTTGAAAGAGCCAGAGAAGTCCGACATCTGCATGGGGGAGATGAAGTGATGCTACGGGGTGTCATAGAAATTTCCAACTATTGCCAAAAAAATTGCGATTATTGCGCCATGCGGGCAGCCAATCAAGGTTTAGAAAGATATCGATTTAGTGCCGAGGAAATTTTATCAATTGCCGAAGATATAAAAAATACTAATACTATCTCGACCATTTTTCTTCAATCTGGACAAGACCCTTTGTGTGATTCAGTACTTGAAGAAGTAATTCCAGAACTTAAAAAACTCAATTTGAATATTCTTTTATGTTTGGGACAAAGACCCAAAGAAGTGTATTTCAAATTCGCCGAACTAGGAGCAGATTCTTATATTCTCAAATTTGAAACTTCAGACCCAGAACTTTACAAAGAAATTGCTTATACACCTTTAGAAAAAAGACTGCAATGTATTAGCTGGTTGCAAGAAGCTGGTTTCAAAGTAGGAACTGGAAATATTGTTGGTTTACCCAAACAAACCTTAGATACGTTGGTGGAAGACATTCTACTTGCAATTCAACTCCAGCCAAATTTTGTCAGTTCTTCTCCCTTTATTCCTAATCAGGATACACCTTTAGAAAAATTGCCTTATGGGAATCTAAACCATACGTTGAATACGATGGCAATTTATCGTTTAGCACTACCATCTGCACTGATTCCTACGGTTAGCGCTCTAGAAAAGATTCACAAAGGGGGTCAGCTGATGGGACTGAATGCAGGAGCTAACGTACTCACTATTAATTTTACACCCACAAGATATCGGCGTAAATATCGCATTTACTCAGACAAGCGCTTTGTAGTTAGTTTAGAACATGCTCTCAAGACTATTGAAGAAGCAGGTTTGCGAGTCAGGATGCCATCTCAATAGATACAAAATCAATATCAATCAAAAATAATTAGGAGCAATGAGCCAAATAATACGGTCAAGAAAAACTGAACGGACTTTGCTTTGGGTTGTCTTAACCATTGTGGCAGCAATATTTGCAGTCTTTTTATATACATTTAACCCTTGGACAACTCAATGGAGAAATCACTCTTCTGACTGGGTGCAAATTACTTCAAAAAAATCTATTATCCATGTTGGTAGCAATGACTCTTTTGCCACAACTCAAGACGGTATAATGGCTGGTAAGCTGGTTTTAGATTTTTTGGAAAATAAGCAACCAGACTCCGGTAAAGCAGCAATTGAAATTTATAACAGAATCATTCCCAGAGAAAATTATGGTGGGGAGTATTCGGCTTTGCAGTGGTTCTGTGAATATCTTCTAGCTGGGGAGAAGGACAAGCAAAAATATTTATCTGACAAATTTGTTGCCAGCTTTTATGATTTTTTTGCGGAAAAGAATTTTGCTCGCTTAAAAGAGTACATAAAACGCAAATATAAACTGGAAACTTTTGCTGACCAAGATACACAAGTTGGTGAAAATCGCAAAGCTTTTCTAGAGGATTTCATTCTATTTAATAATCCCAGAAGAGAAGAATGGGAAAAAACCAGCAAAGTTATCAATTCCTTGAATTTAAAACCAGGACAAAGTATTGCTGATATTGGTAGTGGACCTGGTTATTATACCTTTAAATTTTCTCAATTGGTGGGTAAAAAAGGGCGCATATTTGCTATTGATACTGTACAAAAACACCTAAATTATGTCAATCAACTCAGTCAAAAGTACGGAATCAATAACGTCAAAACTGTGAAGACTGGAGGTGACACTATTGGCTTGGATGCGAATCAAGTAGACCTTGCTTTTATGTGTTCTCTTTACCATAACATTTATGGGATGTCTACAGATTATGACATTGATAATTTTGTTAACAGCATTAAAAATTCACTGAAAAAAAATGGCAAGTTAATTGTTGTCGATAATGGCTTGGTAAAAGATTCGGAACTGCCCTATCACGGTCCTTATATTGCCAAGGAATTGATTATCGCTCAACTGAAAAATTACGGCTTTAAATTCGTCAAAGATTATGCCTTTATTCCACAAAGGTACGTCTTAGTTTTCCAAAAGATTTAGGGATTTTGGAATTGAATTTAAATGAGGTTAGTTTCGGCATCAGACTTGCCTTGGCACTACCATAAATCACGAGTTAACTAACAATGGATTTCAGGACTATTGGGATGGGGGCAGCACTTGGTTCTGCTGCATCGTGGGCAGTTGGTTCAATCCTATTTAAACAATTAGGGGAACAGATTTCGCCTTTAGCGATGACTTTGGCTAAGGGGGGAGTAAGTGTTGTTTTGTTAGGTGCCACCCTCATTTTTACTGGTTACAATGGTATACAACAGCAGGCTTTATTACTACTAATATTTAGTGGACTTTTAGGTATTAGCTTAGGGGACAGTTTCTTTTTTGAAGCCCTGCAAGATTTAGGACCCCATGCCTTAGTATTACTGTTAATGGTGGGAGAAGTTTTAACTGTAATTTTAGCAGTAGTGTTTTTGGGTGAGACACCAACATTACTTGCATGGTTGGGTATTTTTTTAGTGGTGTTAGGAATTGCTGTTGTTTTGTCAGCAAAACTGTCAGGAGAAAAGCAAGCATCTGGGTGGAAAGGAATTGCTTTTGGGCTGTTGTCTGTATTGTGCATGTCGGTATCGATGATTGTTGCTAAAAAAGGTTTGGAATCAGTTTCAGCCATACAAGCAACTTTTATTCGCATGTTGTCTGGAACTACGGGAATGCTGCTTTTTGGTACATTTACCCAACGTTTGGGACGCTGGATGATTCCATTTCGTGACCCCAAGTTAATCTATTTTTTCTTGTTGTCAGTGTCCATTGTCACTTTTGGGGGATTTTGGCTTTCTTTAGTGGCAATTAAATATGTTGATGTGGCAATTGCTAACACATTAAGTTCCACAGAACCTCTATTTATTCTCCCCTTGGCGGCAATTTTTCTCAAAGAAAAAATTGTTTTTCGTTCTGTGTTAGGTACAGTTATGACATTAATAGGAATTGTTTTTCTCTGCATCAGTTAGTACATCATTATTCTATCTGAATTTGGCATTGCTGGATTAAAGGATGAATATGAGTGGGGTAGCTTATAAATATAGAAAACGGGCAGGGATGCTCGTTCCACAAGGCAAGATATCCATCCCACAAAATCATCAAAATCATGCCGCATTTATGCAACGTTCTAAATTTTTATCCAAGGAGAAATCAAAATGACAATTGCTGAAAATAGAATTACCAATCGCAAAGAATTACTAATTGCTAGGGCAAAAGAAAGAATTGAAGATTTACATAGACTGCAAAAGGCAGGATTAATTTGTAAGCATGGAGATTTTTTCCCTTCGGTGCATTATCCACCCATCACCATGTATTCTCCCATCACCGAAGAGGAATTATTTGAGGGTTATACTCTTCCAGAAGACGGATTATTTGATATTTATGCCCATATTCCATTTTGCCGTCAACGCTGTATTTTCTGTCATTATCCTGTGCAATTAGGAGAACGAGATCCAGAAAAAGACCAGTACCTTGACGCATTAGAAAAAGAAATGGATATCTATATGCGACGACTGGGGATAGACAAAATTAAAGCCAGGTCAATTCTGGTGGGGGGAGGAACACCAACTTATCTCACATTGGAACAATTAGATAGATTTTTGAATTTCTTTGTCCAACGGGTAGATTTATCAACTTGTACCCAGTTTAATTACGATGTAGATCCTGTAACTTTAATTGGTGCAGAAGGAAGAGAAAGATTACGTTTGATGCGGTCTTATGGTGTTGATCGTCTCACCATTGGTATTCAATCTTTGAATGAAGATATTCTCAAAAGAATGAACCGTCATCACGGTATAAAAGAGGCATTAGCATCAATTGAAAATGCTAAGGAATTTGGATATCAGGTCAATATTGAATTCATTTACGGCTATCCAGGAGAGACTTTGGATAACTGGATGGAAGTGATGGAACATGCTGTGTCTTTGGGAACAGAAGAAATTCAATTATATCGACTGAAAATTGAAGCTTATGGAGATTTTCAAGGACCAATTAAACGCTTGAGTGAAAGAGAGGAAAAAGGACAATATCAGCTACCAACTGTAGAAGAAACCTTAATGATGAAACAGTTGGCAATTGATATTCTCAATGAAAATGGCTATCACGAAAATCTCCGTCGGGTATTTACAAAAGAACGCAAACATTATTCACACTATGCAGATAACCAATGTTGTGGATTGCTAGACCAGTTAGGATTTGGTTTAACAGCCTTTAGCAGTCTCAGAAATAGATTTGTACTCAACACGCAGAATTTTGATGAATATTACTCTCAAATTGCTGCAGGTAAAATGCCTCTGAATCGGGGTATTACCAGAACTAAAGAAGAACAAATCAGCTGGGCAATTATTTTGCCTTTAAAAAATCGCTGTGTCTGGAAGAATTACTTTGAGAAAGTAACAGGGGGAGTATCCCTTAATCACGTCTTCCGCAACAAAATTGAGAAGCTAAAATCTTTTGGATTAATTACCGAAGATGAACAAAAAATTGAATTAACAAAACTCGGTGCCTTCTTTGCAGATGAAGTTGCACAACAATTTCATCACCCTAATTACATTCCCTTTTCCCGCGAACAGTATGAACACGGACCCTTATATCCTTATGATGATTGTGAATTCTAATAGATTTCTGTAATCTATCGGTTTTGAATTTAAGTACTTTCAAAAGCCCAGTTTTTTGAAAGCTGGGTTGATAAAATCATTTTTCCAAAAATCATTCACTCAAAATACGGTCATGAAAAATAAAAAGAAGAATTCAATTAGCACCAAAAAAAAACTGATAAATTTAGCATTGTGTTTGGGTGTTATCAGTATCGGTTTCACCATTAATTCCGATATTCTTGCACAACCGCTATATCCACGCTATGGTCTTTTTCAACCCTATACCAAACCTCGATATCCCTCTCGCAATCAAACAGGTAAGACTATTGCTGATGTTCTCACAAAAGATGCGAAATTTCGCAATTTTGTTGATGGCTTAGAACAAGCAAAATTGTTGGAGGAACTGAGAAAATCCTGTCCAAAAGAGCAACCCTATTGTTTAACAATTTTTGCTCCCAACGATGAGGCATTTAATAATCTACCTCGTGCTGTTTTCAATAAATATAACCAACCAGAAAATCGCAGCAAAATTTTGCAATATCACTTAGTTCAAGGTCGAATTACTAAAGAAGATGTAGATAGTGGTTCAAAAGTGACCATGGCAGGTCATCCCATCCAAATTACTGAGTCTTCTGAGGGTATTTATAAATTAAATACTGCAAATGGAAAACATCCATCAATCCTCACCAAAAATGGTGTAATTATTGAGATTGACCAAGTTCTCATACCTCCAGACTTGTAATTAACATTAAGTATCTGTAGGGTGCGTTATGACTTTAGTCTAACGCACCATCCTGTAAGAGACCTTTTATAAAGTAAATATTAAGTCTATGGATGTAGGGAGAAACCGGGTTTCTATGGGTGGAGTATCGAATCCGCATCCTACTTAGTCTCAAAGAAACCCGGTTTCTTGGGTCTTAAGGTTTACTTTATAAATAACCTCTAAATCCTTTGCTGGGTTACTTTGGTGCGTTACGCTACGCGATAACACACCCTACTGACTTTGGTGCGTTACGCTACGCGATAACACACCCTACTCACTCCTATTTAGCCAAGAGTGGGGTTAATTATTACTGCCAATTTCCTACAATCACAAATGGTGCCCAAAAATAAGGATGTTTATACTTTTCATTGTTGATTAAACTTAGTTGTGCTGCTTGTAATGCTTGTACTTTATTGATATTATTCTTTTTAGCATTTTTTAATTGTCGATAAAATTCACGCATCAATTCCGCAGTACTTTCATCCGCTACTGACCAAAGTGTGGCTAAGGTACTTCTAGCACCTGCACGCACTGCAACTCCTGCAAGTCCTAAAGCTGCACGTTTGTCTCCAATTGCTGTTTCACAAGCACTTAGTACTAGTAATTCAATTGATAAACTTTGGTTTAATTGGTTCTTTTGCAGCAAATTCTTTAAGTCTTTAACATTAATTCGATTATCCCAAACAAGAATAAAAGTATTTTCAACATCGGAACTAAACTTTCCATGGGTGGCTAAATGAATAATGGGAAAAGTAGCAGCATTAATTTCTTTTCTAATGGTTGGAGTAAGAAAACTTTGGTTGAGAATTACTTCTGATGAAAGTCCTAAATTTTGAATTTCTTCTAGTTCTAATTTGACATAAGGTAATCCTTCAAATCCTTGATGGGCTGGAAGGTCTTTTTGCAGTTCACTGAGTCCAGCAGTTAAGACTCTTAAATTTTGAATTTCAGTAATAGGTTTTGGTTTCACTAAGTCTAAACCAGGTGCTACAGCAACAGCATATTTTTCTATGAGGAATTTATTGTTTTTATCCAACAATACACTCATGGGGATATTCCGCAACTCGCCATCAAGTACAAATGCCAAGTTTTTAATTTGCTTATTAGCTGTTAATTCCTTCTCGAAAGGTTGAATTAACCAACTATATAATTCTTGATATAGACTTGCAGCTTTACTGTTGGGTTCAATCAGGGAACTTCTGACATCTTCAACTTTATCTTCTAGTTCTTTTTTGGTAATTTCGTGAATATGCAGTTTTAGAGGTTGATTGGGTAAGCTGAGAATAACGCCTAACTTTTCTGGCAAAATAATTGTGTAAAAAACAGCCGCTGTTGTGTCAATCTGATCAATGTTTTTGGGTTCTGCTTCGACACAGGCTTCTTGGAAAAAGTCATTTATTTCTGCTAACTGCAAAGATTGAATAACTTCACGGGCTTTACTGAGTAGGTTTTGGACTTTTTTTGGTGATTTTCCAGATTTTGTTAAAGAATCTGCATAGTCTAAATGTAATTGTACTAATTCTCGATATACAGGTTCAATGCTATCCCGAAAAGAATATTGTACCTCTGGATTAATAGCTACTAAATCACCCCGCAATGACTGTAAAGCATTATAGGCTTTGGTATAAGTAGAGATAGCATTTTCTGTCTTTCCTTGGGTTTTATATATTCGTCCTAACTGCCAGAAAAATTGATAGGCAATATCTGAATTTTCAAATGTAGAAGCTATACTCAAAGCCTGTTTAGTCAATTTTTCTGCTTGGGCTAAATTATGCTTTTTCCCTGGTAATTCATACAGCGCACCGCGATATCCTACAGCATAAGCTTCGGCAGATTTGTCCCCTAATTCTTTGGCTTGTGTTGCTGCTTGAATTAGGATTTTCTCTATTTCTTCAAAGGTAGGGATTTGAGAATTTTCTTGAATGGTAAAATTCTTATCTTGTTGTGCCAATTTAACTAAATTCTGGGCAAAATTTAGTTGTAAATAAATATTTGTACGACTGGGAACTAAACTACCTATTTCGGGCTTAATTTGTTTCCAGAATTTTTCTGCTTCCTGAAAATCCTCGCGCTTCAACAATAAATTTAGTTGGTTTAACTTTGCTTGCTGTTGTGTAATTGGTGAAGATGAAATATCGATTACTTGCTGATAAAGTTTTAAAGCTTTTTGCTCATCTTCTTCGCGGATACGCCGAACTTTTCTGGATTCTGATTTAGCTTGTATGGTGTTAGCTAAACTCAGATAATTCGCGGCTATTTCCTCTGAATCATTCAATTTGTTCGCCAGATGACTACTGGTTTCTAAAACTATTTCCGATTGGTTTATCTGACCGATATATCTTAAAGTTTTTCCCAGACTTCTCAATGCCAAAATGTTGGTGATTGAGGGAGATTCATTTTTATATAATTCCAATTTTTTCTGGAAATTATCTGTACTTAAACTACTTAATTCTTGACAATTTTTGACCTGAACTTGGTCTAATACTTCTAACACCACCTTACAAGCACGGGGATAAAAACCCATATCTTGCATAGTTTGTGCCTGGTTAATTTTACTCTGGGCTAATTTTTTTGGTGCGTCTATTTGAGTGTAAATTTGAGTAGCTTCTTGCCAAGTTTGAAGTGATTCATCTAAATTACCAGTTTCTCTTTGTAAATATCCCTTAATTTCTAATGCTTGTGCCAAGAGTTCTAAACTTTTTAATTCTTTTTTGCTCTCAACTTGAGGACGTAGTATTTTTAAACTGTCATTAATGGCTTGATTGGCTTGTTCCCATTTTCCTAATTGTTGATAACTCAAAGCTAGATTGCTCAACGCCATCCCTTGATTTAAACTATCTCCTTCCTGGGCAAAAATAGTTGCTGCTTGTTGCCAAATTACCGCTGCATCTGGAAATTCACCTTGACGATATAATTCCATTGCTTTATAGCTTAATCCTTGCCCATCTGCCTGAGTTTGTGCCACCCTAGTTGGTAAAGACACCTTTGCTAATACAGGTGTAACGGTAAAAAAAATAAACAACAATACTGCAATAAATAAGGATTGCTTTTGATATATCCTTTTACAGATATTTGATATTTTTTTGATAAAATTGAGGCATTTATTAAACACTTTTCCTCCCTCTTTAAATTGCAATTAAATTGATTACTTATAAACCGGGTTTCTTTGAGACTAAGCAATACCAATTCACGAAAATATTGATACATATGTAGGGGCGCAATGCTTGCGCCCAAATCCATAATTTGTATCACCAATAAAGTGAATTAACCCCCTGAACAAATAGCAGATTTTTGGCGGATGCGTTGAACATTAATGTCCTTCGGGTCGTATGCGGTGAGGACAACTTCCCCTTTTTCATTAAATACCCATCCTTGAGCAGGTACAATTCGCCTTTCAGTAGAATTGCTGAATTGAGACGTATTACTTTTATTGCTAGAATTACCTGTACTGGGAACGGGATTCACCAAATCGACTCGCACCGTACTACTGCTGGGGGGTTGATTGGGATTTGTCGGTAAACCACCCCGACCAACTTGGACAAATTCGCTACCGACACCTTGCTTACAGACATTTTGGGCTATTTGGTCCTTGGGGTCTGTAACACTTTCTGGTAATTCCACTAATCCCTTGCTGGGATCAACATCTGGGGTGGTAAGCGTCACAATGCCAGATACGCCAAATTCTGAACTGGCATCGATGTCATTCGTACCATTTCCTGGAATTGCTCTTCGTTCCTCTAGCCCCAGGATTCCCTCAGTGGTAATATTGATCTCTCCTCCTCGTCCTTTCTGTGCCTTGGCAATAATATCATTGCCATCTCCTTGTGAAGGAAAAGCAACTACAAATCCTGCATCGATGTTGATATTGCCACCATTACCAGCCCCTTGATTGCTAGCCGCAGTTGCAGATATTTGACTATTACGCCGCAATAGCAATAAATCTCTGATATTTAAATCTATATTCCCCCCTGAAGCGGTGCTACTTTCTGCTTTGATTTCTCCCCTGTCTAAGGTGAGATTACCCGCAATCAGTTCTATATTTCCAGCCTCACCCGTACCGTCACTGGTTGCGGAAATGATTCCACCATCTTTGATTGTTACTTGTCTGGGGTCGATAAAAATACTACCACCGTCTCCAGTGGAACCAGGGGCTGTGTTAGCAAAGATACCGCTTTGGGAACTGACTGGGTCAATTGTAAACTCTACGTCGTCTTTTGGGAATTTTTCATTTAATAATTGAATCCTCTCAGAATAAGTAGGGTCACTACCTGATATTTGAATGCGATCGCTTACGTTGATGTTAATGTTACGAGCATCACCACCACTAAAGGTAGTAGTGAGAATTTGTCCACCACCTGTCAAGTCTAGGGTATTTGCATTAACCGTAATATTACCACCAGGAGAGTTGCTACGGCTACGGGCACTTAAAACCCCACCATCGGTTATTTGTAATTTAGAGGTGGTGACATTGATTTCTCCTCCCTCTCCATTTGCTGTCGTTTCTGTGTTTGTAAACAAACCACTGGAAAAGCCACCTACGCTACCATCCTCAAGTAATGGTAATGGAGCAACTCCAGAGATGATAACAGAATCTGTTGCATTGACGAAGATATTACCTGCATTCCCATTTCCCCTGGTTTGGGCTATCAGTTCAGAACCACCACTGAGGGACAAATTTCTGGTTGTTACCTTAATTTCACCCCCTTTACCCACACCTCCAATTTCTACTGTACTAAAGATCGAACTGGCACCGGTGAATGCAATATTTCCATTTTCTGCTTGAAGAGTTACCTTACCAGCATCTCCTCTACGCTGAGTAGAAGTGTCTATTTTAGAACTATTTGCCAGGGAAATACTATCAACCGCATCAATTGAGATATCCCCTGCATTAATTAACTCATCAACAGCACCCTCAACACTCTGATTGGTAGTACTTAAAGTAGAACCATTTAACCAAACTACTCTGGGAGAAGAAGTTTCGCCAGAGACTTCCGATTTACCAATTAATATTCGCCCAACTTGCCCATCACTGGAAATTGTACTTTGATTGATTGCAACTTGGTCGCGGGCATTCAATATAATATCTCCTGCAAATCCTGTGCCAGAATTAGTGCTACTTAGTCGAGAATTATTCAGCAAGATAGAACCATTTTTGGCGTTGATATTAATCTCACTAAATAAATCTGTGCTTTCATCATTACTTGTACTTGTAGTGGAAATAGAACTATCACTGATATTAACTGAATTATTGTTTGATGTTATAAAAACACGTCCTGCAAATCCTTCACTGGAAATCTTGCTTTGGTTTGTTAAGGAAATTTGGTCACGAGCATTTAGTGTGATGTCTCCTGCAAAGCGATCAGTATTGTTAGTATTGTTAGTACTGAACAATTGAGCGCTATTGTCTAAAAAGATAGAACCTGCCTGAGAAGTGATGCGAATATTACCAGCATTTCCACTGGCATCTTGCTCAACATCAGTAAAAATACCACTAGTGTTTCCTTCTTGGTTACGACCAGAAATGATGACATTTTCTTGAGTGGTTATAGTGATGTTACCACCATTTCCTTGCCCAGGTTGGGGATTATTTTCTTCTGAACCATTAACACCAGATTGCAGTTGTGCGCCATTAAGCATGGAAACCGAGCCTGCATTAATACTGATGTCACCTGCTTGACCATTCTTAGCTCCTGCTCGCACGTTACTAAAGAATCTAGTGTTATTCAATTCGACAGAGCCACTAGCTTCTAAAGAAATACCACCAGCTGTGCCAGAACCAAAGGTACTGGAACTTAAATCCGCTTCGTTAACCACAATTTGGGCAGCAGCAATGTTGATTTCACCTGCATTTTTGTCTGGTGCGGTGCTGTTGTTGTTATTCAACTCGGTGGTCGCACCTTCAATTCGCACCTGTGCTGGTAAAAATGATTGTGCATCATCACCAATTACAATTCGTCCTTGATTTCCTCTAGCAAATATTGTTGTACCACCTGTGATGGCAATTTGATCACGGGCATTTAATCTAATATCTCCTGCAAATCCCGTGCCTTTATTAGTGCTAGTTAGTCGAGAATTATTCAGCAAAATGGAACCATTTTCGGCTTTGATATTAATCTCGCTAAATGAATCTGTGTTCTCATTTTCACTTGTAGTGGAAATCTTACTGTCACTGATACTAACTGAATTATTATTTGATATTAGAAAAACACGTCCTGATAATCCATTGCTTTCAATATTGCTTTGGTTTATTAAGGAAATTTCGTCCCGGGCTTCTAATAACATATTTCCCGCAGAGCCTTTGCCTTCATTAGTGCTAATTAATCGAGAATTATTCAGCAAAATAGAACCATTAGAGGCATCAATACTAATCAGACTACTAAATAATAAATCTGTATTTGTGTTCCCATCATCCCTTTTAGTGGAAATAGAACTGTCAGTGACATTAACTGAATTATTATTTGATATTAGAAGAATCCTTCCTGATAATCCATTACTTTCAATATTGCTTTGGTTTAAAGATAGTTCATCGCGGGCATCTAGTAATATATTTCCTGCAGATCCCGTGCCTTGATTAGTGCTACTTAGTCGAGAATTATTCAGCAAAATAGAACCATTTGGGGCATTGAAAATTATATTGCCTGCAAATCCAGTACTAGTGTTAACAGTCTCAATATCTCCCTGATTGATAAAAATGGAACCTTGCGAAGTTGTGAGATTAATACTTCCTGCATTTACATCTCCAGCAGCAAAAGAATCAGCTTGCAGGAAAGAACCATCTATTGAAATATCATCAGTAGTCGTAATTTGGATAGTGCCAGCATTTCCTTGTCCCTCACTACTGACTTGTATTTGAGCACCATCACTCAAAGAAAAAGTCCGTGCATCAATAGTAATATTTGCCCCATTGCCTATAGCATTTTGTCCTACAATACTGGCAATTCCAAGATTGCTACTAGAAGATAGGGAAACAGAATCTGTTGCTTTTATCGTCACATTTCCTGCATTTCCTTCTCCATTGGTAGCAGAGGTTATTAAAAAATTGCCACTCCCTTCTAGTGAATCTGTGTTAATCAGAATATTTCCAGCATTACCCTTGGCTGTACTTCCTGTTAAAAAATCACCAGTCACATTAATAATACCAGTGATGGAGGCTTCTCCAATCACACGTGTTCTATCTGTTGCATTAATTACTATATCTCCACCCTGAGCGCTTGGTATATCTACACCTGGTAAAATTCCAGCTAAAAAGCCACTTCCCCCAAGCAAATCCACATTTCTAGCATTGACTACAATATCACCTCCACCACTGCTCCGTACATCTACGAAGACAAAATTATTAAATATTACATTCCCCCGCGCTACACCTTCAGGAAAACTCAAGCTACCATCATTACCAATCTCCACCGTTCCCGGTGCTGTTAACCCTCCAATTTCTACCCTTCCCCCAGGTGCTGCAATTATCCCACCATTCAAGTTAACATCACCCCCTACCAGTCCCAAGGTGTTCCCAGATGGTACCCCAAGCACAGTTGATTGAGTCCTCATACTCCCCGGATTATCCCGAAACCGCAACCCAATGGGAGTATTTATGGTTAACAATGGTGGTACTGCACTATTACTAGCGCTAAATTCAAAGCCGTTGTCAAATACCAGGCTATCTGCTGTACTCGCAAAAAACGAACCACCCACATCTAAACGAGCATTGGGTCCAAAATTAATTCCTCTAGGGTTAATTAAAAAGAGGTTAGCGTTACCTAATGTATTAGTTCCAGGTACTATAACACCCAGAGTTCCCAAAATATTAGAAGGATTTCCTCCCGTGACGCGAGTGAGAATATTGTTAATTTCTGGGGGGTTGGAAAAATATACTCTACTTCCTTCTCCCACATTAAATTCCTGAAAACTGTGGAAGAGATTTCCCCCACGAGTTGTACCACCGTCAATTCTGTCAATCAGAATATTTCCAATCGAAACATTACGAGTAACTTGAGTTCCTACGGTGTTATCTTCGCGTAGTTGTGCTTTCACCTTAGCTACGGGTGCAAAAGCTACTAGGGTAGTTATGGGTAAACCAAGGTAAAACAGAGATTGTAAAACGGATTTCATCAGCTATTCCTCCAATCCAAAAATTCAAAATGTTGTTTGTTTATTCACATTTAGCATCGCTGTCACAAACCGGATTTTTTGTAAATATTGACCTGTCAAAATTCTCTTTTTTCGTTTATAAACCCGGTTTCTCTGTGCTTGAAAAGAATGTTAAAAAGGACTGTAATTTACTGAGAAATAAAACCCATCTTCTTGTAAAGTTCTATTGTCACCATCATCACCTACATCTGTTAAAGGTATGCCATAGTCAAGACGAGCAGTAAATTGATTCCCCATTTGCCATTGCAATCCCATACCCACACCTACTAAAGTATTAGGATCGGGATTACCACCAGCAGTATTCCAAGCAACACCAAAATCAAGAAAGGGTACTACCTGCAACAGTCCTTGTACTTCTTTGACTCGCAAGACGGGAATTCTAACTTCTGCGGAAGTAAAAAAGCCATTATCTGTCAATAGAGAATCCTGACGATAACCACGAACGCTCTGCAAACCCCCTAAGCCAAATTGCTCTAAAGGTACAAGTCTTCTGGTAGACAGTTGCATATCAGAGCGCAATACAAACAAGGTATCCTCTGCTAATAGTCGCACATACTGTCCTTGTCCGCGCCAAGAGAAAAACCGACCATCAGGTGCTTCATCGTTCACCGTAGCATCAAATAAGTCCAAGCCGATATTAAATTGAGAACGTAATGCTAAAACCTGTTTCGGACTGCGCTGGGTATATTCTTGAAAAAATCGCAATGCAGAAATGCGGGTTTCTCCATCCTCGTCTGCACCCAGTGACAGGGGAAAATCGAATCCCTGCAGTTTAGTTTTACTTTCTTGACGAGAAAAAGTTAAGCCAAGGGCTAATTCCCGGGTGGGAGTTCGCAAGATTGGCTGACGATAACCTATGTCTATATAAAAGGAATCTCCTGTAATATCGATGCGGTCAAAGGGAGGTTCAACCACTTCTGTATCAGTGATCCCACCAGCTAAAGTCAGGGTTCCATTACGGGGATTTAAGGGGATAGTATAATTCAGGTCATAGGCATTACTACCATCGGTATTGGTATATTTAAAATCTAAGTTATCACCAAATCCCAGTAAATTCCCTTCGTTAATACGCACACCCCGGCGAAAACTTCCTACACTGGGAGCGCGACCATTATCGGCAAATAATTCTGTTTTAAAGGAATCTGCTTCTTTTACCTTGATTTCCAGTAAACTTTTTTCTGGACGGGAACCTGCTGATAATTCGGCAGAGATATTTTCAATTAAAGGGTCTAATTGTAACAATTGCAACGCTTCCACCAACTGGTTGCGATTCAAAGGTGTGGAAGCACCCAGCTTAATCCGACTCCTGACATAACTCCGCTTTAAGCGTCGAGTTCCTGTGACTTTGATATCCTCAATTCCACCTTCGACAATCTCAACTTTGATGACTGCTTCCTCTTTTGCTAAGGTTTGGTCAGCGGGAATTACCGCACCAGAATTGATATATCCTGCATCGACATAGAGCTGAGTGATTACTGTCTCAACTTGGACTAACTCTGCAAAAGAAATTGGTCGGTTAATAAATTGAGCGGTTTCTTCCCTCAACTTTTCGTCACTAAAGGCTGTATTACCCTCAAACTCAAACTTAATAATAGTTATAGTTCCAGGAATATCAAGACCTGGTGTCTCAGGAACAGGGGTTGGAGTTATTTCCAGAGGAGTTTCTTTTGATGGTTGGGGAGTAGGGGGTTGCTGTTCTGGTGGAATGGGAGTTGTTCGATTAGAACCTTGAGAAATTATTAAATTTTCTGGAATATTAGAACTATTTATTGTAATTGTAGAGGTTATTTTAGATTCTATTGTAAAGTTTTTGTATGGACTATGCCAATTTTTTTGTAAATTTTTTGTCAAGTTTTTTGTTAAAAAGGATATAGTTTTAGACTGGAATTGTGTCGTCGAATCCTGGATATTAGACCTTTTGTAAAAGTATTTTGACGATGCTGTTTGCGTCAATTCTTGTTCACTGTTGTTCCTGTTCCCCATTCCCTGTTTCCCCCTCCCGACTTCTGCAAGAAGTCTATTGACTTCAGAGGAAATAGGATGAGTCTTTAGTTCTATTTCTGATAAGTCTTTTGCATCCGCTTGACAACACCAAAAACTGAACAAAATTTGCAATATAAATGCCCTGCATCGATAATCTTGAACATACCTCAAATGCCATCCCCGTATCATTATCGCTTCCACTCCTGAATCAAACTTGGCACAACTTCTGGGGTTTGCTACCTACGTGCATATTCAGTAAAGTTACTTGTATTAAATCTTATGTACCATAGTTGTATTTGTTAATCATGGCAATCATAATAAAAATTAACTTAATAACAATTCAGCTGTATATAGCAATCCGCTTTGCTTGAAGGTAAGTAAATAACTGCTTAATTGCTTGTTATGCAATAAGTAGGTGGGTACAAAGCGAACTAATTAGGGTCGTCATTTGTCATTAGTAAAGGTTTCACTCTTTATTTACGTTTCGTAACATAGTTGTGTTTATTTCCGCTTACTTATTTACTGTTTTCATCTTTTGAAAAAATAAAATAGGAGTTCTGTAGTAATTTAATTCCCAAAAATATGTCAAAATAGAATTGTAAAGTAATCATATAGCAGGGTAGCGAATGTGTAAAATAATACAAATATTTTTTAACTATTGAAGTATAGTTTTATTTCTCCATTAAAATTTTAAGTTTATTAACAAAAATGACTTACACAAATGGGAAGACAAATAATACATTACTTGATGGACGTTACACAATTCTCAGAGAATTAGGACAAGGTGGTTTTGGAGTTACTTATCTAGCATTGGATAATAGTGGGGAAAATTCCTATTGTGCTATCAAAAAGCTGAATCCTCTATATGCGGATGTGAAAGCAGCAAAAAAGTTATTTCACAGAGAAGCGAAAATCCTGGAAACTCTGCAAAATACTCACCAAATACCTCAATTTATCGACTATTTTGAAGCAGAAGATACTCTCTATATAGTTGAGGAATATGTTGAAGGTGTTCCTTTAACTAAAATGATGGCAGAGAAATGGTCAAGAAAAGATGTGATTTATTTTTTGCAACAAATACTGTCAATATTAAGCATTATTCATCAACAAAATATTGTTCATCGAGATATTAATCCTTCTAATATTATTAAAAGGGAAGGAAGTAATCAGTTTGTATTAATTGATTTTGGTGCAGTTAAGCAATTAGAACATAAATTACCTCATCCTCAGTATCCGCAAATTGGCTCAACATTAATTATCACCAAGGGATATAGTCCTCCGGAACAAATGGAAGGGAAGGTAGGATTTTTCAGTGATATATATGCTTTGGGAATTACAGCAATTCAACTGTTGACCGGAATATATCCAACTGCTTTAAAAAGAGATGAAAATGGTAATGTTATATTACCTGGTTTGGATGAATGGTTGACTAAAATTTTACAAAAAATGGTGTCTTCTCAGGCAGAAGAACGCTATCAGTATGTAAATGAAGTTCTCAACGATTTAACAACAACAGAAATTAGTAGTACTGAAAAATCCAAATTATCAAAAAATAATAAAAATAATAAAAATAATAAAAATAATCATAAAAGTAATTATTTAAGAGAAAATTTAAAGTATGTACGAATACTGCTAATAGTATTTGTTACTATTGCTAGTATTACGGCAGTTATAGAGTGGACTAATCCATTTATTAGACCATTATATTATTTGTATCAAGGAGATAAATATTTAGATAAATGGCAAGCAGAAAATGCTTTATTTGAATTTGACAAAGTCATAAAAATACAACCTAAATCTGTTAAAGCTTGGAAAGGAAGAGGTGATGCTCTGTTTGTTTTAGGGCAGCATTTAGGGGCTTTAGATTCCTATAAAAAGGCGATAGAGTTACAACCTCAAGATATTAAAATTCGTACTAAAATATTAATTAATAAAGGTAAGATACTATATTACCAACGTAAATATGAGAAAGCATTAGAAAACTATGAAAAAGTTTTGGTTATTGAACCAGAGCAGGTTGAGGCTTGGAGTGGTAAAGGTTTAGCTCAATTGGGTTTGGGTAAAGATGCAGAAGCAAAAATATCTTTTAATAAAGTCAGGAGTATAAAACCTAACGACCCAAAAATTTGGCAGGAGATAGCCCAGCCTATTGAAAAGTTAGAGGGATCGAAAGCAGCAAAAGAATACTATGAAAACGCTTTGACAGCCTATAGGTCTGTTCTTAACCAAAAACCCAAAGATGTTATATCTTGGACTGACCAAGGAGCTGTATTACTGAAATTGAAGCGTCCTCAAGAAGCATTGGATTCTTTTAAAAAAGCTCTGACAATAGAGGAAAATTTCCATGAAGCTTTAGTTGGAAAAGGTAATGCGCTAGCAGATTTACAAAAGTATGAAGATGCGGTATCAGCCTTTGATTCAGCTCTTCAAACCCGTCCCCAAGCTTACCTAGTTTGGTATAATCGGGGTTTTTTAATGCTCAGAAATATCAACAACTATGAGGAAGCGTTAAAGTCATTTAAGAAATCGATTGAATACAGAAGTGATTTTTATCAAGGTTGGGTTGGTAAAGGATTAGCATTATTGCAAATAAAAGATAAGAAAGGGAATTTAAATGAAGCATTGGCTGCTTTTGATAGAGCTAAAGACATAAATCCAAATGACCCTGATATTTGGATTTACCGATCACAGGTTTTAAAACAATTGGGAAAAATCAAAGAAGCACAGGAATCAGAACAGAAAGCAAAGAAACTGCGATTATCTGTAAAATGACCGTGTTGCTGATTAAAAGTATGAATTACTACTGCAAATTTTAGATGAAAATTACTGCGCTGTTCCATCAAAGAAGAATTGTAGTTGCTGATTTAAGGAAATGCCAAAAAATAAATAAATTATCCCAATTGTAGGGGCGCAATGCTTGCACCCTGAATATGGGATATTTTAAAAATTGCAAGTCCCTAAAAACTTGGGATTGCTGATTTTAAGTATGAAATTCAAAAATCTTCTAACTTGCACCAGATGATGATTGCGGTTTTCAGTTGAGTAGGGTCAGCAATACCCAACTTACCTTACTACCTTACATATTACACCATTTTCAACAAAAGTAAAGAAACAAGGTTTGTGACATCCTCCCCCACCATAATCTTTGATTTGGTGGGGGTTTCCCCAAATCACTTTGAAGATTTCCTGGTTGTTCTCTTGCGAGATTTCGCCACTTGCCTAGACTGACCTTTGTCAGCCCCCGGTAGATCGACTGCACAGGCTGTTTGGCTTCCCGTCTGCCCAACGGTACTAATAAACACACCGGAATGCACCTGGGTTAAAAACCTCTGATGCTGATAGCGCTTACCTGTTGATTTTGGTGTGCAAGCTGATATTATAACTACAACAAGTATACTTGATGTAATAACTTGCAACAATGCCAGAAACCGGGTTTCTGAAGATTATTGACCTGTCAAATCCTAGATTTTGCTTGAGAAACCTAGTCTATACTTGCCCTTGAATAGTGCAAATTGTTAGCTTGATTCTACAAATGCTGAACATACAAAGTATTGATAGCTGGATTACAACTCCTAAAGCGAATCCCCAAGCCGATTTACGTTTATTTTGCTTTCCCTATGCTGGAGGAAGTTCAATAATTTTTCGTCGTTGGTTAGACAAAGTTCCAGGCAATATAGAAATTTGTCCTATAGAACTTCCTGGTAGAGGAACCAAAATAAAACTGGCTCCATTGAATAAATTAGAGCTAATTGTTGAAGCTTTAGCATTACAAATTCAACCATATTTAGACAAGCCATTTGCTTTTTTTGGTCATAGTATGGGTGGGTTGATAAGTTTTGAATTAGTGCGTCTACTTCGCAAAAAATATAGTATGATGCCAAATCACCTGTTTATATCTGCTCGTTGCGCTCCCCAAATACCAAACTCAGAACCGCCAATTCATGCTCTTCCAGAATCTGATTTTATTGCTGAATTACGTCGTTATAATGGTACACCAGAGGCAGTATTAGAAAATCAAGAATTAATGCAATTATTTATGCCTATATTGCGAGCAGATTTTGCAGTTTTAGAAAGCTATATATATCATCCTGCGCCACCTTTAGAATGTCCTATTTCTGTTTTTGGTGCTTTAGAAGATCATAAGGTTTCTGTGGAAAAATTAGAAGCTTGGCGAGAACAAACTAATAGTTATTTTTCGTTAGATATGTTGTCTGGAGACCATTTCTTTATTAATGATTCTTACCCATTATTAATTGAAAAAATTTCGGAAAAAGTGAAAAAATAATTTAATTGTAAAATATCATTTTTTGTTGTTATTTGGTGTTGTTTAATATAAGTATAAATTTGGATTTATCTGACAATTTTACCCGAAATTAATTCATATTTTTTACCATGATAAACAAGACCAAAAAACCGGGTTGATAAACGCAATATTTAGGTTTTCGCTATTATAGGAATCCGGTTTGATTTCTGAATTTACTTGTAGGGGGAGGGAACTCTTAACAGGGAACAGGGAATAGAAAGTGTACTGAGTTCTGTAATCGCAAAGCGCAGGCTATGTTAACAAAAATCAAATAGTAATCCTATAGTCATTATCAATAAACCTGGTTTTTTGCAATTTGGATTAAGTTGACAACTTTCATCCTAGATTAAGAGTAAATAGGTAGGTAAATAATATGGGAGAGGCAAAGCGTAGAAAGAAAATAGATCCGAATTATGGGAAACCTCCAAAATATCCGATAGATAATGACTTATTTAAACGAAAGTCACCCTGATTACAAACAAGCACTTTTGGTCAAGGAAAAGGCTTATCCTGATAAAAGTCTAGTCAAGCTAGTGTTCTGTCCCATTAGTTTTGATGGCTAGTTTTATAGTCATATTTATATGACTTTGACTATTAGACTGGGACTTATAGTCCCATGTGGGTGTGATGGAAACCCCATCATATTTTATGGGACAAACCACTAGTACGATTAGACCTTGAAGATGGTAGTCATTTAGTGGGTGCAGTCTGGGTATTTTTAAATTCATCAAGGGATCAACTTTACACGCAAGCAGCTTGGATATCTTCTAACCCGACAGAAAACAAGGTTTACCACCTGCCAAAACATATATCCAGACAAATTGCATTGGATGTCAAGAAAGAAATAGAAGCATCTCAAATCGTTTTAAGATATGAATCATAAATCAAAATGTCAATAAACATCAAAAGTAAAAAGATGGTCACAAATTACTCCCTTGGCTACTCACACTATTAAGAAAAAATGGGATTTTTAAGTGCTGCTTAAACATGGATGATAACAGTATTCAATTAAAATTAGGATATGTATTTTTACCAATTATTTTTATTAGTATCTTCACACCCAGTAATTTAAAGGCACAAACCAACAGTCCCAAACCTTCAGAATCGGGAATATCACCACAAGATATACTTCCTCCCAGTCCCCAACCTGCACCAATTCCAGATACTCCTCCTTCTCCACTTCCATCCCCGGAAGATGTCTTACCATCTCCTTTCCAAGTTCTACCAGAGGAAATCCCCGGTACAGACACAATTAATGTTACCGAGTTTGAATTTACGGGCAATACCCTGTTTACCTCCGCAGAATTAACTAAGCATATTAGTCAGAAATTTATCAAAAATACTCTTCCCCAAACCTTCTCATTACAAGAACTCCTGAAAATTGCAACTGAGGTAGCTGCTTTCTATTCCCAACGGGGATATAGTACTTCTGGGGCAATTATTTCCATTCCCGAAACCACCCGTCAGCAGCAAGCTGGAGTGGTAAAAATTAAAGTAATTGAAGGTAAATTAGAAAACATTATTATTACAGGTTTCCAACGACTGAAGCGCAACTATGTGCGATCGCGTCTGGGGGTTGATTTAGATCAGCCTTTAAATGTCAACCGCTTGCAAGAAAAGTTACAATTACTTAGTCTCGATCCCCTAATTGAAAATATATCTGCCCGATTGAGTGCTGGTTCTCGTGTTGATTTAAGTGTACTGGAAGTGGAGTTTAAGGAAGCATTTTCTTTTAGTACTAATGTTACCCTTGATAATAGCCGTTCTCCCAGTGTAGGTAGTTTTCAAAGACAATTAGTGGTAAGGGAAGGTAATGTCTTAGGATTGGGAGATACTGTGAATATTCGTTATAGGAATACTGATGGTAGTAATGGCTTAGATATTAGCTATAGCTTACCTGTGAATTCCCAAAATGGAAGTTTGAATTTCAGGTTTAACACCACTGACAATAATGTGATTGAACCCCCATTTAATGAGTTAGATATTGAATCGGAGTCTAAATCCTACGAAATTACCTTCCGTCAACCCACAATGCGTAAAATTAGGGGACGGAGTTTTCAAGAATTTGCCCTTGGTGTCACTGCTTCCTTACGGGATAGTAAATCTTTAGTATTCAATGAACCTTTTCCCCTTTCTCCTGGTGCGAATAGTGATGGTAAAACTCGATTATTTGCTTTGCGATTTTTTCAAGATTGGACAAAGCAAAATGTTAGGGAAGTAATCGCTTTTCGTTCCCAATTTAGCATAGGATTGGATGCTTTTGATGCAACTATTAATGAACCAATTCCCGAAACTGGAGAATTTGTTCCCGATAGCCGTTTTTTTGCTTGGCAAGGACAGGCACAATGGGTAAGAATTTTAGCACCAAATAGTGTGTTATTATTGCGTGCTAACGCTCAAATTGCAGACAAAGGATTGTTATCTTCAGAACAATTTGCCATTGGGGGATTGGGTAGCGTGCGGGGTTATCGTCAGAATCAACTACTCAGTGATAACGGCTTTTTTGCTTCCGCAGAAGTGCAATTACCCATTCTCCGCACTGGTAATAGTAATTTACCCAATCGGGGAGGAGTATTACAAATAATTCCCTTTTTTGATGTGGGTACGGCTTGGAATAATTCCGGTATTGCAAATCCAAATCCCAGCACTTTGGTATCTTTAGGAATGGGATTACAGTGGCGACATAATAATAATTTTATTGCCCGTTTAGACTGGGGTATTCCCTTAGTTTCTGCAAATTCGCGGGATAGAACATGGCAAGAAAATGGTTTGCTGTTTTCATTGCAGTGGAATCCGTTTTGATAGGGAATAGGGAATAGGTAACAGGGAATAGTCAAGAGGACATTTTTATGAAAATTGGGAATAAAAAAAATGTATATCGAATCTTGATACTGTTTGTTTTGGGTGTGTTTTTGACTGTAGGTATATCACCAGTATTTTCTCAAACTCCTCCTTTTTTACCCATTTATCATCAGGTTAAAAGTCAGATAATTGCCCAAGCCAAAAACTCAGCACCACAATTAGTACAAGCAGGGAAAAATCATTACGATGCTGGACAATATCAACAAGCAGTAAATAAATTAAAGCAAGCTGTAGAGAGGTTCGCTAGCCAAGAAGATAAACTCAATCAAGCCATAACATTGAGTAATTTATCTTTAGCTTATCAACAATTGGGAGAATGGCAAGCAGCAGAAATTAGTATTACTAAAAGTTTAGAAATTTTAGATTTTAAACCCCAAACTCAACTCACAGGAAAAATTCCCCAACCCTCACACCAAAATTTACAAATCCTAGCACCAGTACTTGATATCTACGGACGACTTTTGTATATGCGTTCCCAACCAGCAACGGCATTGAAATCCTGGGAACTTACTGCCAATATCTACGAGAAACTAGGGAAGCCAGAGAAAAAAATTGGTAGCCAAATTAACCAGGTTCGGGCAATGCAAGCTTTGGGACTCTACCAACAAGCAAGAAATACTATACAACAGATGCAACAAAACCTGAATAACTTACCAGCACCTTTAAAACTCCAAGGTTTGCTGAGTCTGGGTGATGTGCTTCGTGCTGTGGGAAATTTACCAGCTTCCCGTGAATTCTTAGAGAAAAGCATTACTATAGCGCAACAATTAAAATCTCCCCCAGACTTGGGTGCAGCTTGGCTGAGTTTGGGAAATACCTTTTATGCTTTGGGAAATTTAGAGAGCGATCGCCGCTTGGGAGTCAGTAAAGGTGATATCATACCTTGGCAATGTCATGTTACCACACTGCCCAAAGAAGCGTTAACTTTTTATAAGCAAGCTGATAATGCCTATCAGCAAGTGACGCAGACATTATCTAACAACTCATCCCTAGGAACCAAAGCACAGCTAAATCGTCTCAATTTGCTCACGGATAGGGGTGAATTTACTACTGCATTGCAAGTTTGGAAAGATATTAACCTATCTCAGTTGTCCTTAAGTCGGATGAAAGTCTATGGTGAGATTAATTTAGCTCGTAATTTGTCATGTCTACGTCAGCAAGCAAATATTTCTCAGCAAGTTCCTTCCTGGCAGGAAATTGATAACCTGTTAAACAAAGCAGTAGAGGGTGCTGCAATATTGGCAGATAATAACGCTAAGTCTTATGCTATTGGTAATCGTGGTAGTTTATACGAGTATTTGGCTGGGGAAAATTTATCTGATTCCCAAACCCTGAAAACTGCCCAAAAGTTGACTCAAGCAGCTTTGTTACTGGCTCAACCATCGGAATCACCGACTATTGCCTATCAATGGCAATGGCAGCTAGGAAGGCTATTTAAGCTTGAGAAAAACAGAGAAAAAGCAATTTCCGCTTATCAGGATGCAGTTATAACTTTAACTTCAGTCAGGGGTGATTTACTGAATATTAATTCCGATGTCCAATTTTCCTTTCGAGATAATGTTGAGCCAGTTTACCGACAACTGGTAGATTTATTATTAAAAAGGGAAGGAAATGCTGCTGTACCGGAAAAAAATCTGGTTGCAGCTATTAATTTAATTGACTCTTTGCAACTTGCAGAATTAGAAAATTTTCTCCGTTGTCATCTTGACTCATTAGCACGAGATAACCGCAGCATTACTCAGCAAATAGAACAGAAAGCAGCATTTATCTATCCCATCATTTTAAAAGATAGATTAGAACTTATTTTTAAATTACCAGGACACCCTTTAAAGCACTATGTTAATCGAGTACAAAGGACTGTGGTTCAAAAGACAGTCCAACAACTGCGAAAAGCCATTGTCAGACGCAATCCAGAAAGGTTTAGAGAGCATTCCCAAACTATTTATCAATGGTTAATTAAACCCCTAGAAGTTGAATTAAAAACAATCAATGACATTGAAAACTTAGTGTTTGTCCTCGATGCCGAATTACGTAATATTCCTATGGCAGTTTTATATGATAAAGAAGCCAATGAATACCTGGTTGAGAAAAAATATGCTTTGGCTGTTCTACCAAATTCACAACTTTTTGACCTCTGGAATTCGCAGTTAAATTTAAATATTTTAGCCGCAGGAATTAGCGAAGAAGTGGAAGTAAAAAATCATAAATTTGCAGCAATTAACGCCAAAGATGAATTAAACGAAATTGCTGATATAGCATCTACTGAAACTCTATTAAATACTCAATTTAACAAAAAAAATCTCCAGCAAAAACTACGGAAACAAAACTTTTCTGTAGTTCATTTAGCTACTCACGGTAATTTTAGTTCCAACCCCGAAGAAACCTATATTCTTACCTATGATGAACTTTTAAAACCCAATGATTTAGATAATTTATTAACCAGTAATCAGGGAGAAACATCAAATAAAATTGATTTATTGGTGTTGAGTGCTTGTCAAACTGCTTCTGGTGATAATCGCGCTACCTTGGGATTAGCAGGGATAGCTGTTCGTGCTGGTGCTGGTAGTACTTTAGCAACCCTTTGGAAAGTTAGCGATGATTTTACAATTCGATTAATTAAAGGTTTTTATCAAGAATTAAAAACGGGAGCAAGCAAAGCTGAAGCACTACATCGAGCGCAAAAATCACTTGTATATGAGCAAAATGGCAAGCGAAAATATCAAAATGAACCCTACAATTGGGCACCCTATGTTTTAGTAGGAAATTGGCAGTAGGGGTGGGGTTACCCCACCCCTTAACTCGTTTCCAGGCTCAGCCTGGAAACGCATTCGTTGGAGGCTCTGCCTCCAGACTTAATGGGAGGCAACAGCCCCCCTAAAAGGCATTACAAGGTATAACCTTGTAACGAGAAAGAAAGACGAGAAAACTCGTTTCCAAGCTGAGCCTGGAAACGCATTTGTTGGAGGCTCTGCCTCTAGACTTAATGGGAGGCAGAGCCTCCCTAAAACGCATTACAAGGTATAACCTTGTAACGAGAAAAAGGTATAACCTTGTAACGAGGAAAAAGGTATAACTTTGTAATGAAAAGAAATGTCCACCCTTTAGTCTGCTGGTGGTAATAATTCAGCGTTAACAAAGATTTTTTTATCTATAATCCAGTTAAATGATGCTGATAATTTATTCCAAGCATTGCTCAATTCACGATTGTGAGTATTAGCAAAATATGCTTCAGCTAGATGATGAATGCCATCATAATAAACTTGATTGTTAAGATACACTTTGTACTTTTTAGATGCTTGTGTTTTTAATTGATTTGCTAATGTAGATTCTATAGGTATTCTTCTTACCCAGCCAGTCAATACTTTATCGGGTTCATCGCTTTGATTAGCATTGCAATAAACAGTCAAATGCCAGCGATTGTCTTTGTTGAGTGCTAAAGCATATTTTTCATCTTGAGGAATCGATATTTTGATAATTCCTGGCTGTTTATATTTGATAGCAGTGCGGTATATAGTTTTTAATTCTTGTGGATTTGTGAGGGCAAACTCTATATATTTTATATCAGATGGATTATAGGGAATGTAAAATAAAAAGGTGGGAAATTTAGCAACAGTAAAATCTTTCCCATTATTAGCAATTAAAGCCCTCAAAGGTAGCTTTGTTGAGGGACAATTTTCTTGGGGACGAGTACCACCAGGGGTACTATTACCTACAGGAGTACCTGTATCTGGAGGTGGAGGTAGTTGGGAATTGTCTTGGTTGTTGTTTTCTGCGCTGACAAGGTGGGGATAAGCAATAATGGTAGTCAGGGTAAAAGTCAGGGTGAAAGCCAGTTTAATTGTCTGGGTAAACCTATTCATAACCGTAAATTGATACTTCTGAAAATGATGACGTTAAGTGATTATTACTTTCTCCTGGAATTATCTTCTTTTATTTAATTGGTCTGGTGGTGTTAGCATTATGCAGGTTTCAAAGACCAAAGAAACCGGGTTTCTATAGGTGGAGAACCGAGAATTTGAGTATGCCAAAAGAAACCAAAGAAACCGGGTTTCTATAGGTGGAGAACCGAGAATTTGAGTATGTATGCCAAAAGAAACCCGGTTTCTGACCCAGGTGCAGATGTGTGGTGAGGTAAAATTTGTGTACTACATCTATTTTTCCTGGCAAAGTGGTTTCAGGGATGTCCTATTTCCATTTTCTGCGGTTGTAGAACTTTGTAGTAATTCTTGGTTTGCACCCTTGTGTTCCTGATTTACAAGGGGCACCCAAGGGGCGATAATATTTTCACTGGGTAAGGTCTGATTGGGTGATGGTGGTAAACCTCCCCGTCCGATGTTGAAAAACGCCATTTTTTCTTTCCCTCCAGCTTGGCATCCAGAGGCAAATTCTACCTTTTCCGGTTCTTCTGGTAGCTTAGTTAACCCCTGATTGGGGTCAATTCCTGGGGTATTAATTTCCACAATGCCATTTACCCCAAAGATAGAACTGGCAGTAATATCGCTAAAGGGTGTAAGACGTAAACGGGGTTCTATACCAAAGATACCAGTGGCTTGAATTTGAATCCTTCCCCCATTACCAGTAAAGGCATTGGCAGTAATATCACTATTTTCACTAGGGAAAGCCACAATAAATTGAGTATCAATTTTAATATTACCACCATTGCCCCCAGCTTGTGCCGTGCCTGCGGTGGTGGAAATTAGGCTATGATTGCGCAATAGTAATAAATCTTCCAGGTCTAAGTTGATATTACCGCCATTACTGGAAGTATTTTGAGTAGTAATTCTTCCTTGGTTATCCATCAGTAACAAGGGAGAATTGACAGTGATATTACCTGCACTGGTGGTATCTGAACTGAGGGAGTCGGCAAATAAACCACTTTCTGGGGACTCAACCCTGGGGTCAATTCCAGAGATGGTAATTTTATCTGTAGCATTAACAGTAATGTTACCTGCCACACCAGTGCTTCTGGTGGTGGTGGAAATTTTTCCACCTGCTGTGAGTTCTAGTTCATTCACATTAACAGCGATGTCCCCTGCCTTGCCACTACTGCGGGAAGAACGGGCACTTAATGCTGCTCCCTCAGATATTTTCAAGACTCCAGTCTTGATATCTATGTTTCCCCCTTCACCAGTAGCATTAGCATCGACACTACCAGTTCCTGTGATTAATAGACTAATTCGAGGTTCTGTATTATCATTACTGTTATTAGTAGCAGGAGATACCCCTGAAACAGTAACGGATTCGGTGGTATTAACAAGAATATCTCCGGCTTTACCTGCTCCCAAGGTTGTTGTAGCTAATCTAGCACCATTGGTTACAGACAAAGACCGTGCTTGAATATCTATATCACCTCCATCTCCAGTAACTGCAAATCTCTCAGTAGTTCCATCGTCTAAAATCAGCACAGATGTAACCGAAGTATTGGCAAGGCTGTTTCCATCAAAGGAAACTAGGTCATTAGCACGGATAATAATATTACCAGCATCTGCGCTATCTCCTTCACCTGTGGTGAAGCTACTCAAAGAAGCACCATTAGTAACAAACAATGAGCCAGTTGTAATTCTAATATCACCCCCTTTGCCTCGGGCAACCCTTCCAAATTCCGATATCCTTGATACACTGCTGTTTATACCACTAGATACCTCACCTCCCCCTGAAATCCTTTCCACTCCAATTGGACTTAGATCGACTCTCTGTGTGACCCCTACTCCATCAAAAGAAACGGTATTCCCTGCGGTAATTTCAATATTTCCGGCATTCCCCGATCCTGTGGTTACGGATGAAAAACCTGAACCACCGCTAACAGAGATTTTATCTCTAGCATTCACCTGAATGTCCCCACCACGTCCATTACCAAAAGTAGAGGTGGACAGATTTGAATCATTGGTTAACACCAGAGAACCAGTGGTAATCTTGATATCACCACCATTGCCATCCGCAGGTACTGAAACCTCCGTGTTTCGATCAAAACCAGGACTGCTATAAATGCTTCCCCGATCAAGGAATACAGTGTCGCGGGCATTTATTTCCACATCACCACCATCTGCAGTTCCCAAAGTGTTAGTCAGCACTCTAGCACCATTCTTAATTGACAGAGAACCTGTGGTGATTTCAATACCCCCGCTTTTGCTTCCTTGTGCACCTTGATTAACAATAGCGGAGACTCCACTGGGAGGGGACGAATCATCAGTCATCCCAACCCCATCGAAGGAAACAGTATCCCTGGCTGTAATCTTCACCTTGCCTGGATTTCCAAATGCAAAGTTACTAGCATTAAAGTTGGCTCCATTAGTCACAAAAAGGGAACCTGTGGTAATGGTAATATCACCTCCTTGTCCCTGTCCTTCTGGAACTAAACTGCTGAAAATAGTACTAGCGATACCATTACTACCAACACCGTCAAAGGAGATAGTGTCACGGGCATTAATTGTCACATTGCCTGCATCCCCAATTCCGGAAGAGAGGGCATCTAGCACAGCTCCATTGGTTACAGAAAGGGAACCTGTGGTAATAGTAATATCACCTGCTTGTCCTTGGGCTTGTAAAGCTAAACCGCTTCTTATTTGACTGGAGATACCATTAGTACCAACACCGTCAAAGGAGATGGTATCGCGGGCATTAATTATCACGTTACCAGAATCTCCAATCCCGAAAGAACTGCTATCAAGGTAAGCTCCATTAATTACTGAGAGAGAACCTGTGGTAATACTGATATCACCTCCTGTCCCTTCCCTTCCAGGTAGCACTCCACTATCTACGAAACTTTCTGTATCAAAGGAGACTCTATCGCTGGCATTAATTATCACATTGCCAGTATTTCCTTGTCCACGGGTTCTATTAATGATTCGGGAGCCATCTTTAGCAGACAAGGAATTAGCTGTGATATTAATATCACCTCCCTTTGTTCCTGCTACAGTACTAAGATTAAGGCTGAGGATAGAGTTATTTGTCAGGGAAATATTTGCATCACTTTTAAGATTAATATTCCCTGCTAATAAGCCCAGGGAACCAATTTGAGAACCAGAATTCAGGTTTATGTTCCCTTTGGCAAGTAAGGTGATGTCACCACCATTACCAATTTCAGAATCAGTAAAAATCACACTACCATCTAGGGTAATATTACCGCGAGCATCAAGGATAGCATTACTAACATTACCTCCAGTATTGCCAAAAATACCAATTCCATCAAAACCATCTTGAGTAATACGAATATCTCCACTAGGAAGGGATGTATTGGGTTGATACTGGTTCGTTAGCAAAACATTACCATTAGGTGCATCAAAGCGAACATCCCCAACAGTAATATCCGCACTCGTCGCCACTGGATTGTTGGCTGGAGGATTTTCAGGGACAATAGAAGAGTTAAAGAAAGTCCCAGCATCTTTGCTAGTTCCCAGAGGAATACCAATAGCCTCCGGTGTCATTCCAGCACGTATATCTAGGGTTGGTTGGGTACTACCATCAATAACCAGGGAATTCCCATCTGATAAGGTGACATTGGCAAGTTCAGGAGTAGTTTGAGGATTTATGGTATTCCCTGTGGTATCAGCACCAGTAATTATCGCAGCGTTAATATCCACCGAACCCCCAGCTAGTACATGCAGAGATGCTCCGAAATAACCAAAAAAGCTAACATCTCCCAGGGAGCGAATAATTGGATCGGATTCACTATATAACTCCCCCAAATCCCCATTTAACTGCTGAATCTGGAAATTACCCCCACTCCAGTAATGAGCATCCCCAAGGACGGGATTAGCAGAACGCAACACCATATCCCCACCGGAGAACAAGCCACTACTAGGATGATTTAAGGTAAAAATATTTATGTTTTTATTTCCTTGAACTAAGAGTTTACCCCCAGTCGCAGCAATAAACGGATTTTCTACACTATCCCGCACTTTCAATGTATCTGTAGCTTGTAAGGTTAAATCTCCACCCGCTTGCACTTGACCAGATAAGTTTAAATTGCTACCAGATAATGTCAGATTTTGCCCAGCGACTAAGTTACCCTGGTTAATAATCTCTGTGGGTTGCTTACCTTCAAATTGCAAGCCAATGGGTGGTTGCACTTCAACCGTCAACAGGGGTGGTGCTTGGGGATTGGTAGCGCTAAACTCTTTGTCACCAGGAAAAATTATACTGCTGGCTGTACTGGCAAAGAAAGACCCCTGAATATCTAACTGAGCATTTTTCCCGAATATAATTCCATTGGGATTGAGAAAGAATAAATTGGCATCCCCCAATACCCCCAAGGTGCCAAATAAGCGAGATGGATTGCTTCCCGTTACCCGAGTGAAAATGTTCTCAATGGCTGCGGGATTGTCAAAATAGGCTGCTTTTCCGACATCGATATTGAATTCCCGGAAACTGTGGAAGAGGTTACTCCCACGAATTGCTCCCCCGTCAAGTCTGTCAATTTGCCCATTTATGGGTGTTACCACTGAGTTTTCATGACCAAGGGTATCATCAGGGACAATTTGAGCGAATGCACCTATATTAGGAAAAGTGACAGCTATCCCACTAAGGGCGATCGCTGTCATCGAGAATCGAAAGTGCCAATTATACCAGTTTGGTTTCATCAGTAAGGTTTTTCAACAACTGCGGTGGTTGCACAAGCCAGTCCGGTATTAACAAGGATAAATGGTAAATGGTGAATAACATTTACCTGCGTCAGAAACCGGGTTTTCTTGGAATATTAACTTGTAAAAACCCTAATTTTTCGTTTATAAACCCGGTTTCTCCCCCCTTGCCCTTGAATGGTACAAGATATGACTGAACCCATTACCAACCCCACAGATATGATAACTATGCAAACGGAATCGATCTGAAAAATAATTTTCCTCTGTGTGCATATTGATAACTCCGTGGCACCAAGAGTAATTACAGAGTCGAAACAGTTACAGATATGTCACAGGATTATTCTAAATCTGACATTGGGGAAAAGGATTCCCCTGTTGTGGGTAAGTATTTAACGGCTTTTCAGCGCAAAATGTTACAAAAAAGGCTGGAAGCAGATTTATCTCACAAGTACCGTCAGCGGTTGCAAATCATGTTGCTAGCGGATGAGGGCAAAACTCAAGGGGAAATTTGCAAAGCTTTGGGTTGTTCTCCCCACACAGCTAGACATTGGATTTTGATGGCACAACATGGTGAAGCGCATAATTGGCAGTCTAACCCGATTGGTCGTCCTAAAGCTGTTAATGATGAATATTTGCAACGGTTGCAGGAGTTGGTAAGTAATTCTCCTAAAGAGTTTGGTTATCCCTTCCAACGCTGGACAGCACAATGGTTGGGTAAGCATTTAGCGAAGGAATTTGGCATTGAAATTGCTCCCCGTCATATTAATCGCTTACTTAAACAAATGGGGTTATCTACTAAACCGAAATCTGCACAAGCTGAGGAAACTATCAAGGCAAGTGATGGGATTGTAATTGGTAATCTGAATTCTAGCAATCTGCCTGAATATTCGGAATTGTGGATATTTAATCCGAGCAAATTAGGTTAATTTTTTTGACTTTTGACTTTTGACTTTTGAGTTTCGCAAAGCAGTTGACTAATTATGGTTCACAATATATCAATTATTTCCCGTCAGCAAGTTGCTGATATTTTAGGATATTCCTTTTCAGAATCAGAATTTAATAGTTTTTATCAACAAATCAAGGTTCGGGAACCAAAGGTAGGTTTATTTTGGCAAGCCAGTGATGCAGAAGCTGGAATTTATATAGTTATTGCTGGTAAGGTAAGACTAATTAATACTGGGGGAGAGTTAATTACTACTCTGGAAATGGGAGAATCTTTTGGAGAATTGACCTTTTTCCCATCGGCATCTTTTCAACCTTATTCAGCCAGGGCTTCTCGTAATCTGAAATTATGTTATATTCCCCCAGAATTACTATTTTCTTTAATTCGCAAACATCCCCAAATTCAAGACCATTTATACAATCGTGCCCAAGAGTACAATTTACGATTGTCTGATGAAAATACTATCAGCCAAAACATTCAGAAACAACCTAATCAAGACTTTACTGTCCAACATCAGGAACCACTATCAACTGAGAAAAAAATCAGTCAAGCTTACTTTCCCAATCCTACCCAAAGAGTAGGTCATCTCTGGCAGAAAATCACCCACCGTTACCCTTATTTTGCCCAACAAAGCGGTTCTGACTGCGGTGCTGCTTGTTTGGTAATGGTTGGTCGTTATTGGGGTAAACGCTTTAATGTGAATCGCTTGCGAGACATTTCCAATGCAGACCGCAATGGGGCATCATTACGGGGATTATCCACTGCTGCGGAAAGTATAGGCTTTTCTACCCGTCCTGTCAAAGCTAGTTTGGATCAATTAGCAAAACAAACACTACCATGTATTGCTCATTGGCAAGGAAATCATTACATTGTAGTCTACGAAATTACCCGTAAACATGTAGTTGTTGCTGACCCAGCTATTGGTCAAAAAAGTTTCACTCACCAGGAATTTCAAGCAGGTTGGACTGGTTACGCATTACTACTGCAACCCACAGCATTGTTAAAAGAACAAGAGAATGTCTCAACTCCTTTTTGGCAATTCTTTGAGTTAGTTAAACCTCACAGTTTAGTGCTGTTAGAAGTGTTTATTGCTTCGGTATTTATCCAGTTATTTGGATTGATTACACCGATATTTACGCAGTTAATTTTAGATAGGGTGGTGGTGCAGCGTTCTGGGTTAACTTTAACAGCAGTTGGCTTGGGATTACTGATGTTTAGCCTGTTCCGAGTTGCCATGATGGGTTTGCGGCAATACCTACTCGACCATACAGCAAATAAAGTAGACTTAGCACTAATTGTGGGATTTGTGCGCCATACTTTGCGCTTACCTCTGGGTTTTTTCGAGTCTCGTTTTGTAGGAGATATTACATCACGCATACAGGAAAATCGCAAAATTCAGCGTTTTATGACTGGCGAAGCACTTTCCATATTGCTGGATTTATTGACTGTTTTTATCTATATCGGGCTAATGTTCTGGTATAGCTGGCAAATGGCATTACTAGCATTAGCGATCGCACCGCCATTTTTAGCGCTAGCATTAATTGCTACACCTTTTCTCAAGCGAATTTCCCATGAAGTATTTGGTGCAATGGCAAAAGAAAGCAGTTATCTGATTGAGACTCTCAATGGTATTCGTACTATTAAGTCTACATCAGTTGAACAAACGGTACGTTGGCATTGGGAAGACTTATTAAATGAGAAGATAAAAAAGAATTTTTCTGGGCAAGTTATTGGTAATAGATTGCAGATTTTTAGCAATACTATTGAAGCATTAGCAACTACTGGATTATTGTGGTTGGGAGCGTGGTTAGTAATTGAGAATCAGCTTACCATTGGGCAATTAGTTGCTTTTAATATGTTGTTGGGTAATGTAATTCGTCCTTTCCAAAGACTAACAGTATTATGGGAAGATTTGCAGGAAGTTGTGATTGCTGTGGAACGTCTGAATGATGTTTTAGATTACGAACCAGAGGAAGATTTACAACATCAAGTCAGGCAATCTTTACCAGATTTACAGGGTAACATTCGCTTCGATAATGTAACATTCCGCTATCACCCAGAAAGCGATATTAATGTCTTGGAAAATCTTAGTTTTGAGGTCAAACCAGGGCAAATGGTAGCCTTAGTAGGACGTAGTGGTTCTGGGAAAAGCACCATTTCTAAATTAGCTTTGGGGTTATATTCACCAACGGATGGGAAAGTATTAATTGATGGGAAAGATATCAGCAGTTTATCTCTGCGTTCATTACGACAACAAATTGGAGTAGTGGATCAAGATACCTTCTTATTTGGGGGAACAATTCGGGAAAATATCACCCTCTCTCATCCAGAAGCCAGTTTAGAAGAGGTAATAGAAGCAGCAAAACTTGCAGGTGCAAATGAGTTTATTCAAAAGCTACCAATGGGTTACGAAACCCAAATTGGGGAAGGTGGGGGAATGTTATCAGGGGGACAAAGACAGCGTTTAGCAATTGCGCGTGCGTTGTTAGGAAATCCTCGGTTATTAATATTAGATGAAGCTACTTCTCATTTAGATGCAGAATCAGAACGCATTATTCAAACCAATCTAAATACTATTCTTAAAAATCGTACCACCTTGGTAATTGCTCATCGTCTTTCTACAGTGCGTAAAGCGGATTTGATTTTAGTAATGGATAGGGGTGTATTAATTGAAAGTGGTACTCATGAAGAATTAATGGCAAAGCAAGGACATTATTTCTATCTCAACCAACAGCAATTAGATGTTGCAGCATAAATGTATCTTACCCAGAGAAAATTTTCATCATAATTAGAAATTTAGAATATTCCTATGCCTGAAAATTACACACTTAATGGACATATTCCTACTCAAACTATTTCCCATAGTGATGAATGGTCATATGCTACCAAGGAAAACCTCGATACATTACCAAAAGTTTGGACGCGGGGATTACTCTATTTGATAGTGGTATTTATCGGTATTGCTTTACCTTGGGGAATGCTATCGAAAGTGGACGAAACCGGAATAGCAAGAGGAAGATTAGAACCCCAGGGAAAAACCTTCAGATTAGATGCACCAGTAACAGGAACAGTCAAAGCAATTCCTGTTCAGGAAGGAGATACGGTTAAAGCTGGGCAGAATTTAGTAGAACTAGAATCAGAGTTACTTAACACAGAACTCCAGCAGCAACAGCGGAAATTAGAAGGTCAACAAAATCGCTTAAATCAATTAGAATTACTAGAGAATCAATTAATGTTGGCACTGCGTACTCAGCAGCAACAAAACCAAGCTCAACAGTTAGAAAAGCAAGCACAAATAGAGCAAGCAAGGCAAAATCTTGATTCTCTTAAAGCCTCCTATAGTTTACAGAAAGAAGAGAAAACGGCACAAGTAGAACAGGCTAAACAAGCAATTGAATCGAGTAAATCTGATTATGAATTAGCAAAAATACGTTTAGCAACTGCTCAAGAAAAAATCCCTCGTTACAAACAAGCTTATGAGCAAGGAGCCTTATCTAAAGAGCGCTTTCTTGATGTAGAACAATTAGCAAAAGAAAATCAGAAAAACCTCAACAAAGCTAAATCAGAAATAGCCCAAGTTCAATCCAGACTGAAAGAGCAACAAAAAAGTTATAAGAAGATAATTCATCAAGCATCTTCAGAAATTAAGCAAGCTCAACTCCGCTTACAAGAGCAAGAACGCAGTTATAAAAGTTTGGTTCATTCCGGTAAACTAGCTTTGCTAAAAAGCCAAGAACAACTGAATAATTTACAGACTCAAATAACTACCTTAAAAGCAGAAATCGACCAGAGCAAAACTCAGATGAAATCCTTAAAATTTCAGCTAAATCAAAGAGTATTAAAAGCACCCATCGATGGCATAATTTTTCAATTACCAGTTAAAGGGAAAGGGACAGTGGTGCAACCAGGAAACATGATTGCAGAGATTGCACCAAAAGGTACATCTTTGCGACTGAAAGCACAAATGGGGACAACTGAAAGTGGTTCTTTAGAAAAAGGAATGGCTGTAAAAATCAAGTTTGATGCCTACCCTTTCCAGGATTATGGAGTAATAGAAGGGAAGTTAATGGAGATTTCACCTACTACTAAATTTACCGAAACAGAGCAAGGAAAAGTAGCTACCTATGACTTAGATATACAACTAAATCAAGCTTGTATTCCTGCACCTAATAAATGTATTTCCCTTCGTCCTGGAGATACAGCAACTGCTGAGGTAATTATCCGTCAGCGTCGCTTAATTGATTTTATTCTCGATCCATTTAAAAAGTTACAACAAGGGGGTTGGGAATTTTAATTAGGAATTTGTAGGGGCGCAATGCTTGCGCCCATAAATTACCAATTTTGAATTTTGAATTTTTAACTAATTACTAGGAGGAGAATCATGTCACAAGCTATTACTATTACTAGGGAAGATATTCTTGATCAAATTAAACTATCCTGCAAAATTCCAGAAATTACTGAAACTATTATTACCCGCAAAATTATTGCTAATGCTGCATCTAAAGCAGGTATTAAAGTAGAGACAAGTGAATTACAGCAAGCAGCAGATGCAATGCGGTTAATTAATCAACTTTTAACCCCCGAAGCAACTTGGGAATGGCTTGAAAAACATGGTCTTTCTTTAGATGATTTTGAAGAAATAGTGTACACAAACTTGATTAGAAATAAGATAGCTCAACATCTATTTATAGATAAAGTTGAACCCTATTTCTTTGAACATCAACTAGATTATGCTGGTGCAATCATATATGAAGTTATTTTGGATGATGAAGACTTAGCAATAGAACTGTTTTATGCTATCAGTGAAGGAGAAATAAATTTCCCAGAAATTGCTCACCAATATATTCAAGATACAGAATTACGTCGTCAAGGTGGATATCGAGGGTTAGTAAAGCGTCAGGAAATGAAACCAGAGATTTCTGCTGCTGTTTTTGCTGCTAAACCTCCACAGGTAATTAAACCTATCGTAACTGCTAAAGGAGTGCATCTGATTTTAGTAGAGGAGATTATTCAACCACAGTTAGATGAAAAGTTGCGTTATCAGATTCTGGGTGAATTATTTGATGGGTGGTTAAAGAAGCAAGTTGAGCAAGTTGAGGTTGTGAAGCACCTTGAGTAAATAATAAATAATTAATTCTTCAGTTAGAGGATGTTTATAAAACAAATATAAAACTCTCGTGAGGGTCGAGAAACCGGGTTTCTTTTGGTTTATATACTCTGATTATCAGTTACCCACCCATAGAAACCCGGTTTCTTTGGTTTTTAGGTTTTATTTATAAACACACTCTTAGACTTTGTTATCGCACATCTTGCACCTGGGTTAGAAACCGGGTTCCGATGCGAATATTGACCTGTAAAAACCCTAATTTTTCGTTTATAAACCCGGTTTCTCGGTGCTTGTCCTTGAATGGTGCAAGATATGACTTATTCTTTATAGGGATGACAAAGTCTTTACTTATAGCTTATTTTTATAATATCAATCTCACCTAAGCATTTGAAGAAACTATTTCATTTTCAAATGGGTACAAAAAATTTATAAATATTAGCCCCATCAAACTGTTAAATTACATCAATATGAAAGTTTGAGATGGGTATTACCTACTCTAAAAATTCCTAACATTGTTCACAATTTATTTACTATTTCAGGACTTACGATAGTGTCACAATTGGTAGCTGGTGCGTGAGGTCGGAAGTCTTATTTCTACGTTCACATCGTTTCGTAGCGTCACACACCCTACAAGAAAAAATGTGCCA
>JAAUYH010033772.1_pt1 | contig 45653 bp, 34 predicted proteins | sample 7278061 | NCBI WGS metagenome assembly JAAUYH01 (sample SAMN14350203, study PRJNA611818) | marine sediment metagenome | isolation source: surface marine sediment (0.6m) | place: French Polynesia: Moorea | collected 2018-08
GACCGAAATACCCTGGGCCAGCTCACCGCGGCGCAGCTGGAAGCCGCCGTGGATCGGTCGCTGCGGCGCCTGGGTGTCGACCAGCTGGACCTGGTCCAGTTCCACTGGTGGAACTACGGGGTACCCGGAATGGAACGCATGACCGATGTGCTGCTGGCCGCCCAGCAGCGCGGCAAGATCAGGCTGTTGGGCGTCACCAATTTCGACACCGGCCACGTTCGCCGGATGCTGCGGGCGGGCCTGCCCCTGCGCACCCTGCAGGCCCAGTACTCGCTGCTGGATCGGCGACCTGAACGCCACATGACACGATGCTGTGAAGAAACCGGAGTGGCCCTGCTGCCCTACGGCGTGTTGGCGGGAGGTTTCCTCAGCGAGCGCTACCTGGACCAGCCGGCCCCGGACCGGATGAATCGCTCGCTGACCAAGTACCGGCTGATCATGGACGAAATCGGCGGCTGGGACCGCTTCCAGTCACTGCTGGCGCTGCTGGTGGAAATCGCCCGAGCCCACCAGACCACCGTTGACCAGTTGGCCGCCCGCTGGGTGATGGATCAGCCCGGGGTGGCCGCCATCATCCTGGGCACCGGCCACCGCTCCCGTGCCCGGCGTAACCTGTCCCTGGCGAGCCTGGAGCTGCCCCCCGGAACGCTGGCCCCGCTGCAGCAGTGGCTGGCGGATACGCCGATACCCCCTGGTGACATGTATGAGCTGGAGCGGGCCCCCGATGGCCGTCACAGCGGCATCATCCGAACAGAGCTGAATGCCCTGGAGGGCCCGGCATGACCGTGACGGGCACTCGCCAGTGGTCTTCCCAGCTGGTGTTTCTGGCCGCCGCCGTGGGCAGCGCCGTGGGCATTTCCAACGTCTGGAAGTTCACTTATGTCGCCGGTCAGAACGGCGGCGGCGCCTTCGTGCTGGTCTACGTAGGGGCTATCGCCCTGGTCGCGTTGCCTGCGCTGATTGCCGAGTTCCTGGTGGGTCGACGCGGCGGGGCCAGCGTGGTCAAAACCATGGACATCCTGGCGGAGCGGGACGGCATCAGCCCCCTGTGGCGCCACTACGGGCAGATGGCGGCCCTGGGTGCGTTCATTGCCCTGAGCTTCTACGCCGTCATTGCCGGCTGGACCCTGGATTACTTTTTCCAGGCGGTGACCCGCGGATTCCAGGGGACCACAGCCGAGTCTTCGGGTGCCGCGCTGGGTGAACTCACGGCCAGCCCCGGCCGCATGATGATTTCCCAGCTGGTCTTCCTTGGGCTGACGGCAGCCACGGTGGCAGCCGGCGTGCGCCGCGGGCTGGAGCGGGTGTTGCGCTGGCTGACGCCGGGCCTGTTCATCATCCTGCTGATTCTGCTGGGCTATGCGATGGTCGCCGGCGACTTTGCCGCCGGCGCGCGCTTTCTGTTTGTCCCCGACTTCTCCCGGCTCAACGCCCAGACCGTCCTGATGGCCGTGGGCCAGGCCTTCTTTTCCTTGGGGATAGGCCTCGGCGTGCTGCTGACCATCGGGGCCTACATGGACCAGAAAACCTCCATCGTGCGGGCCGGGATCATCGTGGCAGCCGCTGACGGTGGTGTCGCCCTGCTGGCCGGGCTGGCCATTTTTCCGGTGGTGTTCGCCAACGGACTGTCGCCCGCCGAAGGGCCTGGTCTGATTTTCGCCACCCTGCCCGTGGCCTTCGGGCAGATGACGGGTGGGGCTGTGCTCGGGCCGCTGTTCTTTGTGCTGATGGCGGTAGCGGCATTGACTTCGGCCATCACCATACTGGAAACCGTTGTGGCCACCCTGGAGGACTATACCGGTTGGTCCCGGGGCAGGATCGTCACCGTATGTACCCTGCTGCTGTGGGTCGCGGGACTGGGCACGGTGTTCTCCTTCAATACCCTGTCCGAGTTTTACCCCCTGTCCTTCATTCCGGCGTTTGAGACCAGGCATATCTTCGACACCCTGGACTACATCGTGTCCAACTTCATGATGCCACTGGGCGGCATGCTGATCGCCCTGCTGGCGGGTTGGGGGCTTTCAAAGAGCGCCACGCTGGACGAACTGCACGGGCATGACGGACTGGCTTTCAGGGTCTGGCGATTGCTGGTTCGGTTTGTTGTTCCGGCAGCCATTGGCATCGTATTTTTTGTAAACCTGTAGGGTTTGCTGTTTGCTTCCGCGGAGAGGAAAGCGGACCTGGCCGGCCTAATCCGGTACTGCAACATGCTCAATGCGCTGCTGCGCTGCCCACTCGTTGATCGGGTCGATGTAGTTACTCACGATCTCCGCCATCTCCGCCTGGCGCTGCTGCCACTCGGCCTGCAGGTCCTGCATGCGGCTGCGGGCGCCCGCGGTGACTGGGGCACCGGAGCGGTCGATGACGTCCATGACGAATCGCAGCTGACCATCCAGCATATTGGGCCAGGCATCTTCGTCCTCGTAGGTCTCGTGTTTGAGCTGGGTCATGCGGGCTTCCCAGGCATTGATGTCGGCAACAGCCGCGGACGCCAGCCGATTCAGCTCGGCATCGTCATGCTGCTCCAGCAGGGTCCGGATCTGGGCCCGCGACCCGCGCAACTGGTCCAGTGCCGTCAGCACCCGATTCATCGTGCCCTTGATCTGAACCAGGGTATCCGCCCAGTCCAGGACCTGTTCGTCGGTGGCGAAGCTCCGGGGATCTTTAACCACGGTCACCGGCACCGAACTGCTGGCGCCTCCCACCGATATCCGCACGGTATAGGTGCCCGGCGCCACGCTGGGCCCGTTGTAGCCGGCGTGCAGCATGATGTTGTCGATGCAGCCGATGTCATCGCTCTTCATGTTCCACCCCCAGCGATTCAGCCCCTGCTTCCGACCGGGATTGCTGATCTTGAACGGCCGCCGCGGATCCATATTGCCGAGTCGACAGCGGTCCTGGTCGGATTCTTCGGAAGCGTAGGCGCGCACCAGAGCGCCCGTGGCATCCAGCACCTCGATCTTCAGCACTTCACCGTCAGCGGGCGCTTCAGACAGGTGGTAAAAAATCGGAACGTCCGGGCTGGGATTGGCGCCCTCCTCACCGTGGGCGCGGGATCCCGGACGGCCCATAACCGTGGCCGGCGGTGTCAACAGGTGAACCGTCGCGTCAGCCGGGGCAGCCGCTGCCTGGCGCAGCACAAACAGATCGTCCAGCACCCAGAATGCCCGGCCCTGGGTGGCCACGGCCAGACCGTCCTGCCGGGCCCGCAGGTCGGTGATGGGTACCGCTGGCAGGTTCAGGTCCAGGGACTGCCACTGACGGCCGTCGTCAAAGGACACGAACAACCCTTTTTCAGTGCCGGCGTACAGCAGGCCTTCCGTGACCGGGTCTTCCCGCACCACCCGCACGAAGGAGCCGTCCGGGAGGCCTTTGTCAATCCGGCGCCAGCTCTGGCCGTGATTCCCGGTGCGGTAGATGTAGGGTTTGAAATCGTTGAGCTTGTACCCGGTCACCGCCAGGTACGCTTTGCCCTCGGCGTGGGGGCTCAGATCGATGGCATTGATCATGGCCTCGCCCCGATGGGGAGGTGAGATGTTTTCCCAGTTCTCACCACCGTCCCGGGTCAGGTGAACCAGGCCGTCGTCAGCCCCGACCCAGATGGTGCCTTGCTGGTTGTCTGATTCAACGATGTACAGGATGGTGTGGTAAAACTCCGCCCCCACGTTTTCCGGCGTCAGCGGGCCACCGTTGCGGCCCAGGCGCTCGGGTATGGCCCGGGTCAGATCGGGGCTGACTTCCTCCCAGTTCAGCCCCCGGTCGGTGCTCTTCAGCAGCATCTGCGTGCCGTAGTAAATGGTGGACCGGTCGTGGGGTGAGGTGATCACCGGCGGATTCCAGTTGGCCCGGTACTTGAGGTCCCTGGAGTCCATGCCGAACACCAGTTCCGGGTAGGGAATGATGGACCGGGTCTTGCGGTTGTCATGGTTGTACTCGGTCAGGGTGCCGTTGATGGTGGTGGCATAGATGAGCCGGGGATCGTCCGGATCGAAGGCAATATGGGCGCTTTCGCCACCGCCGACTGCGTAAAAGTCCTCCCAGCCGATACTGCCGTCCCAGGCCCAGGCGGCGATGGAGACCGTCGAATTGTCCTGCTGTCCGCCGTAAAGGCGGTAGGGGGTCTGATTGTCGGTGATGAGGCGATAGAACTGGGCCGTGGGCTGGTTGTTGATGCTGGACCAGGTCTTGCCGCCGTCAAACGTCACCGTGGCGCCGCCGTCGTTGGCATTGATCATGATGTTGCTGTTACTGGGATTGATCCAGTGATCGTGATGATCACCGTGGGGTGTACTGATCTTCTCCCAGGTCTTGCCGCCGTCAATGGATTTCATCAGCGGCACGTTGAGCACCCAGACCGTGTCGGGGTCCCCCGGGTCCGCCCGCAGATGAATGTAGTACCAGGCCCGGGAATGCAGCACCCGGTGGCCATTCATCAACTTCCACGAATTGCCATAATCATCACTGCGCCACAGTCCGCCCTGTTCCGGTTCCGATTCGATGATGGCGTACACCCTTGAAGGCTGGCTGGCGGAGACGTCCACGCCGATTTTGCCCACCAGGCCCGGCAGGCCACCGCCCAGCTTTTTCCAGGTATCGCCACCGTCGGTGGATTTGTAAATGCCGCCGCCTTCGCCACCGGATTTGATGAACCAGGGCTTGCGCCCGTGGTGCCACATTGCGGCATAGAGGATTCTTGGGTTCGTGGGGTCCATGGACAGGTCCGACGCACCGGTGTCAGGATTCACCTTCAACACGTGCTCCCAGGTCTGGCCTCCGTCACGACTGCGGTAAACTCCGCGCTCCTCATTGGGCGACCAGATCTGACCCTGGACCGCCACGTACACCAGGTCGGGATTGGCCGGATGAATCTCGATATGAGAAATCTGCCCGGCCTTTGGCAGTCCGACAAAGACCCAGGTTTTGCCGGCGTCGGTGGACTTCCAGACGCCTTCACCCTGGCTGGTGGTCACACCCCGGATCGGCGACTCGCCGGTTCCCGCGTAAATCACGTTGGGGTCGGATTCGGCCACCGCCACGGCGCCGATAGTCCCCACGGGAATCTGCCCGTCAGAGATGTTCTCCCAGGTGACCCCGGCATTCTGGGTTTTCCACACGCCACCGCCGGTTGCGCCCATGTAATAAAGCTGGGGATTGTCCGCCACCCCGGTCACGGTGGTGACCCGCCCACCCCGCCAGGGACCAATCAGCCGGTACTCCAGGCCCTCGAAAAGCGCGGACTCAACAGCCACGGCCGGGCTGGGCACAAACGCGGAAGCGGCCGCTGCCAGAGCGGTGACTAACAATAATCTCATGGATGGCTTCCCTGGGTTTTGGCGCTAGTATAAGTCGCTGGGACCAACAAACCATCCGAGTTGTCCGGAGGAACAAAAATGAAGCCCATGCTGATGTTCGTGGCCCTGGTCATCAGCGCAGCTGGCAGCGCCCAGGAACCTGAGCCTGATGGACTGGCGGCCGGACCCATGGTGGGCTATTCCACCATGGGCGAGGTGGCGGTGTGGGCACAGACCCGGCGTGGAGCCTCGGTGCAGCTGCGCTACTGGCCGCAATCCGATCCGGACCAGGCGATGCTGAGCCGGACCAGGTTGTCATTCGCGGAAACCGGCTTCACGGTGCAGCTGACCGCCACCGGACTGGATCCAGGCACCCGCTACGGTTACGAGGTGCTGGTGGATGGCAGGCCGGTTGCCCGCGCCTATCCACTGGAATTTGTCACCCAGCCGTTATGGCAGTGGCGTGGCGACCCGCCGCCGTTCCGGTTTGCCCTGGGCTCGTGCAATTTCGTCAACCAGCCGGAGGTTGACCGCCCCGGCGGGCCTTACGGCAACAATCACCACATCTTCCATTCCGTCTACGAGGCCAACCCCGATTTCATGCTCTGGCTGGGAGACAACACCTACCTGCGGGAGGTGGACTGGAACTCCCGGAGCGGCATTTACCGGCGCTACAGCCATGACCGTGCGCTGCCGGAACTCCAGCCGCTGCTGGGGTCGGTGCATCATTACGCGGCCTGGGACGATCACGACTATGGCCCCAACGATGCTGACCGCTCCTACTGGCTGAAGCAGGTGACACGCGAGGCCTTCATGGACTTCTGGGCCAACCCGAATTACGACGTCACGGGCACCGGCGGCATCACCGGCACCTTTAACTGGAACGACGCCCAGATTTTCCTGCTGGACAACCGCTGGTTTCGATCCAACAACGACCGCGTTTCGGGGACCCGCCAGGTGTTCGGGCCGGCGCAGGTTCAATGGCTGCTGGACGCCCTCAAGTACAGCAAGGCCACGTTCAAGTTCGTAGCCACATCCACCCCTTTCCTGTTTGACCACATGGAAGGGGAAAACCACATTCTGATTGCGCCGGAAGAGCGCAGTGAGCTTATTGCCGCAATCACCGCGGAAAAGATCCCGGGGGTGATTTTCCTGAGCGGCGATCTGCACTACAGCCAGTTTGTTGAAGTCCAGCGGCCCGACGCCTATCCCCTGTATGAGTGGACCGTTTCGTCCCTGACCGCCGGCATCAGCTCGCCGCCGGATCCGGCAGGCCTCAACGTGGTCCCGGGCAGCGTGGTGACGGCCCACAACTTTGGCCTGGTGGATATCACCGGGCCCCGCGACAATCGGGTGGCCCGGCTGAAGATAGTGGACCATCGCGGCAAAACGCGCTGGGAACGCACTATCCGTGCCGCGGAGTTGTGCCGCCCCGCGGCCTGCGAACTGGGCTACTGAGATGGGCAATGATCCACCGCAGGAGCGAAGCATGGATACGGGATTGCTGAAGCGAACTACCTTCATCGTCCGGGACGCCGAAGCCTCGGCGGCCTTCTACCAGGCGGTGTTCGGCTGGACCGTCTGGTACGACAACGTGGTCAAGGCAGATCACCGCTTTCCACCGTCCGGGGCGCCCGATATGGCGGAGGTCCGGCTGATCATCCTGCAGGCCCTGGATCCCAGGATTGGCAAGCTGGGGCTGCTGCAGTACCTGGACCCGCCCTTTGACGAAGGCACTCCGGTCCATCGCACCAGGGTGCGCATGGGCGAACCCATCCTGGTGGTTGAAACCGATGACGTGGACGGGGTTTACCAGCGGGCCACCGAACAGGGGGCCAAGGCGGTCACGGCACCGGTGGACTGGGAAGTACCCGCCCCCGACGGGCAGTCCACCATTCATTTGCGCACGATTTCCCTGTTCGATCCCAACGGGATCTACATGGAAGTGAGCGCACATCCCTGACATGGGTCTGCGTTGGCTGAGTCTTCTGCTGTGCCTGGCGCCTGCGCTGACCGGCGCCGAGGTTCGCCGGGACTATGTGGACGGCGGCAGTGGCCAGCTGCATATCCGGATCAGCGGCGATATGGGGAAAGCCACCCGGGACCGGCCCGCGCTGGTGCTGCTGCACCAGGTACCCAATTCGTCCCAGGTATTCGAGAGTTTCATGCCGCAGATGGCTAAGCGCGGCCCCGTGATCGCTTTCGACCTGCCGGGCTTTGGCATGTCCGACCCGGTGGCAGACACCATTGAAGCCTATGCTGAGGCCATTCTGGCCGGTCTGGACTACCTGAGCGTGGATCGCATCGACCTGCTGGGGTATCACACGGGCGCCGCCGTGGCAGCGGAGATGATCCGGAAAAAGCCACAGCTGGTTCGCCGGCTGGTGCTGGCGGCCGTGCCCATTCTTACCTCCGACGAACGCCAGCGATTTGCCGCGCTGCCGCCGATTCCATTCGACCCATCCGGTGACTTTGCCCGGACCGAGTTTCAACGGTCCATGAAGTGGCGGGGACCTGGGCAGACCGTTGACAGCGTCAAGCGCACCTTCGCAGAGAAAATGCGCCCCGGCGCCCGGGAACGTGGTGCCACCGCCGTGGTGGCCTACGACCTGGCGGCTGTACTGCCTCAGATTGCCCGCCCTACCCTGGTGCTGCGGCCCAGAGACGACTTATGGGAAGCGACCCTGCGCGCCCGGCCGCTGCTGCCGGATGCTGAATGGGTCGACCTGCCGGACTACGGCCACGGCCTGTTCGAGGTGGCCTCAGAGCTGTTGGCGGAGTTGATTGGAGATTTTCTGGATTAGGCCGGCTATTGAATCCCATCAATCGGCGTTCAGCCGAATGTAGTTATGGATGACTTCGTTCAGGTTGACGGCCTGGTTCGTCCTGCTGGACGACGACTGTGAGGACTAATGAGCTGCCTCGACTAACTCCAGCAAAAACCCCCTCGGCGTCATCAGGCTGGCCATTCGGCAATCGCCCCACAACGGGTCCCGGACGGCCACGGGTGGACCGACCACCGCGGCGCCGCATTCCGCCGCCCGCTCCAGCACGGTGTCCATGGCCCGGGTAGAAAATGTCCAGACCCCCACACCGCGGCTGGGAGGCCGCACCGGCGTCGGGTTCTCAAGGCCGATGTCGCCGAAGTCCAGCATGACCAGGTAGGCGGTCTCGGTTCCGGGAGCGTAAATCTGGATGAATCGCATCCGTGTGTCCGGCGCCAGCCCCAGTCCGCCGGCGGGACCCGAGCTGGTCAGCCACAGGTCCCGGCGCACCTCGAAGCCGAAAGCGTCCCGGTAGAAGTCCAGGTCCGGGTCGGCGCCGTTGACCACCTGGGCGGAATATGCCGGTCCGCCCACTACCTGGCCGGCTTCAATGGGGCCCACCGGGGGCAGGTCTTCGGGCCGCCCCACGGCCAGTCCGTAGACACAGTCCGGCGCTTTGAAATGGGTTTCCAGGGCTTCGTAGGGTGTGCCGTCGGGCCGGTTGAGTTCGATGCTGGTGATGCCGGCGGTGGTGTCCACGCCGCGCTCCGCCGCCCGGGCCACCAGCGCTTCCATTTCGTCGTGGTTCCGCACCGCGAAACCCACGGACAGACCGCCGTCCAGCCGCACCTCCATGTCCGGACGCACCAGGGGCTGGCCGTCGCCGACGGCCACCACGCGCACCCGTGGAACCTCGGGCTGCCGTCCCCGGGCATAGTGCTGCACAGTCATTGGCGATGAATCGTCCAGCCCCCACAGCCTGGCGTGCAGCTCCGCCTGGGGGTCGGGCTGATTGAACGGCGCCAGCTCGTCCATTCCCATCAGGTCACCGTAAAAATGGCGGGTGGCGTCCGGATCAGCGGCGAAATGGGTGACCATCAGCAGCGGGCCCACGTCTGTATTCAGTTCAGGCAGCATGTTCAGAATTCCGGGTCAGTACGATTTTTCCAAAATGGGTTCGCTCGTCGATCATCTCGTGGGCGCGCACCAGCTGATCCATGGGCAGGGTCACGTCCACGGCTGAACGGAACGTGCCGTCCAGGAACAGGCCCAGCGCCTCTTCGCGGAAGCTTCGCATGGTGTCTGGGACGAACCTGGGGCTGCTGGAGATGCTCATGCTGAGCAGCTGCAGGTTGCGGGTACCGATGGCCAGGTCGAAACTCACCCGGCGCCCGCCGGTGCTGCCGTACATGACCACCCGGCCGTCCATGCCCATGACGTCCAGCAGGGCGTCCGCGGTCTCCTGGCCAATGGTCATCAGCCCGATGTCGATGCCCGCTCCGTTGGTATCTGCAGCCACTGCCTGACGAAGATCACCGGTCTTGTAGTTATAGGCCGCGTGGGCGCCGGCCTCCAGGGCACGCTGGCACTTGGCGTCAGTGCTGGCGGTACCGGCCACCCAGCATCCGCGGTGCAGCGCGATCTGCAGTGCGGCGGTTCCCACGCTGCTGCCAATGGCCTCGATCAGAACACGGTCGCCGGGTCCCGCCTGCACCACCGTGTTAAGGGCATGCCAGGCCGTAAGCCAGCCCACGGGAATGGCTGCCGCCTGTTCAAAGCCCAGGTTTTCGGGAATGGGCATCAGGTGCTCGGCGTCAAACAGCACCTGCTCGGCGTGGGATCCCCGAGCGCGGCCAAAAACGCGGTCTCCCGGCTGAAAATCCTGGACCCCGTCACCCGGTGCGATGACGATGCCGGCGGCCTCCATGCCCATGACAAACGGCAGTTCCTGCCCGGTATAGGTGCCGGCCCGCATCCGGGTTTCAGCGAAGTTCACCGCTGACGCGCGGACCGCCACCAGGACCTGTCCGGGCCCGGGACTGAGTTCCCCCAGTTCCTCCCAGCACATGACCTCGGTGCCGCCGAACTCCGTGACGCGGTATCCCCTCATGAATGCAAAAGTAAGGGCTGGCTACCTGTCGGAAGCCAACCCGTCGTCCTGGGGGACGATGAACTCAGAAACTGTAAACCCAGCGCAGTCCTACTTCACGCTTGTTCTGGGGCGTCAGGTTGAACCCCTGCTGCACAAAGAAGTTGGTGAAGTCGGTGGGAAACGCCGTGTCGGAGAAGCGGGCGCCGGTGGCCCAGGCGTCCTCGTCGAACAGGTTCTTGATGAACAGTTCAAGCCGGTAGTTGCCCGACTCGATGCCGCCGCGAACGTTGGCCAGGAAGTAATCCTCCAATTCGGCCAGGTTGGTTTCGTCGGTGAACACCTCACCCATGTACACGATGTCGCCGCGGATGTAGGCGTCGCGACCGGCCAGCGGGAAACGATAGGTGGTGGACAGGTTACCGCTCAGTTCCGGCGTCCGCGGGGTTGAGTTACCGCGCATATTGGAGAACCCGGCAATCCGCTGCACGAAGTTGAACTCGTAGCGGGTGTACTCGGTGTCCACGTAGGCCAGGGAAGCGTCGAAGCTCCAGTTATCGGAGATCATTCCACCAAAATCGATTTCCAGGCCCTGGATATCGGCGTCCCCGTCCAGCAGCACATTACGGGCATTGAGCAGGGGAATCAGTTCGCCGGTGGCAGGATCCTCGATCAGTTTCGGATCACCCACCATGACGCCGTCATAGGTACAGCCCGGCACGCCGATAGCGTTGGAGCCCGACGCGTCACAGGTTTCGTTGACCGCCACCGAAGAGCGGCCCTTGATGCCGATCCACTCGTTCCAGAATGCCGATACGTTCAGGTAGCCGCGGCCGTCCCACAGGCTTTGCTTCCAGCCCAACTCGATGGCATCCAGCTCTTCCTGGGGAGTGGACTCACCCAGTCCGGGGAATGCCGCCAGGTACTGTGGCCGCTCGCGGTCGTCAGCGTTGATGAACTGCTGATTGACGTCTCCCGGGACCACCCCCTTGGCGTAGCTGGCGTACAGGTTGGTGTTCTCGCTGGGCTGCCAGCGGAGGATCACCCGGGGCAGAAACTCGTCCGACTCGATGCGCAGGGCACCGGCCACCAGGCCGCCCTCATCCACCTGGCCACCCTTGTTCAGCTCGTCTTCCTGGTAGCGGCCCTCGACCGTCAGCGTCCACTGGTCGTTGAAGTCGAAATCAATGGCGCCGAATATGCCGGTCACCGTGGACTCATCCGAGTTGGTCAGGGAATTGGGGAAGTTCAGAGCCAGGTTGGGCACACAGGGGAAATCCGGATTGCCGGTACCGAAGCAGGCAAACACGAAATTGCCGCCGGCACCCGAGGAGGTGAACTCCTGGTCGTAGTAATTGGCACCCACGGCCCAGCGTAGCCGTCCGTCCTGAGGTGATGTCAGGCGGATCTCGAAGCTGCGATCCTCGAGCCCCTGGGGATCGTTGGAATAAGCGTTGGAAAACCCGCTGAGGTCAAAATCCCGAATCCAGTTGGTGGCCTGGTCATTGAAGCCCAGGATGGAATCCAGGGTGTAGTCGCCGAGTTCCCAGGTGGCCTGGGCGCTGAGGCGCAGGGTTTCCCGCAGCATGCCGATTTCATCGATGAACGGTGCGCCGTTGGGGCGCGGGCCACCAGTCAGCGCGTCAAACGCAAACGACGGAATAATGGTGTTGCCGTCTATTACCGCGCTGCCCTGGACCGGGGTGGCGGAATCCACGTCCGGTACCGTGCCGCAGACATAGCTGATGGGATTGACCGACTCACCGGCTCCCGTGGTAATGGTGCGCCCGGTGCAGGTGTCGTTGGCCGCCACCTGGCCCGCCACGTAGGCCTGGGCCGGAGCGCCGTCATCATCCTCGGAATAGGAGGCACGGAAGGACATGGAAAAGGTGTCACTGGGCTGCCACAGCAGCTTGGCATTCAGGGTCTGGGTTTCTTCGTCGCCCAGCCGGCCGCCGTCGCTGGCCCGGTAGTGGCCTTCCTTGTCGTAAATGCGCAGACCCAGGCTGCCGGACAGGGTGCCTTCCACCAGCGGACCTTCGATGAACAGGTTACCGTCCAGCAGATTCCGATCACTGTAGGAGATATCAGCCGTGCCCTGGAACTGCTCCATGCTCGGATCCTTGGTGATGAAGTTCACCGCGCCGCCGAAGGTGTTGCGGCCAAAGTAGGCCGATTGCGGGCCCTTGATCACCTCGACCCGCTCCACGTCCATCAGCGCCAGGGAGGTACCGCCATTCAGCACGTAGACGCCGTCGATAAACAGCGCGCCGGTCTCGAAGCTGGGAGAGAACTGGGCCTGGTTGAGACCGCGGAAACGCAGCTGGGTGTTGTAGCGGCCAGGCTGGGACTGGCCCTGATTGAAGAAATAAAAGCCCGATGCCAGGGTAGACACGTCCTCCAGGCTGGCAATACCCGCTTCACTGATGTCCTGGGCGGAAAGGGCGGTGATGGCCACCGGAATCTCCTGCAGGCTTTCTTCCCGCTTCCGGGCAGTCACCGTGACTTCTTCAATCATGGAGTCGTCCCCGCTGTCCTGGGACAGTGCCGGGTCAGTGGCAAACAAGCCTGCAATGATGGCGGAAACGAGCGGGAGTCTGCGGGAAAATGGGGCCATGGCTACCCTCCAAAAAATAAATCACCGGGCCGAAGTGCATGCCTGCCAGGGGCAAGCATATTGATCTAATGTTATAACATTAAGCGCTCACGCGGGAAAGTGAAACCGTTCCCGCGGTTCTAGCAACACCTGGAGTCGCCTGTGAATATCTGGAAACCCGTGTCATTGATCCTGCCCATATTGGTCGCGCTGGGGCCACGGCCTGTTGCAGCGGAAGACGCCTCGGCCATTACCCGGGAAGTCTGGCGCGAGGCCGTGGTCAGCGTCACGGACCTGGACCGCAGTGCGCGGTTTTTCCGTGAGATTGGCGGCTACCAGGTGCACTGGCGGGGTCCACTGACGCGATCCGGGATTCGAGCATGGAACCTGGCCGACAGCGCCTCCGGTGAAGCCCTGCTGCTGGGGCCGGCAGACGCCCGGGACGGCCTGTTGCGGCTGGTACGGTTCGACAACGCCGGCGATCGGTCGCCCATGCGGCCGGGATCCCGGGCCTGGGACACGGGCTGCTATTTCAGCCTGATGGTGCGCATGAAAGACATGCCGGCAATCTATGACGACGCCATTGCCCTGGGCTGGTGGACGGAGACGCCCATCACCTACCTGGAGTTCGGGGAATCCAGGCTCAACGTGATGATTTTCCGGGGCCCCGACGGGGTACAGGTTCAGGGATACGAGCGCCTTGCCCCGCCCCTGCCCGACGCCATCCCGGAGTTCGAGCGCCTGACCCGGCCGTTCAACATGATGCAGATGGTGCGGGACCGGGACGCGGCCTATGATTTTTTCACCCGGGTACTGGGCTTCGCCACCTTCTACAAGGGCAAACCCTACACCGCCGCAGAGCCCACCCACACACCTCTGGGCATCCCCCTGAACCTCACCACCACCGTGCGTTACCAGGCCGGCATCGTCTATCCCCGTGAAGGTGAGTTTGGCCGGATGGAGATGATCGAGGTAATGGACCTGGAAGGCCGCGACCACGCAGACCGCTGCGCTGCCCCCAACCTGGGCATCCTGGCGGTGCGATTTCCGGTGGAATCAGCCGACGCCGCCGCGGAGGAGATCCAGGCCAGGGGTTGGTCCCTGGAGACTGAACCCCAGACAGTAGAGATCTCTCCGTACGGACAATTGGAGCTGTTTTCGGTGCGGACGCCGGATGGGGCGATTGTGCAATTCATTGAATGACCTCATCTGGCGATGACGTCGCCGTTGTCTCCAGGGACATCAACTCATAGTGCGTCATCATGTACCCCGTCACGAAAGCCTTCAGAAAGATGAATTCACCGTCAGCGGTAGTCCATATCTCATAAGGCGGGTGTTCCCCGGTTTCATTGGATCCCGCTTCGGTGCTGCCGCGGGTGCCATAGCAGAAATGCAGCGCGTCAAAGGTGCCGGCGCCCACGGTGATACGCTCTTCGCCGACATACTCCACCCGCATGCCCGGTTCATGCCACACCAGCGATGGGCCGGTGGCGCCGCGGTGGTCCAGTGAGGACATCAGGAACGCGGGAAAAATTTTCACGCAGGGGCCGCTGGAACGATCCACCGAGTTGAGGTGCCAGGCGTCCCCCTGGATGGGATGGGTGCCCAACAGCGGAGGCGGCTGGTCGTAGTCCACCCGCTCGGCGATGCGGCCGCGGTCGTGGTTCCAACCCTCGCACTCGGCATAGGTATCCGTGAACCGAAACCAGCTGCTGCCAAAGGTCTCGTCCCCCACCGAAAGGCGGACAAACGCGTCCCGGGGCAGCCAGTCCCGGTCCAGGGTCAGGATGACGTCCCTCAAAACGTTGGGCTCATCGTCGATTTCAGCATGGGCCCGCAGGGTGCGGCGGCCGTCACCGTGGCGGGTGATGGTGAAGTACTCCCGGCCCCGTTCCTGTCCTTTCCGCCCAGGCTTGCGGCTGGTGTAGTGAATGTGACCCCGGGTGGTCTTGTGTGGTCTCATGGGCGGCATTGTACCTGTGAGGGGATCCGGTACAGCCATGAAGAAGCCGTTCTACGGGTGGGCCATCACCGGTGGGGGTGCCCTGGGCAATGTGCTCCAGGGCGGCCTGATCTTCTGGTCCATGGGCATCTACACCTCGACCTTCGAGGACCAGTTCTCCCAGCCGCGGGCGCGGATCACCCTGATAGAGACCTTCCTGACCGTGGCGGTCAACCTGATGTCCCCGCTGATCGGGCTGTGGGTGGACAAGGGCTCGGCCCGGGCCGTAGTGGTCACCGGCACGACCGCCCTGGGCAGCGGGCTGATCCTGATCAGCTTAGCCGGAACCCTGGTGCACATCTGGCTGGTTTTCGCCCTGTTGATTCCACTGGGTGCGCTGGCCCTGGGCGTCATCCCCAGCACCGCGCTGATCTCCCGGTGGTTTAGAAGGCGGCGCGGCCTGGCGTTGGGTATTTCGGTGACGGGCAGCTCCATTGGCGGCGCACTGGCGCCGCCGCTGCTGACCTATCTTTTCATGGCTTACGGCTGGCGCTCCGCGCTGCTGGGTACCGGGCTGGCAGTCATCGCCCTGGGGCTGGTGTTTTACAGGGTTCTGGTCAACTACCCCGAAGACGTGGGGCTGGAACCCGAGCCCGAAGCGGACCGTATCAGCAGCGGAGCCGGCCACAGCCTGGGCCAGGCGGACCGCTGGGATTGGAGCGTACGCCAGATCCTGGCCACGCCCTCGTTCTGGCTGCAGACCCTGATTTCCGGCAGCCTGCTGGCCGTGACCCTGGGCCTGCTGGCCAACCTCAGCCTGCACGCCAAGGACCTGGGTTACGTGGGGCAGCAGGCCGCGCTGCTGTACACCACCATTTCGTTCTGTTCCTTTTTCGGCAAGATCGCCTCGGGCGGATTGATTGACCGCCTGGGAGTCCGGGTCACGGGCTGGGTCACCGCCTTGGCCCTGCTCAGCGGTCTGCAGTGTTTCCTATGGCTGGACGGTTACGCCGGATTGATCGGGGCCTGCCTGCTGGTGGGGATCGGCTTTGGCGGTGTCACCCCGCTGTGGACCAATATGGCGGCCCGGGGCTTCGGGGCACGCAGCGTCGGCCGCACCCTGGGGGTGATGAATCCGCTGCACATACCCATCACTGCGCCCAGTGCGCCCCTGGCCGGCTACATCAGCGACACCACCGGCAGCTATGCGCTGGTGTTCATGGTGTACTCCGGCCTGGTGCTGGTGGCGGCCAGCGCACTGGTGTTTCTCAGGCCTCCGCGTGTGCCGGACTCACCAGGCTGAGCAGCATCTCCGCGGTGTCCCGGGTGTGGGTCAGCATGCCCAGTCTCGAGGTCTCCGCCTCCAGGAACTGCCACCCGGGCTGTTTGGCGGGTCCGTACATGGCGTCACTGGACTGGCGGAATTCCTGGCCCACGCAATGGATGTAGGTTCGGGGCAGCGTCTCCCAGCCGCCATTGGCGAATGACACCGGCTCGGTCCACTGGCGCGCGGGGTGCGGCGTCAGCCGTCGCCGCAGCAAAGCGGCGATGTCAGGATACCGCTCCGGATCCACCAGCATTTCCATGGGATATTCGGCGAAGAAATCCATCTTGTAGCCATCGATGAATTTGGCCTGACGCGCCTGCCACCACTCCGGCCAATGGCCGTTTTCGTCCCGCATCACCCAGGCGGGCCGGTCCCGGGTGGGCACGAAGGCGTCGTAGAACACCACCCTGCCCAGCCTGTCCCGCAAGCGGTCAGCCACGCCGGTGAGGGTGATCCCGCCGAAGGAGTGCGCCACCACGATGGGCCGCTCCAGTTCTTCCCACTCGATCAGGTTGACCACGTCGTCCACGTGGGTCTGCAGGCCTACATCCGGCGACAGCAGGTGGCTGCGTTCCCCCAGACCGGTACAGGTGACGCAGTAGGCCTGGCAGCCTGCGCTGCGCAGCCAGCGCGCCACCGGCGCCCAGACCCAGCCCCCGTGCCAGGTGCCGGGAATGAGCACAAAGGTTGCGGCCGGCTGGGACGGCGGCGTCAACTCGGCGGTCGAGGCCATCACCGGGCTGGCCGCCAGCGCGCCCAGCACTGCCCGGCGGCGTTTGTCAGTGGTCCCCATGTCGTTCCCCGTTCAACAGTCATCCTGAATCAACTCCAGCCATTCTCCACAAGGACCCCGCAGGATGCCAAACGGTCGCCCGCAATATGGCGCCTGGTCAGGCCCATCGCTCCAGCAGACGCCGGCCGCATCAGCGACCGTGAAGCTCACCATGGACAGCCCCGGAGGCAGTTCGCCCGGCACCCCCGGGCGCTGCTGCACGGACCGTGGCAGCTGGTCCAGCTCGATGCGACCGCGCTTTTTACACAGCGCCGATGCGATGGAAAACGGCGTGTCCGCTGCCAGGCCCAGGGCGCTGGCCAGTACCCGTATGGCAAAGCTCCGGGTCGGGGTCAGCTCGCGGCTGATCTGGCCGTAAAAGTGCCGGGACCCGTCCATGTCATCAGTGCCCAGCACCACGATAAACACGCGATCCACCGGGCTTTGGGCGTGGCCGTAGGTCTTCCGGTACCCGGGATCTTTCATCTCCGTCAGGTAGAGGATTTCGTCACCCGGCCCCCGCACCTGCAGCGCAACGACCTCACCGCCGCCGAGCAGATCCCGCGGCCCGCCAATGACCTGAAACGGGGACCCCTCCAGGGATTCCGCCAGGCCCATCACGTCCGCCACGTGCAGTTCCGCCGCGTTCCAGCCGGGTGTCACCATGGGCCGATAGCCAGTCGTTGCCGGGGCCTGGATCAAACGAATCCGGGTCCCGTCTCCGCTGGCCGGCTGCAGCAGCACCTGGGGCCGCCCCGCCAGGCCCGGCACACCCCAGGCCGCCGCCACGTCCGCCCGGGTTGCCCCGACGCGCGCCCGGTGACCCAGGCACTGCTGGAAGGCCCGGGAAGAACGATCGAGATCCGGTACGCTGAAGGTGACGGCGCTGACTGACTGCAACAATGGACTGTTCTCCAACCGACTTGCCCCGCGGGGGAGGCACAGGCATATTCGGCTAATGCCCGTAGCCAATGAGGATACCCCATGCGGACTCGAGTACTCAGCACTTCAACCCTTGCCCTAGGCCTGTTGCTGGGATGCCCGGTGACAGCGGTGGAATTTGAAGACTACGAATTCGGCCGCTGGTCCCAGGAGGTCACGGAATGCGACCGGCTGGCGTCCCACGGCCGTGACCCGGGCCACGTGGCACCGGCGGTGTCCCGGGCAGAGATGGACAAACCGGCCGCCATCGAGGCCTGCCGGGCTGCGGTGGCGGCGGATCCGGACAACCCGCGACTCAACTACCAGCTGGGCCGGGCCTACGGTTACTCCGGGCGGGGCGAAGAGGCCATGCCCTATCGCCTGAAAGCCCTGGCTGCTGATTATCCCCAGTCGCTGTTCGTGATCGGTTACCTGCATCTGCTGGGCGCCACCATCGAGCAGGACACCTGCCAGGCCCTCGAGTACTGGAAGCGCGGCGCCGGTTATCGGCGGCTGGCGGCGCTGGTGGCGCTGCCGCGTCACACCCTGCGGGGAGATTTTGACGCCTGTGGCCAGGATTTTTCCGCTGATGACCTGCGGGCTTATCTGAATGAAGCCAAAACCGTATCCGCCGGCGACTACTACGTGGGCCTGCTGGCGGATGAACTGCTGGCCAAGGTCGACCAGATGGAAAAGCCCACCTTGCCACGGGTTCAGCGCACCAACCTGGTGGTCCGCGACATGGACCAGGCCCTGGCGTTCTACCGCGACGTCCTGGGTTTTGAGTTGATCCGGGTGCAGCAGCAGGCGAAAGACTCCTACTCCTTCGACGTGTTTGAAATCGAACCGGGCGCTGAGGTATTCGAGGCTTACCTGTCCGGCCCCGGCCAGGCCCGGGTACTGGGGCTGACCGCCGTGGGCGGGATGGCCATGAAGTCCATTCCGAAACCCAACCGGGTTGCACTGGTGGTCGAAGTGAAGGACGTGGACGCAGTGGCAACGGCCGCCGAAAAACTGGGGCTGAAGCTGTACCGGGACGATCACCTTGAAGGCATGGACGGTCGCGCGGTGTATGAGCGCGGCATTCTGGACCGCGACGGCAACCTGGTCGTGGTGTACAGCTACGGCTCCTGAATTGCCTGGCTTCCGGGGATACCCGGCCCGGGCCTTCGTGGTGTGCCTGGTGGCCTACACCACGGCCCAGATGGACCTGGCCCTGTTCGGCTACGCCACGCCGGCGATCCGGGAAGAATTTGGCCTGTCCCTCAGCGGCGTCATGGCCATCGTGTCCTGCGCCTTCGTGCTGGGAGGCATCCTGATCGTCTGGCTGGGATTGTGGACCGACCGCTGGGGCCGCAAGGGCATGTTCCAGTTTTCCCTGGTGGGGTCGTCGCTGCTGGTCACCCTGCACAGCGTGGTGCCCAACCCGGTGTCCCTGAGCGTGCTGCGGGGCCTGAGCATTGCCGTGGGTGGGCTCACCTACCCGGTCACCGGCGCCGTCATCGCCGAAGAATTCCAGGCGCGGGTGCGGGGCCTGTTCATGGGTCTGCTGCAGATTGGCTATCCCCTGGGCTGGGCGCTGGCATCGGTATGGGCCGCCTGGCTGCTGAGCGACCTGGGCTGGCGACTGCTGTTCCTGGTCGGGCTGGTATCCCTGCCTTTCGTATGGGTGGTTCGCCGGGTCATCCGTGAACCGCCCCGGTTTACCCAGGCCCGCCAGCAGCAGGAACAACCGCGCATCCGGGAACTGCTGGCACCCGGCGTGCGGCACCGCACCCTGCTGCTGTTCAGCGCCCAGTTTCTGTTTGTGTGGGCCTATGCCGGGTCCATCTTCCTTTTTCCCAGTTACCTCAATGAAAACCGCGACCTGGAGGCGTTCGATTTCTCGCTGCTGATTGGCGCCGGCAACGCCATCGGTATCATCGGCTACGTCCTGGCAGCGGTGACCGGTGAGTTCTGGATGACCCGGCGCAACACCGTAGTGCTGTGGACGCTGCTGGGTGCGGCCACATTCCAGGTCATGGTCTGGTTCACCCAGACCTATACCGAGCTGCTCATCGCCTACGCCGTGATGAGCATGTTTTTTTACGGTAGCGCAGCGGTGAAGTTTGCCTACCTGGCGGAGGTATTTCCCACGCGCCTTCGCGCCACCGCACTGTCCACCTGCGGCTCGCTCGCTGTGACCCTGGGGTCCGCGGGCGGGCCCTTCGTGGTAGCGCTGGCGGTGGAGCGTCTGGGCTGGAACCTGGGTTACGCCGTGCTGGTGGGTGTGCCCCTGGCGGCCGCGGGACTGTTGTATACCTTTCTCACCCCGGTGCCGTCCGGACTCGAAGTGGAAGAGGTGGAGGCATTCCTGGCCCGCAGTGACGCCAGGGGGTCGTGATATGGTGAGCGTCCGGGCCTCGGGGAGCATTCTGAAATGAACATCAATCGACTTGTTGTCTGCCTGGGGGCGCTGCTGATGAGCCTCCAGGTGGCCGCCCAGGGGGAAGACAGCCTTCGCTCAGAGCGGGACCTGCAGGTGGTGACCCAGCTGCTGCCCGGCATCTATGCCAACGGCAACCAGGCTTATTTCGAGCGCCGAACCGGCGTGGCTGAAGAACTGCGCCACGGCGGTTTGCGGGTGGACATCTCCACCGCTGGCGACAACCGCTTTGACGTTGCAGTCCGGGAGAACGGCGGCGGACCGGGCCGATACCAGATGGCGCTGGCCGTAGAGCCTGACCGGGACCAGGTGAAGATGACCCTGTCCCAGCAAGACCAGCCGGATTGCCTCTACACGTGGATCCGGGAAGCCCAGCAGTTCCGTGCAGTACCAGATGCCCCTTGCGGCGAAACCATGCCCCTGGGGTTTGTGCTGGGCTCCCGGCAGTTCTGGGTAGAGCCTTCAACCGGCGGCAACCGGGCTGCCGGCGCCTACCAGCTGCACCGGTCCCGCAGCTTCAGCTGCTACGTGGATATCCCCGGTGTGGGTGGGGGCCGCGACATTCCGTATGAGCGCTACGAGGGCATCGAGCTGCACGACCAGTGGGATGCCCACTGGTTTGAGACCCGGGAATCGCCGCCGCGCAAGCTGGGGATCAGCCTGGCCCTGGTGGACTGGCCCATCAACAACTACCACGGCGTCTTCACCCGGGATTCCCTGGTCATATACGTCAGCGAGGAAGTGGACGGTGAGCGCAAGGAGCACGGCTATGCCTTCACCGTGCCCTATGCCGACCGGGTTGGAATCAATCTCAAGTGGCTGTTGGCGTCCTGCTTCATGACGCCCAACAGTGAAGCCACACCATCCATGTAGAGGGAATCATATGTCGACCATGCAGGCTGCGGTGATCGAAGCCGCCGGCGGGCCCGAGGCCATCACCATCCAGGACGTGCCGGTGCCGGAGCCCGGTCCGGGAGAAGTGCTGATCCAGGTGGCTTATGCCCCGCTGAACCCGCTGGACAATCACGCCCGGGCCGCCCGCATCCAGTGGATGCATCCAGGATTTCCGTTCACCCCCGGTTTTGAGTATGCCGGCCGGGTGGAAGCCGTTGCCGACGACGTGGACACAAGCCTGGTGGGCACAAGAGTGGCCACCAACGCCGGCTGGGGCGGCAACGCGGAATACGCCCTGGCCAAAGCGGCGTCGCTGGTGCCGGTGCCGGACGCGTTTGACTGGCAGCTGGCGTCGGTGTTCTCAACCTGCGCCTACACCTCCTGGCTGCTGATCCACTCGGCGGGCCAGGTCAGTCCCGGCCAGAGCGTAGTGATTCACTCAGCGGCGGGTGCGGTGGGGGCCCTGACCACACAGGTGGCCAAATCCGCCGGGGCCAGGGTCATTGGCCTGACAGGCGGCGAGGCCAAGGTAGAGTACGCCGGCCGCTTCGGCGCGGACCACGTGTTCGACTACAACCGGGAGGACTGGCCAGACCAGGTCAAGGACGCCACCGACGGCAAGGGAGCCGACCTCATCATCGACGGCAACGCCGGTCCCCGGGCCATGAAGAACTTTGACGCCATTGCCCCCTTCGGCAATGTTATCTTCATGGGCGCCACGGCGGGTGAGTCCCCGGACGTGAACGTCTCCATGCTGATCGGCAAGAACTGTTCGGTCACCGGGTTTGTCCAGTACGTCCATCAGATGCGCTCGGGCGGCGCCGAAAAAGAGGCCACCCATCATAAGCTGGCGTCGGGTGAATGGGTCATACCGGTTGAAAAGGTCTACCCTTTGTCAGACCTGGCCGAGGCGCACCGGGCGTGGGAATCCCGCGAGCTGATCGGGCGTACCCTGATCCGGGCTGGGGGGGACATCTAGCCCCGCTTCCCTGGCCCGGAGATCACAGCGTGGCCGCCAGCTCCGCCGCCAGAAAATCGAACACGGTGCGCACCCGCCGGCTGGACCGGAGTTCCCGGTGCGCCACCAGCCACAGCTCGCTCATGAGGGGCTCCATGTCGGGCAGCACCCGGCGCACCGTGGGGTCCCGGTCGCCCACATAGGTTGGCATGATGCCAATGGCCACCCCCTGCTGGGCCAGTCGCCAGTGCACCAGGTGGCTGTCGGTGCTGATGGGGAAGTTGTCCATGGTCAGCGACAGTCCCAGGCCGTTGAGCCCGGCCAGATATTCTTCGGTGGCACTGAAGCCGACAAATTGAGCCCGACCCAGGTCCGCCTTCCGGGTCGGATTGCCCAGTCGTTCCAGGTAGGCCGGACTGGCGTACAGATAGTGCTCGAAATTCCCCAGTCTCTTTGCGATCAGCTCAGGCTGGGTGGGTCGGAAAGCGCGCACGGCGATATCCGCCTCCCGCCGCTTCAGGTCACTGGTGGCGTTGGAGGCAATCAGTTCCACCTGGATGCCGGGTTCCGCCTGTCGCAGCCGTCCAATGATGTCTGGAAGAATGAAGGCGGCCACGGCCTCGGTAGCGGTGATGCAGATGTTGCCTTCCAGGGTTTGCGACTGTCCCGAGGCTGTCAGGGAAAGCCGGGTGGCGGCAGCCCCCATGGCTCGGACATGCTCCAGCAGATCCAGCCCGCTGGGCGTGAGCTCCAGCCCCCGGCCGCCCCGCTCAAACAGGGCCACGCCCAGTTCTGACTCCAGGGAACTGACCTGGCGACCCAGGGTGGGCTGAGTCATGCCCAGGGCGCGGGCCGCGGCCGACAGGGACCCTTCCTCGGCGGTCACCAGGAAGGCCCGGGCCCGGTTCCAGTCAAATTTTACCGATCGCCAATCCATGCGTTTACGCATATTAATAATACATCTATTGGCATTCTACTTCGTTTTTCGCATGGATAAACTAGGCACCGAGTTTTCAACAAAGCCCACGAGACTCACATGCGACGTAACGCAATCATCAGACGCTGGGCCGGTTCGCTGGAACTGGCGCTCAGCACCGCTGTCAGGTTGGCAGTAGCCTGCCTGGCCCTGGTGTGGCTCAGCCCGGACCTGCTGTCGCTTGTCGCCGGCTGGGCCGGATACGGCGGGGACTGGACTGGAATCGATCAGTCCGGTGCCTGCCACGTGGAATCATTGATCAGCCAGCTTGGAGGAATAACCCGATGACAACATCTGCCCGATTCTGGGACCGCATTGCCGACCGCTATTCCAGGAAGCCGGTACCCGATGAAACCATCTACCAGCAAAAGCTGAAGATCACCCGGCAATTGATGCACCCGAATATGGAAGTGGTTGAATTCGGGGCCGGAACCGGGTCCACAGCGCTGGCCCACGCCCCCCACGTCCGACACATCCTGGCGACCGATGTCTCACCCAGGATGATGGAGATCGCTCGAGGCAAAGCCGCGGCCGCTGGCATCGACAACGTCCGGTTCGAGGTGTCATCGGTGGAGGAGCTGGCGGTGGCTGCTGAATCCGTGGACCTGGTCCTGGGGCTGAGCATCCTGCACCTGCTGGAAGACCGGGACGCGGCCATCACCAAGGTCTGGGACATGCTCAGGCCCGGCGGCTATTTCGTCAGCAGCACGCCGTGCCTGGGCGACTGGTTCAAACTGTTCAAGCTGGTGGGACCTGTAGGCCACTTCTTTGGCGTCATACCCATGGTCAAGGTATTCACCCGGAAGGAACTGGACGACAGCCTGAGCAACGCCGGATTTACCATCGAGCATGCCTGGCAGCCCGAGCGAAAACAGGGGGTCTTTATCGTGGCACGGAAGCCGGCGTGAGGCCGAATTGTGAATAGGGCCTCCACAGCTTAGTGGTTACAATCTCCGGCCTGCCGCATCCTGCAGTGAACAATGAATGAGCCGGCCGGCGACGTCGCCGTCGCCCTGAAAGAACTGAGATTTGCCTGGGACCCCGGGCACCCGCTGCTGCATGTCGAAAACCTCGGCATCGGGGCGGGCGAGCAGGTGTTCCTGGGCGGCGCCAGCGGCAGCGGCAAGAGTACGCTGCTGGCCCTGATCGGCGGTGTGCTTCAGGCCGACAGCGGCAGCATCCGGATCCTGGGGCAGGACCTGGCGGCCATGCGCCAGGCCGCCCGGGACCGGTTCCGGGCGGAGCACGTCGGGTTCATTTTTCAGCAGTTCAACCTGCTGCCCTACCTGTCTGTGCTGGAGAACGTCAGCCTGGCCTGCCGGTTTTCGGGCCGACGCGCACAGCGGGCCGCGACGTCCGGTTCGGTGACCGACGCGGCACGCCACCTGCTGGACACCCTCGGGGTCCGGGGCAAGCTGCTCACTCGACCGGTCAACGCCCTCAGCATCGGTCAGCAGCAGCGGGTCGCCGCGGCCCGGGCGTTGATCGGTCATCCGGAACTGCTGGTTGCCGATGAACCCACCTCGGCACTGGACCACGACGTGCGTGGAGACTTTCTTGATCTGCTGCAGGGTGAATGCCGTCGCGCCGGGACGACGCTGCTGTTCGTGAGCCATGACCGGTCCCTGGCCGACAACTTCGACCGACAGCTGGACATGCGTACCCTGAATGAAGTCGCGGTGGAGCATGTCTGACCAGGGCACCATTTTGCGGCTGGCCGCCAAAAGCCTGCTGAACCGACGCGGCACGGCGGCACTGACCCTGTTTTCCATCGCGGTCAGCGTTTCCCTGCTGCTGGGTGTGGAGCACATCCGCAAAGAAGCGCGCAACAGCTTTGCCAGCACCATATCTGACACCGACCTCATCGTCGGCGCCCGCTCCGGCCCCCTGCAGCTGCTGCTCTATTCGGTATTCCGCATGGGCAGCCCCACCAACAACCTGTCCTGGGAGAGCTACCAGAAGATCGCCGCAAGCCCGCTGGTGAAATGGACCGTTCCCATTTCCCTGGGCGATTCCCACCGTGGTTACCGGGTACTGGGCACCACCCCGGCGTATTTTGAGCACTACCGGTACGGGTCGGGCCGCAGCCTTGCCCTGGCCTCGGGTACGGCGTTTGGCGGCGAGGTCCAGCAGGCGGTCATCGGATCCGAGGTGGCAGCGGCCCTGGGCTATCCCGTGGGTACGCCCATCGAGATTTCCCACGGCATCGGCGCCACCAGCTTCCATACCCATGACGAATACCCGTTTACCGTCGTTGGCATCCTCCACCCCACCGGTACGCCAGTGGACCAGACCGTCCACGTACCCCTGGCTGCCAGCGACCTGATCCACCAGCAGCCCGGCACCCCGCCAGACTCCCACGCCCACCAGGGTGAGGCCCATAGTCGCGCGGATGGCGGCCATGACAACCACGACCAGACGAATAATGATCATGAAGGTCATGATCACGCAGATCATGGTGATGAAACCCATGAGCATGATGATCATGGCGGTGAAACCCATGAGCACGATGGTCATGATGCCGCGGAACAGCTTGGCGACCCTGAGTCCATCACCGCCTTTCTTGTCGGACTGACAAACCGGGTGGATACCCTGAAGGTGCAACGCGCCATCAACCAGCTGCCGGGAGAAGCGCTGCTCGCCATCATCCCCGGCCAGACCCTGCAGGAACTCTGGGGGCTGGTGGGCATGGTGGAACTGGCCCTGCTGACCATCAGCGGATTTGTCATCGTTGCTGGCCTGCTGGGATTGCTGGCCTCGATCCTGACCAGCCTGAACGAGCGCCGTCGGGAGATGGCCATACTGCGATCCGTCGGCGCAAGGCCATCCCACATCTTTTTCCTGATGCTGTCAGAAGCCGGGCTGATCGCCGGCGCCGGCGCAATGCTGGGAGTTGCCCTGCAGGCGGCCCTGGTGGGCATTGCGGGCGGCTTTATGGAAACCCGCCTGGGATTGGTGCTGCAGTGGCACTGGCCAGGTCCGTTTGAGCTGATGGTGGTGCTCGCGGTGGTGCTGGCCGCCACATTGCTGGCGCTGTGGCCCGCGTGGCGCGCCTACCGCAATACCCTGGCCGATGGCCTGACCCTGCGGGTGTAGCCCACGCCGGGCGGGACTTGTGACGTGTTTCGTTACCGAAATCAGCGTTATACTGTCGGGATGATCTCTGGACGCCATAAGCGTGCACTTCGATGGCAGCTGCTGCTGGCATCGATCATGCTGTGCGCCCAGGTCACGGCCTCCACCCACCTGCTGGACCACCTGGATTACGGCGAACAGTTCGGTGAACACTGCACGGTCTGCCTGGTCGGGAAACAGCTCGACCATGCCTGCCCCGCAGCGGATTCCCCGCTGGTTAACCCGCTTTCGGTGGAGCCAGCCCGGGATCTACCCGGACGCTCGACTCATTTAGCGTCGGCCTGCGCCCTGCCCGGCCAGCGCGCACCGCCTGCTGCGATTCCATCACTGCCTTGACCTTGCCGGCCCCGGGGCCGAATAACTTTTGGCACGGCCGCGCCAACAGCTGCGCGACCGTATTGAATCGGAATCGAAATGAACAGCAACAAATTATCCGCTGCAATTGCGCTGGCAATCTGCGCCCAGTCTGCAGTTGCCCAAGACTCTGATCACGACCACGAGTCTCTTGAGACCGTTGTCGTCACCGCATCCCCCCTGGGCGCCAGCGCCCTGGAAATGACCCAGTCTTCCAGCGTACTGACCGCGGAAGAACTGGATCGTGCTCTGAAAGGGACCATTGGCGACACGGTGGAGGGGCTGCCAGGCGTGCAAAACGCCAGCTTTGGCCCCGGCGTGGGCCGCCCCGTCATCCGCGGGCTGGACGGCGCCAGAATCGACATCCTGGAGAACAACGTCAGCTCCAATGACGTGTCCAACGTCAGCGCCGACCACGCGGTCTCCATTGAACCCTTCCTGGCGGAACAGATCGAGGTGCTGCGCGGCCCCGCCACCCTCCTGTACGGCTCAGACACCATCGGCGGCGTGGTCAACGTCCGCACTCACCGCATCCCGCCGCGGGTGGCTGACGGCCTCGACGGGGAAATTGTCCTCAGCGGAGACACCGTGGCTGACGAGCGCTTTGCCGGGGTCGAACTGGACTTCGGCAGCGGCAACTGGGCCTTCCACGTAGACGCCTTCCGGCGCGACAGCGACGACTATGAAATCCCCGGTCCGGCCGAACTGCACGATGAGGATGAACACGAGGAGGAAGAGCACGAGGAAGAGGAGTTCACCGGCCTGTTGGAAAACAGCGCCGTGGACACCCGCGGCGGCGCCGTGGGCGCTTCCTACATCGGCGACGGCTGGACCATGGGCTTTGCCTGGTCCCGGTTCGAGACCCTGTACGGCGTGCCCGGACACGCTCATGAAGAAGGACACGAACATGAAGGCGAGGAACACGAAGAGGAAGAGCACGAGGAGGAAGAAGAGGAGCTGGTCAGTATCGACCTGGAGAACGACCGCGTAGACTTTGATCTGCAGGTCGAAAACCCCTTCGGCGGTTTCGAGCGGCTCCGGTTCCTGGTCTCCGACAGTGACTATGCCCACGTGGAACTTGAGGGCGCCGAAATCGGCACTCAGTTCGATACTCAGACCACCGAGGCCCGGGCGGAGTTTGTTCACAATCCCGTCGGCGGCTGGCGTGGCGTCATTGGCCTGCAAGCGGCTGACCGGGAGTTTTCAGCCATTGGTGAAGAGGCTTTTGTGCCACCCAGCGAAACCGACAGTCTGGCCCTGTTCCTGCTGGAAGAGCGGGAGTTTGGCGACTGGCGAGTGGAAGTCGGTGCCCGACTGGAAGACCGTGATGTCACCACCGCAGATGGTCAGTCGGCAGGTCATTCGCCGTTCTCGGTGAGCGCTGGCGCCGTCTGGCACTTTGATCCTTCCTCTCACCTGGCCTTCAACCTGAGCCGGGCGGAGCGCGCTCCGGCAGAAGAAGAACTTTTTGCCAACGGTCCTCACATCGCCACCCAGACCTTCGAGATCGGCGACGCCACCCTGGATGAAGAAGCGTCCACCAGCCTGGAGATTTCGCTGCGCCGCCATGCCGGTGCCTTCACCGGCGCCCTGACCTTTTTCCGCAATGATTTCTCCGACTTCATTTACCTGATGGATGTCGGCAGCGAGGAAGACGGCTTCCCCGTTCGGCAGTGGACCCAGCAGGACGCCGAGTTCTATGGCTTTGAAGGCGAACTCAGCTACGACATCGGTGACACTGAACTGGGTCACTGGGTTGTGCGCGGGTTTTTCGACACCGTGGATGCCGAACTGGATGACGGTTCCAACCTGCCCCGCCTGGCTCCGGCCCGGATCGGCGCGGGGCTGAACTGGGACGCCGGCAACTGGTCAGCGTCACTGGACGTGATCCGCTACGACGACCAGGACGAGGTGGCCAGCTTCGAGATGCCCACAGACGGCTACACTCTGGTCAACGCTGACCTGGCCTACACGCTGGAAACTGCCGGCGGAGCCAGCTGGGAATTTTTCGCCCGGGGCCGCAACCTGGGTGACGAAGAAGCGCGCAACCACACGTCCTTCCTCAAGGACCGGGTGCTGCGCCCCGGCCGCAACCTGGTGCTGGGATTCCGGACCTTCTTCTAAGAGCCTTGAAATCGAGGGCGTGCCACCCGGCACGCCCTCATTGTCTTAACGGCTGCCCCTCAGGGCGCGGCCTGCCGCGGCCATCAGCAGCAGGCTCATCAGCAGCAGACCCCACGCCCCCAGGGTGGGTACCGGTAACGCCGCGGGCGTCCCCGTGGGAATGACCACCGGTGTGGGATCGTTCTCCGACGGCTCCGTCGGATCACTGTTGCTGTTGGTGTCCGGATCCACGCCGTCGTCCGAGATGTCGGTGACCACCGTGGTGGTCGGGCTGGTGCCGCTGGCCACGGCGCTGTTGTTGAACGGACCCGTCAGGCCGGCCGGATCGATGCGGACCGTGATGGTAATGCTGGCCGTTGCGCCCACGGTCAGGCTGGAGGACGCCGGCGCCAGCAGGTTCTGATCGGTTCCGCCGTTGAACATCGAGTTCGCCGCCAGTGTTCCGGTAGTCGTGGGCGCCACCTGGACCGTAAAGGTCACCGGTGACGGAAAGGTCACTCCAAGATCATCAGTCACCTGGACGCTGGACAGGTCCACGTCACCCAGGTTTTCCAGCTCAAACCGGTACACCACATCCCAGGAACCGGTACCGGTATCGGTCAGCGAAAGCACGCGTTTGGCCAGTCCGATGACCGGGTTCTCCGCAGGCTGGTAGCCAATATCGGTTCCCGGGACGGTGCTGCCGCTGACCGCCGTGACAGTCTGTGGATCATTCGCCGTGGTCAGGGTCAGCCCGGGCGGTACTGTGCCGTCAACCACGTCGATCGTGGTGGTGCCAGGAGGGACGCTGACCGAAACATCGCCGCCGGGATCGCTGGGCACGGTCTGCATGCCGCCGCCGCTGTCGGTAATGGTGACATCGACACCGGCCAGGTCCGGTTCACCGGCGTCCTGGGTACCGTTTCCGTTGGTGTCGATAAACAGGTGCACGGTGACGGTGGCGGGAACAAAGTAACCATCGTTGCCCGCGTCCACGTTGGTGCCGGCTACCGCCGTGACAGTGGTTGGGTCAGTCCCTTCGGTCTGGGTGGCGCCCGTGGGGAAATCTGGATCGGTCTCGTCCACGTCCGCCGTGGTGCTGCCCGCGATCACCGTGGCCGTCCAGTCGCCGTTGGCGTCTGAGGTCACGGTCTGCATGCCGCCGCCGCTGTCGGTGACGACCACATCCACATTGGCCAGGTCCGGCTCAACCGCGTCCTGGGTGCCATTGTTGTTTCTGTCCAGGTACAGGTGGCCAGACACGGTGCCGGTGGGAGGCAGGAAGTATCCGTCATTGCCCGCATCCACGTTGGTGCCGGCAACCGCCGTCACCACGGTGGGATCGGTGCCCTCGGTCTGGGTGGCACCGGTCGGGTAATCCGGGTCGCTCTCGTCCACGTCCGCCGTGGTGCTGCCCGCGATCACCGTGGCCGTCCAGTCGCCGTTGGCGTCGGAGGTCACGGTCTGCATGCCGCCACTGCTGTCGGTGATGATCACATCCACATTGGCCAGGTCCGGTTCGCCGGCGTCCTGGGTACCGTTGTTGTTGCTGTCCAGGTACAGGTGGCCCGATACCGTGCCGGTGGGGACGTAGCCGAAGTCCGCGGTCAGGATGTTCTCAGCGGCGGTAATCACCAGCCCGGAAACGGGGTCAGCCAGGCCGGGGGAAAGGACCGACCCCGGCGGCAGCGTGGCGTCCACCACGTTGACGGCGTAGGTTCCGGGCGCCAGGTTGTCGAACAGGTAGGCGCCAGCGCCATCGGTGATCACCGTGCGGCAGTCCACCCCCAGGGTGCAGCTGCCGTCGTCCAGCTCCAGCGTCACATTGGCAATCCCCACCTCGGCGCCGCCGTCCTGGAGACCATTGCCGTTGAGGTCGTTCCAGACAAAATCACCGATGGAGCCGCGCACCACGGGATCGGTGACGCTGGCCGTGGTGGGCAGCGGGTCCTGTTCGCTGGAGACCAGGGCAGAGTTGGTCAGGTCGTTGATGGCCGGGCTCAAGGGATCATCCACGGTGACATCGAAGGTCAACGTCACGGACTCCCCGTTATCCAGCACAAAGCGATCCGAGGCATCAATCAGCGAAGGTGGCGAACCGTCGACCAGGTCGGCGTTGGCGCCCCCCGTTACGTTGTCCTTGGTCAGGGTCTGGCGGGAGCGCACGTCCACCTGAACGTTGTCGATGAACACCTGTTCCGCGACGTTCAGGTTGGAGCTCGAGAGGAATCGGATCCGGGTGTTGGCAGAAATGAAGTCACTGATATCGAAGCTCAGCGGCTGATAATCGGTGTCCGTTACGCTCGGGGGGGCGCCGCGCAGGCGCGCCAGCTCGGTCCAGTTGCCGCCGCCATTTCTGGACACTTCCACCGACACGATATCGTTGAAGCTGTTCAGCCCCTGGCGCCGGAATTCAAGGCTGAGCCGGGCCGAGGCATAGGCGGACAAGTCGATCTCGCGCTCCACACCGTTGTCCGGTCCCTGGATACGCAGCACGCTGTCAGCACCGTCGGTGGTCTGCACCACGTCGCCCAGAGCCGCACCATCAGCCTCACCCGTCTCCAGCCAGTCCGTGGCCCAGGGATCGGGGGCGCCGTCGCTGTTATTGAATGCCTGAGTATCCCAGCGGTCGAGCCAGTTGGCACCTTCCCGGATTTCGAAGTTGTCGAAGGTAAAGAACTCGTCAGCCTCGTGGTAGGAATCCAGCACCGTGAAGCGCACCGTGGTGGTGGCGGAAATGAAAGACGTCACGTCGTACACCCGGCTGCCGGCCACGGCGCCGCTGATGCCGGTGATGTCCTCCAGGGTGGTGAACGGGCCACCGTTGGATACTTCGACACGGACGGCGTCAGCGGCATCCACGCCGGGTGTGGTCCCGAAGTCAAAGGCCAGGAATGCCCGGATGAATCCGGTCAGGTCCGCCAGCCGTTCCACCGCCGGATCGCCGGCGGTATCCGGCTCATCATCCAGGCGCATGCCGCTGGCCGTCACCTGGATTTGTCCGGCGCCTGGGCCACCGCCGCCGCCCTGTTCATTGGATTCGACCCAGGGTCCGGCGAAATTACGCGTGCCGTTGTTTCCGTCGAAGGCGCTGCTGTCAAAACGGTCCAGCAGGAACACCTCGGCGGGACCGGTGGCCGTGGTGGAACCAGGCACATAGCTGACCCCAACGGGCAATGCGTCGGTCAGCTCGATGCCGGTCTGCAGCTCGCTGGTGGGGTTGGCAATGGTCAGGGTGTAGCTGATGGTCTGGCCCTGCACCGCGTTGGCGGGGACGTTGGACGTCTTGGTCAACGTCAGGTCGCCACTGCCGGTCGGCAGGGTAAAGCCGAAGTTGTTGTTGGGGTCCTCCTGGCCGAAGTCGGTCACGCCAAAATCGGCTTCCTCGGAGTTGGTGGGGTGGGTCAGGGTGGATCCTGACGGCACCGTGGCCACGTCCACATCAGCGACAAAATTGCCCTGGCCCACCGGAAAGCGATAGAGCCCGTTGCTGTCGGTGACCGGACAGGGCAGGTTGTAGTTATCGCCCGAGTTGTTACACAGCTGTGTATCCCCGGCGTCTACCAGGTTGTTATTGTTGTTGTCGATGTAAATTCGAACGGTGGCGTTGGAAAACCCGTTCTCACCGTCTGCGGGCTCAAAGCTGTTGTCTGCGTCCAGGTCGAAATACACCGCTCCGCTGATCACGTTGTCGGTGAGACATCCCACCGACTCGTAATCTGACAGCGACGGGAAATCCAGCACGGCGGTAGTGTCGCCAGTTTCCTTATCAATGCGCCAGATATGATCCTCGTTGGTCGCATTTCCCCCGGTACCGGTGGTGCCATAGAGTTGCCCGGTCACGGAGAAAGAAAAGCCTTCCATGTCGATCACCAGCGCGCCGCTGGCGGTGTTGCGAAAGACGGAGATAAACCCGAAAACGCCGGTCACCGGATCGATGGTGCCAAATTGGTCGTCGATGCCACCGGCATTGTTGATGCCGTAGAGAATGCCGGTCAGCGGATCCACGGCAATATCGTCGATATCCAGCAGGGAGCCTACCCCGCTCATACGTACGCCGGTGGCGCCGTTGCTGAACCCCGGCGTCGGTGTGGTGTCCAGCTCGCCGGTGGTGGGATCAATCTGGAACAGAATGTCGTCGGCTCCACCCTCCCGGTCCGTCGCCCAGAGCACAAAGGTCCCGGTGGAGGCGTCGATTCGGGTCAGGTCGAATTGCAGGCCGTCGATGTCGTTAATATCAACCGTAGCACCGCTGGGCAAGGTTACCGAATCCACACCATTGCCGAGGGGCACAAACTCGGAATCGTTAGTGTCACCATCGAAAGCGTCGTCGTAGTCCAGATAACCAAACTGATCGTTGTCGGCCGTGTAGAGCCTTCCATCGCCGGGATTGAAGGCCACTGCCTCAATGTTGGGAACGCCGACGGGCCCGCGATTGTTGAATCCATCGCCGTCCTTGTTGACGAAAATCAGGGAATCGCCGCCGTCTGCGACCGCCCAGCAGTAGGCTTCCTCCTGGGGCGGCGGCAACTGGGCTGTAGCGGGGAGGGAAATCAGGGCAAACAGAACCGCGGCTGCGGAATGAACAAGAGGCTTAGCAAAACGGGACATAAGGAAGCATCCGGGGTTTGTGGAACGGCAGGAGCACATCACTGAACCGAAGATCTGTGGCGGTGCAGGGCAAAAGCATGGCGCCGCAGTCTACACCGTATCCGGACTTTTTTCTGAAAACAAAAGTCACCGGGTTGACGGTAGATTTCAAGCTGGTCCTGGCTGCAGTGGAGCGGTAACATTTCTGCGGCCAGCGGACGGCGTGGCCCCTCCTTTCATGGTTTATCGGTTCGACCAGTACATATTCGACCAGGACGCCTATCGACTTGAGCGAAATGGGCAAACCATTCCGCTCGAGCCCCGGGTGGCGGAGCTGCTGGCCCTGCTGATCGAGGAGCGCAGCCGGGTCATCAGCAAGGAGGAACTGTTTGATCATTTGTGGCCATCGCAGCTTGTCAGCGACAGCGCCCTGGCGCGACTTGTGTATGCCCTGCGCCAGGCATTGGACGACGACGCCGCCAACCCCCGCTTCGTCCGGACTGTGCCCCGGCGGGGACTGCAGTTTGTTGGCGACATAACGACTTCCGAGGCGCCTGCCGATGCCGCAAATCCGGCGTCATCGCCGCGCCGGTTGATGCCCTGGCTGGCAGCGGCCGCGGCGGCTCTCATCGTGGCCATTGGCCTGAACTGGCGCCCGGCAGCGGATGCACCAGGCAACGATCTGGGCCGCATCGTGCTGCTGGGGGGACTGGCACCGGGTGCGGACGAGGCTGGCCGCCTGGCGCTGGTGACCCTGACCGACATGCTGTGGGTCCGCCTGCGGGAGGCCGGCGGGCTGCAGGTTCGCACGCCGGCCACCACCTCTTACATGGGCAGCGACACCTCCATGGCGCAATTCGCCCGCGACAATGCTGCCGAAACCATCCTGTCCCTGACCCTGGGGCGGCCGGCCGACAGCAACGAGTACCAGCTTTCGGCAGAGCTGATCCAGTTTGCCGAAAACCAACCACGCACCACCCCGCTGGGCCGGTTCAGCCTGCCCGCCCTGGAAAGTGACCCAGGCCTGACCGAGTTTCTTCGGGTGCGCGACGGGGTGCTGGCAGACCTGGTTGCCAACGCTGCCGGAATGTCTGGTGCGGCGGACACCACGGGCAATGCGGATGCGTGGCGGCTTTATCTGCTGGCCCGGGAACAGCTCCAGTCCCTGGATTGCGGTGCCGAAGGCGCCCGCAGCCTGCTGGAGCGGGCGGTGGAAATCGATCCCGAATTCGGTCTGGCCTGGGTGGCCCTGGGCTACAGCCACTACAACGCCATCTGGGCCTGCGAAGGTGGCCGGGAAGAGGCCAACCTCGCCCTGGCGGCAGCCGGTCGCGCCAAGGCCATCGATCCAGGCATGGAGCTGACCCTGTTCCTGGAGGTGTCCCTGGCCACGGAGATGGGGCGCGCCAACGATGGCGTCACATTGGCTCGATCCTTCCTGGAAGACCATCCGGACAGCGCCGTGGGCCGGACCTCACTGGCTTATGCCCTGACCTTCACCGGCGAACTGACCGAGGCCGCGGCTCAGATCGATCGAGCCCTCGAGTTGGACCCCCTGGTTCTGGAGCGGGAAACCGGCCTGGTACCGACCCTGTTCCTTCACCTTGGGCAATATCAGCGGTTCCTCGCGGTGACACCCTCCGGCGGCGCGGCGGTGGATCGCTACTACACCGCCTGGGCGCTAATGAGCCAGGGTGACACCGCCGGGGCCCGAAAGACCCTTTCCGCAATGCAGGATCCGCTGCCTCGGGACCGCTTCGAGCAGTTCGGCCGGGTGCTGCAGTTGATCTTGAGCGACCGGTCTGAAGAGGCCCTGCCCTTGCTCGACCTGATGCTGGCCCGTCGTAATGCCGCCGACGCCATGGACGGTGAAATGGACTTCAAACTGGCCCAGCTGCTGGCCAGGGCGGGCCGGATGGACCATGCCCGAACCGCCCTGCAGCTGGCCCGGCAGCGCGGCTTCAATTGCACCCCCTGCGTCAGAAATGACCCCGAATTGAGGGCTTTCGACCCTTCCTGAAGCGTTTCATCATGCTTTCGGGAAGGTTTCGTCAAGCATCCCGATAAGCCCGTTGCCACACTGGCGGCATGAATCAGCTGTCCCTGATACTGCCACTGCTGGCGGTCCTGCAAACCGGCCCGGACCTGCGCCTGGAAGAACGTCCGTGGGTTGATCTCTCGGGAGAATCCTGCCGGCGCCAGGTGTTGCTTGACGTGGCCAACCAGGGTACCAGCGACGCCTGGGCCATTTCGGTCCGCGCCGGCAAACCCGAGGCTGCTCCGACATTTCAGCGGCGGCTGTCCGCTCCCCTGGCTGCTGGCGGATCCGTCCTGCTGCTGCTGTGCCGCCCAGAGACAGCACAGACCCCATTCTGTGTGGATGTAGGCGTACTTCGCCTGGGCGACCAGGACCCCTCAGACCCCAATCCCCACAACAATCGATGGTGCTGGAACTCCAATGCGCGCGACACCTCCGGGCCTGGCGCACCCGTCAAACCCAAAGGAAAAATGCAATGAGAACCATTTTGATCGGCCTGATGATTCTGTCCCTGGGAGGACAGCCCCTCGCTGCCCAGACCGTCGACCTGACCGAGCTGCACCAGCTTTCGGCCAGCGATGGCGTGGCCGGTGATGAATTCGGATCTTCCGTGGCCGTGCAGGGCAACCTGGTGGTGGTGGGTGCGTACAAAGGGGACGTCAACGACTCCAACTCCGGGGCGGCGTATGTTTTCCGAGTTGAAGGTCAATCAGGAACCCTGAGCGAAATCGCCAAGCTGGTGGTCTCTGATGGAACCGTCAATGACTGGCTGGGTTATTCCGTGGCCATTGATGGCGACACCATTGTGGTTGGCGCCAGCAAAGCCTACACCAGCAACTACCTTGGCCGAGCCTATGTATACGAGGAACCCGAAGGCGGCTGGGCCGGGCTGATTGCAGAGTCGGCACAGCTTCGCGCCAGCAATCGGGGTTCCCGCGATGAGTTCGGGCACAGCGTGGCCATCGACAACGGCACGATTGTCGTCGGCGCCTACGGCGAGGACGAAGCCGGTGGCCAAGCCGGGGCACTTTACGTTTTCGAAGAACCTTTGGGCGGCTGGAACGGCATCCTGGAAGAAGACGCCAAGCTGATCCCGAGCTTCGATCCGGGCAATAACGGCTACCTGGGCTGGAGCGTCGATATCGATGGGGATGTTGTCGTCTCCGGCCTGCACCTGGGTATCGTCGGTGACAACGACGACCAGGGCCGAGGCATGGTTTTCGTCAAGCCGGAGTCTGGCTGGAGCGGAACCCTGACCGAAACGGCAGAACTGTTCGCCAGCGACGGCCGTCGATTGGACTATCTTGGGAGGGGCGTCGCCATCAGTGGCGCCACCGTAGCACTCGGCGCCAGCGGTTGGGAGCCGGAGGGGTCGAATACCGGAAACGGTGGTGCCGTTTACATCTTTGAAGAGCCACCAGGGGGCTGGTCTGGCGCGCTGTTCGAATCCGCACAATTGCTCTCCAGCGATCCTGTTTCCAGCGAAAAACTGGGCTTCAAGGTGGCCATGGACGGCAACACCGTTGTCGCCGCCACCGACAAGGATGGAACCGACGCCCGTGAATCGGTTTACGTGTTTACCCGGCCGGCGGGCGGCTGGCAGGGAATCATTACCGAAACCCAGCGCCTCACGGACGACGTGGACGGCAACAACAGCTACGGGCGCAGGGTAGCCATCCACGGCGGGCTGGTTGTCGCTGGCGCCCAACTGGACGACGGCGTGGATGACGACGCAGGCCGCGCCTACGTCTACGTCAATGAGGCCGTCTTTTCAGACAGCTTTGAGGACTGACGCTCCCTTCAGGCGACTACGGTTAGTGGCCGGGGCGCGTGGCCGGATCCCGGCTTCCGGCTCGATTTGGCACACACCGCCAGCAGCAGCGCCATCCAGCCCACCAGGGCCAGCAAGGTGATGGCAGGCAGTTGGCCCGTGTAAACCATCCACAGGTCATAGACGCTGGCGACGATTCCGACGATAACGCTCATGATGGTGTTGATGTTTTTCACGTTGCTCGATCCCAGTAAGTGCGTTGTTACTGGTTATTACCAGCGGGTTAAGAAAAGGTTGGTCAAATTTCGGTTTGCGTGTTCGAATCAGGCGCTTTTGGTCAATCCGTTGCCATGGGCAAGTCAGGGTGATTACCCCAATCCGTCAGCGAACCGTCGTACACATGAACCTGGGGGTGACCCAGCAGCAGCAGGGCAAAGGCGTCGGTGGTGGCGGAGATGCCGCCGCCGCAATAGGTGATGACACGCGCGGCCTGCAGGGCACGGGACGGGCCAAAGCGATCGGCCAGCTGATCCCGATCCAGGAAGCGCCTGGTGTCCGGGTCTATCAACTCCATGCAATACAGGTTGCAGCTGCCGGGGATGTGTCCGCGACGGCCGTAGGCCGGGTTGAATTTCGCGCCGCTGTGCAGTTCCGGGGAAAGCGCGTTGATCAGGCAGGTGTCCGGATCATCCATGGCGGCCGCTACCGCGTCGCGGTTGACGAACAGTCCGCGGGGCGGCCCGGGGGAAAAGACTGCCGGCGGCCAATCCGGAGCCGCCTGTGACACCACGCGGCCTTCAGCTTGCCAGCGGTCCCAGCCGCCGTTCAGCACCGACACCCGGTCGCATCCGTACTCCCGGAACATCAGGTACAGCCGCGTGGCCCAGAAGTTGCCGCCCCGGGAATACACCACGACCTGGTGATCATCGCCGATGCCGTGCTCACCAAGGATTCGCGCAAACCGCTCAGCGGACGGCATCATAAATCGCAGGGTGGGATGGGGCGCCGACAGGTGCCGCTCAAAATCCAGGTACACCGACCCCGGGATGTGCCCATCCCGCCACTGGGACTGGCCGGACTCGAACTCATAGCCGCCGTCCGGTCTTGGCTGGAACACCATGTTGCAGTCGATGATGCGCAGGGCTGCTTCACCCAACCGGGCTTCCAGTTCCGCAGTCTCGATCAGCATGGCCGGTCCCCGTGACTAAAGGGCCAAGGCTACCAGCAAAGAACTGCTAACATCAGCGGCCTATGAAATTTCCCCGACTGAGAACCCTGCTGCTGGTGCCAGTGGGGCTGTTTGTGGCGTTCTACCTGGTCAGCGTGGTCATGGTGGCCACCAGCAATGACAACGTCGATGACTTTGCCGGCCCCCTGTCGCCACGGCAGACCGTTGCTATCTTTGGCGCCAGCGGCACCGCCGGCGACGGTATCCTCAAAGCGGCCATGGCGGATCCCGCCGTGCAGACCATCCAGGTGATCACGCGCCGGGTCACACCACGCATGGAACAGGGTGTTGCCGCCGGCAAGGTTCAGGTCACCTCACACATGGACTACCTGGATTACGCCGCCGTGCTGCCCCAGGTGGCCCAGGCGGACGCGGTGTACTGGGCTATCGGCGCCAGCTCCGCCGGCATGGACCAGCCCGCCTATCGCAGAATCCACCTGGATTTTCCCCTCCGGTTCGTTGTTGAGTGGATGGAAATCAGCACCAGAGAAACCGTGAGCTTCCACTACATCAGTTCCAGCGATATCTCAGCGGACTCCCGCTGGATGTGGGCCCGGGAAAAAGTGGCGGCGGAAAATGCGCTGTTTGAGTTCGCCAGCAGCAACCGGCTCAAGGTGATCGCCTATCGGCCCGATTACATCGGTCCCACCAGCGAACAAGCCCACCTGGGCCAGACCCTGCTGTACGGTTTCTTCGCCCCGGTGGGCGCCGCGGTCAAGGCCACCCAGATTGGCCAGGCCATGCTGGAGGTCACGGCCCGCATCCCTGCATTTGAAAACGGCGACAAGGTGGGGACCCGGGGCATCCACCGCTACGCCGATGCGTTCGAGCGTCGCGAGGGCTAGTGGACGGCCAGAGCTGCTACCGTTTCACCCGGGCCATTGCCCGAACCCCCGGCGACAGCTGCGTTGATGGGTTGCGGAACCAGGAATCGGGAGCACCCGACCCCGACCGATTCCGCAACCAGCACCGGGTCTACCTGGACGTCCTGGTGCGGGCCGGCGTCGACGTCACCGTACTGCCACCCGACGAGGACTTTCCCGATTCCGTGTTCGTCGAGGACACCGCCCTGTGCCTGCCCGAGGGAGCTGTCGTGCTGCGGCCCGGAGCGCCCAGCCGACGCGGTGAAACCGCAGCCATTGAGCCCGTGTTGCAGCAGCACTTTGATGGAGAAGTGCGATTCCTGCCGCCGGACGGCCAGGTCGATGGCGGCGACGTTCTGGTAACCGAGCGGGAGGTCCTTATCGGTGTATCGTCTCGCACCAGCGCCGCGGGCGCATCGAGCCTGAAGACCATCCTTGAGCATTGGGGTTATCCCACCCGTATCACCCACTCGCCCGGCAGCGTTCTGCACCTGAAATCAGACTGTGCGTCCCTGGGCTGCGGGATTGTTTTGAGCACCCCCAGGCTGGTGGCGTCCGGCCTGTTCGACGAGTACCTGGTGATCCAGGTTGCCGAGGGAGAGGACGCCGCCGCCAACGCCTTGCGTGTCAACGACACCATCCTCATGGCCGAGGGCTACGGCCAGACGGCCGAGGCCCTGGACGCCCTGGCCCTGCCCATCGAGCAAGTCCCGAATTCCGAGGCAGCCCGGCTGGATGGCGGACTGTCATGCATGTCCCTGCGGTTCTGAGACACCGGCTCGTCACGCTCAAACGCAGATGATGTCGAGATCGGCGCTGGTCAGGGTTTCGAATCCATCCGGGGTGATGTGAACGGTGTCTTCGATGTGCACCGAGCCCCAGCCGATCTCGGTGAATGGCATATCGATGTTAAGGACCATGCCGGCTTCCAGCTGCAGGTCCTGGCGCAGGCCCTGCTGACTGCCCGGAGGGCGTGGATCTTCGGAGTGTTCAAGGCCCACGGCGTGGGGTGTGGCGTAAACGAATTCGGGCAATCCGCTGCGCCGCACAGCATGCACCGCGGCTTCAGCCACTTCACTGAACTGGACGCCGGGTTTCAGCAGTGGCTGTGCCGCTTCCCATCCAGCCACCAGGGCGGCGTGGCGCTGGCGCATCAGGTCGCTGGGCTCCCCTACCACCACGCATCGCCCAAAGTCACCGTGATATTGCTGCCAGGTGCCCAGGGCATCGATAAACATGGGCTCGCTCTGGCGGATGACCCCGGCCGGCGGGCCACCTGCCCCACACATGAGGTAGCTGCCCCGGCCGCCGCGCCGGGCCATGGCCGCAAAGTAGACGCTCTCAATTTCCGCCCAGTGGGCACCCTCGCGAAAGGCTGCAGCCGCTTCCCGGGCTGACTCTTCGTTGATCCGGGCAGCCGTGCGCATCAGGTGCAACTCTGCCGGAGTCTTCACCAGGCGGATGTGATTGAACAGCTCGGGATCGGTGTGACAGTCCGCGCGCACCCCGGCAGAGTCCAGCCACGGGCCTATCCGTGCGTCATCACTGACCAGTTGCCCACCCTCCAGACCGGCGCCGCGGACCGCTCGCACCAGCGCACCCCGGGCATTGCCCGCCACCCGGCCAGCCTGTTCGCGGGTGGCCTCGATCCAGCGCTGCTCCAGCCTGGTCAGCTCGGCATCTTGCCGCACGGGCCATCCGCCATAAGGTTTGCCGTCAATAGAGATCTGGTCCTGCTCGTCCTCGGGGCTGGAGTAGATAAACGTCTCCGGCATCCAGGTCCCGCCCTGGGTCACCAGGCGTCGCAGTTCCATGCTGGGCATCACCAGGGCCGCGGGCTGATCCGGCCGCGCCGGCAACACGGCAAAGAACGCGGCGTCGAAATGAGCCGCATTCATCAGCAGGCCCCAGTAACCACTGAGGTAGTACACGTTGTAGGGTAGCCGGGCCACCAGCCCGTCCACACCGCGGCGTGCCATCAGCTCTGCAGCCCGGGGCAGGTTGACCAGGATATCGGGAGTTGTGGTTTCCATGCTGAAAACCTACCTCAAGCGGCGTGAATACACTATGCCCATGTGCCGGTTGAGATGGTTTCCCCGTGTTTCGTCCACGATCACGACCCCGAGGGGTTGTTGCCGACAAGGTGCGGGCGAAACTCTGGCTCTTACGGGGCTAGACAGACCGGCGCCTGACTTTATCGCGGCAGTGACGGGTCGGCCGGTTCAAGCCGGATCAGACCGGGGCGAGCGCCTCAGTGCCGCGCGCAGCAGGCGTGTCGTCCCTTGCACTGTCCGGCGCGGCCAGCAACAGGTAAACCTGGGGCAGCACGAACAGGGTGAACAGTGTGCCTATCAGCATGCCGATGACCAGGATCAGTCCAATGGAGTTGCGGGCTTCGGCACCGGCGCCGGTGACCAGCACCAGCGGAAAATGACCCAGCACGGTAGCGCCGGTAGTCATCAGCACAGGGCGCAGCCGCGTCACCGCTGATGCCCGGATGGCATCCAGCCGGGAATAACCCTCCTCCCGCATCTGGCCGGCAAACTCCACCACCAGGATGGCATTCTTGGACACCAGGCCCACCAGGGTGATCAGCCCCACCTGGGCGTAGATATTGATGGTGGTCAGATCGAGGAAACACACCACCATGGCGCCGCTGAGGGCCAGGGGTACCGAGCCCACCAGGACCACCATAGGGTCGCGCAGGCTGTTGAACTGCAGCGCCAGCACCAGGAAGACCGTCACCAGCGAAATCACCAGCACTCCGAACATGGTGTTGCCTTCCTTGCGCAGCTGGCGGGACTCGCCGGCATAGTCGACGTTGAAGCTGGCCGGCAGAATATCCGCGGCGGCCCGTTCCAGCGCGGACAGGGCCTGCTCCTTGGTTGATCCAGGCATGGCGGCGCCGTAGATCCGGAATGAATTGCTCTGCTCAAACCGGGTCAGCGCCCGGGGCGCAACGCGATCCTCGATGGCGGCGATTGACCGTACCGGCACCAGATCTCCGGCGGAGGTCCTGATGTTCAGGTTGAGCATGGCCGCGGGCTCGGCTCGATCGCTCAGCTCCAGCATCGGCACAACCTGGAATGCCCGACCGTTGTCATCGAACCGGTTAACGTAGTCGCCCGACATCAACAGCCCCAGCTGGTCGCTGACCGAGGCCAGATCCAGACCCAGGTCGCTGATCCGCTCCCGGTCGAAGATCAGACGCGCCTCCGGCAGGTCGATCTTCAGGTCGGTCTGGGCATACAGGAACCGGCCGCTGGCTACGGCGGCATCCACCATGGCCTGGGCCACGGGGAGCATGTCAGCGGGCTCCTCCGGGGAGCGGACCACCAGCTCTACGTCAAAGTTGCCTGCGGTCGGCAGGGCAGAGGCCAGGAAAGGGAACGGCTTGATGCCGGTGATTTGCGACAGCCGATGGAAAGCGGTTTGCAGCAGGTCAAACACCGATTCATCACGCTCTCCCGGGTCAGTGAGAATCTGGCCGCCAAAGCCGCCTTCGGGGTTCATGATGTGCCACATATCCTCGGCGCCCGGCAGCTCGCCCAGAGTTTTCACCGCGTCACGGGTATAGCTCAGGGTATACGGCAGCGACGCCTCCGGCGCTGACTCGATGACCACCTCGATGGAGCTCTGGTCCTCAGTCGGCGCCAGCTCCTTCTGGGAAAACAGGTAAAAAGGAATGACCAGCAGGGTAAAGAATACGGCCAGCGCAATAATCGGACCGCGAGCGTCAAGGGTCGCGTCCAGGGCGCGGGTGTAAGCGTCCTGGAGACGCTGAAACGCGGCATTTACCCGGCGGGTGAATGTCCCTTCGCTGCCCCCTGGCGGAACCAGCGATGCGCTCATGATGGGGGACAGGGTGATGGCCACCACTCCAGACACCAGCACCGCCGTGGCCAGGGCAAACGCAAATTCCCGGAACAGCACGCCGGTCAGACCGGATACGAAACCGATGGGTGCATACACCGCGGCCAGGGTCAGCGTCATACCGATGATGGGCGTCAGCAGCTGGCGGGAGCTGGCCAGGGCGGCGTCCCGGCTGGGTCGGCCTTCGCGCATGTAGCGGGCCACGTTTTCCACCACCACGATGGCGTCGTCCACCACCAGGCCCACCGACAGTACGATGGCCAGAACCGTCAGCAGGTTCAGGGAAAACCCGAACAACGACATGGCGGCCATGGCGCCCAGCAAGGAGATAGGGATCGCGATCAGCGGCACCAGGGCGGTCCGTGGCGAGCCCATGAACAGCACCACCACCAGCCCGACCAGCAGGATAGTCTCACCCAGGGTGATGAAGATTTCCCGCAAGGCATCGCGCATGTACAGGGTGCCGTCGTAGCCCATGCCAATGGAAATACCCTCCGGCAGCCGGCCTTCCAACTCGTCCAGTACCTGGTACAGGGCGTCACCAATTTCGATCTCGTTGGCCCCGGGCAGCGGCCAGACCGAGATGAAAACGGTATCGGACTCGGTCACCCGGGCAACCGTGGTGCCCTCCTGCTCGCCACGCTCGATGCGCGCCACCTGGCCCAGTCGGACCTGAACCCCGTCCCGGTCCCGCACCACCATGGAGCGGAAATCTTCCTCGCTTTTCAGAGCCGTGTTGGACAACAGGTTGATGCGCTGATCCCGGCTTTCGCTGCGCCCGAGGGTGGAGATGACATTATTGCGAGTCATGGCCTGCTGGACATCCAGCGTACTTAGATCGAACTGGGCCAGCCGCTCCGGATCGAGCCATACCCGCATGGCCGGCTGGCGGCCACCCTCCAGGCCGATGCGCTGGACACCTGGAATCGCGGAAAGCTGGGGATTGATCTCGCGAGTCAGGTAGTCGGTAATGGACGCTCGGGTGAACGGCGGACGGATCACCACGTCCAGGTAGATCGCGGCGTAAGGCCGGTCCGCGCGGACGACGGTCACCGCCGGATCCTGCGCCCCGGCCGGCAGCTCGAAGGCAATCTGGTTCAGCCGCGCCGTCAGTTCGGCCAGGGCGCTGCTGCTGTCTTCATTCATATTCAGCCACACCCGCACGGTGCTCAACCCCGAGGTGGTGATGGAATCGATGTAGTCGATCCCGGGCATGGATGATGCCACGCGCTCGATGGGCTCGGTGATGAACCCCTGGACAATCTCAGCCGACGCGCCAACGTAAGGCGTAACGATTTCCAGAGAGGCGCTTTCTATCTTTGGGTATTGCTGTACCGGCAGGTCCACGGCCGCGCGCGCACCGAACAACAGCAGCGCCACGCACAGCACCAGGGAGACCACCGGCCGCTGTACGAATATGTCGGTGACCCGGGGCCGCCGGGCCGCAGCAGTAGCGAGGATGTCCGACGCAGGGTCCTGGTTCACGGATGTTACACGGCCTACTGTCGGCCGGCCTCTGGCCCGCTGGCGGGGGCATCCGCCGCGATGCGCCGGCGGTCATCCAGGTTGACCAGAATCCCGTCGCGCAGCTTGAAGGCGCCATCCGCAACAACCTGCTCACCCGGTTTGAGGTCCAGGGCCAGGTAAGCCGTCTCGGCCTCCCGATGCAGCAACCGCACCGGCCGTCGCACGGCCCGATAGCGGGCGTCGGCAGCTGGCTCAGCCTCGGCAAGGGTGAATACGTGCCGTCCGAAGGTATCCTGGCGCAGCGCCACTGCCGGCACCGCCAGGGCGGGTTGGGGCGGACCCACGGCAACCCATACCGAAACGATGGCCCCGGGCAGCGAGGCCAGCCGCTGGTCTTCCACCGCCGCCCGGTAGGTCACCGAGCGGGAGGCCGGGTCCACGCCCGGGGACCGTGCAATCACGCGGGCCTGCAGCATCCGATTGCCCTCGGCCTGGATTCGAACCGGGTCGCCGTCAGCCAGTTCCGCGTCCTGCTGGGGTAGTGAAAAGTCCACCCATACTTCCGGGCCCCTGCCGACGAGTGTCGTCACCGGCGTTGCTGCTGGCAGATAGCCGCTCACTTCCCATCGCTCAAGTCCGGCGCGGGCGTCAAACGGGGCGCGGAGGGTTTTCTTGTCGATGACGGCCTGGATCCTGGCGGTCTCAGCCAGCGCCACGTCCCGGTCCGCCAGCGCGGTGTCCTGGGCCTGCTGAGAGGCGGCGCTGCGATTGACCAGGCTTTCGTTCCTGGCAAGGGTCCGCTCGGCCAGCGCCACCCGGGCCCGGGCGGCCGCCAGCAGCGCCTGTTCCTCGGAGATATCCAGCTGCAGCAGCAGCTGTCCCGCCGCCACCGATGCGCCGGGCTCAAAGCCGACCTGGACAATGGAACCGGCCAGCTCATTGCTGATCAGAACCGACCGCAGGGGAACGACCTCGCCGACCACCCGGGCGCGAGGCACAAATACGGTCTCCTCCGCGGCCGCGGCCGTCACGGTCTCGGAAGGCTCAGGAAAGGACTCGGCAAAGGCAATGGCGGAACTGATCTGGCTGAACTTGACGAAACCCAGCAGGCCCACGGTGGCGGCGCAGATCAGGATTACGGTCAGCCATTGTCTTGCCTTGTTAGGTTTTGTTTCAGTGGTCATTGAAGCGCGGGGTACGGCAGTAATCGTGGGCACGGACGGCCACCGTCTTGGCCCTTTCAGTGCAAAACTCCATGAGTTGTATCACATCCAA